>Ga0213866_10000015_pt1 | contig 171551 bp, 164 predicted proteins | sample PICome_11_FD_160079 | JGI IMG/M metagenome (GOLD analysis project Ga0213866, IMG submission 160079) | Coastal seawater microbial communities near Pivers Island, North Carolina, United States - PICO284 | ecosystem: Environmental > Aquatic > Marine > Coastal | place: USA: North Carolina... | reverse complement strand
TATTAAAGGAAAAAATCCTTTGGTGTTTTTCTACCAGTTTCACAAACCAGATAATTTTGGGTTAATCGGAATGAGAATGGTATTTTACGGAACAGCAGAAGCGTATTTTTCGTTTAAACCTAAAGAAACTAAAGAGCCATTTGACTTGGGAATGAAATTAATGGAAAGTGGAATTACAACTATAATGAACGTTGATGGAAAAGAATTCATATTTAATAAATAAAAACTACAGCCAACAATGGTAACCGTTGCACAAGCCTATAATTTTATAAAAAGCGAGGCGTTTTTAGCCCTTTTAAAGAGACCTTTCTTTTGAGTTTTACTATTGAATCCTACAATTAACACGGCTTAAAATCCAGCTATAGTGACCAAATAGTGGTTTTATTTTGAAAAAGACTAAAGCAATTGATTTTGCTTCACTTTTCGCAGTTTTTGTGATGAATTTCAGGTATTTCTTCAAGTTATAGTCAATAGCTGATTGTTTATAATTCCTTTAATTTTTATACATTATAAATATTTACTAGTTGAACTATTTTTTGCTATTAAATAAATCTAGCAACTCTAAACCGTTTTTAAAGTGCTGCTTTATTTCTTCCATATCAATAACTGAACCCATAGAAGCCATGTTTAATACATAGAACTTCATAGACTGCTCTGCTATCTGGAGTTTCAGACTTTACAATTTTCAAGGCTTTATCGAGAAAGAAATGAAAAGTCTTTCAGCAGAAGGAAAATAAGGTCATTTTAAAATATATTGAAAAGAGCGTTCAAATTAGTTTGAACGCTCTTTTTTTGTGGGTTATATTTTAATAACTACAGAAATATATACTCTTGTAGTCAGTTTTTCCTCTTATGTATTGAAAATTGGTTAGATTTGTGAAAAACAGATGCGGTATAATGAACATATGTTTATTATACGTACGTTACCACACATTTGAGCGAACTAATGAAAAAAGGTATATTAATAACAATAATTGGAATTATAATTATCGGAATTACATATTTCGGAGTTGAAATGTATGGCTTTGCAAAAGGAGTAAAAGAAGATTCTCAAAAACAAATCGTAATAAAAGAAAACGGATTTATTGTAACTGGAAAAACAGAGGAAATTATTGTAAACGAACAAATAGGAGAAGAAGAATTGACAATATGCGAAGAACAATCTAAAAATGGCATAATATTCAAAACTTGTCTAAAACAATATAATTTATTTACTCTGAAATCATCAGAAGGAGATATTTTATACAAAAACGACAACAATCCTTCAGAATATATATTCACAGATTTTAACGAAGATGGTTTTTTAGATATTGAACTGCATTTTATGACAAACGTTCCTGGAGTGAATGAAATTCTCATTTTCAATCCAAAGTTGAAACAATTTACAGAAATAGAGAACTTTTCAAGCTTTCCTGCTTCGATAAAAATAAAAAATACGGATTATTACTATTCTTATGAAAGAAGTGGTTGTGCTGACTCGAATTGGGATAGCGATTTATATTATTTAAAAGAAAATAAAGCTGTAAAAATTGGAAATATCCACGCTATAGAATGCGACAATGAAAATGACAACGGAATTTATATTTGCAAAATTAACGGAGAAAATAAGAAACAAATAAAACTCATTCCGATTAAGAATAAAGACTTTGAGAATAAATGGGAATTTATAGAAAAATATTGGACTGAAAATTATAAGAAATTTGAATAAAAACGTGTGGTAACACCGTATATAATTTATTGCTAGTTCTAGCCTACTTACGAAAATCCTAGCGGATTTTCTATTCGGTTTTTATTTACTAAATTAGGTGCTTAAAACACGCAACAAACCATATACAAAACCGTTGGGCGTAATATAAAAAAACACAAAATATGGCAACAAATCCTAAAGAAGGAAAGCTTCTTTATCATCTAACAGCATTGGATAATATTGAATCTATATTGACAAAAGGTCTGCTTCCACGGGAGAAAATTGATTTCGATTTTTTAAATGTGGCTGATGAAGAAATTTTAAGAGACAGAAAAAAATTTGACTTAAGTGAGTACACACCTTTTCATTTTTTTTGTCCAACACCTTTTTCAGGAGCAGCACAAATAGCTAAAAAAGATTCTGAATTTGTTTATATTGCCATTACTAGAAAACTAGCAGAATTTAATAAATTTAAAATTGTCCCAAGACACCCTTTGAATTTTGATGGCAATCCTCTAGATTGGAAAGATGGAATAGAAACAATTGATTGGGATTTAATGGCAGAACGCAACTACTCTAATCATGAATGCAAAGAAGCTTGTATGGCAGAATCAATATTTAAAGGAGTAATATTGCCGGAACATTTTAATTGTATTTTTGTAAAAAATGAAGAGGTTAAATCGAAAATTATTCCTATTTTGAAGGATAAAAATTTATCAATTAATGTAAATGTAAACAAATGGTTTTTTGTGAACAGATGATAAAGTATACAAGTGGGAACATATTAGAAGCTAAAACTAAAGCTATTGTTAATACTGTAAACTGTGAAGGTTTTATGGGTAAAGGTATTGCGTACCAATTTAAATTAAGATACCCAGAAAACAATGAAGAATATGTAAAGAAATGCAATGCAAATCAATTTAATATTGGTGATATTTTAATGTTTGAAGAAGATGGAAAAATAATAATGAATTTTCCAACTAAAGATAAATGGAGAAAAAAATCTGAATATGCTTTCATAGAAAAAGGACTTTCAACTTTAAAGAAACTGCTAATTGAAAATAACATAGAATCTATTTCAATTCCACCTTTAGGCTGTGGGAATGGAGGGCTAAAGTGGGCTAATGTTAAAAAACTGATTGAAGATGAACTTCAAGAAATATCTAACAATATCGAGATTCTAATTTATGAACCTTTATTTGATAATAAAACAAATTACAAAAGCAAGGTAAAAAAAGCACCTACTTTGTCGAGTTCGCATTTACTTCTTATGAAGTTTAAAATGAATTTAGTTAAATTCAATAAAATTAGACTACAAAAGACTGCTTTCCTTAACAATATAATTTCAAATCAAGATTATTTTAAATTCAAAGGACAAAATTTTGGACCTTATGCTCATTCGATTGACGTTTTAAGTAGAGATATTAAAGAATTTCAAAAACATTATGGAATAAATACAACAGAGGCATTTGACAAGGGTTATGAAACTTTGATAAGTAAGAATTTCAATTCTAAAATTGAAAATTTCAACTCTTCACTCGAAAAAACTTTAATAATCGTAAATTCTATAGATTCTGACCTAGAACTTGAATTACTGACTACAATTCTATTTATTATAAAAAATAATTCCGAATTAAGGCTTGCGGATATTATAGAACAAGTTCAGAATTGGAATGAACATAAAAAAGCATCATTTAATTCAAATAGTATTGAGACGTCTTTGGAAAAATTAATGAAGTTAGGTTTAGTTAAAAAAACTTTATACCACACATTTGAATTATCTTCGAGTAAAAATACTACGCCCAACAACGTGTATAAAACATAGCTATTATAGGCTTTCCGAGAGCTTTTCGTATATTTACCAGAGTACGCTTAATCGAAAAGTAAGCGTCTTTTTACACGCTACGTTTCATACACAAACCGTTAGAAGAAGCTGCTAACAAAACAAGCAAATAAGAAATAATCTAATTTTTTAAAAATCAACTAACTTCTTCAACGGAACTTCCAAAGCCTTAGCAATTTCCAAAAGTGAATAAATAGTCGGATTGACTTTTCCATTCTCCAACTTTTCAAGTGCCTGTCTATCTTTATTGCAAGCACGAGCCAAATCGGACTGACTCCAGCATTTCTGAATTCTTAACTCAACAATACGTTGACCGACTTTCTTTTTAAGTTGTTCTTTATTCATAAAACAAATGTCAATTAATTATACGACAATTTTGTCATACAAAAGTTTGACAAATAAATATAAATCCTTATGTTTGTCATATAAATAGTTGACAATTGAGCAAATACAGAATTTTAAAGATATACAGTAAGTTTCGTTATCGCAGATGGGGGAACAATTATACTGTACCTGAAATTCGACTAGAAGGGAAATGGTTGGAAGAACTAGGTTTTAAAGAAGGGAAACAGGTAAAAGTTTTAATAAAAAATAATTCGCTAACATTGACTGTGGATGAAAATAAAGCCGACAACAATGCATTATAGCGCATACCGCTTTCAGGGGTTGTTTGATAATTTAACAAAAAAAGTTAATTTCGTAACAGTTTGAAAATAAACTACGGAAAGCTGATATACAAAGAATTTAAAAAAAAATTTACAACAAAAAGCTAGCGAAGAAACAGAAAAAGTCAAGATAAGTTCAATACGAAAACGCTCAATAAAAAGAGTAAGGTACTAAAAATAAATAGTAAATTAGAGCTAACAAACCATAAGGAGTGTAAGAAAACCGTTAAGGAATACAAAACAAACCACAAGGAGCAGACCAAAAGCCATAAGGAAAAGAAAAAGAACCATAAGGAACGCACCAAGACTCATAAGGTAAAGGCAAACATCCATAAGGAAATAGCAACAAATAAATTACTAACTAAAAAAATCGCAGAATGGCAACAAAAAGAACACTATCTGAAGCAGAAACACTAGAACAGTACAGAGTAGCACTCGAAAACACAGAAAATCAAACCGAAATAGCCACCATTATGGCAGACTTTGGCTATGACGAAGCTTTGTTAACAGAAGGCAAAATCTTATTAACAAAAACACGTCAAGCCTTTGATTCTAACCAAAGAGAAGACGACGAAACAACAGAATCATACAGTAACTTTGTTAACTTAAAAGAAAATAATAATTTTTTTCTTTATTCAAGCTAAAAAATTAAAGCATAGCCATCGCTACGGTTTCTTTTTTTAGTGAAGAAGAATGGAAAAAAGGGTGTTTTATTCCAGTAAATTCAAATGGTAAATGGTATTAGAAACCTTTTTTTTAAACCAAACCAACACAACATTAAAAACAAAATACTATTTTTGAAAGATAACAAGAAATTTGTAACTTCAATTTTATGGATATAAATCTTCAAAATAAGAAAATCGAATTAATTCAATGGCTTTCCACTCTAGATGACAAGGCTTTGATTGACAAATTAATGAAGTTGAGAAAAAAAGAAAAAACTGATTGGTGGAATAAAATCTCATCTGATGAGCAAAAATCAATAGAAAAAGGAATACAAGATGCCGATAATGGCAACCTGACTTCTCACTCAAATGTCAAAAAAATTTATGAAAAGTGGCTATAAAATTCTTTGGACTGACCACGCAATCTCCGAATTAAAAGAAACTATTGAATATTTAGAAAATAATTGGACAGAAAGAGAATTAAGAAAATTCTCGGCAAAACTTGACCACACAATTTAGCTAATCTCAAAAACACCTGAAATATTTCCTGACTCTTATGAGAAAAAAGGAATCCGAAAAGCAGTTGTTGAAAAGCATATATTATAAATTCAAATCCAAAGGAGTTCGACACAAGAGAATCACTTAATCTCGATACAAAATTTCTTCCAGAATTTCACTCGATTTGACGTAATTCTAATTCAAAAAACGTCAATTCGAGAATTTTTTGATAAAAAAATGTATCGAGAATAGTTTTTTGAAGTATTAAAAGCTTATCTCGAACTCACGTTATTTAAAACAAGAGATGTCTATTAACGAACTATCAACATCAAGCATTCTCTCATCTAAAATTCACTCTAATTCATATTTCTCAAAGAAGATTTTCGAATAATCAATTCAGGTTTCAACACAATTTGCTGTGTCTTTTTAGTCTTTCGATCACCATCCACTTCCTCTAAAAACACTTTAGCGGCAATTCTTCCCATCTCAATCGGAGACTGATCTACGGAAGTAATAGACAGTTCCATAAAACGTGTAAAAGGTTCATTACTAAATCCGATGACGCTAATATCTTCTGGAATTCGGAGTCCATGAGCTTTAATTTCCTCAATAGCACCTAACGCAGAAAAATCACTCGAAGAAAAAATAGCATCTGGCGGATTTGGTAAACTCAACAAACGTTTCGTCGTCTTTCTACCTTCAAGTACTTTACTAAACGTTTCAATAACTAACGATTCATCAACCTCTAACCCGTGATCTATCAAGGCTTGTTTATAACCCAAATACCGATTCTTGAAAATCTCCAACGAACGATCATTGGACAAATGCGCTATGCGTTTATAACCTTGCTGAATCAAATGTTTTGTCGCTTCATACGCGCCATTAAAGTCATCAATCGTAACCGAACTTACATTAGGAATATCTTTCTTTCTATCAAAAAAGATCAAAGACACGTTCTTTTGTGCAATGCTATCAAAAATCTTATGCTTTGTTTTTGCATTGGAAATAGACATCAAAATACCATCAACCTGTGCATTCAATAACGAATTAATATTTCCAGTTTCTAACTTTTCCTGATCGTGTGTCTGACAGATAATCACGTGATAACCTTTTGGGTACAATTCCTCTTCAATACCTCTAATCACAGACGCGAAAAAATTACTATCTATTCTCGGTACAATCACACCAACATTATAACTTTTACCACTTTTAAGTGCTTTTGCGAGTGTATTTTGCTCGTAATTCATTTCGGCAGCAGTCTCTTGAACCAGCTTTCGAGTTTTCTCACTTATCTTAGGATTATTATTCAAGGCTCTCGATACCGTTGCCGCAGTTAAACCCAATCGTTCAGCGATATCATAAATAGTCGTCTTTTTTTTCATTCGGCGATATAATAAAAACAAATCTAATTATTTAAAATTAAACTTTGTTTACTTGAGGAAATTAATTAATATTGTGTAATCGATTGCATTAAATGAAAAATAACTAAAAATATATAAAATGTATCAAATCAATAAAATAAGAGTCCGGAGTTTCATACTCGCTATTTTTGGCTTTTTTGGTTGCTCAAATGATAATTCTGATGTAGATGAACCTTCCACCATATTAGTCACTTCAATCACGATTTCAGGGAATACAATTTCTGACGGAACTACAAGTCAACTAACAGCACAAGTTTCGCCAAGCAATGCTTCCAATAGCAATGTTTCTTGGTCGGTTTCAAACACAGCGGTGGCAACGATATCAACATCAGGGATACTTACGGCAGTTACCAACGGACAAGTCATTGTAACGGCAAGTGCTTTAGATGGTTCGGGAATAGTTGCAGATAAAAACTATATCATTTCAGGCGTCAATACTATCGATGGAACTGTGGCGGCGACATCGCAAGAAATTTTAACAGCGATCGCGAATGCTTCCGCAGGCGAAACGATTTACGTCAGAGGTGGCAATTACACATTTACAGCACCTATCTTAATGACAGCAAATGGCACAAATGGAAATCCAATTTCGCTTTTGGCATATCCAACCGATCCGAACAGACCCAAATTTGACTTTTCTTCGATGTCTGAAAGTTCATCAAACAGAGGCATAGAATTATCAGGCGATTATTGGCACATTCAAGGAATAGACGTTTTTGGCGCAGGAGACAACGGAATGCACATTACAGGCGATAACAATTTGATTGAATTTTGCACGTTTTCTCAAAACAGAGATACAGGGTTACAAATTGACGGTGGCGCAGCAAACAATACCATATTAAACTGTGATTCTTATTTCAATGCAGATTCCACATTAGAAAATGCAGACGGATTTGCGTGTAAACTAACGGCAGGTTCTGGAAATAAATTCATTGGTTGCAGAGCTTGGCAAAACCTTGATGATGGTTGGGACGGATATCTAAGAGATACGGATAACATCACAACGTATTACGAAAACTGTTGGGCATTCAAAAACGGATACCTAATGAACGGAACTGCGGGCGTTGGTGATGGAAACGGTTTTAAAACTGGTGGAAGTGACGACAAAACCTTAAAACACAATGCGGTTTATAAAAACTGTATTGCGGCAGGAAATCGGGTGGATGGTTTTGATCACAATAGCAACCGAGGCGATATAGAACTCTACAATTGTGCTGCTTACGACAATGGTAGAAACATTAGTTTTAGCAATACAAACAGCGCAAATTCACTACTCATAAAAAACTCATTGTCTTTTGCAGGAACAAACAATGACAGCTTTTCTGCAAACACAACTGACATTACCAACAACGGTTGGCAAGGCGGAATCGTGACGAATGCTTCTGATTTTGTATCGATCAATGTGGAATTATTGGCTGCTGCCAGAAATGAAGATGGAAGCTTACCAACCATTGACTTTCTAAAATTAGTTGCAGGTAGTGATTTAATTGACGCAGGAATCGATGTAGGATTGCCTTTCAACGGAACTGCGCCAGATTTAGGTGCTTTTGAATATGAATAATCAATAAAAAATGTACATTTAGGAATATGTATTCAAACAAAAAATACAGTATTTTTAAATGTTTAAACCTAAGTTCTATACAAAAACAAATAGCGCACTTTCTTTTGTTGAAGCCTGTGCTGAACTTGATTCAGTATTCTTTGTGCGAGCAAAGAAAACGAAATCGAAGATTCATGAATTCCTAAAATAAAAATAAAAAATTGATTTTGAATACTTTAAAAAAGTGAAATAAATAGTTGCTAAATTTTATTTGAATGCGAAAATGATAACCCTAAGTTTTAAGATCTAAAAAGGCATAAAAACAGGAATCTCTTGTATGAGAACACTATTTTCTTTAAATTTGGTAATCGATTACATTATTGAAAAATAAACACATTTATGAAAGCAAACACTCCATCATACGAAGTCAAAAAAAGAACCCCTAATTTTTTTAAAATTTTACAATTGCTACTATTGTGTTGTCTGTTCTCTTTTACCAGTTGTAAAGATGATAAATCAGGAAACAAAGATACGAAGCAAGCAGAACAAACAGTAAGTGACGATCCGTGGAAAGCCATGGAAAATGTCATAAAAAATGTAAAAGTACCAACTTTTCCAACCACGACTTTTAACATCATGGACTACGGTGCGAATCCTGATGGAAGTTCATACAACACAGAAGCGTTTGCAAAAACAATTGCCGCGTGTGCAGAAAAAGGCGGCGGAGTCGTTTTAGTTCCCGAAGGAAAATACCTTACAGGAGCAATTCATTTAGAAAGTAACATCAATCTTCATCTAGCAGAAGGTGCGGAAATTCTATTCAGTATCAATCCTAAAGATTTCTATCCATTAGTGCCAACATCGTACGAAGGTGTGGAACTGATGAATTATTCGCCACTCATCTACGCAAACAAAAAAAATAATGTGGCAGTTACCGGAAAAGGAACACTAAACGGACAAGCAAACAACAGCAATTGGTGGAAATGGTGTGGGAAAGAAGACTATGGCTGGGAAAAAGGAACGCCACAACAAAAGGACAGTCTCAACTTGCCAAGACTTATGGAAATGGGGCAAAATGGTACGCCACTAAACGAACGTGTTTTTGGGGAAAATCATTACTTGCGTCCAAACTTTATAGAATTTTACGAATGTGAAAATGTACTCTTAGAAGGTGTGAAAATAACGAATTCGCCATTTTGGATCATTCATCCGTTTAAATCTACAAACGTAACCATAGATGGTGTTACGGTAGACAGTCACGGACCAAACAATGACGGTTGTGATCCGGAATACTCTAAAAATGTCATCATCAAAAACTGTACGTTCAACACAGGCGATGATTGTATTGCGATCAAAGCAGGAAGAGACGCTGAAGGTAGACGAGTTGGGATAAAAACAGAAAACATAGTCGTGCAAAATTGCAAAATGATTGACGGTCACGGCGGTGTTGTGATTGGTAGTGAAATGTCCGCGGGCGTTAGCAATGTATTTGTGGAAAACTGTACGATGGACAGTCCAAACTTAGACAGAGCCATTCGTTTAAAAACAAACTCCAGAAGAGGCGGAATTATTGATGGCGTGTATGTCAGAAACGTACAAGTTGGTCAAGTCAAAGAAGCGGTTTTAAAACTCAATATGTTTTACGCAACATATACCAATCAGACAGGCGAATTTATTCCAGAAATCAAAAACATTTGGTTGGAAAACATCAACGTAAAAAATGGTGGTTATTACGGTATTTTGGCGAAAGGATACAAAGAATCGCCAATTACAAACGTGACGCTAAAAAATGTCATCATTGAAAAAGTAGACAAAGCGTTTTCTCTAGAAAATGTGTCAAACTTAAAACTAATAGACACGTACATCAATGGTTCGCTTGTGCAAAGTCCAGCAGAAACGAAAGAATAAAACGAAGTATTTAGAGAACTTTTTTCTATAAATTCGAGCGTGCCACATTGAGCGCAATCGAAAAGAAGTTAAAAGCAAGAAATATCAATAAGTATTTAATATTGAATTAATTACAAACAAAAATGAGGTTTAAAAGTATCCTATACTTTTGTATTTTTATCATGAGTTTTTCAAAACTCACTGCGATGCAAATCATCCAGAAAGATACCTCGTACACGGTAAACAGTGCTTTTACAAAAAGTAAAAAGAAATTCAAAACTATTGAAATTGCAAAGCCGAAAAATTTCGATAACGTAACGACATACAATGAAATTGTTTACAAAAAAATAGGAGACCGAAAACTCTCTTTAGACGCTTTTATTAACACAAATCAAAACAATCCTGCGGTAATATTAGTGCATGGTGGCGGATGGAAATCGGGCGATAAATCACACATGAAACCGATGGCGCAATACATCGCTTCGCAAGGATACAATTGTTTTGCAATAGAATACAGATTAGCTGATGAAGCCGTCTATCCAAATGGAATCTACGATCTCAAAGATGCGATAAAATATATCAAAGACAACGCAGAAAAATTTCATGTAGATACTACGAAAGTAGCGATATTAGGTTGTTCGTCAGGCGCACAAATGGCAACGTTGGTGGGAACGACAAACCACAAATTAAAATTTGAATCGCCATCAAGCTACAAACATACGGCAACGGTGCAAGCAATTATAAACTTGGACGGAATCCTAGCGTTCAAACATCCAAAATCAAAAGAAGGAACAATGGCAAGTGCTTGGCTAGGCGGAACGTACGAAGAAAAACCAGCAACTTGGGAAGAAGCATCTGCGCTCACACATACGGACAAAAATACGCCGCCAATTTTGTTTCTCAACAGTCAGTACGAACGTTTTCATGCAGGAAGAGACAACATGATCCAAATATTAAACAAACATCACATATACAATCAAGTGGAAACCTTTGAAAACAGTCCGCACACATTTTGGCTATTTCATCCTTGGTTTCATCAAACTATTACCTACATCACAACCTTTTTAGACAACACTTTCAAAAGCAACTAAATACATGAACATATTAAAAATACTTACGGGTTTTCTTTGTGCCATCCTGATAATTTCCTGTAAATCAGAAAAAAAAGAAGCCACAAAACAAACAGAAACTGAAACAGAAAAAACGACTGTTACGCCAAAAACCTATGCAGAAATTTCAATTGCAGAAGGCGGCAAATGGATTGACGGAACGCGCGGACACAAAGAATACGACGGCGGAACCTCATTCAAAAACGTTGAAATGCTTGAAGTTCCAGAAAATCATACAGATCATTCGTGGTACATTCGATACGAAGGACCAGGTTGGGAAAGTAACAAAGTTGGGTATCGACTGTATTTAGATTGGCGAAATGCGATAGACATTTTCGGAAAAAAAACAGACTCTTTAGTATTAGCAAATGTTGGACAAGATGGGTTTGATTCCTATCATGAACCAGAATCTTGGGGTCAAGATATTCTAAAAGTGGGAAAAGGCTTGGGAATTGGTTCAATTGGACGATTGGTTGATGATAAAGTTGTGCATTTCAAAGAAGTAGAAGCGACAAAAGCGTTTGTTCAAAATACAGAAAAACAATCAACAGTAACGATCAATTACAAAGGTTGGAAAACAGGTGACGACACAATCGATTTATCATCAACACTCAGTATTTCACCAGACAAGCGTTACACAAAACACAGCATTCAACCGTCAAAAGAAATCACAGGAATTGTTACAGGAATTGTAAATCATGGCGTAGCATATTTTCAAAAAGAAAGTACAAACAAAAAATGGGCGTACATTGCCACGTATGGAGTGCAAACCTTAGTGCCAGACCAATTAGGAATGGCAATTTTTTACGAAACAGAAACCACTTCGGAAGTAAAAAAAGGCGAAGATGATTACTTAATCGAATTCAAACCAACCACAAAAGCGATCTCATTTTACTTTTTAGGCGCGTGGGAACAAGAAAAAAACGGCATCAAAACGGAAGCGGAATTCATTACCTATTTAAATGAAAAACTAGCCGAATTAAACACTACAAACACCTTACAATAATGAAAAAGGCAACAATTTTACACTTAAGCACTTGCATTCTTTTGATCGCACTTTTCTTTTGTTGTGAAGAAAAAAAACAATCGAAAACACCAGAAACAACGCAAGAAAAAGAAATCTCTGAAAACCTAAAATGGTCAGAGCGTTTGGCATTAACTTTAATGAAAGCGCATCCAGAAGCCTATCAAATTGATGACAAAGACAAACCAAAGTGGGATTATGTTCACGGATTGGTGTTTACAGCTTTTGAAAAACTAGGAAAACAAACGGGAAATCAAAAATATTACGAGTATGTAAAAGCATACGCAGATGTTACCATTGATAGCGCAGGAAACATTCCGACGTATAAATTTTCAAACTATAACATCGATATGATTGAAGCTGGAAACATCCTATTTCATTTATACGATACTACAAAAGACGAACGCTATTTGACGGCAATGCAAACGCTTCGTAAACAATTAAGCGAACATCCACGAACATCTGAAGGCGGATTTTGGCACAAAAAACGCTATCCAAATCAAATGTGGCTAGATGGTTTATTCATGGGCGAACCGTTCTATGCAAACTATACAGTTCGATTTGAAAATGGCGAACAATTAGACGACGTTGCCAAACAATTTGAACTCATCCAAAAACATGCTTACGATGCCAAAACAGGCTTGCTATATCATGGTTGGGACGAAAGTAAAGAAATGGATTGGGCAAATGACGAAACAGGAACTTCGCCCAACTTTTGGTCGCGTTCACTTGGTTGGTATGCAATGGCGTTGGTAGATGTGTTGGATTATTTCCCAAAAGACCATCCAAAACAGCCAGAATTAGTAGCATATTTAAACCAATTAGCAGCTGCGTTGACCAAATATCAACACACCTCAGGATTGTGGTATCAAGTTCCCGATCAAGGTGATAGAGAAGGAAATTACCTAGAAGCTTCCGGAACGGCGATGTTTGCGTATGCGTTTGCAAAAGGTGTGAACAACGGATATCTTCCAGCAAAATACAAAGATGTTGCCAACAAAGCGTTTGATGGTTTAACTAATGACTTGATCAAAGTACAAGAAGATGGTTCTGTCATCATCACGCAAGCCTGTGCAGTTGCTGGTTTAGGCGGAAATCCGTACCGAGATGGATCCTTTGAATACTATGTAAACGAACGCAAAAAAGACAATGATCCGAAAGCAACCGGACCATTTATCATGGCAGCTTTAGAATTAAATCGATAAACAATGAAACCGATACAAACAGCTTTATGTTCTTTTGGAATGAGCGGCGTGGTTTTTCATGCGCCATTTCTCGAAGTCAATCCTAACTTTGAATTGGTTGCTGTTTTAGAACGGACTAAAAATCTAGCGGAAGAAAAATACCCAAACATTAAAACCTATCGATCATTAGATACGTTATTGCAAGATGATGCGATTGAATTGGTAATTGTAAACACACCAAATATCACACATTACGATTTCACGAAAAAATGTATAGAAGCTGGAAAACATGTCATTGTTGAAAAACCTTTTACAGTTACAGTTGAAGAAGCCGAAACATTAATTCAGTTGGCTGAAAAGCATCGTGTAAAACTATCTATTTATCACAATCGAAGATGGGATAGCGACTTCAAAACGGTTGAAAAAATAGTGCAAGAAGGAAAATTAGGAAACATCATTGAAGCTGAATTTCATTACGATCGGTTTGAGCCAAATTTAAGTTACAAAACACACAAAGAAACGCCAACGGAAGGCGTGGGAAGTTTGTATGATTTAGGTTCACACATCATCGATCAAGCATTGCAACTATTTGGTATGCCTGAACGTGTTTTTGCAAGTTTGAACAGTTTCAGAGAACATTCAAAAGTAACTGATTATTTTGATGTAAAACTCTATTATACTTCGCATTACGTGACATTAAAATCAAGTTATTTTGTGCGAGAAGCGTTGCCAGCCTATCAAATTCATGGAACAAAAGGTTCTTTCATCAAATCGAAAGCAGACATTCAAGAAGCGTCACTTCTCAAAGGAATCAAACCGAATACAGAAAATTGGGGAATAGAACTTGCGAGTGAAAAAGGATTGCTTCACTATCAAAAAAATGGTGAATCTTTCAAAGAAAACATACCTGCGGAAACAGGGAATTACATGATGTATTTTGATGGAATTTACAATGCGATTAGAAATAACAAATCGTTACCAGTATTCGCAACGGAAGCGATGAATGTCATAAAAATTATTGAAGTGGCTTTGCAAAGTAATACTGAAAAAAAGGTAATTCATTTATGAGATTCCTACTATATATCATTAGCGTATTATCAGTAGTTGCGTTCACGCTGTCCTGCAAAAATGACAACGCTGCCGAAGTTCCTTTTAAAGTAAAAACGGCACTTTTTGATCAAGATAAAAATGAAGATGTAGAATACACGAAAGTGCCCTTAACTAGCTTAATTTTAAATTAAAAATGATGCAGATAAAAAACATAAAAATAATTACTTTTTTAATACTCAGCTTTGTAGTTGGCTCAAATTTACATGCGCAAATACTTGATAAATCTTGGCGCGATATCGTTCAGCAAAAAGATGATGCTTGGTTCTCAACTTCGGAAGCAAAACAAGTTGCAGAAAATGTATTGTTATATCAGCGAAATGTTGGTGGTTGGCCAAAAAATATACAAATGCAAAAACCACTTTCTGATACAGAAAAGCAAGAATTAATTGAAGAAAAAGCCACAGGAAAAGGCGCAACTACTGATAATGGTGCAACCATTCAGGAAATGCTATTTCTTTCTAAAATGTACGAGCAAATTCGGGATGATCGCTACAAAGAAAGCTTCCTAAAAGGCGTCGATTATTTATTAGAAGCGCAATACGAAAATGGCGGTTGGCCACAATTTTATCCACTGCGAAAAGGCTATTATTCACACATTACATACAACGACAATTCTATGGTGCGAATTCTAGAATTGTTTCAGGAACTTAAAAACGAAACAAATTATTATTCCATAAAACCTAGCAAAAAACAGTTGGAACACATTAAGATAGCTTTTGATAAAGGAATTGATTGCATCCTAAAAACACAATACAAACAAAACGGCGTTTTAACGGCTTGGTGTGCGCAACACGACAGGGAAACACTAGCGCCTGCAAAAGCACGTGCGTACGAATTACCGTCATTAAGCGGAAGCGAATCCGCAAAAATTGTACTCTTATTAATGTCGATCGAAAATCCTTCAAAAGAGATTATTAAAGCGGTAAACGCTGCTACTGCTTGGTTTGAAAAAGTGAAAATCACGGGATTGCGAGAAGATCGTATATATAATGACAAGAGAAAAGTAATCAGCAAAAAAATGGTTGCTGATGAAAATGCACCCGCAATATGGGCGCGTTTTATGGAATTGGATACGAACGAACCTTTCTTTTGCGACCGAGATGGTATTAAAAAAGCAACTCTTGCAGAAATTGGCGAAGAACGCAGAAATGGCTACGCTTGGTATGTGGATGAACCGAAAGAAGTGTTGAAAAAATATCCAAAGTGGAAAAAGAAGTACGACATCAAAGAAAAAAGTAAACCTGATGATCCATTCAATGTAACAGTTGCGCTAGATGGAACAGGCGATTATACAAGTATTCAGGAAGCGATTAACAATGCAAAGTCGTTTCCGTATGAACGAATTACGATTCTTATCAAAAACGGAACGTATAAAGAAAAAGTAAAAATTCATGAGTGGAATCCGAATATCACGCTAATCGGAGAAAGTAAAGAAAAGACGATTATTACGTACGACGATTATTTTAATAAAGTTGGTTTGGGCAGAAATAGCACATTTTACACCTATACACTTTTGGTGGAAGCGAACAATGTTATTCTTAAAAATTTAACCATCGAAAACTCGTCAGGAGAAGTCGGTCAAGCCGTTGCATTATCTGTGTTTTCAGATGAGGTGGCGATTATTAACTGTAACCTTTTAGGCAATCAAGATACCCTATATGCTTCCGGAAAAGGCAAGCAATATTACAAAGATTGTTACATTGAAGGAACGACTGATTTTATCTTCGGAAGTGCGACTGCGTTTTTTGAAAACTGTCAAATTCACAGCAAAAAAGATTCATACATCACAGCGGCTTCAACACCAAAAGATTCGTTATTTGGGTATGTTTTTAAAGATTGTCAACTTACCGCTGATGAAAATGTGCACGAAGTATATTTAGGACGACCTTGGCGAATTTATGCGCAAACGGTTTTTATAAACTGCGAATTGGGAAGTCATATTTTACCCATCGGTTGGCACAATTGGTCAAAACCTGAAGCAGAAAAAACAGCGTTTTATGCAGAATATAAAAATATCGGCGTAGGATTTCAACCTGAAAAAAGAGTTTCTTGGTCACATCAATTAAAAAAGCAACAGGCTAAAAAATACACACTTAAAAATATATTGGGAAAACACAAAAGCACAACAAAAAAAGAATGGTATGAAGTATTATAAAACACTATTAATCATAATATTGATGGTTTCATCATGTAAAGAAAATGGAGAACAATCAACAGCAAAAGAAACAGAAACAAGTGCCGTAAAAAAGGATGTTACAATTTTTACAATTGGCGATTCTACCATGGCAAATAAGCCAGATCCTGATGAAAATCCGGAACGCGGTTGGGGACAATTATTACCTACTTTTTTGAACGAACATGCAACTGTGCAAAATCACGCAGTTAACGGACGTAGCACACGTAGTTTTAGAGACAGAGAACATTGGGCGCCAGTATATGAACAACTACAAAAAGGCGATTACGTATTCATTCAATTTGGACATAATGATCAAAAAGAAACAGATCCAAAACGGTATGCAAATCCGCATACAGCCTATCGACATAACTTAATAAGATATGTGAAGGAGACACGAGAAAAAGGTGGAATTCCAATACTATTTACATCTATTGTGAGACGAAAATTTAATGAAGAAGGCACTTTGATTGATGCACATGGCGTGTATCCGATGGAAATGCGTTTGGTGGCATTAGAGTATGATGTTCCGTTGATTGATTTGCAATATTTAACGGAATTGTTGGAAGAATCTTACGGTGTGGAAGACTCTAAAAAACTGCATTTACACTTTAAACCTAATCAACATCCATACATTCCAGAAGGAATTACAGACAACACACATTTGTCAGTTTTGGGCGCGACAGAAATTGCGAAATTAGCAGTAAAATCATTGCAGGAAAACATCCCAGGATTTGACTATTACGTAAAAAAATAATACTGTTTTTTAATTTTCATCGAGGCATCATTTTGAGCGTTTTTTACAGAACGTGATTGAGAAATGATGCTTTTTTTATTAACATATTTCCACAATCTTTAAGTGGCAAATATGATTCTCTTTATTCCATACTTTCAGATTTTGAAGGCAATTTTCTTCTTCTAAAAATCCTGTTTCAATCACATCAAAAAGCATAGTTCATTGTCTTTGATTATCACAAGAAAATAAAATACGTTCTCTGCAAAGTTGTAACATTCACAATAAATTAAAACTTAAAATTAGGTTTTGCAAATTCATTAATTATTTCGACAGATATTTAGATTCTTTAAAAAAAACATACAAATTTTTGCATAATTGAAAAATATTAATACATTTGTGTAATCGATTACATTTAAATTAACTAATAAACTAACTAATTTCATGTACAACTACTTAACGGAATATTTATTTTTCTTTTCTAAGAATAGAAAGATTATAAAGGTTTCCCCTAAAAAACCTTTTGTGTTATTGTTATTTATACTTTTAACATTCAGCGTAACAAGTGCTTACGCACAAGAAAAAACAATTAGTGGTACGGTTACTTCTGAGGATTTAGCATCACCGTTACCAGGAGTTAGTGTAAGTGTTAAAGGCACTAGAAATGGCGTTGTTACTGACTTTGATGGTAACTTTTCTATCAAAATAAATACAGCAAATGCAGTGTTGGTATTTTCGTATGTTGGTTACACCAAACAAGAAGTTGCGATCACGAATCAAACATCCATAAATATTGTGATGGCACCTAGTGCGGAGTCTCTAAACGACGTCATTATCATTGGATATGGGTCTTCAAAAAAATCTGACTTAACAGGTTCGGTCGTAACCATTGGCGGAGATGAATTAAAAGAGCAAGGAATCTCCAATGTAGCGGAAACGCTCACAGGACGTTTGGCAGGTGTACAAGTATTATCTTCAGAAGGTTCGCCAGATGCAGACATTAATATTAGAGTTCGTGGTGCAGGATCGTTAACACAAGACAGTTCACCATTAATTATTGTAGACGGTTTCCCTGTGAATAGTATTGCAGATATTTCTCCAACAGATATTGAAAATATTAGTGTTTTAAAAGATGCTTCTTCTACAGCAATTTATGGTTCAAGAGGATCTAACGGAGTTATCATTGTGACGACGAAAAGTGGTAAAGAAGGAAAAGTTTCCGTAAGTTATAACATGTTTTATGGGTTAAAGAAAATCGCAAACACTATTGATGTATTACAACCACAAGATTTTGTAAAATGGCAATACGAATACGCGTTATTAGATGACGAGCCACAAACCTACGAGCAGTACTTTGGTCTTTATCAAGATTACGATCAATATATAGGAATGCGCGGAAACGATTGGCAACGTCAAATATATGGTCAAACAGGAGAAGTGCAAAGTCGTGACTTAGCCATTAGAGGTGGATCTGAAAAAATAAACTTCAACTTCAACTATGCGTTGTATGATGAAAAAGCAATCATGATTGGTTCTGACTTCAAAAGAACAAACTTGTCATTAGCCTTAAAAAGTAAAGTAAGTGACAAAATAGATTTAACATACACCATTCGTTACAACGACACAGAAACCAACGGTGGCGGCGCCAATGAGCAAAATGAAGTTTCATCTGCGGATGCTAGACTTCGTCACAGTGTTGGATATTCTCCAATTCCGCTTCCAGGGTTAACAACCACCAATACAGATGATGCAATTGCGAGTTACTTAGTAAATCCTTTTGTTTCGGTTAATGACAATCAGCGTAGACAATTACGAAAGAATTTAAACATGTTAGCTGGTTTTTCATGGGAAATTATGGATAACTTAAAGTTCAAATCTGACATTGGTTTAAACTATACAAATGATTTAGATTATCGTTTTTACGGAAAATCTACCTATTATGCAAACAACAGACCTGCGGCTGAAAACCAAGGATTACCTTCGTTAGTTTTTAGTGATCGAAAAAGAGAAAGCTTCAGGAATGCGAATACGTTAAACTATAATTTTAAAAAGATTATGGGTGACGATCATGGTCTTACCGTATTATTAGGAGAAGAAATGATTGTCACTAAAGACAACAGGTTAACAAACGAAGTACAAGGGTTTCCTTCAGATTTCGATTTCAACACCACCATCAATCTTACCACACAAGGAACACCATTATCGGTAGACAATTTTAACATACCAGACGATAAACTTCTTTCCTTCTTTGGTCGTGTTAACTACGATTACAAAAACAAATACTTACTAACAGCTACGTATCGTGTAGATGGTTCTAGTAAATTTTTAGGCGACAATCGTTGGGGTTATTTCCCATCTGCGGCACTTGCTTGGAAAATAAACGAAGAAGAATTTTTGAAAGATGTAGATTGGATAGATGCTATAAAACTTAGAGTAAGTTATGGTGAATCTGGGAATAACAACATTCCTACTGGGCAAACATTACAAACATTTCAATCGTCAAACACTTCGTACTTAAACGAAATAGACAACTATTGGTCGGCTTCCAACATCTTAGCCAATCCAAACCTAAAGTGGGAAACAACGGTATCGCAAAACTTTGGTCTTGATTATACATTATTCAATGGTCGCATCAGTGGTGCATTAGACGTATATAAAAATGTAACGAAAGACTTATTAATCAGATTCCCAACGCCAGGAACAGGATACGACAGTCAATACCGAAACATGGGAGAAATTCAAAACACAGGTGTGGAAGCTTCTCTAAACATAGCAGCTATTGAAAAAGAAAACTATGGATTAAATGTTTCTTTCAATATTGGATTTAACAAAAACCGTATCAATTCCTTAGGAGAATTAGAAGACTTTGGAACCAACACAAACTGGGCATCTACACAAATTGGAAACGATTACTTTGTACAAGCTGGCGGTCCTATTGGTTTAATGTACGGATACCAAAATGATGGTAGATATGAAGTTTCAGACTTTGATTACAATCCAGCAACTGGGCAATATACCTTACTTGCAGGTGTTGCAGACAACAGTGCTGTGATAGGAGAAGTACGACCAGGATCTCTAAAATTAAAAGACATCAACGGTGATGGTATTGTAAACGTTGACGATAACACCGTTATAGGAAATGCAAATCCAAAACACACAGGAGGTATGGTATTAAGTGGATATGCGTATGGTTTTGACTTTTCAGCAGCGTTCAACTGGAGTTATGGAAATGATATCTACAATGCCAACAAAATTGAATTTTCAACATCTAACCAAAACGGACAATACCGTAACCTAAGCACTACCATGGCTGACGGAACTCGATGGACAAACTTAAACCCAACTACGGGACAATTAGTCACCGATCCGGCGCAATTAGAAGCACTCAATGCCAACACAAGTTTATGGTCGCCATACATGCAAAACTATGTATTCAGTGACTGGGCAGTAGAAGATGGTTCTTTCATCCGATTGAACACACTTACTTTAGGATACAGCATTCCTAAGTCAATCACTACTCAAATAGGTGTTGATAAATTAAGATTTTATGCAACAGCTAATAATGTTTTTATCATTACAAATTATTCCGGACTTGACCCTGAAGTTTCTACAAGAAGAAGAACTCCTTTAACTCCAGGTGTGGATTACTCGCCATACCCGAGAAGCAGACAACTTCTTTTTGGTTTAAACGTAAACTTTTAATAAAAAAATCTATAAAAATGAAAAGAATATTAATTATTGCAGGAATACTAATTGCTGGGTTCTTTAATTCTTGCCAAGAATTTGAAGATGAATTCTTAGAAGCACCAGCAGAATCAACACTAGACGAATCTATCATTTTTTCAACTCCTGGACTTACCAAAGGTGCTATTGATGGAATCATGGAGCCAATGGGACAAACCAACTCGTACAGAGGACGTTTTATTCCTTTCTATGGTTTCAATACAGATGCCGAATGGAATTACAGTTCTGAGGATGCAGGAAGTTCCCAAGGAGAACTCATGACATACGCGGCTACACCTACCAACTCACAAATGAACTCATCAAATAATGCGTGGGCGATGATGTATTTAGGGATTGAAAGAGCAAACATCTGTATCAGAGGTTTACGAGAATTTGGAAATCCAGAGCCAGGAACGGTGCTTGGACAATATCTTGGAGAAGCATTAACACTAAGAGCTGTATACTATGCAGACTTAATGAAAGCTTGGGGCGATGTGCCAGCGCGTTTTGAGCCCATCAACTCAGAAACTATCTATCTTGAAAAATCAAGTCGTGACGTAATATACAAACAAATCATTGCTGATCTTGGAGAAGCTGCTGACTTAGTAGCATGGCCAGGAGAATCTCCTCAAACAGCAACTAGAGAGCGAATCAACAAAGCATTTGTAAAAGGACTAAGAGCACGTTTGGCAATGGTTGCAAGTGGTTTTCAACAATATCCTGATGGTGTAAGAAGAAGTACAGATCCTGAACTTTCTGTACAAGCAATGTACACGATTGCATTAAACGAAGCTACCGATGTAATTGAAAGCGGAACAACAAGCTTAGCACCATCATTTGAAGGTTTTTGGAAAAGCTACAACGAAGAAGTTTCGGCAATGGGAAGCGAATCGCTATGGGAAATTCCATTCTCAGATGGTCGTGGTAGAGTACTATTCTCTTTTGCGGTACGACACAGAGGCGTTGACCAATACACAGGACAAGGTAGAGGTGGAATTGCAGGACCATTACCAACTGTATTTTATGACTTTGATGAAGCAGACGAGCGTAGAAATGTAACTTGTGTTCCTTACCAATGGGGAAATCCTATTGACGGAATTGCGAAACAAGAATTAGTCAACCTAAACACTTGGTATTTTGGTAAATACAGATACGAATGGATGGATCGCTATGTAACATCCACCAATGATGATGGTGTAAACAAAATATACATGCGTTTTGCAGAAGTACTCCTAATTGCGGCGGAAGCAGCAAACGAATTAAACGGTCCAGGAGCTGCAGCACCGTACCTAAAACAAATCAGAATGCGTGCTTTTCCATCGGATTTACATCCTACAAAAGTAGACGCGTATGTAAATGCTTTACTCAGTCCACAAGCAATGTTTGATGCCATTGTAAAAGAGCACAAATATGAATTTACAGGCGAAATGGAACGCAAACAATCACTCATCCGTTGGAACATGTTAGGGTCTAGCTTGGACGAAGCGAAAGTTAAAATGTTTGACTTAAAGAACCGTACAGGTCAATACGCAGATGTACCATCTACCTTATATTACAAATATGAAGATGATGGCGAAACCTTAGAAATATATGGGTTAAACAGAAACGAAACTACGGATCCAGGACCAGAATACTCTGCATTCAACTGGACAACCTTAGAAGACGATATGATCAACTCCATCTACAGACTTGGTGTAAACCCTGATAACAGACAATTTTGGCCAATATGGCAAGTGTTTATTGATGGTAGTAACGGTAAGCTAGTAAATGATTACGGATACTAATAGATACTTTAAAAGAAACAAAGCACAATTATGAAAGCAACATATATTTTTAAATCAATCTTAGTAATAGTAACGTTACTGATTACATTTACAGGCTGTGAAAGTCAAGAAGAATTGATCGAAGAACTTCAAATCAGTAGAGAATTTGCTCCTGTGGGGTTACGCTCAATCATACGAAATCAAACGACTGTTGAACTCAGCTGGACACCTGACGAAAAAGTAGAGCAATACCTAGTAGAAGTGAGTGAAGATGCACAATTTTCAACGATAGCAGCATCAGTAACCGTAAACTCAAGTGACATACCAGTACAAATAACGCTCAATGGAGAAACGCTCTATTACATCAGAGTAAAAGCAATCAGCTCTCGTGGCTTGGCAGACTCTACCTATGCATTTACGGAGGCAACAACGCTTACAGAACAAATATTTTTACCTTCTGAACCAGGCGATATCCTAGCAACAGAAGCAACACTTCGTTGGATTCCAAACAGTGCGGTAACACAAATAGTTACCAACCCGGGGAACATAGTTCACAACATCACGCCACAAGAGGCAGCAGATGGTATTGCTGTCATCACAGGACTCACGGGAGAAACAGAATACACTTCTCAAATACTAAACAATACGGTAATAAGAGGTAACACCACATATACCACCGGAATTGACATTGGAACAGGAATTCTAGTAACACCAACAGACGATTTATTCCAAATGATTGCAGATGCTGCGTCAGGCGATGTCTTAGTATTAGAACCTGGAGATTATACCGCACAAACAGGAACGGCAACCATTGACAAATCATTAACTATAAGAGGTTTATACAGTTTTGATAAACCATTACTAAAAATAAGTTTCGCTATCACAGGTGGCGCTACCGATGTAAGTTTAATAGATTTAGACTTAACAGGCGATATACCTTTAGACTTAACAGACACAGTTCGATATACAGGTGCAGGAAACTTCAACTCCTTACTCATAAGCGGTTGTAATGTACATGACTATAACCGATCGTTTATAGCAGGAAGCACTACGGATGCAATTCTTCAAAACCTAACGGTTGAAAACTCAATTGTGACCAATGTACTCACAAGTGGAGGCGATTTTATTGACTTCAGAAATTCTGATGTATTTAATATAAATGTAAACACAAGTACCTTTAACAACTGTGCACCAGGAAGAGATTTCTTCAGAATAGACAACTCTGGAACTTCAGCAGGAATGGGCTTTACGTGCAACATACTCTTGGAAAACTGTACACTATACGCTTGTTCAAACTCATCGAGTAGACGTATATTCTATGTAAGATTCAATGCGAATGATATCACAGTAAGAAACAATTTAATCACAGATACAGTAGTAGAAGGATTTTCTGATCAAGGAGGAACAGATGATACTATGACATTTAGTAACAACAATTACTTCAATGCACCAACACTATACGATTCGTCTGTGGCTCGATACGATACATCAACATCCTTCGGAACGTTAGATCCGGGCTATGTAGATGCCATGAACGGTAACTTTACAGTAACCACACAATCCATCATAGATGATAATATTGGCGACCCGCGTTGGTTGCAATAAATTGTGAATACTATGAATTAGTCTTTAAAAAGGGGAGAAATGTGAAAGCATTTTTCCCTTTTTTATTTTGTCACTACATTAAATATAAGAGTATTTTTACTAAAGACTAAAGACTAAAGACTAAAGACTAAAGACTAAAGGCTAAAAGCTAAAATCCCCGTATTTTTTAAAAAAACACAAAAAACTTTCTACAAAAGTGAACCTGTGCAACTTTTTTACGTCTTTAGTATAGACGGAACTTTTTTATGCATAAAAAAAATCAAATATCGGATGGAACATTGGTCACTCGCTACGTAGAAGGCGATCAAACAGCGTTGGCAATGTTGGTGCAACGATTTCACAAAACATTCTGCAATCATGCATATTGGATTGTGAAAGATGCAGACGCTGCAAAAGATATAGCGCAAGACAGTTGGAATCTTATCATCAATAAACTACATACGCTAAAAGATGTTGACTATTTTAAAAGTTGGGCATTGCGAATTGTACATCGAAAAGCACTCGATTGGACAAAAGGAGTTTCCAAACAAACAAAACAGCACGAAGCGTATAAAGTCACCAAATCCATTCAAGATATTCCATCTGAAGACCGATCATCATTACAACAAAAACTATTAAAAGCAATCCAAGAATTACCCATACATCAACAACAAGTAATTCAGCTATTTTATGTACATGAATATTCATTAAAAGAGATTTCAGAAATCATTCAAATATCAGAAGGCACTGCAAAATCTAGATTGTATCATGCCCGAGAAAAATTAAAAACAATACTAAAAACATAGAAAACATGAAAAATACACAAGAAATTGACGATTTAATCAAAGAAACATTAACCGCCGAAGAAGCAAAATTTTACGATGAACTTGACGAACAAGGACTTTTAGGAATGATTAGCAATAGTTACAAAGGAAAACTAGGTTGGCTTGTCGCACTTATGAACATTGTGAACGTACTTGCATTTGGCGTATTGATTTATTGTTTGATACAATTTTTCAACGTTACCGAAACAAATGAGCTTATCAAATGGGGATTTGGCGCATTTATCTGTCTGTTGTTCAACACCATGACCAAACTCTACGCTTGGATGCAAATGGACAAAAAAGCTATTTTAAGAGAAATGAAGCGTTTAGAGTTGCAAGTATCTTCATTAGCGGCTAAAATATCTGAATGAGATTTCAATTTGAAGCTAATATTTTAGTATTTTGCATGCCTCTAGGGATGATTTCTCTCCCACGCTGAATTTTCGACTCCTCGAAAGGATAAAGGTAGAGTAGGAATGGTTATTTTATGTATCATTTAAAACTTTATTAAAATGGCTGTTTTAGAACAACAATTAACATCTCAGCAAGCAATTGAATTAGAAAACAAGTACGGAGCGCACAACTATCATCCACTTCCAGTGGTGTTAAATAGAGGTGAAGGCGTATATGTTTGGGACGTAGAAGGGAAAAAATATTACGACTTTCTTTCTGCCTATTCTGCGGTAAATCAAGGACATTGTCACCCAAAAATTGTCAATGCAATGGTTACACAAGCACAAACATTGGCGTTGACATCACGTGCATTTTACAACGATATCTTAGGTCGTTATGAAAAATTTGCGTCAGAATATTTCAATTTTGACAAATTGTTACCCATGAATACAGGTGCGGAAGCGGTAGAAACTGCGTTAAAAATTTGTAGAAAATGGGCATACGAGAAAAAAGGAATTGAAGAAAACAAAGCGGAAATTATTGTCTGTGAAAACAACTTTCACGGAAGAACTACCACCATTATTTCGTTTTCAAACGATCCGGTAGCACGTAAAAATTTCGGGCCGTATACAAGCGGATTCATCAAAATTGAATACGATAATATCGCAGCGTTGGAAGAAGCTTTAGATAAAAATCCAAACGTAGCCGGATTTATGGTAGAGCCCATTCAAGGAGAAGCTGGTGTATATGTTCCGTCTGAGAACTATCTCGCGAAAGCGAAAGCACTATGCGAAAAACACAACGTATTATTCATTGCAGATGAGATACAAACAGGAATTGCGCGAACAGGAAGATTGTTAGCAACTTGCGGAAACTGTTCCTGTGAAAAGAAAGATTGCAGCGGAACTCCTGATGTAAAACCAGACATCTTAATCTTAGGAAAAGCATTGTCTGGCGGCGCGTATCCAGTATCAGCAGTCTTGGCAAATGATCATATTATGAATGTGATTCGCCCTGGAAATCACGGATCTACTTTTGGAGGAAATCCTATTGCCGCAGCTGTAGCTATGGCAGCTTTAGAAGTCGTAACCGATGAAAGTTTAGCAGAAAATGCATTTCAATTGGGAGAATTATTCAGAAGCGAACTCAACAAATATATTGAAAACAGCACGGTTGTAAAATTGGTCAGAGGAAAAGGATTGTTAAACGCAATCGTAATCAATGACGACGAAGAAAGTGATACTGCTTGGAATATTTGTATGGCATTAAAAGAAAATGGATTACTCGCAAAACCAACACATGGAAACATCATTCGTTTTGCGCCACCATTAGTAATGACCAAAGAGGAATTGCTAGAATGTGTGGCAATTATCACGAAAACATTGAAAGAATTTGAATAATGCCATTCCGAAAACAAGATAATTCTGTATTTGATAATTTCGAATTACGATTGAATGAAAATTCGAAAAAGTTCCTGCGTGAAACGGCGAAATGGGCTTTAATACTATCAATTATCGGATTTATTTTTATTGGAATCTTTGTTTTTATAGCAGTATTTTTTCTAGTAATGTTTATGGCGCTGAATCGGAATGTGAATCCGTTTGCCGCAAGTGGATTATCCGTAGAATTTGTAGTGATCGTCTATTTTGTATTAGCAGTTTTATGTTTCTTTCCTGTTTTATACATGTATAAATTTTCAAGAAAAATGAAGTCTGCTTTGATTGAGAAAAATACAGAAGATTTAACAGCCGCTTTCTTAAACTTAAAATTGCTCTATAAATTCACAGGAATTATTGTTCTTCTATTTATAGGAACATATATTTTACTACTAGGATTTTCAATTATTGTTGGCATAAATACATAACTGTAGAAACAAATACATCAAAAAAAAGAGGCTATCCGAAAAGTCATCATTGCAAATGTAATGAAGCAATCTGTTAAAAATCAAGTCATTGATTTACAGATTGCTTCAGAATTACATTTCGACTTTGCTCAATGTACTTCTTTGCAAAGACGTTTTTTTACTTTTTAGACGACCTCTTCTATGATTAATCAAAAGAATTATTGACCGAAATATTCTTGTAATCTTTCTTTTAACAATTCAGGATCTTGCATTGCATCCCAACCAAAAGTGGTGAAAATCCAAATTAAGTATAATAAAAATAATGTACTCAAAACAATTCCAATAATTGCTAATACCTTTCCGATAGTAATGTTTGAATAGTTATCATATCCATGCGGGTTTTCTTTGTATATTTTGGTAGCATTAATTGATAAATACAATGCAATTGCTCCTAGGATAATTCCTACTCCCCAAAAACAACAACTAACGATCGATAATATTCCCAAAACAATAATGAGTACGTCATTAGGTAATTTTCTAGATTCCATAGTTATATAATTAAGTTAGTTAATTTATGTGTTTCGTTATAAAACTGATTAAAATAATCACAAGGTTGATAACCGCTAAATTCCGAATCAATTTTGATGCATCATTAAATTTATAGAATATCTGTACGCCAACAACGGCAAAAAATAAAAGCAATGTGTAAATAGCGGGATACATTTTAAAAGCAGCCACAAACTCACCTTCAAATATCAATGCAACCGAACGTTGTATGCCACAACCCAAACAATCAATACCTAAATACTGTTTTGTAAAACACGGAAGCATATAATCTTCAATGTTAACGAAAGAGAAAAGTAGTAAATGTTTCAAAATAAAGCGAATGATTTAACGGTTTTAAAAATCAAAAATACGTTTTGTATTTCAATTGTGCTATAAGTAACCAATACGACTCAATTGTTACGAAAAAACAGTTTAAATTACTGAAATTTATCAGAACAACTCAACTCAGGCTTTTAGTTTTTTAAAAAAATAGGGCAACTATTTCAGAATATAGTATTTTTACAGCCAAAAAAATTACCAATTGAGATTCAAATATAAAACATCACTTTACTTTTTTCTTGTATTTTTTGGTGCAGGAGTATTGCTCTTTCGAGATGATATTCAGGGCGAAAAACAACTTGTAGTCACCATTATGGCGCTTTTTGCAATGATGTTTGGATTGTATAAAATGACGTCTAGGCTAACTTCAAATCGAGAAAAAAAATATGATAATGAAGAATATTTTACAAGAGAACGATATAATGAAGAAGAAAATAGTGAAGAACCCAAAACAGATGAATGATGAATTTTAAAGTAGGAGATCACGTAGAAACGATTGATGATATCATCAAAGGAAAGATAACATCTATAAATGGAAATTCTATAACCATAGAAACCAATGAAGGTTTTCCGCTCAATTTTGAGGCATCAGAATTAGTGAAAATGACATCTGATGAAATTGCAAGAAACTTATCATTTGAAAAAATAAACAGTGCTATTCAAGAAAAAGAAGTTTCCAAAAAACCAAAACGCATCGTAGAGAAATCTAAAAAAGAGCGCATTGAAACGGTTATGGAAATTGACTTGCACATTCATCAATTGACAAATTCCTATAAAGGAATGAGCAATTATGACATGTTAACTTTACAAACGGACACTGCAAAGCGACAATTAGAATTTGCTATGAAAAAGCGAATTCCTAAAGTGGTATTTATTCATGGAGTAGGCGAAGGCGTTCTCAAAGAAGAATTGGAATATTTATTTCGTCAGTACGACAATGTAAAATATTACGATGCAAACTATCAAAAATATGGAGTTGGTGCAACGGAAGTTTACATTTATCAAAACCCAAGGTAGTTTTTAGTTCTGAATCTTGAAATGATAAATATTGAATGCAAAATTTTAAATGAAAAAGTATTTTTTGCGAACAAACAAACGACAATTTTGAAAACTGAACACTGAAAACAGAACACCGAACACTGACTACTGAAACACTGAACACTGAAAACTGACTACTGACTACTGACTACTGAAAACTGAACACTAAAAAACTTCTCTTACTCAGCCGGCGTTCTAACCGTTCCAAACTCAAAAAGATCATACCGAACATCTTGTCCATTTGTTCCTGTAAATACGACTTCTCTAAGATTGATAGTATGTTCATATTCAATAGTGGCACTTCCCGTAAGGATTTCTACCGTAGTTACTTCTACAGTTCCTGAAACCGCAGTATATTCAAGTGTGATATTAATATCAGAAGGCAATTCGTCACAAAAATAACTTTCTGTAATATTGGAATCAAAACTTCTATACAAACAAGTTGCTTGACCATTTAGTGTTTTTGTACGCGGTGTATTGACAACTTCATCACCAACTATTTCTGTAGGAGTTACTGTGTTGACAATCAAATCGGCAGGAATATCTAAAATCAAGGTTTCTGCGCCATTAATCTTAAACAATAAAGTTACTCCAGCTTCTAGCGTGCAAGCTCTTGGAGTTGCTTCAGAAGTTAAATCAATTTCATCCAATGTTAAATCTCCATCATCACAACTAAAAAAAGCAAACGAAAGGACTAAAAGTAACCATATTTTTTTCATGAAGTACACTATTAAAAATTAGTATTAATGTAAAGGCAAAAGTATAAGAAAACTCTATTTATAACGAAACTTATTGTAAATAATTTTATTTACCCTATTTTTGCTCATCTTTTTTCCAACAATCCTATTTACACAAACTACGAATGAAGAATGTATATTTTGATAGTGCTGCGACCACGCAAATTCGCCCAGAAGTTGTCAATCGTATAAAAAAAGCATTAGAAGAGAATTATGGAAATCCATCCTCAACACATAGTTACGGACGATCTTCTAAGTCATTAATAGAAACCGCACGTAAAACCATTGCAAAATATTTAAATGCGTCACCGCAAGAAATTATTTTCACTTCTGGAGGAACAGAAGCCGATAACATGGCATTGCGTTGCTCTGTGAGAGACTTAGGGGTAACAACCATTATAACGTCACCAATTGAACATCATGCAGTTTTACATACTGTAGAACAACTGCGCTTAGAAAGTGATATTAAAGTTACGTATGTACGTTTGCAATCGTGTGGAACGCCTGATTATGATGATTTAGAAGCATTACTAAAAGCGGATAGCTCAAAAAAATTAGTCAGTCTCATGCATGTAAACAATGAAGTTGGAAACATTTTAGACGTGGACAAAGTGGCTGTACTTTGTAAAAAATATGGAGCCTTATTTCATTCAGATTCGGTACAATCTATTGGACACTTTGAATGGGATGTACAAAAAACTTCCGTAGATTTCTTAGCGGCTGCGGCACACAAATTTCACGGACCTAAAGGAATTGGATTTGCTTTCATTCGAAAAGATTCTGGATTAAAACCATTAATTTTTGGGGGATCGCAAGAACGCGGATTTAGAGCAGGAACCGAAGCTGTACACAATGTGGTCGGTTTGGAAGAAGCATTTCGCTTGGCGTATGACAATTTGGAAGAAGAAAAAGCCTATGTTGAAGGTTTAAAAACGTATTTTATGGACGAACTTACAAAAGTGATGCCCGAAGTAAAATTCAACGGAAACTGTCACGAAACCACCAAAAGCACGTACACATTGGTCAATGTGTGTTTACCATTTGATCCGCAAAAAGCACTCATGTTATTATTTCACATGGACATCAAAGGCATTGCGTGTTCTAAAGGAAGTGCTTGTCAATCAGGAAGTAGCAAAGGTTCACATGTATTAAGAGCCATTTTGAACGATGAAGATTTGGAAAAACCATCATTGCGTTTTTCGTTTTCTAAATTCAACACCAAAGAAGAAATTGATTACGTAATAAAAGTATTGCATGAATATGCAACTTCGTAGTGTAATTCAATGATTGAAAGATTGAATGATTAAAAAAAGATTCAAAAATTCAAAGAATTAAAAAAATAAAGATACAAAGCGAGTTCCATTAACGAACTCACTTTTTTTATACCAGCTTTACTTTAAAACTACTCAATAAAAAGGCAGTTATTATTCAAGCATAGCCATAGCTACGGTTACATTTTATTTTGGAACCCATCTTGATTTTCTCTATTTCCTAAAAAATGGTAGAAATTCGCCCATATTTTGTTACTTTTTTTAGTCGTATCGCTGCTATGACTTTCAAAAAGTGCCGCATCTGAACAAATTTCTACTCATTTTCGGTTAAACATTGAAAGTCAAGATAAGTTCTTGAAGAATAAAGGAAAAAGCCCAAGTTTATGTGAATAATTTTTAGGTGATAATGGTATTATTTCATATTCATTATACAATTATCTTTAAATATCTTTATCTTGAAAAACTATTTAGCAAGCGGCTTTCTGAAACTCTAAAACCACAATGATCAAATCTATTACATCAAACCCTAGGCGTATTAGAATTTTATACATTCTACTTTTGATTGTTGCCTATTTTACAATTTACAGCACCATTTTTGATGAAAAAGTAAGCTTAGTTGGTGACAATGCAAGTTATTATATTTTAGGGAATGCCATTGCCAATGGCGATGGTTACACAAACATTCAACATGCAGAAAAAGAAGCACATTATCATTATCCACCCGGATATCCTGTATTGATAGCCACTGCTGCAACAGTATTTTCAAACGATATAATCACCATAAAAAAACTCAATGGATTTTTCCTTTTTGGCGCAGTATTACTTTTATTTTTTATTGTAAAAAGGCTTACCCAAAATGATCATATTGCGTTTGCGGTCAGTTTTATAACATTACTCAACTATCACATTTTAGGTTATTCTACCATTATGATGAGTGAAATTCCTTTTTTGTTTTTCTCGTTACTTTGCTTGTGGTTATTTTTAAAAATAGACTTCTCAAAACCAGTTTTCAAAAATGGACGCTTCTTTCTATTGCTTCTTTGTTTGTCTTTTTCATTTTACATTCGCTCTGTAGCTTTGGCATTATTTGTCAGCTTGTTATTGTTCTTAATCTTTAACAAACAATGGCGTTATTTATATTGCTTGGTTGGTGGTTTTATCCTATTATATCTACCGTGGATACTAAGAAATCAAAACGCTAAAGAGAACTCTTACATATCACAACTATTTTTAAAAAACCCTTACCAACCAGCGCAAGGTAGTATCGATTTTTCAGGAATGTTTGAGCGAATCTTAGTAAATATGGAAAGATACATCACAAAAGAAATCCCTTCAAGCATGGTGTATGTACAAGATATCGTTTACACAGACACATCAGCTCCTATAACGGAATGGCTTTTAGGAGTGTTAATTTTGGCTGGTATAGGATTTGGAATATACAAGTTGCCAAAATTCAAAACTTTTATCTTCTTATACGTGTTGAGTTTTTTCGCTGTACTCATGGTATGGCCAAGTGTTTGGTACGGAACACGCTTTTTAGTACCGCTCATTCCTCTACTACTATTTCTTTTTATTTTTGGAATGATTTCATTTTTGAATTGGTTACAGAAAAAAATCATTCCAAAACAACTAAAACATTTTGCAACAATAACCACAATAGTATTGTTAACTTTTTGGGCTTTTATGTATGGAAGCGACTCAGTTTCCAAATTGAAAACACACGCCAAAAGTGATTATTCGTATAATTATAAAAACTATTTTGCACTTGCCGAGTGGATTCATGAAAACGCTTCTGATGACGCAGTCACAAGTGTTCGAAAAGAAGGATTATTCTATCTATTCTCTAAAAAGAATGTGACCAACTATCAAAAAACACTCGATAAAGAAGCCCAAATTGCATACTTAAAAAGTAAAAATGTAGACTATGTTGTGGTGGAACAACTCGGATTTTCTTCCACAAGTAACTATTTAGTTCCTGTTATAGATCGATATCCTAACAAGTTTAAAATTATCAAAGAATTAAAAAACCCTAATACATACTTACTGCAATTTTTGCCAGAACTTGGCTATTCGGGCACATGGGAAAATGAAAAAAGGAATGGTTTGGGTACTTATACCTGGGCAGATGGACAAAAATATATAGGCTATTGGAAAAATGATGTGAGACATGGTCATGGAAAACTCTATTTTAAAAATGGAGAATACCTATCAGGAGTTTGGACTCATGGGAAACTAAATGGCGAAGTAATAAAAAGTGATAAAAACGGTCAAGTTATAGAAAAAAGCGAATATAAAAACAATGTAAAAGTTATCACGATCGATGCAGCTAACTAAACTCTCTATTATAATTCCTGTCTATAATGAAGCGGCTACGGTTGGGTTAATTTTGGATAAAATTAAGGCTGTTCAACTCATACATCACATTGAAAAAGAATTTGTCATTATCAATGATAATTCACAAGATGATTCCAAAAAAATAATCCTAAAATTTATTGAAGAAAATCCATTATTAGCGATCGTATATCATGAACATTTACAAAATAAAGGAAAAGGAGCTTCCATACATACTGGGATTTCTATAGCTAAAGGAGAATATCTTATTATTCAAGATGCCGATTTAGAATATGATCCGCAAGAATATAATTTACTTTTAAAACCTGTGTTGGAAGATGTTGCAGATGTAGTATATGGTTCACGTTTTATGGACAAACAGGCAAAACGTTCATCGTATTTTTGGCATTACAACGCAAATAAATTTTTGACATTCCTATCCAATCTATGTTCAGGATTAAAACTTACAGATATGGAAACATGTTATAAATTAGTAAACACACAACTGATACAATCTATTCAACTCACTGAAAAACGATTTGGATTTGAACCAGAAATTACCGCTAAGATGTCCAGAATAAAAGACATTCGGGTACAAGAAGTTGGTATTTCGTATCAAAGTCGTCCGTATGACGAAGGGAAAAAAATTGGATGGAAAGATGGCGTGAGAGCTATCTATTGCATTCTAAAATATGGTTTATTTCGAATGAATTGAATTCTTTTTTAGATTAAAAATATAATAATTAAGTTCTTTGAACAAGGCCTATAGTTGTCTGAGGTTTTCAAAAGTTGTCTGAGGTTCTCAAAAGTTGTCTGAGGTTCTCGAAGACAACTATCGTTTCTCTTCATACGGAAACTTTCTGGAGGCAATTCGCATCATTTTAGCAATAATGGCGGCTGTATTTTTACCAGATTTCCGATTGATCGTTTTCTCGTAACGCCACAATAATTTTCCGGTATTTTTATCACTCAATTTAATGATGATTTTTCCGTAATCAGATTTTCCTTTTAAATAACTAATCAAGTCAAAAGACGTATCAACTTCTTTCGAAAGTAGTAGGCGAGAAGTGAGCGAACCACTAATAATAGCGTCAACTTCTAAAAAATTACACAATTCTTGCGGCGTATAAATATCAATATTTTCAAGCGTAATTCCTGCTTTTTTTAAAATTCGATTGGTCGTATTGATATCTTGAAATTCAATTTTAAGTTTCTTTTTACTTTTTCTGCTTAAAAAATAACTCTCCAAGGCTTGTTGCACGGCAATTCCTTCTGTTTCTGCTAATTTTTTTAGCTGCGCTTCTGTATACGTAGTTTGTTCTGATTTAAGGTCTAAAGTTGTCTGAAACGGAAGAATCGCAATGATTTTATGATCTTTAGAAAGTTCTTCAAACTTATCACTTTCATATATTTTCTTTTGTGCAATACTTTGTTGTATTCCAGTAACTAAAAACAATAAAACAACAATCTTTTTCATTCTAATTTATCTTTTCAATTTCAAAAATCAATCTGTACTTGTAAATTGAGTTTATGAGTTTTAAATACTTCTCGATACTAAATTTCTCCAAAATTTCACTCAAAGTGACGATTGTTTATTTAATTTTCATCTAACAATCTAACAATCTAACAATCTAACAATCTAACAATCTAACAATCTAACAATCTAACAATCTAACACTAAAACCGCATTCCCAACTTTACATTAAACACACGACCTGTAAGATAGTTTGGAATTCCAAACTGACGTTTTGTATACACATCACGAACCCACGTATTGGTAATCGAATTTTGAACATCAAACACGTTGAAAATTTCAAAACCTACATTCAATTCTTTAAACGCGTGCAACCAATGTCCTTTTTCAAATTGCTTATTTTGATCTGCTAAAACATACGAAAATCCAACATCAGCACGTTTATAATCAGGTAATTGACTTTGAAATTGATACGGATCTGAATAACTTGGCGATCCGCCTGGCAATCCCGTATTATACGTTAAATTCAAATACAATTTTAAACTAGGAATTTTTGGCATATAATCTTGAAATAGAATCGCAAACTTCAAACGTTGATCGGTTGGTCGGCTAATATATCCGCGATTGTTGATGTTTTCCTCAGTTTTCAAATATCCAAAGCTCACCCAACTTTCGGTACCAGGAACAAACTCTCCATTCAAACGCATGTCAAATCCGTACGCATACGCATCAGTCACATTATCAGCTCTATATCGAATTCGGACATTTTCAATCGTATAGGCGTTTACATCGGATAAACTTTTATAATAGGCTTCGGTTGTCAACTTAAACGGACGTTTCCAAAGTTTAAAACTATAATCATTTCCTAACACAATATGAATAGATTGTTGCGCTTTTACATTCGGATTTACAACGCCGTCAGCACCACGCAATTCACGATAAAATGGTGGTTGATGGTAAAATCCTCCCGATAAACGGAACAACATGTCTTTTTCCCAATTGGGTTTAATGGCAATTTGTGCTCTTGGACTAAAAACGGTTTGTGCTTTACTGTCGTTTCCAGTGCCGTTTACGGTCCAACTGTGCGCACGAACACCAACATTTGTCCACACTTCATGTTCGCCCAACATCGATTGTTTACTCCATTGTACAAATCCAGAAACACGATTAATTTGTGTATTATTTCGAGCACGCACGGTTTGAAAAGGTTCTAATGGACCTTCATAAGGCGTATACGGTTGATTGTTTGAAAATTGCGGCAAAGGCGGACGAATGGAAAATCCTGCGGAATCTATCACTTCCCATTCAATCAAGCGATCGCGAATGTCTTCATGTGTGTACTTAATTCCCCAATCAATTTGGTTTTCGTCTCCATTAACTTTATAACTTCCTTTGTGTTCTGCATTAAAAATTAAGGCATCCAAGTCGTTTCTTCCGTGACTCAACTGCGAGCCAATTCCTTCACTAAATTCAACATTTCCTAAATCTTCATCGCCAATATTTGTATTTACTTCGCCCAATCTGTATTGCGCTAAAATGTCAAAATGTTCCTGTTCTGTCGTATGATATGCAGACGCGATAAATTTTAACGTAACATCATCATTCAAGAAATAATTTGCTTTCAAAGCACCAAAATAGGTTCGGTAGCGATCTTCTTCACGACCTTGATAAAAAACCAACAACGCAATTGGATCTTGCAAAGTTCCGAAATTGGTTTGACGTGTTAACGGTTCGTAATCGTAATCGTTAAACGCTACATTTCCTAAAAAGTTCAAGTGAAATTTATCAGAGAATTTATACGTCATATACGTTTGAAAATCCACAAAACGCGGTCTAAAATTGGTTTCCGTTTCTTGACTATTTACGAGTAAACTATTATCTCTAAATCGAATTCCAGAAATGGTTGAAAACTTACTGTCATTGCTTGAAGTTTCAATGGAAGCACTTCCGCCGAGTAAACTCAGATTGACTCTTCCGCCAAAGCGAACGGGTTTTTTATAGGTAATATCTAATACGGATGATAATTTATCGCCATACTTTGCTTGAAATCCTCCCGCAGAAAAATCGACATTTTGTACCAAATCGGTATTTACAAAACTCAATCCTTCTTGTTGTCCGGAACGAATTAAAAACGGACGATAGACTTCAATTTCGTTAACATAGACTAAGTTTTCATCGTAATTTCCACCACGAACCGAATATTGTGTACTCAATTCATTATTATTATTCACACCTGGAAACGACATCAATAAATTTTCTACACCAGGATTCGCACCAGGAATCAATCGAACGGTTTCCGCAGAAACGGTCTGAATTCCTTCCACAGCTTTTCGCTTGCGCAAATCGAGCACGACAACTCCAATTTGTTCCGCAGTTTTAGACATCAATGGAAAAACTTCATAATCTTCTCCGTTTTTCAACTGAACTGTCAACGTAATATTTTTGTGCGCAATATGCGAAAAAGTAAGCGTAATTTTTTGATCAGCAGGAATTGCAATCATAAAAAAACCATTCTTGTTCGTTTGTGTTCCTGTGCTGACAGAAGTTTTCACATTTACGCCTTCAATAGGTGTATTGTTGCTGTCTAAAATAACTCCTCTAACGGTGGCAGTTTGCGCAATTATACAACTGGCAAACAATAAAAAACCCAAGAAAAGGATGGTTCGTATTGGTTTCAATATAGTGTAGTTTTAATTTTTTCTAAAAAAGGTGCTTGTAAAAATAGTATTATTTCCAACATTATCAGTAACGATCAATTTTAAATTATGTTTTGATTCTGTAAAAGGAATATCGTTAAAATCGTAGGTAAGCATTCCTTTTTTTGCATCATATTCAAGTAAAATCCACTTCCCGTTGATGGTTCCACGAAAACTACGCACGCCCGAAAGATCGTCTGTAATCTTTATTTTTAAATATTTTTTACTAGAAATCCATGAATCTTTAGCGAAATTTACAGGCTTTACTTTTGGAGGAATGGTATCTTTTGCTAAAAAATAAACTCCTAAATCTTTGGTACTCGTAGTAAAATTTGTGCCTTGTTTTTTAGTAGTACTGTACGAAGGTTTATTTTTTCGATCTAAACTCGCAATAAATAATTCTTTGCGTTCTTTTTCAGGATAGCCGGAAACATCAAAGGTAATGACGAAATTTTTATGTGCCGGAACATTCTCATGATGAATAGTATAACGTCCGTTTTTATCTTTTGATAGATCGAAATAAAAATCTTCATAAAATGTTTCTTTCGGAATGTACACACTTACATTGCCTTCTTTAATCGTATGTTCTGCGTTTCGTGTAATGAAATGATTGGTTACAGTTTCCTTTTTCTTTTGCGTAATGGCTTGTTGTTTGCCCACAATAGGTATTGTAATGGTGGTTGTATTCTCTTTAAAATCTTTAATTTTTAATACAACGGTATATTCTTTTCCGTCTTCAATGAGAATTTTCCCGTTGTTGATGACGTCATCATAAATGCTCAATTTATTGGCAGGCGTTACAAAACAGCGTTGTACGCGTTGTTTTTTTTCTATAAAACGGTCGTAATCAATCAATGTATTGATATAGCGCGATTCGTCAAAAGAAAACTTTTCAAACGTATAACTGAAATTTTTCACACCATTCACAAAGCTTTCCAATTGATAAATTCCGTTTTTATTAAAGGCTAAATCTTGTTTATCATAGGCATTCACGCCCAATCCAATTTCGCCACAAGCGAAGATTTTATCTGCAATAAAACTATTTTCTTCCGTTCCTTTTTTCAGTTGTAACTGAATGATTTCGTTAGACGTGTTAATTTGCGCAACATCTGATAATGCGTATGCAAATACACCAATTACGGTTGGATGGTGCGAATCTTTAACTTTAATGCCAAACAACATTGGATTCACAGGTTTGGAAGCTGCATCGCGAATTTCAAAATGCAAATGTGGTCCGCCAGAAGAACCACTATTTCCAGAATAGGCAATGACTTCGCCTTTTTTTAAGACCAATTCATCCGCTTTTGGATAGAGTTGAATCTCGTAACTTTCTTTGTTGTATTGTTGTTCTTTTAAATAAGCTTCTAGTTTTGGAGCTAATTTTTTCAAATGCGCATATACGGAAGTATATCCATTAGAATGTGTGACGTATAAGGCTTTTCCAAATCCCCAATGTTGAATTTTGATGCGCGAGACATATCCATCACCAATGGCAAACACTTCAAAACCTTCTTTTTGTTTGGTTTTAATGTCAATTCCCGAGTGAAAATGATTGCTTCGTAATTCCCCAAAAGTTCCCGATAAAATAATAGGAATGTCTAATGGTGATCTAAAATCATCTTGTGGATATTTTTGTTGAGAAAAGGCAAATGAAAATAAAAATAAAAAAAGATATATCAGTTTGTACATAAATCAAAAATGCGTTTGAGAAGCTAAAATAGCTAATACTTAGTTAATTTGGAATCTTTAAATTCAAAAACTACACCAAAAAAAAACAAATCTTAAAGTATTACTTTAAATAATAGTCAAAACCCTTGCGAACTAATTTTATGAATGCTAAATTTGTAACCGTACGCATTGAATAAAAATGTAATGAATAGTACTTTGAAAATCGTTGATTCTCTTGAAAATAGAGTGAGTAAAATGCTTCACAGGCTAGAAGTTTTGGAGCAAAAAAATCAAAAACTTACTCAAGAATTAGTAGATTCAAAAGAACAAACACAGCAGTTATACCAAGAAATCTCTCAATGGGAAGAAAAATATAACTCGCTTAAAATTGCAAATTCAATGCTTGGCAGTGATCACAACAAAAAAGAAGCTAAGCTTAAAATAAATACACTAATTCGGCAAATTGACCATTGTATTGCACAATTAGCCGAGTAAAATTGATAGTTTTATACTATGGAAAATAAGCTCAAAATAAAGCTTTCTATTGCGGATAGAGTCTATCCATTAACTATTGAAGCGAACCAAGAAGAAGGACTTCGCAAAGCAGCTAAGAAAATAGAAGCCATGATTAAACAATTTGAGCAAAACTATGCGGTAAGAGATAAGCAAGATGTATTGGCAATGTGTGCCCTGCAATTTGCATCGCAAGTAGAACAAAAAGCCATAAACAAAGAAACAGATCAAACAGCATTAGAAGAAAAATTAAAAGCGCTGGACGAATTACTAAAAGCGCAGCTTAGTTCATAAGTTCTTTAAAATACATAGGTTACTGCCTACATTGGTTTTTTATTTTTGATAAACTCAACGTTAATATTTTTAAAAAGAGTGAGTCATGGTTGTAAAAGCAGGCTGTCAATAGTGAACTTGTTCGCTGTTTAGACGGATCCTTGATCAATCTGTTAGCTCTAAACTTGTTTTTTGGAGTTTATACAAAACTCTTACCAATGTAGGCTTTTTTTGTTAGTGAAACTCCATTTTGAGAAGCCTGAAAGGCGCACACAAAATGGTTAGTTGAACTAATCCCGTTGCAAAACGGGATCTTATGTTCAATATGGTTTGTTTGAGAAGCCTGTGCAGAACTTGATTCAGTATCTAAGGCGCACACAAAGTGGCTAGTTGAGCTAATAAAAGAGAATCTAAAACTGATAACTCACTCCTTAAACCCGAATTTTTAAGGAACAAGAAGTAACTTGGAGTTTAATATTTATTAAAAATGAATACATAATTAAGAAGATAGAAGATGGATAGTATAACAATAATAATTGCAGCCGCCGTAGGTGTGCTTTGCTTAATCATAGGATTTGCCATTGCCAAGACTTTAGAAAAAAAGCAAGCTTCAAAAATCATTCAAGATGCCCAAAAAGAATCGGCTTCTTTATTAAAAGAAGCAAAGTCTGATGCTGAAAATGTGAAGAAAGATAAGATTCTTCAAGCCAAAGAAAAGTTTTTAGAGTTAAAAGCCGAACACGAAAAGTTTATCTTATCGAAAGAAAAGAAAATGGCAGAAGCCGAGAAACGAACACGTGACAAAGAATCGCAAGTTTCTAGTGAGTTATCTAAAAATAAAAAGCTAAACCAAGATATCGAAGTCAAAGTCAAAGAATACGAGTATAACTTAGACTTTTTAGAAAAGAAGAAATCAGAAGTAGAACGCTTACACAAAAGTCAAATAGAACAATTGGAAGTCATTTCCGGATTGTCTGCTGACGAAGCAAAAGACCAATTAGTCGCTTCCCTAAAAGAAGAAGCCAAAAGTGATGCGATGAGTTACATTCAAGCCAAACTTGAAGAAGCAAAATTAACGGCGCAACAAGATGCTAAGAAAGTCATTATCAATACCATTCAACGTATTGGAACAGAAGAAGCGGTTGAAAACTGTGTGTCTGTATTCAACATAGAATCTGATGATGTAAAAGGGCGAATTATTGGTAGAGAAGGACGAAACATTAGAGCGCTTGAAGCGGCAACTGGAGTTGAAATTATTGTTGATGATACACCAGAAGCGATCATTCTTTCGTGTTTTGATTCAGTTCGAAGAGAAATAGCACGTTTATCATTACACAAATTAGTTACTGACGGACGAATTCATCCAGCACGTATTGAAGAAGTCGTAAAGAAAACACGCAAACAAATTGATGAAGAAATCATTGAAGTTGGAAAACGTACGGTGATCGATTTAGGAATTCACGGATTGCATCCAGAATTGATAAAAACGGTAGGTAGAATGAAATATCGTTCTTCCTACGGACAAAACTTGTTACAGCATTCACGTGAAGTAGCAAAACTTTGTGGTGTGATGGCTGCCGAACTCGGATTGAATCCAAAACTAGCTAAAAGAGCAGGTTTATTACACGATATCGGAAAAGTGCCAGATACAGAAACAGAAGTGCCACACGCAATCTTAGGAATGCAATGGGCAGAAAAATACGGAGAAAAACCAGAAGTATGTAATGCAATTGGAGCCCATCATGATGAAATTGAAATGGTTTCCTTGTTATCACCAATTGTACAAGTCTGTGATGCCATTTCTGGCGCACGTCCAGGCGCACGTCGTCAAGTATTAGACAGTTACATACAACGTTTAAAAGACTTGGAAGATATCGCTTTCGGATTCACAGGAGTTAAAAAAGCCTATGCAATTCAAGCTGGTAGAGAATTACGTGTGATTGTAGAAAGTGAAAAAGTAGATGATGCAAAAGCAGCTGAACTATCATTCAATATCTCACAAAAAATTCAAACAGATATGACCTATCCAGGACAAGTAAAAATTACCGTAATTAGAGAAACAAGAGCGGTAAACATCGCAAAATAAGTCTCAAAATTATAGTATATACATTCACAAAACGTGAATATCGAAGTTGCATAACTACGGTATTCACGTTTATTGTTTATGGCAATCTAGTGTCAAAAGCTTACAATTATGGGTATCTTTATAATAACCTAAATAAGTCTACCTATGTTACAGAAAATTTTAAATCTCACAGGTGTTGATATGCTCACAAAAGTGAAGCAAATCAATACTCATGGAGGAAAAGAAGTCTCCACGAACGCGTCATTTATGTGTTATTGTAACAGTGTTTTTATCGGAGAAAAAAGCTCTGTAAAAGAATGCTGGAAAACTTGTTAAAAATTACAGTAATACTAAAAAGCAGAAAAGTAGCTGTCTGCGAAGTAAAAGTTTCGTCAAGCTGAACTTGATTCAGAATGACCTTCTCCAAGACTTTTCATACAGTTACTTTTTATGTTCTTTTCTTGGATGATATTTTTCCATCACCATCGCCAAATGACTTCTATCTACATGCATGTAAATTTCCGTAGTGGTTATGCTTTCATGTCCTAACATGAGTTGAATAGCGCGCAAATCGGCACCATTTTCCAGTAAATGTGTGGCAAACGAATGTCGAAATGTATGTGGAGAAATCGTCTTTTTTAATTCAATTTTTTCCGCTAATCTTTTGATAATCGTGAAAATCATCACGCGTGTCAATTGTTTTCCGCGTCTATTTAAAAAAACGGTATCGCTGAATGCAGGAATGTGTGTAACTTTTGCTCGATCGCCTTTTATATATAGATTGATATATTTCTGTGTAATGCGACTCACAGGAACAAACCGCTGTTTATCACCTTTTCCAGTCACTCTAATAAAACCTTCATCAAAAAACAAATCGGACAACTTTAAACCGACCAATTCGCTCACACGCAAACCGCATCCGTATAAAGTTTCAATCATTGCCTTATTTCGGTGTCCTTCATTTGTAGAAAGATCAATGGCGTCAATTAATTTTTCAATATCATCCAAAGCGAGCGTATCCGGAAGCTTTCTGCCAATCTTTGGCGCTTCAATGAGTTCCATTGGATTGTCTTTTCGATACTCTTCAAAAATCAAATAATTAAAAAAACTTTTCAACCCTGAAATAATTCGCGTTTGCGATCGGGCATTTAAAATTTTGGCGACTTCATAAATAAATTGTTGTATGGTAGCTTCGTCAACAGATATTGGTGAATGATGAATCTCGTTTTCTTCAATATAGCGTATGAATTTTTCAATATCGTGTGAGTAATTTACAATCGTATTTTCCGATAAACCGCGCTCAATCTTCATAAAATGTTGGAAATCTTTAAGTATATGTGTCCATTTCATAAGAAAAAAGCTATTTGTTTAACAGATATTGTTAATAATTAAACAATTGATAATCAATTTATTAAATTTTTGTTGTCTTACGGACTGTTAATAATTCGTTAACAAATGTATGTTAATTTCTAAAAAAGTAGTTATTTTGCTGTTGAATTAATTAAAAAACTATTTAAGATGAAAAAAATTATTTTAGCAGCTGTTGCTGTTTTTGGATTCGCCTTTACTGCTAACGCACAAGATGATGACACTGCAACTGGACAAACAGCAAAAGGAAAGTGGTTAATTGAAGCTAACACAGGAAACGCTGTATTAGGAACTACTGGAATTTACTTCACTTCTCAAGATGGAGAATCTACCTTTAACATTGGTTTAGATGGAGGTTACTTTATCATGGACGATTTAGCTTTAAAAGCTGGTATTGGTTATGGAACTAACTCTATTACTGATAGCAACATTTTATCGTACCGTATCGGAGGTAAATACTATGTAAAAAGTATGATTCCTATTTCTTTAGACTTAACTGGATCTTCTATTAAAGATGCGGATGAAAATCCATTATGGTTAGGTATTGGAGCTGGTTACGCTTGGTTTGTTGGAAACAATGTTTCTATTGAGCCAGGAGTTCGTTACAACCACTCATTAAACGAAGATTTTACAGACAAAGGTGTTTTCCAATTAAACATTGGATTTGCTTTACATTTCTAGTAAAAACATACCAAATAATGAAAAAGGAAGCGTAACTGCTTCCTTTTTTTATGCCTAAAAATTGCCTATTTTTACCAAAACAATTGCCATGAACATCATTATCATTAACGGACCTAACTTAAACTTGCTTGGAAAGCGTGAACCCGAAATCTACGGAAGTGCTACGTTTGAAGACTATTTTAAAACATTACAAGCACAATTCCCGAAGGTAAACCTAAGCTATTACCAATCCAATATTGAAGGCGAATTGATTACTAAATTACAAGAAGTAGGTTTTGAGTATGATGGTATTATTTTAAATGCGGGCGCATACACACATACTTCTATCGGCATTGGCGATGCTATCAAAGCCATCAAAACGCCTGTGGTAGAAGTGCATATTTCCAATACATTTGGCAGAGAAGCGTTCAGGCATCAATCATATATTTCGGCGCATGCAAAAGGCGTTATTCTTGGCTTTGGTATGCAAAGTTATCAATTAGCATTGCAAAGCTTCATACTTTAAATTGATGAAAAAAGCATATTTTAATTGGAGTACAGGAAAAGATTCGGCTTTAGCATTGTATAAAGTCTTACAAGAAAAAGAATACAGCGTTACACAATTAGTAACTTCGGTAAATAAAGACTATGAGCGCGTTTCCATGCACGGTTTACGAGAAGAATTACTAGATGCTCAGATAGATACACTACAAATTCCGCTACAAAAAATATACTTTCCGGCAGAAGTTTCTATGTCAGATTATGACGAAACGATGCGAAAAGTCACAAATTCCCTCGTAAATGAAGGATTTCAATATGGAATATTTGGTGATATTTTCCTAGAAGATTTACGCAACTATCGAGAAAAAAAACTCAAAGAAGTAGGCATTACAGGCGTTTTTCCGTTATGGAAAAAAGATACCAAAGCGTTGTTGCAAGAATTTCTCTCTTTAGGTTTTAAAGCCATTACGGTTTGCGTGAATGCGAAACTGCTCGACGAATCTTTTGTCGGTAGAATACTCGATGAAAACTTCATCAATGAGTTGCCAGACAACGTAGATCCGTGTGGTGAAAACGGAGAATTTCACACGTTTGTGTTTGATGGTCCTATCTTTTCGTCACCAATTGAGTTTTCTGTTGGAGAAAAAGTGTTAAAAACATACACGCCTTCTAAAAAAGAGGAAGATAACTGTTCCTCAGACGATTCTGTTTGGGATACTGCTTTTTGGTACTGCGATTTGATTCCGAAATAGACAAAAACTCTTAAAAATTAACGTTTCTCTGTGAAAACTTTAGTCAAGTTTTGGCAATTGATTAAGAACAAATTAAGACAATCCAACCCTATATTTGAATCAAGAAATCAGACAATGATTTCGCACAATTTTTTCATAGCTGACGGTGGGATATCAGTTATTAGGTTGGTTGAGGAAAAAGTCATTCGAGAAATTGAATGACTTTTTATTTTAGTGAAACTCAGTTTTGAAAAGTCTGAAAGGACACATTCATTTCAAAAACATAAAAAAAGCGAACCGAAGTTCGCTTGCAAATTTAAGATATCTGACAATATCCCCAAAAACAGAAAAAGACTTCATTCTCCATTCCTGGTAAAGAATTTAAAATATCACAGTCTCCATTTGTGCGACATTGCATACCTTTTCCTCCGTTGATTTTTGATTGTTGATTCTTGTTTAATTCTTCAACTCCTTTTAAGTTTAAAATGGTTTTTTTCATGATTTAAAATTTAAGATTTTATAAAAATAAATATATAAAAGCAAGTTATGAATCATGTACGGGAAGACCGTAATTAAGAAAGAACAATGTTGTTACGACATAAAAAAAGCGAACCGAAGTTCGCTTTCAAAAAATATTTGATTAAGCACAAAACGTTAAATGCTATATTCTGTAAAACTTCTAGTATAGACATTACTGAGGTTCACAAACCTGTACGCTCACACATATTGTTTTGCTCCAACATAATTGTATGCTCCAACAGGACACACACGTATTATTGTTTTGCGTATACGTAATGCATGACATCACTTCACTACATTGTGCCCAACTAGCTCCAGGTTCATCAAAATTTCCTCCATTAATTTTTTGAGGATTCAAGTCTGAAATAGATTTTTTGTTAAGACTTAACGATTTTAGATTTCTTTTTTTCATGATATAATGTTTTGATTGTGTATTAATTTATAAAAAAAGAGAACAAACCAAGTACGGTAAAACCTTATTTAACATTTAAAAAGAATAGTTGTAAGCGTAGAAATAATCCATAGATTGCCGCTAGTTTTTCAAAAACTTTCGCAATGACACTTCAAAAGAAATCTAACAATCTAATCGTTTTATCTCAATACTCAATACTCATATCTCAATACTCATTACCAACACCTCACTACTTTATATATTTAAACGCCACCATTCCCAAAGGCGGAATTACAATTTTTGCCGAATGATTTCGGAATTGCCATTCTTTAACTTCTGATGTGATGGTTTTGTTTTTGAATTCACCGCTTCCGTGGTACTTTTTCAGATCGCTGTTAAAAACTTCTTTGAGCGTTCCCGCAGTTGGTAAGCCAACACGATAACTTTCACGAGGAATTGGTGTCATATTACACGCTACAATCAAATCGTTTTCAGGCTTCTTTCCTTTTCGGATATAAACCAAAACAGAGTTTTCTGCATCGTTATAATCAATCCATTCAAAACCTTCGGCAGAGAATTGTTTTTCGTGCAATGCCGCTTCTTTTTTGTAGAATTTGTTTAAATCTTTAATCAACGTTTGCACACCTTTATGCACGTCAAATTCCAATAAATGCCAATCTAAACTTTGTTGAAAGTTCCATTCTGCACTTTGTCCAAATTCACATCCTTGAAATAATAAGTTTCCACCTGGATGCGTAAACATATAACTGTAAAGTAAACGAAGATTTGCAAAACGTTGCCATTCATCGCCTGGCATTCTTCCTAAAATAGAATGTTTTCCGTACACAACCTCATCATGCGATAACGGCAACATAAAGTTTTCCGTAAATGCATAGGTCATGCTAAACGTTAAATCGTTTTGATGATGTTTTCTATAAATCGGTTCTTTTGCAAAATATTGTAGCGTATCGTGCATCCAACCCATCATCCATTTCATGCCAAAACCGAGTCCGCCAATAGATGTTGGACGTGATACCATTGGAAAGGAAGTTGATTCTTCTGCAATCGTCTGAACATCTGGAAACGCTGTGTAGACAGCTTCGTTCATTTCTTTCATAAACGCAATGGCGTCTAAGTTTTCGCGTCCGCCAAATTCATTTGGTTCCCATTCGCCATCATTTCGAGAATAATCTAAAAATAACATCGAAGCTACGGCATCTACGCGCAATCCATCTGCATGAAATTGGTCGAGCCAAAATATCGCATTACTGATTAGGAATGATTTTACTTCGTTTCGACCGTAGTTAAAAATCAAACTTTTCCAATCGGGATGATAGCCTTTTCGTTTGTCGGGATGTTCATATAAGCAAGTTCCATCAAAGAAACCAAGTCCGTGTGCATCTTCTGGAAAGTGCGATGGTACCCAATCTAAGATGATTCCGATATCGTTTTGATGCAGTTTATCTACTAATAATTTGAATTCTTCCGGATAGCCAAATCGGGAAGTTGGTGCAAAATATCCAGTAAGTTGATAGCCCCAACTTGGATCATACGGATATTCCATCACAGGCATGAGTTCCACATGTGTGAAATTCATTTCTTTTACATAGTGCACTAAATCGTCCGCCAACTCTTCGTATGATAAGAACTTGTTGTCTTTCAGTTTGCGTTTCCACGAACCCAAATGCACTTCATATACCGAATAAGGCGCATCTAACGCATTGTTCTTTTTACGTTTTTTCATCCACTTGGCATCGTTCCAATCGTAATCGGCATTCCAAACAATCGACGCTGTTTTTGGTGGATGTTCACAACGACGTGCATACGGATCGGCTTTTTCCGTTTTGATATCGTTGTGATGACTTTGTATTTTGTATTTGTAGATAGTTCCTTTTCCCACATTAGGAATAAAACCTTCCCATATACCGCTTTCATCCCAACGTACGTTCAGTTTATGTTCGCCTTCTATCCAAAAGTTAAAATCGCCAATTACCGAAACTGTTTTGGCACTTGGCGCCCAAACTGCAAAATAAGTGCCTTCTACGCCATCAACGGTCATCATGTGAGAGCCAAATTTTTCGTAGAGTCGGTAATGTTTTCCTGCCTTGAACAGATTGATGTCAAATTCTGAAAATAAACTATGTGGAACTACTGTTGCCATATATTAATGATTGATTATGTTAGTGATTCCTTTGAGCGGAATAACAGCCCAAAGTGGTCGCGAATTGAGTTCGTACCCAAGTTCATAAACCGCTTTTTCGAGCAATGAATATTTTAGTAAAAAGATGCGTTCTTGACGGTATCCTATGTTGAGATTTGCATCTTGAATTTTGTCAATATAGGTTTGTAAAAATACGCCAATAAAGTATTTGTATAACAATTCGCCTGCATCAAATAAATCTTCTTGCGAATGTTTGTATGCTTCGTTATGATTGAATATGGTTGCATAAATTGCATAATGAAAACTTCTGAACAATCCTGCGACATCTTTTAACGGCGGTTGTTTTACTTTCCGATCGCGAATGGTACTTTCGGGTTCGCCTTCAAAATCGAGAATGTAGAAATCATCATCTTTCACTAAGATTTGACCTAAATGATAATCGCCATGAACTCTAATGCGTTCGCCTTTGAGTTTGGTCCAATCGAAATTGACAAAACGCTTTCGAATGGTATTCTTTTTATCGAGAAATTCCTGCGCCAGTTTTAACGCCAACCCATCGAGTTTGTGCAAATTGTTTTCAACCGTATTGAGTCTGTTTTGAAATTGATAGAGCAATCTATTTTTCAACCAAACTGTATAATCACCGTTGAAATGTGCTGGTGTAAAGGCAGTTTCTTCAAATTCACTTCCGAGCGCAATGTGCATTTCGGCAGTTCTAGTGGCAAGTTTTTGAATTTTTAAGAATAGATTCAATCCCACCCAATCAATAATTTGCGGCGGCACATCCCGAATGTGTAAACGTTCAAAAAGTTCTGTATCGGGCAATTGTGTGACGCTTATTTTTTTGACTTCTAAGTTTAGAAATACTTTGTGCAATTCTTTCAACATATAATCCCACGCATCGCCTTCATTTGGAACCATTTCTTGCATAAGTGCAATGGTAATGTTTTCCTTGTCAGCATCGACCAAATTGATACTTCCTAAGTACGCAGGTGTATTTTTGAAGTTTTTCTTTTCCGATAGAAAACGACTCATTTCGTAGTCGGGATTTTTGTTGGCGTAGATTCTTCGGAAGAATTTCAATACATATTTTTCATTGTACACAATAGATGTATTGCTTTGCTCCAAGCCCATAAATCGAGATGATTGGTAAGCGTCTTGAAATAACAGGCTTTTGTGATATTGTACTTTGGTTTGATCGTTTGGAATTGCTGTGTGAATGCGCTCAAATACTAGTTTTCGGAATGCTTCTAAGTTAATCGCATCAATGATATAGCCTTCTTGATCTTTGATACTGATGGGAAGAATTCGATCTTCTTGTGCAAAACTTTCGTCCGATACAAACGCAATTGGCAAGAAGTAATGTTGATAAAACGCTTCTACAAAGTTTACTTCTAAGAGTAATCCATAATAGACTTCGCCATGTTGTTGAATTCGGAAATATTCCGACAATTCAATGTATTTTAGTTTGCTTGCTTTTCCACCGTACCAACGTTGTTTTGTGATGTAATCTTCTAATATATCTGACAAAAATGCTTTGACAAATGCTTTGTTTTCCAATAATTCTTCCCAAGAATCATTAAAATTATAGTGCGATTGTAACGTGGTTTTGGTGGTTTTTTTAGCCATGATGAAATCTACTTATTGATTTTAAAGATATGAAATGGTAACGCAGGATGCAATTCTATATAGTTCCATTCGTTGTACCAATTGTAACTATTTCCAGTGATTAAATCGTGTACTTCCACTTTGTGTCCGTGTTGAATGCCCAAATCGTGCAACGGCAATTGAATGTTTCCTTGTTGTGCATAGTACGGATCGAGACTGATGATGACTAAAATTTCATTGGTTTTATCTTGATTCCACTTGTAAAAACCGATTAAGTTATCATTCTCGATGTGACAAAACTTGATATTGTTCGTTTGTTGCAAAGCTTCCTGTTCATGGCGAATTGCGTTGATTCTTCCAATTAAAGTCGTCAATTTGTTTTGTTTGTTCCAATCGTAATGACATAATTGGAATTTCTCCGACATATAGTATTCTTCTTTCCCAGGAATGGCTTCATCAATCATTTGCTCAAATACAGGTCCGTAAATTCCAATGTTAGAACTTAACGTTGCCGCCAACGCATATCGTTGAATGTATTTGGCTTCGTTGGCACCTTGTAAGTGAAACGGATTGATGTCGGGCGTATTTGGCCAAAAGTTTGGACGCATGTATTCTTTTTGCTCCGTTTGCGTGAGTTCGTTTACATATTCCATCAACTCGTGTTTGTTATCACGCCAAGTGAAATAGGTGTACGATTGTGTGTAGCCTTGTTTTGCCAATTGTTGCATTACTTTTGGTCGGGTAAACGCTTCTGCGAGAAATAACACATTTGGATGTTTCTTTTTGACTTCCGCAATGACCCAATTCCAGAAATAGTAGGGTTTTGTGTGCGGATTGTCTACTCGGAAAACTTCCACGCCACAATCAATCCAATGAAAGAGTGTGCTTAAACATTCGTTCCATAGGTTTTTATAGTCTTCACTTTCCCAATAGATTGGCAAAATGTCTTGGTATTTTTTTGGAGGATTTTCGGCATATTGAACCGTTCCGTCTGGTCGCCATTTGAACCAACTTGGATGTTCTTTTACCCAAGGATGATCGGGCGCGGCTTGCAATGCGTAATCCATCGCAATTTCTATGTGGTGTTCTTTTGCTTTCGCAACTAAGTTTTTGAAATCTTCAATCGTTCCCAATTGTGGATGCGTGTCTTTGTGTCCGCCATATTGCGAACCAATTCCCCATGCAGAACCTACATCGCCTTCTTTGGCTTCCGTAGTATTGTTTTTTCCTTTTCGGTTTACTTCTCCAATCGGGTGAATTGGCGGAAAGTACAAGGTGTCAAATCCCATCTCGGCAACTCTTGGTAGTAAACGTTCACAATCTTTAAACGTTCCGTGTTGACCTTCTGTTTCTGATGCCGAACGTGGAAAGAATTCATACCACGTACTGAATTGTGCTTTTTTACGATCGACATAGATTTGCAATTCGTGCGATGCGTTTGCCAGCTTTTTTTCAGGATATTTTACAAAGAGAAGGTGTAATGTTTCGCTTGTTGTCGCTTCAATTGCTTCGTTGTATTTGGAAGCATCTTGAAAGTTTGCGATGCAGTTTTCTAGATACGCTTTTTCATCATTAGTGGCTTTTTCCAGTAATGGTTTTAGCAATTCAACACCTTCCAACAGTTCCGAATTGATATGTTGATTGTCGTCAATTTTCCGTTTTGCACCATGTTGCCAATTGAGTGCATCATCTACCCAACCTTCAACTTTATAGGAGTAAAATCCTTGTTTTTCCACGATAAATGCCGCTTGCCATTCGTCGTTTCCAGTTTCGTGCATACGTACTTCTTTCCAAGTACGTTCTTTTTCATGTTTGTACAACACGGAAGCCGCAATGACATCATGTCCGTCTACTAAGACGTCTGCATGTACAGTTACGATTTCATTGACAATTCGCTTGATAAAAAATTCACCATTGTTCAGTTGCGGTGAAATACGATCGATAACGACACGTTTTTGATTTTGCATTTTTCGGAATTATTTACGTTCTGAATTCCGAAATTAATAAATTTAGTTGCAATTCTCACACTAGTTTACCAATTATATTATTGATCTTAAAACTACAACGATTGCGAAGTGGATTTTGGGTTGTCGGTTGTCGGTTGTTAGTTGTCAGTTGTTGGTTTTGAGTTTTCTGTTATGTTTTTCTTTAACCCATAACCCATAACCCATAACTCACAACTCACAACTGCTATTACCTGTTTTTATTAATTTGTTGTTTTACTAATACCTAATGCCCAATACCTAACACCCAACAATATACCCAACAATCAATAACTCTTCAACGTAAACCCAAACGTCAAAAACTGATCTTGTTCTTTCTGGTTTGCGATGACGATACTTTCAAACGTACGTCGATAATTCACTTTAAAGTTTAAAAATTTCCAAATTGGGAGTTCTACATTGACATCGGCTTGCCAGCGAAAGTTGTTGCTTTGCTTTAATGAAGGTTGAAAATAACTTTCATGACTCAGAATGAGTTTCTTTTTAAATAAGTTATATTTTCCATTAACCCAAAGTGTACCACGTAATGTGTGGATAGATTCACTTCCATTGAATTCGGAACGGTTAAAATTGGTTTCGGAAAAGTTGGTGTATTCATATTCGCTGGTAATAGAAAGTTTGAGCCAATTGTCATTTTTGTTCAACACTTGATACGTTATACCTGCGCCGGCTAAATAACGCACATCAATTTTCCTTCTAAAATTAGTACTCGCAATTCCTAACACCAACGGATACAACTTTCGTTCAGGATTGAGATATAGAAAGTTTAGACTTAAAAAATCTTCATCCGCTTTTGTCTTATCAAACGCTTGATATACATAGGAATTGGTCGTTTTGAAAACCCAACTTTTGAAGGGTTTACAACTAAAGTCGGACTTTGCTCTAAAAATCAAGGTTTCCACATTTCCTGATTGCCAAAATCCAGTTAACGAAAGGTCTGCTTTCAGTGACAAAGAATCACTTTCATTAATTTGTGCAGATAGAAAAAAGGGGAAAATTAAAAAACAATACAAAAACTTTTCCATGCTACTTCACTATAAAATTACGCTTTAATTTGTTGGCTGAACGCTACTTCGTGCGCCATAACTTGTTGCAAACTTATTAAATTTTTCACGAAGCTTTTATCGCTACAAAGATATTCATGGAGTATTTGTCTTTATAAAATTACATTTTAATCTTTGTTTCATACAGACAACTCTTGTTCTTTTAGCGTTTTTCACTTGATGAAACAAACTTTTTCTCAAGACAAATCAGTCTTCTTCTCAAGTGAATTTAAATTGCTGATACGTAGGAAAAAAATTTTTAATACGTATTAAAATTTTAAGTAGTCTTGACAAGACAGTTCAATTGTCAAGACAAAACAGTCAAAACTCCTTGATGATATACTTGTCTTGTCAAGAGAAAGTGTATAAAACTACAAGGTAATTTCTTGGTTGTTGCTGAGGTTTGGGTAACTATAATTTGTGTTTTTTGTTTTCATTACGGGAAACCACATTGTGTATGTGTGCTATTTAGTTTACTTTTATGGGGAATATGAGTTCTTGTTATTTTCTAAATTTAGTTTGATAATTGGAATTCTTGTTGTATGTAAGTTGGCAGTAATTAAAAACCAATCTGAATTTAGATAAAAATAATGGAAAACGATTCTACTATATTTAACCAATTCAATTCTGAAGAGGAACTTTCCATCTATCTAAATAGAACGATATTCGATAATGAAGAAAACGGAAAATATGATTTTGAACAGTGCGTGTTTAATTTTGATGTAAAATTCAAAAGTTTAATACGTGAATTTAATGAAATAGCTGTTTTTAAAAAAGCTCGTTTCAAAAAGAAGTGTTCTTTTGAGAACATCATTTTCAATAAACAAGCTAATTTTAACGGTTGTATATTTGAGTCTGAATCTAACTTCAAAAACACAATATTCAAAGAAGACTTAACAATTAGTGGCTTCGAATCATTTGTGAGTTTTAAAAGTGCAAAATTTGAATCTGATACTTTTTGGGGCTACACTTTTAATGAAATTGATTTATCTTTTTGCACATTCAAGAAAAGTTTAGACCTTTCTGAACGACAATTCCAAGGAAAATTACATTTAAATGATTCTGTATTTAAAGGAGACGTTTATTTTAAAAACTCGACATTTGAAAATAAAATAAATGCCTGGGAAACAGAATTTCAGAAAGATTTAATATTTAGATGGGCAAATTTTAAGAAAAAGATAAACCTTACTGAATCTAAAATAAAAAATGGTCTTTGTGATTTTTATGGTGTAAACTTTGAAGAAAACGGATATTTTTATAAAACAGATTTTAAAGAGATTGATTTAAAAAACTCAGTGATAGAAAAAGGAATATTTTTTTTAGGAGCAAAAATTAAGAAATCTAAAAGAGAAACTAATCGAATAATAAAAAATCAATTTTTAAAACAAAACAACAAGATTGAAGCTCTAAATTTTCATCATAAAGAAATGAAATCTTATTTAAATGAGCTTCTTGTTGTATTACCAAAGAATATTGTACAATTAAAATTTTGGTCTTTTTTCAAGAACTTAAGTAATCTCTTTATTTTATTATTCAATTTTGTTTCTAATGGATTTGGACTTTGGTGGATTGGAGGACTAATCTTTTTGTTCACTTCAACAACAATCTGTTTTAAATATTATTTAGCTAACGTTTATACTTGTGAAGATATTAGTTATTGGAAATATTATTTCGATTTTATTAATCCAACTCATAAATCTGACTTTATAAAAATTGAGCACATATACATAACTGACAAGGCTTCTATTATTGATTTTTTTGGAAGAATAATATCATCTTTAGGAATTTATCAAACAATTCAAGCTTTCAGAAAATATGGAAAAACATAAAACTACTGTCCCAAGCTAGCGCGAGTTTTTAACTCGTGCCCACAAACAAACTAAAAAATCATTTATGAATTTACGCCAACCTAAACCAACCCACGCGCCTTCATCTCCAAATACTTATTAATCGCATCAATCGTTAAGTTTTCGGGTGTGGTGAGAATAGAGTAGATGCCGTATTTTTTCAATTCGTTGACAATCAATCGTTTTTCAAAGGAGAATTTCTCCGCAATGACTTTATCATACGCTTCTTGAATGGTGGTGGCTTCTTCTTGAATTAATTGGTCTAATTCCGTGTTTTTAAAGAACACAACCACTAATAAATGACTTTTGGCAATTCCTTTTAAATACGGTAATTGTCTGTTGAGCGCATCTAAGGTTTCAAAGTTTGTGTATAATAATATCAAACTACGATGGGTGATGTTTCGTTTGATATCGCCGTACAAACGTCCATAATCCGATTCAAAGAAGTCGGTTTCTACATTGTATAACGATTCTAAAATTAAGCTCATTTGTGAACTTCGCTTTTCCGCAACGACCATGTTTTCTACTTTTTTTGAAAACGTAAACATGCCCGCTTTGTCTTGCTTTTTCAGAATGACATTACTCATGACCAAGGTTGCATTAATTGCATAATCGAGCAGACTCAATCCATCAAATGGCATTTTCATCACACGACCTTTGTCAATTACTGAATATACAGGTTGCGATTTTTCATCTTGGTATTGATTCACCATTAGTTGATTCTGTTTTGCAGAAGCTTTCCAGTTGATCGTTCGCAAATCGTCCCCTTGCACATATTCTTTGATTTGCTCAAATTCCATCGTATGTCCGATGCGACGAATTTTTTTGATTCCGTACATCGTCAAGTTGTTACTAATGGCAAGCAAATCGTATTTTTTGAGTTGTAAATACGCAGGATAGGTCGGTACCATTACTTCATTGTCAAAATAGAAACGTCTGGACACCAATCCTAAAATAGATAATACATAGATGTTTAGTTTCCCAAACGTGTATTCGCCACGTTCCGTAGGACGCAAGGTGTATTTTAATTCCGCAACGCTTGAAGCCGGGATTGTTTTCTCAATGGAAAAGTCACGTACTTGAAATTGTATTGGAATTTCGTCAATAATTTTTGTGTAGATGGGAAAGGTATAATAGTTTTCTAACCGTAAAAATACTTCATTTTCATCGCCATTTGAGAATTTTTCGGGCGTTTTTCGTTTTCCAGATACGCCTGTTTTTGTAGCATATAAAATGATGATGTCCAACAACATAAACACAAAGAGAATCAGCAATAATAGTTTGGAAATGAAAAAGAATTTCGGAAATATAAAGCTTACTACAAAGCACAGTATGATGCCCAAACATCCGTAAAAGAAACGATCTTGGAGATAGAGCGATGTAAAAAAACGTTTGATCCGATCCACTTTTGTATTGTTTTAAACGATGAATTAGTTATCGAGGAATCTCAATAGTTTGTATGATTTGATTGATGATTTGTTTGGAAGTGACTCCTTCCATTTCCCTTTCTGGCGTTACAATGATACGGTGTTGCAATACAGGAACCGCCACTTGTTTGATGTCTTCTGGCGTTACAAAATCGCGTCCGTTCATGGCTGCATACGCTTTGGAAGCTTTTAATATGGCAATGGAAGCTCTTGGCGAAGCACCAATGTATAAGAATTGATTGCTACGTGTGTTGATGATAATTTCCGCAATGTATTTTAGTAAATGTGGCTCAATGATGATATCATTCACGACATTTTGAAATTTTATGATTTGTTCTTTGGATAGAAACGAGCTGATTTTATCTACTTTGCTTTCTTCTTTTAGTAAATGTTCCCGCGAAATGATTTCTATTTCTTCTTCCAGATTTGGATATTCTACGTTGATTTTAAACAGAAAACGGTCAAGTTGTGCTTCTGGCAAACGATAGGTTCCTTCTTGCTCAATTGGGTTTTGCGTCGCCAATACCATAAACGGCGGTGCTAATTGATATTTTGTACCATCCATCGTAATTTGACGTTCTTCCATGACTTCAAATAAGGCAGCTTGCGTTTTGGCAGGCGCACGGTTGATTTCGTCAATCAATAGCATATTGGTAAATACAGGTCCTTTTTTGAACTCAAATTCTGTTTTTTTCATATCAAAAATAGAAGTTCCTAGGATGTCACTTGGCATCAAATCGGGCGTAAATTGAATACGTCCAAAATCGACCGTTAAGGATTTTGCTAATAATTTAGCCGTAATCGTTTTGGCAACGCCTGGAACACCTTCAATCAGTACGTGTCCTTTGGCAAGTAATGCGGTGATGAGCATGTCAATCATGCCTTTTTGTCCCACAATTACTTTAGAGAGTTCTTGTCTTATTTTATGAATGCCTTCTTGTAATTCGGACAGATCTACTCTGTTTGTGAATGACAATGGAGCTTCTCGCTCTTGGTGAGCTTCTTGTTCGTTATTTTCTCCTGTAAAGTCCATATCTTGAGTTTAATGTATTGTAAATTAGTTGTTTGTTATTTCTTTTTGCGAAAGTTTTCAATCACTTTGGTGATGTTTAACACGTCATTTTGATCGAAGTTTATTTTTTTCTGTAAGATGTTTATTAGTTTTACGAGTCGTTCAATGTCTTCCTTTGATTTTCCTGATTTTTCTCGCAGTCGCTTGCTAAATTTTTCATCGAGCACTTGCGTATCCATTAAATATTCTGTGCGTAAGTATTCTAGGAAATACGTGATTTTTTTACGGACTACATTTTCATGATCTTTGGTTTCATAGAACAGATTTCCGATGGTTTTGGTAAAGTCAACCGTTGTATTTTCAAGCGGATTCACAATTTTGACAATGCGCTGTTTTCGTTTTACATTAAATAGTATAAATATGGCAAGAAATAGCAAGGCTAAAAACCAAGCCCAACGCAATGCAGGTTGATCTAGAATGAATCGTAATGATGAATCGCTCGTTCCTTCTCCAGTTCTGATTTTGTTTGGCGAATCAAAAAAGACATCTTTGTTAGGAATGTACCCTAAAACGCCTTCTGAATATTTGTAATGATCGTCTTTTAGTAAGTGAAAGTTGGTAAATGCTACGGGTTGTGTATGCAATAAGAACGAACCATTGCCCACAGGTATTTTGATAAAGTTGGTATAGATAGAATCCGTATCAAGCTTTTGATAGCCTAAAACGGTGGTGTTCAACGTATCTATTTTTGTGAAATAGATGTTTTTGACTCCTTGTTCAATCGTAATTTCATTTGAGCGTAAGTTGCGGTTGGCAAATGAAAGTGTTGCTTTTGTGGAAATTTGGTAATCGTATTTTGTTGAAAATTTAAGAGAATCTTTTAAATACCATGGCATTTCATGTGTTGAAATAAAGATGGTGTTTCCTTCCCAAGCAAAATCAAGTAATTCATTTAGCGAAGCTTCATCAGCATAAAAATCAGGACTGATGTGTATATAACTGCCTTCTATTTTGTATTCGTAGCTATCCCAATCGTACTTTCCTTTGAAGTATTCAAATGGAGTTCTGTAAATATTTTTTACACTTGCCGTATCTAAAATTGCGGCTAATTCTTTGTGAAATATTTGTAAATCATACGGATTTGTTTGTCGCTCATTGTATGTTTCGCGCCAATCAATTGGTGTTGGTTTTGATATTTCAGCAGACATGGCTATGATGATAATTACCACCAAGATTCCAATGTATATTTTTAGTCTTTTACTCATGCCGCCATATTTTTTAGGATGAGATTAAAAGAGGTTTGCGCTTTTTCATATTGTGCTTTATCAATAGCAAATTCGCCGTACCAAACGTAATTGTATACATAGGAAGTATATAGAAATTGCTCTTTAATAGCTTCGTTTTTGATTTCGAATGTATAATCGAGATTTGTTTTTTCTGGATCATACGAAATGATTTCAGAAGCACTCATTTTTTTAAGCATTTGTAAGTATTGATATCGAATTGCCAAGCGATAATCATTGTTTGCGATTGCTTCTGAGATTAGCTTTGTAAAATTGATCGTATGTATATTGGTGACTATATCTTCGTGTTGAATCATTTTTTTGTCGGATCTTTTTCCAAAAACCCAACGTCCTTCGCCATTCATAATAGCGCGCACGATGAAGAAAACGACAACGATAATGATGATTATATAAAAAATAATTTTAACATCGTCTAGGAAGTCAGCAGCTTCGTTGCGCGATTCAAAGTCGAATACATCTTCAATCCAAGCTTCTAACCAATCTATAAAATTGGAAAACCAACCATCCGTTTTTTCTTGTTCATAGGCATAATCACTACTGTCATAACGTTCTTGGAAATTTTCTTCAAAGTTTTTTGGAGTTACGTCCGAAGTATCTTGTTGTACAACTTGTGATTGCACGAAAGTGTTTGCCGCCAGTGAGCTACTTCCCGAAAGGGAAATGATAAAAAGCATTCCTACGCGTAACAAATTATATAAGATATGATTGATTTTTTTTGCCATTAATCGTTCGCTGAACCTATTTCTTCAATAGAATTTTGTGTGTTGATATTTTCTATTTCTTCTTTTAAACTGTAATACACAATAGTTTGATTCATTTGTACGACTGTTGCACATAAAAGGTTGAAAAGATACGATACGATTTGTAAAACGAATAATATGATGAATAGTGCTGACCATTGATCCAATTGATTCAGGTTACTAGGGTTTTCAAATGAAACAACTCCCGAAAACATCATGATGATCACTTGTAGGATTCCTATTGCTGACTGCGCAATGATTACGATAAGCAAAAATATACCGATAGCACCAATTGTAGGGAAAAACTTTTCAAAACACAATTTTAGACTGTAACTAAAGCATTCAAAAACTCCTTTTTCATCTGATTTGATATATTCCATCAGTGCAGAATGGTAAAAAAAGGAAACCAATGCGCCTAAGAATAGTAAAAGTGGAATTCCAATGAGGGTAATTGCCATTACGAATCCGACAATAGCAATAAAAACAAACACAGGAATTGCAATAAGAATAGAAGCCAAGATGAAGATCATTAGCTTTGAAATATTCGCCATTAATTCACTGGTAATTTCCTTTGCTGTAAAATTTGCTCCTTTGTGGCGTTCATATAATTTGAAATAGATTGGCACATACGCATAGTTGAGTATGCCTACAATCATACCAACCAAAATATATATAGAACCGTATAGAAAAATTTGCTCCGCATATTGATTAAAATAACTTTTAAATCCTTCTATAGTATTACCTGCCATAGCTCCGCGCAGCACTACGTCTTGATATTCTTTATAATAGATATAGCTCATTATAACAAGAATCAATATAAAGATGCCATTAACCGTAAGGTAGTTTTTGAAAAAATGTTTTCCGTGAGTTTTTAAAAAACCAAACGTATCTTTAAAAAATAGTCCGAAGTCTCTGGATTTATATAGTTGTAACATGCGCTTTTAATTTTTTGTGAACGATGTATGGATAGATTAAATAATAGAATGAGATGATACTCAACGTACTGAGAATGATACCGACCGAAAGCCAATTGGGCATACTGTTTGAATACCGCGTGACAAATCCTTCTAAAAAGCCAGCGGCAAAGGTAAAAGGAAACGTGCTAATTAATATTTTGATGCCGTTTTTAAGTCCCATTTTAAAGGAACTCATCCGCGAATAGGTTTTTGGGAATAGAATGCTGGCACCTAATAATAAACCGGCAGCACCTTCAATGACGATAGCAAAAATTTCCATAGCGCCATGAATCCAAATACCGCGCACACTTTCCCACAAAACACCTTGTTCGTGAAAAAAGTATTGAAATGAACCCACCATAATCCCGTTAATCATTAAAACATACCCAGTTCCGATACCGCCAAAAACACCAAATAGAAACGATTTAATGCCTACATATAAGTTGTTGAGCGTGATTCCGATAAAACTTCCCCAGTTACTTCCACTTTTATAAATAGCTACAGGATCGCCTTTTTCAATATTTTCTAAGGTTGTATTTACATAGCCATCACCAAGAATGAGTCGCACAAACGAATCATCATACGCCGCAGAAACAGCTCCAATGGTTACAAAAACACCAAAAACTAAGAACGAATACAATACATATCGTCTAAATTGATAGACAATGAGTGGAACTTCTGTTTTCCAAAAAGAAATAAAACGATTTGTTTTTTCTCTTTTTGTCCTGTAAATACGTTGAAAAGCTACCGATGCGAGTTGATTTAAGTAGCTAATGGTTTTACTCTTAGGGTAATACGTTTGCGCATACGCTAAGTCATTCATCAACTGAATGTATAATGATGAAAGTGTATCAGGATTTTTAAACTGATTATTGTAAATGGTTTTTTCAAAGTTCAACCATTTTTCTTTATTTTGCTTGATAAATGCAACTTCTCTCATAGATACGCTAAAATAAAACATAAAATGTCAGAGATACAAATTAATACTACCCAAAATGTAAATATCAATTTTACATTAGCATCTGTTGGAGAACGTGTCGTTGCTCACATTATTGATTTAGCTATCAAAGCAGCGTATGCAGGAATTGTAATTTGGGTGTTGTCGAGCATGTACAATAACTCAGGATTTATGGAAGATTGGGATGATTGGTCGATAATCTCCGTATATGTTTTGATGCTTTTTCCAGCTATTTTTTTCACCTTAATTTTAGAATCGTTGTTTGAAGGACAAACTATTGGTAAAAAAGCAATGAAAATTAGAGTGGTAAAAATTGATGGCTATCAAGCTTCGTTTGTCGATTATTTAATTCGATGGTTTTTTAGAATTATCGATCTGAATATGTTGAGTGGATTTATCGCTTTAATTGCTGTTATTGTGAGCGAAAAAGGACAACGATTGGGCGATATGACCGCAGGAACAGCCGTAATTTCATTAAAAAACAAAGTCCTTATTTCTCATACGATTTTAGAAGAAATTGGCGATAATTACAAACCGCTATATCCATCTGTCATTAGACTTTCTGATAATGATATGCGAATTATTAAAGAAACATTTCTGGTTGCTAAAAAAGGAAAAGATATGGATACGCTGAACAAACTAAGAGCCAAAGTGGAGCAAGTGATAGAAACAAAATCCGATCAACAAACAATTCCTTTTATTGATATTATCATTAAAGATTATAACTTCTATACCCAAAACATGTAATGCTAATTTATGCACTTGATATTATTGGAACCTTTGCTTTCGCCATTTCTGGAGTTTTGATCGCAATGCAAAAGCGCATGGATGCTTTTGGAATTTTTATTATTGCGTTTGTAACCGCTGTTGGAGGCGGAACTTTACGTGATGTGTTAATAGGAAAAACGCCTGTGGGCTGGATGAACGATTTGAACTATGTATATACGATTGGGTTGGCTGTTATTGTGTCAATCATCTTCAAGAAAAAACTAAACCGACTTCGCACTTCATTATTTTTATTTGATACGATAGGTTTGGGTGTTTTTACCATTTTGGGTGTTGAAATCGGAATTTCCGAAAACTTACATCCGCTTATTTGTATTGCTTTAGGAACCATGAGTGCCAGTTTTGGTGGCGTGATTCGAGATATTCTTTGTAATGAAATCCCTGTAATTTTTCGAAAAGAAGTCTATGCTACTGCTTGCATTTTGGGAGGAATTACCTTTTTCGTTTTACGTGAATTTCATGTAAAGGAAGATTTAATATACATTTTTACGGCTGCAATGGTCATTTCAATCCGATTGATAGTGGTGAAATTTAAAATACAATTGCCAAGTGTGTATTAAAAACAGAAAAAGACTGTCTAAAATGTCAACGTTTCGTCAAACCGAATCAAGTCCAGTATGTAATAGTTCCGTCATTTTTCTTATAATAGAAAGCCTTTATGTTTCCATCAACATACGCATATAAGGTAGTTTCACCTTCAATCAATACATTTACGTCACTATCTAACGTAAGTTTGTAGTCGAATTTTGAAGGATTGCTTTCCCAACCTTCATTTTTGATGAAACATTCTGTTTTTTGACCATTTTCTGTAATGAAATGTCCTTTTTCAAAATTTACTTGGGCAAAAATTCCTGAAGAGATCATCAGAAAAAATAATACGATGCAATAATAGTTTTTCATAATTTTTAATTGAAATTTATCAAGCTGCGGATTTAATTAATGCAGTATGAATAATAACTAAAAAGTTGAAAAACATTTGTGTTTTGGTAAGTGTTTAAAAAAGAGGTTATTCTAAAACTTCAACACGTCTAATCATAATTTCTTTCTTTGGCCATTCGCCTTTATCCGTTTCCTGATTGGCAATTTCGTCTACAACATCCATGCCTGCAATCACTTTTCCAAACGCTGTATATTCTTTGTTTAAATGATGTGTGCCGCCTTCTTTTTGCACAATGAAAAACTCAAAAGGCGAAGCATATTTGTACGCACGATCAATATCGCCACTAGGCATAGAAATCACACCACGATCGTGTCTAAATCCTTTTTTGGTATCTGGCGGAAGTAAATAATTTCCAATCTGTTCTCGTTTTTTTGCAATATTCCAACCATCTGAATTGCCACCTTGAATGATAAAATCCTTCACCACACGATGAAACTGTGTGCCTTCAAAATAATTGCGCTTGGCTAGCATGATAAAATTTGCTCTATGATAAGGTGTTTCATTATAAAGTTCAAGGTCAATATTTCCAAAATCGGTAACAATACGTACTTTTTGCTCTTTGTTTTCTTCTCCATACGCAATCATAAAATCCAACACATTTTCGTTGGTAATCAGGTCGTATTTTTTCTTTTTCTTTTCTTTCTTTTTTTCTGTTTTGGGAGTTGTTATTGGTGTTTCTGTTTTTTGAGATGCGTCAGAAGTAGCTTTAGAAGTTTTAGTATCTTCGCAACTTAAAAAAGCGCATACAGCAATTAGGAAATAGCAAATCTTTTTCATAGATGAATTTTAATGACTTTAAAAAAATACTCCCAAAAATAGCAAAAATCCAGCTTCCGGGCATTTCTTCTCAACTGAAAATGGCACCTGCCATGCGTCAAAAGGAATTGGAAAAGATGGAAGATCGTATGAAAAACGCACGAAAATCAGCGGTTATGGCACTATTTTACCCCAATTCAAACCATGAAACAACGCTCGTATTAATTTTACGAAAAACCTACAAAGGTGTACATTCCAATCAAGTTGGATTTCCTGGCGGGCAAGTTGATCCCGAAGATGTCAATGACATCGCCACGGCATTGCGGGAAACGGAAGAAGAAGTTGGCGTACATCGTACACGTGTTGAAGTGATTCGTGAACTAACATCAACCTACATTCCTCCAAGTAACTTTACTGTAAAACCGTTTCTTGGAATTGTCCATGAAACGCCTTTATTTATTCCGCAAGCTTCAGAAGTGGAAGCAATTATAGAAGTTTCATTAAAAGATTTATTAGCCGAAACGACTATAATTGAAAAAGATTTGACAACTTCGTATGCTACAACTGTAAATGTGCCAGCGTTTTACCTAAATGAACATGTTGTTTGGGGCGCAACCGCCATGATGTTAAGTGAAGTTAAAGACATTATTTCCGCAGCCATTTCAAATTAGTTTTTGTAAATTTGTAATTCGCTTAAAATTAAACAAACATGGGATTATTCAAAAGAAATCCTTTCGGACATATACTTTTTTTAAAAAAATGGCTCATTAGAATCGCTGGGACACTTACGCACAGACGTTACCGTGGTTTTAATGAATTACAAATTGATGGTTCTGAAATATTAAAAGCATTACCAGAAACGAATGTATTGTTTGTTTCCAATCACCAAACGTATTTTGCGGATGTAGTTGCGATGTTTCACGTATTTAACGCAAGTTTAAAAGGTCGTGGAGATTCGATTAAAAACGTTGGATATTTGTGGAATCCAAAGCTAAACATTTACTATGTAGCGGCTAAGGAAACTATGAAATCAGGATTATTGCCAAAAATATTAGCGTATGCAGGTTCCATCAGTATAGAACGTACTTGGAGAGCGAATGGAGAAGATGTAAACCGACAAGTAAAAATGAGCGATATTTCTAATATAGGAATTGCACTAAAAGACGGTTGGGTTATTACTTTTCCGCAAGGAACTACGCGACCTTGGAAACCTATCCGAAAAGGAACGGCACACATTATCAAACGCTATAAACCGATTGTAGTACCGATTGTTATTGATGGTTTTAGACGTTCATTCGATCGAAAAGGACTTCGCATCAAAAAGAAAGGAATTTTGCAATCTATGGAAATCAAAGAACCTTTGAAATTTGATTATGAAAATGATAGCGTCGATGAAATTATAGAAAAATTAGAATATGCTATTGAGCAACATCCATCATTTTTAAAAGTAATTCCGCAAGAAGAACTTGAAGCGATGGAAAAACTCAATGAAAAGCGTAAATGGGAATATTAATCTCTGATTAAAAGAAATTTATACCAATTTTAAGGTGAAAATGGTATAAAATAGGCTGTTTAAAGAAGTTTACATAACGTCTTTAAACAGCCTATTTTTATATGATGTATTAAAAATTTAATTTTCAGGAGCTATTTCCTCGTCTTTTGGAATTTCTACCGTATGTAACGAAGTAGAAACCATATTTCCAAGTTTATAAAAAACATTATAAATCAAGTGAAGAATTCCTCCGTTTCCAGCAGTGTACATTTGCGAATTTTCCATTACTAGTACTTTAGACACAATTTGATTTTGAAATGATTTTGTTTGCTGATGTGCGCTTACAGACATACTAAACGTAAAGCACAATATTAAAAAAACTATTTTTTTCATGACAATTTTGATTTTAGATGGTATGGTTTTATGATTTTAATTGTTTCAATTCTTTATAGTTATGCTTTAACTTTTTGGTTAACAGACCGTAAAGTAGGTAATAAATTCCATAACACAATAATACAATAGCACAAGCTACAAAAATAGTAACAACCGCAAGTAGTAAATATTCCGTTAAGTTAGCTTCCGCTGCAAACTTTTCCATGCCACCAGATCCTTCTATAACACCTGTTGGAATTGCAATACAAATAGTAAACGCTATCGCACTCAAACTATAAAGTACATAATGTTTTACGGTTTTTCGCGTGGTAATGATATTTTGCATTAAATCTTTAATGGAGCTTGTGGTAGAAATCTTTTTATAGTTTCTGTAAAACTTATAAATAAAATAAAACACAACAGCTGAGGAAGCGTAATAAAACCAATTCAGCCAAACAGGCATTGTGGTATCGTTAAGTAAATCGGGTTGTACAAAGAAAATAAGTATTGCAATGGCAACACCAAGTCCGAGTTCAAATAAACTGACATAAAAAATCCATTTTACAAGGGAAGATGACTTCTTCCAGATCATTTTGTCAATATCGTTGTAGGATAGCTTAGGCTGATTCTCCTCTTGCTTTTTCCAATCTTTTTTTAATAAATCTAATTCTTCCATGGGTTATGGATTTAAAATCTTTTTCAATTTGGTTTTAATTCTATTCATTTTCACACGTGCATTTACTTCTGTAATACCAATTGTTTCGGCTATTTCTTTATAATTTTTATCTTCTAAGTATAAAAAAATCAAAGCTTTTTCAATATCAGATAATTGCTTGATGGCTTCATACATAATCTTTAACTGTTCTTCTTCAGTGTCATCATAATCCTCGGATGTTATTTTATAAACAACAGTTTCATAATCTTGAGTATTTACGGTACGCTTAGATTTTCTGTACAAGGTAATAGCGGTATTCAGCGCTACTCGGTACATCCAAGTGCTGAACTTAGAATCGCCTCTGAATTTCGGATATGCTTTCCATAACTGTATGGTTATCTCCTGAAAAAGATCGTTATGCTGATCTCTGCCAGAAGTATAAATTCTGCATACTTTATGAACGATATTCTGGTGACGTTCCAGTTCGCTAACAAAATTATGTTCGAGGTTTGTGCTCAATTTTTGATGGTTATTTGATTATTGGTGTTCAAGAGTACAAATATGTTACATATTTTTAAAAAAACTTTTTTGAAAGCTGTATTTTTGTGTCAGATACTTTTAGAGGGAAAAGTACAAAGGAACATTTTTATGAATATACCAAGAACGAGTTTTCCGAGAGTTGTCATTATTGGCGGCGGATTTGCAGGAATTTCATTAGCGAAACAATTAGGAAAACAAGAAATACAAGCTGTCTTGATTGATAAGCACAACTATCATACGTTTCAACCTTTATTATATCAAGTTTCTACAGGTGGATTGGAACCTGATTCCATAGCGTATCCTATTCGTAAAATTATAAAAGATTATCCAAATTTTTACTTCCGTTTAACCAATGTTGACGCAATTGATACTAAAAATAAATGCGTTTGTACAGCTATTGGTAATTTGAGTTACGATCAACTAATCATCGCAACAGGTTCCGATACTAATTTTTTTGGCAATACTGAAATTGAAAAGCATAGCATGGCGATGAAAACGATTCCTCAATCGTTGAATCTTCGAAGTTTGATTCTTGAAAATTTTGAACAAGCCATTTTGAAATCAGATTTGGAAGAACGAAACGCGCTTATGAACTTTGTTCTTGTAGGTGCTGGACCAACAGGCGTAGAATTGGCGGGCGCTTTAGCCGAAATAAAAAAAGGAATTCTTCCGAAAGATTATCCCGATTTAGACATTCGTCAAATGAAAATCAACCTAATACAAAGTTCTGATCGCATATTGCCAGCTATGAGCGAAATAGCTTCGGAAAAAGCAGAAGATTATCTCCAAGGACTTGGTGTGGATGTTTGGAAAAACTTGCGAGTTACCAATTACGATGGCGATTGGGTAACTACCAATGGAACGGTAAATTTTAGAGCGGCCACACTAATTTGGTCAGCAGGTGTAAAAGGCGCAACCATTGCGGGTTTGGACAGCGGTGAATTCATGACAAAAGGAAACAGAATCATTGTCAATGAATTCAATCAAGTGAAAGGATTTGATGATATCTACGCACTTGGCGATATTGCTGCGATGCAAAGTGACGATTATCCTTTTGGACATCCAATGATGGCACAACCCGCCATTCAACAAGGAAAACAACTAGGCAAAAACTTAGTTCGTAAGCTCAATGGGAAACCGATGAAACCATTCACGTATAAAGACAAAGGTTCCATGGCAACCGTAGGAAGAAACAAAGCGGTTGTTGATCTGAAAAAATTCAAATTTCAAGGTGTTTTCGCCTGGTTTGTTTGGATGTTTGTACATCTATTTTTTCTCATCGGATTTAGAAATCGAATGGTAGTTTTCATCAACTGGGTTTACAATTACATCCGATTTGACAGAGAAGCACGCTTAATCATCAGACCTTATAAAAATACCCGAAAACCTTAGGCTGTTACACTTTTATGATCTTCATCCGTTTGTTGTAATGATAGAATACCTAAAATAATGCAAAGCTGTGAAAAACCATAAAAAAACATAATAAAAATGTCTTTATAAATGATTGCTTTGTGAAAATTGTGCAATCCAATAATAACCTGTGTAATGGTAAAAAAGATTGTTCCAATTAATACCAAACGGTAACTTTTATCAATTACATTCTTATAGCGTAAAAAAGCAATCTTCACGAAATTTAGGACTGTTACCATATAAACCATCACAGGAACCAAAAAATTATTCAATCCGTCATACATCAAATAAATTAAAGTAAGCGCAATTAACATCGAGACGGCTAAAAAAGGAATCAATCGGTCAACATCATACGTAGCTTGCCTGTAAAAATAAAACGAGTAGAGTAGCAGTCCTACCAAAAACAACAACAAGCCAAAAGCAAAGGAATAAAAAGGAGTATCTTCTAACAACATAATATCACCAGTACAAAAAAATGCCAACGCCAAAAGAATAGCGGTTCTATATAAAAGCACCATATTTTTACTATTTATATAGAAAAAAACACCTAAAAGAATCGTAATTATGGGTTTTGTATACAATCTGAAAGTATAAAACTCCTTAGCATTATTAAAATAAATATCTAAAGAAAGATCTAATAAAAACAGGAAAATAAATACTTTAAAAAATTTCATACACTTTACTTTTAATAAGAAAGAGATGCAATTTAGTAAAAAAAATACGACAAAAACAATCGAGCATCTTTATTTAGAATTTACAGATGCCAAAACAAAGTAGTATGAATCAAGAAGCAGCTTTAATTCTTTTTCGAAAAACAAAATTCAACACCAACATACTTACGGCTGGAATTCCAATATAAAACGCTTCATTTTTTAAAACTTCCCAACCCCATTTGCTGAAAAACCTTCCTGCGCCTAACGGAGAAACCAAAATGGGTCGCCATGAAAAGAAATAACGACTATTTTCAAACGGAATAAAAAAACCAACACCTTTGCCACCAGTAGTCATTGCATCTAAAAAACTATGTGATAAAGTTGCTAAGAAAAAAGCAAAAAATAAAACAATACCTATTTTGGAGAAGTACTTCACTTTCGTGTAAAAAATCGCGCGGATGCCAAATGCCAAGATAAACGCAAACAAAATACTGTGCGAAAATCCACGATGTCCCAATGGATGCGAATACGAATAGCCAAAATTGAACATAATAACGTCCGCATCAGGAATCACTGCACAAAAAATCAATAACAAAGAAAGTTTTACAGGATTCAGTGGTATGTTAGACACTTTCCCGATGGTGTAAGCAGCTAACGCATGCCCAAAAATTGACGCCATTATTTGGAGTTAGAATATTCATCTAACAATGCTTTTTCTTGCGTTGTCAGACTTTCGACACCTTTGTCGTTTATTTTTTCCAAGATACGATCTATTTTATCCTGTTTGGCTTTTCGCCTTGCATTAAATTCATCATCAATCGTTTGATATGTTCCTTTTGAACTCGGCAAGAACGACGTTGTTCCCTTATTTGATCTTGAAATAACATAAACAACGACCACAATAACGGCGATAATAGCGTATAACATAAATAGCTTGACTTGTAATTATAAGAATTCAAAATTACAATATTTCTACTTTTTGTGCAATCGGAATAAAGGTATTAAAATTTAGTGTAAACTCAGAACTTTTAATTCACCTTACTAGTTTCTCAAAATTGAGTCTCACTACTACAATTCATCCTTCCATTTTGACAATTGGGTAGTTCCTTTTTTTTAAATCTTCTATTTCGCAAGAGATTTGCCCCATCATCAATCAACACTTCGATTTTGTTCAGTGTGAAAAAAAATAAACAACCCATGAAAAAATTAATCGTATTCCTCTTTTTGTGTATTCAGACGATCACTTTTGCACAATCAACTATTTCAGGAATCATCACAGATCAGTCAAACACACCTATTTTTGGAGCCAACGTATACCTAAAAGGAACGTATGATGGCGCATCAACTGACGAAAAAGGCGCGTTTAGTTTTACTACGGAAGAAACAGGAACACAAATACTAGTCGTTTCTTTTCTATCATTTGAATCAAAAGAACTTACGTTAGAAGTGACGCAAATGCAAAACCTCACGATAAAACTTCGTGAAAATGTAGATGCTTTAAATGCTGTAATATTAAGTGCTGGATCATTTGAAGCTGGAGAAAACGCAAAAGTAACTGCCTTAAAACCACTTGATATTGTAACGACTGCAAGCGCATTGGGCGATTTTGTAGGCGCATTGCAAACCTTACCAGGAACAAGCACTGTTGCGGAAGATGGACGCTTATTTGTACGTGGTGGACGTGCCGAAGAAACCCAAATCTTCATTGACGGAATTCGTGTATTTACGCCATATAGCAACACCACCAACAACATTCCTGCGCGCGGACGCTATTCGCCATTTCTATTCAAAGGAATCACGTTTTCTACGGGTGGATACTCTGCGGAATTTGGGCAAGCGTTATCAGGTGTGTTGGAATTGAACACGATCAACGAACCCGATCAAGAAAAAACAGACATTTCCATCATGACGGTTGGTGGCGCGTTGGGACATACCGAAAAGTGGGAAAAAGGTTCGGTAAGTTTTAGTGCTTCGTACATCAATTTAGCGCCATATTTAGAACTATTTCCAGATCGGAATGAATGGATAAAACCATTTCAAGGCGGACAAGGCGAAAGTGTATTTCGTCATCATTTTGCAAACGGAACGTTGAAATTTTACACGGCATTCGATATTACAAATTTTGAACTCGATCAGGAAAGTATCAACTTTGACGAATTGGTTCGATTCAAATTAAACAACAAAAATCTGTACATGAATGGTTCGTACAAAGGAACTTTTGGCGAAAAATGGTCTATTACTTCTGGGTTGAGTTACACACGTGATGATTCTAAAATCAGAATAATTGATGATCGAATTCGCAGTTTGGAAAATTCATTCCACTTCAAAACCAAGTTGAAGAAAAACTTTAACAACAGAATCAAACTAAGTTTTGGCGCAGAATATTTTACGACAAATTTTGATGAAGATTTTGAAAATCCTGATGTATCAAAAATTGAATACGGATTTAAAAACAATCTTGTTGGTGCTTTCGCAGAAACAGACGTCTTTTTCTCAAAAAACTTTGCGTTAAAAGCAGGCGTTCGATTGGATCATGCAACAATGTTGAATGAAACGACGATTTCACCACGACTTTCGGTGGCGTACAAAACCTCTGAGAAAGATCAAGTGTCGTTTGCTTTTGGACAATTTTATCAAAATCCGAACAATAACTATTTAAAGTTTCACGACAATTTTAAACCAGAAAATGCAACACATTACATTCTAAATTATCAATATGTACATGAAGGCAAGACCTTTCGCGCGGAAGCGTATCACAAAAAATACAATGATTTAGTGACATTTTCAGGCGATTTTGTGCAACCAAACGCTGGATTTGGAAATGACGGATTTGGACATGCCACAGGATTAGATTTGTTTTGGAGAGATAATAAAACGATCAAAAATGTAGATTACTGGATTTCGTATTCATACTTAGATACGTCGCGAAAATTTGAAAACTATCCAACAGAAGCGATGCCAAATTTTGCAACAAAACACAATTTTTCGTTAGTCACTAAACATTGGATTGAAAAATGGAAAAGTCAGGTTGGATTCAGTTACAACTATTCTTCTGGACGACCATATACGAATCCAAACACGACAGGTTTTTTATCAGAAACAACAAAAGATTACCATAGTTTAAGCGTGAATTGGGCATATTTACTATCGCCACAAAAGATATTATATTTCTCGGTTTCAAACGCGTTAGGAGTTAGAAATGTATTTGGCTATGAATACGCAAATCAGGCAGATATCAACGGAACCTTTCAGCGCATGGTGCAACGTCCTGCTGCAGATCAGTTCTTTTTTGTCGGTTTCTTTTGGACGATTAGTGATGATAAAAAGAGCAATCAGTTGGATACGTTGTAATTTTTAGTAGTGAGTATTGAGCTGTTAGCATCTCGACTGCGCTCGATGTGACAAATGGATAGTTCTGAATTATTTCAATGAATATTTCTTTTTTCGAAATCGTCACATCGAGTGGTTTTTCGTAATGTATTACATTGAGCATAGTCGAAATGAAATGAAGAAAAATTGTACTTCGATAAACTCAGTAGAACTATCGAGATGTTGCCACGAATGCATGAATATTTTAGTTGGTTTGTTGGCGCGAGTTGTAAACTCGCGCTAAGCCTTAGGAAATTCATTCATTCATCACATCTTCGGCAAATACAACAACATCTCATTAATTTCCACGGCATCTAAATGGCCCATTTGGCGTTCATCTTTCGTGATGAGGTGCATGTGTAGGAATGAGTCGTGATGTGTAAAAATACCTTTGTGCGCAGTGGAGAAAAATCCAATGATAGTAACCGCTTCATTTTCAAGCTCGTAATTCGTTTGTCCTTGATGCGCTTCTTCTGGAGAAGATACCTTTGTTCCTTCGGGTAAATTTTGAATGTGAATGGTTGCCTTGTTCACTTTTCCTTTGAGTTTATATGCAAAAGGACGTTTGAACTCGGTTGTTTTCGTGTCAATAAATTTTTCTAAATCTTGAATTGTTTTGATCGTTTCAGGCAAGGTAATTTCTTTCCAATCCGTCACGTTTGCATATACGAAAAAAGGAGCTGTCACCGCAAATGTTTTTTCTACGGACATTGTGGAATCGGAGGTTACTTTTGATAGATAGGCTTTTCCGTCATTGATAAGCAATTCGCCTGTCAAAAAACTTTCAGGACCAAGTCCGTACAAACCTTTTGTATTTGAAATTGTGTCCAGTTGTATATTGCCTTCCAATTCTCCTTTCCACATGACATTTTTCATCGCACCGACAACGTTTACATCCGAATAGGTTTCGGTGGTTGCTGTGTTCTTTGTATCTGAATTACAACTTATAATAAGTAGTAATAAACTTCCGAAAAGTAAATGTTTATAGGTCATTTTTTAAAGTGGATTTTTTTTAATTCTTGATGGATTCAAAAAACTATTCTCGATACATTTTTTTCTCTATTTCGACTGTGCTCAATATGAAAAAAAATACTCGAACTGACGTTTTTTGAGTCATAATCACGTCAAATCGAGTGAAATTCTGGAAGAATTTTGTATCGAGATTAAGTGATTTTTTATCAAGAATTCACGTTAATTATAATTTTTGATAGACGCGTACCCAATCCACATACATATATTGTGGAAACTTGGAACTCGCGTCAGGTCTGCCAGCAAATTCGCCGCCAACGGCAATATTTAAAAGGATAAAAAAGTCTTTATGAAACGGCTTGAATTCCTCCGAAGTAATCGATCTTGTGGCGAACTTTTTCCCATCTACAAACCATGATATTGCATTTGCTTCCCATTCCAACTCGAATGTATGAAAGTCATCTGCAAAAATACCTTCTTCCAACTCGAAGTCTACGGAACCCATTTGCGTGTGTTTTCCAGCTTTGTTTGCATAATGTAAATTTGCTTCTACCACGGCATCATCTTTATAGCCAAATAGTTCCATGATATCGATTTCGCCAGTTTGCGGCCAAGGTGTATCGCCGCCGTTTTCATCAATATTAGCACCAAGCATCCAAAATGCAGGCCAAATGCCTTGTCCATGTGGAAGTTTCATGCGTGCAACAATTTTTCCGTACGTCCAACTTTGTTTGTTGGCGGTATTCAATCGGGCAGAGGTATATTGGTTATGACCATGGATATCACTTTCGTGAATTGCCTTAATCACCAGACAATTATTTTCTATATAGGCATTTTCACTACTGTTTGTGTAGCGTTGCCATTCGTCATTAAAACGTCCTGCTTTTTCTACTTGAAAATTCCAATTGTTTGGATTGATGGTGTCACTTTCAAATTCGTCAGCCCAAACTAATGTCCATTCGCTATCAGGATGATAGTTATTGCTTTCTGGCGATGAAGGTTGCGTGTTTTTACCAATGTTATTTGTGTCTTTATTCATATATCAAAATAATAAAGTGGTTAATATAATCAGAATTAGGAATTTAAAAGAATACTTCGCACGCCTTTTTGATAGAAGTTGTAAATTAGTTTTTCTCTAAGATATTTTTTTGCTGTCAAACGTATACATTATGCCCGGATTGCTGTCTATTTTGTATTGAAGCGTGATGGCTGTTTCTGTATTTTCAAATTGGGATGTGTTTTCTATAATCAACGGCGTTGTCAATCCGTTTTCGTTGGTGTGAATCCAATATTGTTGATACACTTGAATTTCTGTAAAAATTGCAAGTTGATGATAGTGTTGAAGCCATTCCGGAGGAAGATTTACAGTGACTTTTGGAAATGCTACGCTTTGTGAACCTTCTAGTTTTGTTACTTTAAAATCAGGGAGTTTTTCTTTTTTCAATTCAAAAATAGTCGCTAGTTTTTTGAAGTTTTCTTCCGTTGTTATTTTTTTAGGATGTAAAAATCCTATTTCCAATATAATATTTTCAGGAATTAAAATTACATCATTTCGAAGTTGTGACATCAAGTTGATGACAATGGATACTTGTGGTTCTTCTTTTAGTGAATGCAGCATGGTTTCGCTCACTAAAATATCAACACTTTCTCCGTTAGGAATTTGATAGGTAGTTGCATCCACATTTGCAAAAGTATTGACAAATGTATCAAAGTTCAACTGACTAAAAACTTGTTGCACATTGGCAAAACTTTCTGCATTAATTTCAAGTAAGCTTACCTGAATTTCTGCTTCCGAAGAAACAGCTAAAATAGGAAGAATGAGCGTGGCAAAAGGACCAGAACCTGCGTATAGAATATGAATTGGACGCTTTTTTGTGGTTTGTAAACTTTTGATTGCTTCCGAAATTCCTCTGATAAATTGCTGAGTTCTTATGGCTCCATCCAAACAAGATGCCGCCCAAGCAGTAGCAATAGCTTTTCCATTAGCTAAATGAATATCACATTCTGAAGCTTCCGAAGAGAAATTAACAGGTGATAAATTAATTAATAAATTACGATAATTTTTGATGGTTTGTGCAAGCTCGCTTTCATGTACTGTTTCCGCAGTAAGTACTTTATATATTTCTCGAAGGATAGTTAAATTTTGATCCACTATTTCAATGTTTTAAAAGTAGGACGCACCGTTAAATTGTTTTGTTTCGTAAAGAAACACAATTACATCCGATTTTCATCTGTTGAGTTTAGGATTATAGTTTGGCGATTTTTTTTGATTCCTAAATGTAAAACAAAGATAGCACATACACAATGTGGGTTTTTGTAAGTTCTCACATTCTGGATATGCTAAGAAAAACCAATGTTCACGCTGTTAAAATCAGTTTGAATGCTCTAGTTATTGTTGTTAATAGTGTTTATTCTAAGACATTGTTCTTCTCCTAAAAATTTTTGATTTCCGTATTTTTCTGACCAAAAACCACTTAAAACATTCGAGTCTAAAGTTCTGTATACCGCAACTCCTTTGTAAATAATGGCATCATCGCCCACATAGTTAAAGTTGATGACTAAAATGTTATCTTTATAAAAACCAGTGCCTTGCATCGTTTGCAAATCATTGTTAATTGACCAATGCGCTATTATTTTATTATTTTCATCAAGTGATAATTTTAAGATACCACTATATCTACTTCGTTCAGCATCTTGATTGATCCCAGAGATTTGATATTCACCTGCAATATCTTGTACTTTTAAAGCGTTCCAAAGAGGAGTTGATTTCATCGTGTCAACGATTTATGTATTTAGTTGTTTTTCTTGAGTTTTGTATTGCTTTATACATCATTATAATTCAATAAGCTTGATGCGTTTTTTATTGACATACCCAAAGGTTCCTAGTTTTTCTAATTTGCCAGCTACGATGAACTCAAACTTTTCACGCAAATTTTCAGGCACTTCAATTTCAACCGTATCAAAATATAAATACGTAGTATCGTCTAGTTTTTTTAACGTACTATTTAATGCTTCTTCTATTTCTTCAGTTTGATGATAATATCGATTTGAATCTAAATATAATTTGAAGGTAGCATCGGCAGGCATTTTCGTTTTTGAAATGATATGATCTAAAGTATATTTATATTGAGTTCCATCAGATAATTCATCTCCTAATTTTGTTTCTTTAACGCGTAGTTTGTATTGAAATCCCCATTCAAAGTTGAAATTAGCTATGTATTCAGCAGATGAATCAGGCGAATTCAGGATCAATCGTTTGAAGTGTTCATAGTTTTCAAAGCTTAAATACGGATCAATTTGTATGGTTTTAGTGGTAACTGTTTGACTATTTCCATAGATGTTATAAAGTGCAGTAATACAGATTATTAATTGTCTCAAAGTCCTTTTTTTTAATTTTGTTATTTTTTATAAACGCCGTTTCTGAGTTCAAGCTTTTTGCTTTTTTTTGGATTCTTGGGAGTTTATTTATTTTAAAGATAGCTAAAGAATATGAAAATCCGTAAAACATCAATTTTAATATTCTAGGAATAGTATATGAACGTCATATAGTAAAAAAAACAGGACTATTAATATTGTAAATACATCACATGATTCGGATTGTAATGCGTTTCCGAGATTTTAAAATCATACTGCCCCACAATTTGGAAGTTATTTTTTGTATAAAAATTGATGGCGCGTAGGTTTTCAACCCAAACATACAACCAAATTCCTTGCTGTTGCAGTTTTTTAGAATATGCAATGGTATGATTGAATAATTCTACACCAACCTGCAGACCGTGATATTCTTTTAGTACATACAAACGATCCAATTTGGCAATTTGTGTAGTAGCTACATTCGGATTTGTCACGTTACTGATGATTTTAGAATAACCAGCGATTTTCTGATCGAGATAAATAATATGATAGTGAATAGCTGGATTGATCAATTCTTCAGCCAACGTTTTCACCTCAAAAGCTTTATCAATAAAAGCTTCCACATCTTTTTTGGGTGTATTTATCAAATAGGTTTCCAAAAAAGTATTTTTGCCAATGGTGGCAATCAATTCGCAATCTGCAATAGTAGCTTTTCGAATAGTCATTCAAACAGGAATTATTTTTTCTAAAAATAGGTGAAAGATTACAACTGTGCAATGAACTCATCTTGACTTTTTCTATTCCCTAAAAAATGGTACAAATCCGTTCATATTTTGTTACTTTTCTTAGTCGTATCGCTGCTATGACTTTCAAAAAGTGCCGCATCTGAATATATTTCTACTCATTTTCGGTCAAATATTAAAAGTCAAAATGAGTTCAATATCAAAAAAACCGTGACAATATTGACGTTCTAAAAAAGTATAGAATTTTTCATGTAGCTTATTTGGAAGTACGCAATACTACGTACTTTTTAAACCACGATGTAGTACGCTAGTGATTTCCAAGTTATGGTGATACATTTACTAAAATTAATAGTCTAACCAAAAATAAATAAAACCATGGGAAATACCTCCATACACCAACATCACAAAGTTGTACAAGACTTAAAAAGCTTATTGGCAGCAGATGCAGAAATGGAATTAGCATTATTGGCTTCTTTAAAAGTAGCAAATGCTTCGGCAAGTTTGTATTTAAATTCAGATTTATACAATGCGATGAATGATGAATTTAACGGTAATGCTTGGCCAACAACCATTGAGAATTATTACGATTATTTAGATATGTACGTGCGTTTAGTGCCAGATGAAAGTAATGATCCAAACTATCCAAACGCATGGAAAAGTTCAGATTCTTCCAACGGTTACAACCAAAAAGTATACGATTTACTTTGTCAGTTTTACTGGTTGGTTGATCAAAAAGCACCCGGAACTAATACAAGCATGCAAAGTTTTCCAAAATTTGCGGATTGGCTAGTAGAATTTGCGATGGCTTGGGGAAGTTTCTTAGATACAACCGATTCGCTTACGAAAGAAAGTTTATATTCATTCAAGCATAATCCTATGTATAACTATCCGTTATATGCAGATAATGCATCAAGTTGGACAACATTTAATGAGTTCTTTTACAGAGAATTTAATCATGCCGATCCAACTACGGGAATTTCACCATTGCGTCCAATTGCAGCTCCACATGACAATAAAACAATTGCAGCTCCAGCAGATTGTACCTTTAAAGCAGAATATAAAATTGATACAGCAGGAAATGTCGTAGATCATCATGGCGCAGTTGTCAATACACGCTTAAAACATACACACGCTATCGGAACGGTAAAAGAATTACTAGATAACAGTGAATATGCTGAAGATTTTTACGGAGGAACGTTTGTACACTACTTTTTAGGACCGTATGATTATCACCGTTTTCACACGCCAGTTCATGGAAAAGTATTGGAAATTAAGGATATTCAAGGAAGAGTATACTTAAATGTAAATATGATTGACGGACAATGGCATGCGCCAGATGGTGCTGAAGATGGATACGAATTTAAACAAGCACGTGGTTTGGTTATTGTAGATGCAGGTCCAGAAGTTGGAAAAGTAGCTATTTTACCAATTGGAATGGCGCAAGTTTCTGGTGTAATGATGTACACCGATAAAATAAAAAGTGGTCAAGAAGTTGTCAAAGGTCAAGAATTTGGAAAATTCAGATTTGGTGGTTCGGATATCATCATGTTATTTGAAAAACCACAAAAAGATTTGTACCTGTTTAAAAGAGATCCAGGGCATGTACCAATTCACTTCCAATATGGACAAGCTGCAATTTATGTAAAATAATAAATATCAGATTATTATACCGAAAACGTCATAATTACTAGTGTAGTTGTGGCGTTTTTATTTTCTATAAATTCATCATTTTAAAAAGATTGAGAAAGGTACTCCTGCCGAACTCTTGGCCAAAAAACAACTCCGAAAATTACACCCAATATCAAATACAAAACATACAACTTCGTAGTTGATTGTTGTACGAAATCAGCTTGTTTAAAATAAATGACAATCGTGATGGCGAGTAAAATTCCCAAGCCTAAAAGTTCGTTCAACCAACGTTTTTTACGAGCGATAAAAACGTGACTTGCCAAAAATCCCCAAATCCAAGGAATGACAAACATTTTTGGCGGAATACTTTCTATGTTGATTGCATATACCATCATCACACTAAAAATGATTGCCAACCACAATTGTTGCAGAACTCGAACGCTCTTTTTCGCTTTCCAAAGTGCTTTCTGAAAACAAAACAATAACGTCGTTAGAAAATTATACAGCAGTAAAATACTGATGCTAATTGACAAGAAGTATTCTAAAACAGGTAGATAAAAAGTCATGTACATATTTTTTTAGGATTTAAAAGTAAACGAATTCAAAACACGACGAAATACCTATCAATAGTGAGATTTTATGGGAAACTTTAAATTATAAATGTGTCACATCGAGCGCAGTCGAGATGTTGAATGCTCATTTCGACTCCGCTCAATGAAAGCAATTAGCTTATTTACAAAAGAGCATACTGACTTGCACATTGTATCTTAAAATCAAAAAATAATGTCAACAAACAACCTTGAATTATTGAATTTTTAAATTCTTGAATTGAGCGAAGCGATACTAAGGATTCTAACAGTCTAATAAGTCTAACAAGTCCAACAATCCAATAAATCTAAAAGGTCTAACACGTCTAATAAGTCTAATAAGTCCAACAAATCTAACATTCTGGTCCCAAATGACAATTCATCCATAAAAAATTACAATTCGGTAGTTTCTTTTTTCACACGATAGCGGTTTATAAGATATTTGAACCATCAATCAAACGAATAAAATCAATCAAAAAATGATCAGTATCGCATTCATCATCGTCAAATATGTTTTTTCAATCATCTGAGAAATCATTTAAAACAATTGTAAACAATCAAAAACAGCACAACAATGAAAAAAGTAGTCCTAATGTTAAGTTTTCTGTGTATCGGATTTATCGTAAATGCACAAACAAAGTATGAAAAAGGAATGCAAAAAGCATTTTCTTTATTAGAAGAAAACAAAAGTAGTGAAGCCGTAAATCTATTCGAGCGAATTTCTGAAGCTGCGCCCGAAGAATGGTTGCCTTCGTACTATGCAGCGCAAGTTAATATTTTAAGCGGATTTGCCATAAAAGACAAAACAAAATTAGCACAACAATTAGAAAAAGCCCAAGCACAATTGGATCACGCGACAAGTATTTCGCCAAACAATCCAGAAATCATGATTATGCAAGCCATGTTGTACACGGTTTGGGTAGCTTTTGATGGTGCCACTTACGGAATGCAATACGCGCCAAAAGTCAGTGAAATTTACGCAAAAGCATTAGCGATTGACAAAGACAATCCGAGAGTTGTAATGTGTAAAGCAGAATGGGATATCGGAAGCGCACGCTATTTTGGACAAGATACAGCACCATTTTGTGAAGCATTTGAAAGAGCAAAAACACTTTTTGAAACTGACAAACCAGCGACTGCATTTCATCCAAGTTGGGGAAAAGAACGCGCGGCGCAATTAGTAGAAGATTGTAAAAAGTAACAACAGCGTTCAAAAAAACCTTAGTATATTTGGAGGAAAGCCAAGTTATAAAAATCATACACACATGAAAGATTTTGTCAAAATTTTAGTTGCCGGATTCATCATAGCCATTGTGCTATTGGTTGTCGATTTAATATTCAGATATACATCGGGAAACGCTATTCATTTTGACCAAGAATTACTCATAAACTTTGGCTATTATTGTATGTATTGCATTCCTATAAGTTTGGTAAATTCGTACTTTTTTGAACACATCAATCATCGTGTAAACTGGAGTTCTACTGCAAAAAAATACAAATTAGGGATAGGAATTTTTGGTTCGGTAGTCATTACCATATTCACCGTATTTTTAGTGAGAATGGTGCAAGAAATGGCAATTGAAGGTGAAACGTATGCAGAATTTATCAGCACCGAAAGATCCGATTTTTACTTCAGATCATTAATCATCACAACAATTTTCTCTTTATTCTTTCATGCTTTATACTTTTACAAAGAATTACAAAAAAAGAAAGTTACCGAACAGAAAATCATCGCAGGAACAGCTTCCGCACAATTTGATGCCTTAAAAAATCAGCTCGATCCACATTTTTTATTCAACAGTTTAAATGTATTAAGTTCGCTAATAGATGAAAATCCGAGTCAAGCACAAAAATTCACTTCCGGACTTTCTAAAGTGTACAGATATGTCTTAGAACAAAAAAACAAAGAACTCGTTACGGTTGATGAAGAATTCAAGTTTGCAAAAACATACATGAGTATTTTAAAAATGCGCTTTGAAGACAGTATTATTTTTGAAATTCCAGAAGCTGCCAGCAATCCTGAAAGTAAAGTAGTGCCATTATCATTACAATTACTACTCGAAAATGCAGTAAAACACAATATGGTCACGCCATCCAAACCGTTGCATATTAAAATATATGAAGAAGGTGGAAATTTAATTGTTCAAAACAATCTTCAAGAAAAACAAATCGTAAAAAAGAGTAGCGGCGTTGGTTTAAGTAATATAACTCAACGATACGACTTGCTCACACAACGTAAAGTATACATTCACAAAACAGCGTCGGATTTCCAAGTAGCCATTCCGATGCTGACAAAACAAATAGAAATCATGAGAGGTACCATAAAAAACCCAAGCGAAAGAGGCTTGGACGACGAATACATCAAAGCACGAAAACACGTAGAAAACTTAAAAGAGTTTTATTATAATTTGTTATCTTATTGTTTAGTCATTCCGTTTTTAATCTTTATCAACCTAAGAACAAGTCCAGAATTTCATTGGTTTTGGTTTCCTATGTTTGGATGGGGAATTGGATTGACTTTTCACGCTATGAGTGTATATATAGAAGATGGACGTTTTGGTAAAAAATGGGAAGAACGAAAAATTAGAGAATACATGGAGCAAGAAGAACGTAAACGATGGAACTAATGGAAAAACTCAACAACATGGATGACCAAAAATCGAAAAGTGATGCGTATATCCGTGCTAAAAAAAGGGTAGAATCACTTCGAGGATTTTATATACACTTAGCGGTGTACATCGTAATCAACTCATTTATTACCTTACGTAACATATTTGAATATGTAGAAAATGGTTTTACCGTTAAAGATGCATTTTCAGATGGAGATACCTATACATTGTGGATTATTTGGGGACTTGGATTACTAATTCATGGAATCAATGTTTTTACTTATGCAAGTATCTTTGGTCAAAACTGGGAAGAAAAAAAGATTCAAAAATACATAGACGAGGAAGCTCGTAATTGGAAATAATATAAAAAAAACATCATGAAAAGATTACCATCATCTACATCAGAATTTAAAGATTACACGCAAGAAGAACGTTACATCCAAGCTCGAAAACGAGTTGAAAAACTCAAAGGATTTTATGGACATTTAGCGTCATATATAATCGTTAACATATTTATATTAGGATTGATATTTTTTAACCTAGAAAAAGGACAAAGTTTTTGGAAATTTGGACACTTTTCTACGGCATTCTTTTGGGGAATTGGATTGGCATTTCATGCTTTTGGCGTATTTGGAAAAGGAGCATTATTTGGAAAAGACTGGGAAGAACGTAAAATAAAAGAATACATGTCCAGAGACGAACGCAATTGGGAGTGATATGAAATTCTAAATGTTGAATGTTAAATGTTGAATAAAAAAGTATTTCCGTCAACACCAAACAAACCAACAAAAAACAAATCAACAAACCAACAACCAACAAAAAACGAATCAACAAAAAACAACCAACAAAGAAAAATGAAAGTAATCATCATAGAAGACGAAAAACCATCAGCGCGACGACTCAGTAGAATGCTAGAAGCCGAAAATATGGAAGTAGAAGTGATGTTGCATTCCGTAGCAGAATCTGTGGAATGGTTTCAAAGCAATCCGCATCCAGATTTGATATTTTTAGATATCCAACTCTCTGACGGACTGTCGTTTGAAATCTTTGAAGTGGTCGATATCACATCCGCCATCATTTTTACGACCGCGTATGACGAATATGCGTTGCAAGCGTTCAAACTCAATAGTATTGATTATTTACTAAAACCAATTGATGAAGACGAACTTGTTACTGCGGTCAACAAATACAAAGCACGCGCGCCACAAACACAAAATGTACAGCTCAATTTTGACGATATCAAAAAACTATTGGTCAACCCAATTGAACGCACGTATAAAAAACGCTACACCGTAAAAGTTGGACAACACTTAAAAATGATTCCTATTGACGAAATAGAATGTTTTTACAGCGAAAACAAAGGAACATACGTGCATACCACGGAAGGCAGAAACTATCTCTTAGAAACCTCTTTAGAAAACTTAGAAGATGAATTATCGCCAGATGTTTTCTATCGGGTAAGCAGAAAATTTTACGTCAATATCAACGCCATCAAAGACATCATAAGTTACACCAACTCACGATTGCAAATCAAATTGAATCATTTTAACGAGCAGGAAATCATCGTCAGCAGAGAACGCGTGAAAGACTTCAAAAATTGGCTGAATTAACGTTGAAAAAAATGGCAATGTATTAATTTGGTGATTTGAAAATGTGGTAATTTCTTAACTTCAATGATTGCCAAGCCGTAATAATTTTACGTTAAAACCATAACTATTACTAAGTTTGAATCTGTACATTAATTTTTATTAACTTTTTAATATATAAATATGAAAAAAAAGAATTTAAGCAGTTTAAGTCTTAACAAGAAATTAGTATCAAATTTAAACGAGACAGTTGGTGGTGTTGCAGGAAGCGGTAACATGTTGTGTGTAACTAATGGATGCCCAACAAATACATTAATTGCTGCATGTTCTAATCACATGTGTGATTCACGATTAGGCGGATGCCCATCTTATTATTATTGTCCTCCAGCTAATGAAGCTCCAATGGATGCGTCACCAGTAAATGATATGCCAATTAATAATGAGCCTATGTAAATTAAAAGGTAATTTATTACTTTTAAAAAAGTGATCTTTTTGACTATGACTGTCTGAAGATCACTTCCCTATTTTTTAGAAATCAAATACATTTCCGTTCGCAATCGATCTTTATAGCCTTTATTTGTGGCGTCAATCGGATTCAAATCAAAAGTTTCTTGATAGGTAATCGTGTAATTTGGAAATGCTTTTTCGAGACCTTTTTTACCATCAATCATCACCAAAACCTTAAATGTATCTTCTTTCGGAATCTCCAAATCGTGACTGTGCACTAACGGAATTTTTCCTCCATAATCCCACACCAATTCCGGCGATTGAATATTAAACATATACACAGGAATTTTTTCTGTTTCCGCTTTGCGCGAAATATCTTGGAGCGAATTGTAGTTTGGATTGTCTAAAAAAGCATTTGCTAACGGAAAACCAATAGTAATAATTGCCATTAAAAATACAATGATGAGGTAAAAAGAGCGTTGAATTTCCTTCTGGAAAAGATACTTCAAGATAAAAAAACCAATCGGAACCAATGCCAATGAAGTGATGATGAATCGTGTGTAAAAACCTGATAATTTGTCATTTAAAAAAATATAACCGACAATTGGAAATACCAATCCAACAATTCCGACAATTCCAAAATTTAAATACACAGGAAAGGTTTCACGCTTGTCTCTGTTCGTTTTAAACGTTCGAAACATATATTCCATATAAAAACTTGTGGTGTAGGCTAACGGAATCAACACGGGTAGTAAATAGCGTGATTTCTTTTCAGGAATAATTGATAATAAAATCACGGCGGCAAGTGTCCAAAACAAACTGAATTTATACGCTTTCAAATTCGTCACTCGCGATTTCAAATACGGATACAACAAACTTACAAACGCAACTACTGTCCAAATTCCCGATTGTAAAAAGAAGCTCCAATAATAGTAAAACGGACGCACATTTCTATCTTGCCAAGCGGTCGTTTCTTTCTCCGCAATCGCTGTGGCAGTTTCCGTGTCCATTTTGTAAATATAAATTGCCCACCACGAAGACAAAGCCGCGACCACAATAAGTAAACCGACTAACGGCAACCATTTTTTCTTAAAATCTGTGTATTTATATACAATACTATACGAAATAATAAACGGTAAAAACAAGGCAAAATGTGACACCGGACCTTTGCTCATAAACGATAATCCGATGAAAGTTCCCGCTAATAAAGCATTTCGCCATATTTTTTCTGTCGAATCGAAAAATTGAAAAATATAGTAAATCCCAACGATCATAAAACCGTGCGCAAAAATATCCCAGGTTCCGTTTCGTCCTGCAAAAATGATATAAAACGAAGTAGCAAGTAGCAAACTATTGATAAATGCTTGTTTTTTATCTTTCAAAAAATAAACACCAAAACGATAAGAAAATAATACTAAAACCAACGTAATAATTGCCGAAGGAATTCGCAACGCAGCCAAACTTTTAAAACTGAAAAGCATTCCAGAAATAGCGGCTAACCAAGTTGGTAATGGCGGTTTTTCGTATCGAGCTTCGCCGTTCATGGTGGTGAGAAGCCAATTGCCATCTGTCACCATCTCGCGTGCGGTAATGAAGTTTCGGGCTTCCATGATGTTTGGATATAAGACATCAAGATTTACAAAAAATAAGGCAACACACACGATGACTAAAATCCAACTGTAATTTTTTTCCTGTATAAAATTCATGATTGATTTCTTAAAAGCATTATATTTCTAATGTATGTCACAATTCCAAAAACATGTCCTGCAATTAAAATAGGATCTTTTCTAAAAATAGCATACAACAATATCAAACTAGAACCGAGTAAACTCAACATCCAAAACCCAAAAGGCAAACTAGATTGTTTTTGTTTTTCAGAATAAATCCATTGATATACAAAGCGTAAGGTAAAAATAATTTGCGCCACAACGCCCAAAATCAATAACCAATCAGGAATCGCTTCGCTGTTTAGTAAATTGTCAACGTCTTGTTTATTATTATTATATCCAATTGTAATAATAATAAGCGGAAATATTAAAATAAAGATGCGAATAAATTGGTGCATTTTACGCCATTCGCCTTGTAATTGCATGTTTCTGACATAAATAAAATACGTCAACACTTGTCCCAACATAATGGCGAAATCGTTTCGTAAATAACCGTAAATAAATAGGAGGAAAGAAGCAATTAAACTAAGTTTCCAAAATAAGGAAGGCGTTAATACCTTTTTATTCTTTTCAGAAATAATCCATTGTAGCAAGGTTCTTCCCGAAAATAAAAGTTGCGCAACGGCGCCAATTGCAAATACATACCAAGCAGTCATCATCCTTTTTTAGCAATCGTATAATTGATGTACTTTTTCTTCATCCAAACATACGCAAAGCAATCCATCAATGGACCTAGCAATCGATTCCACAAGCCAAATTTTGCAACACCTGCAATTCTTGGAAAATGTTGTACAGGCACTTGTTTTATTTTTCCTTCTTGTAATAAAATCATGGCAGGTAAAAAACGGTGCAAACCTTTAAACATCGGAATGCGTTTTGCATAGTCAGTTTTGATGATTTTTAGCGGACAACCGGTATCGTCCATGCCGTCATGTGTGAAGGTTCTACGAATTCCATTTGCAATTTTGGAAGACATATTTTTAACAAACGAGTCTTTTCGGTTGGCACGAACGCCCGTGACCAAATCGTATTCGCCAATATGTTCAAGAAGTAAATCAAAGTCGGAAGGTGCCGTTTGTAAATCAGAATCTATATACCCAACTAAACTTGTCGTAGTTTCGTCAAATCCGGCTTTAATTGCAGCGCTTAAACCACGATTTTCAGCAAACGAAACAAAACTAAAAATATCACTGTTTGCACAGATTTTTTCAATCAATTCCTGACTTTTATCTTTAGAGCCATCATTTACAAACAAAACGAATACTGGAATTTTTGCAGAATGTGCATACGCTGCCAATTCTTTTTCAACTCTTTCTAAATTATCTTCCTCATTATACACAGGAACGACGATGGTAAGTTTTGTTTCCATTATCAAGACTTTGTTTCTATAAATAGCTTAAAAATATGCGCCAAAGTTATTGTTTTTTTACAATATGGACTGTAATATGACTTTTTTAGTTGAGAAAAATTGAAAACTTGTAGGATAGAAGTATGAATGTTACTTTTTTTTAGTGATTCTTATTTCGAAATCTCAGGTGTTTTTTCGTTGAGAATCCTTGAAATTATAATATTTTAAATTTGGAGTTTTTATTTTGGAAATGTATTTCTTGTAGAATGGTTAGAAAATAGTTTAGATGTATTAGAAACCTGTTATTGTAGTTGTTGCTTTCAGATTAAGTAAAAATCCTTTAGATTTGTAATAAAACATATACTTTATAATGAATATATATTTATTGTAGGTGCGTTAGGCAACATTTGACCAAAATCAAGAATAACAGATGAATTGGATAATTTCAGCAAATTCCAAAATGTACGACCATTCAAGTTCCTTTGAACATTATGACTCAATAGATTGGCGACAAGGAAAAACTAAATTTGAAGTTGGGGATACTGTTTATATTTATTGTACTCGACCTTTAATGATGTTGCAATATAAGTGCATAGTTGACAGAATTGATTTAGACTCTTCACAAATTAGAGACGACAAAGAATATTGGATTAACCAAGAAGAATATTTAAAATCTTTAGATGGTAAATTTATGACTTTAAGACTAATTGAGCAGATTTCTAACAATCAAATGAAACTTGTTAATCTTAAAGAAAATGGACTTAAAGCTGCACCTCAAGGTCCAATGAAAATTAAGAACGAAACTTTACGAAAATACATTGAAACTTATTTCACTGATAATTATCAAACTGACTTTTTCCCAGAAACTCTAAAGGAGAGTGAAACAGAATACGAAGGAGCAAAAAAATAGTAATTGTAAATAAATACGAACGAAGTTCAAAAGCAAGAGAAAATGCAGTAAATCATCATGGACTGAACTGCAAAGTCTGTAATCTAAATTTTAAAAAAGTATATGGAGAAATTGGAGAAGACTTTATTCACATTCATCATATAGTTCCAATTAACGAAATCGGAAAGAATTATAAAATTGATTACAAGAAAGACTTAATTCCTGTTTGCCCAAATTGTCATTCTATGTTACATAGAAAATTGAATGGAAAAGAACCAACGATTGAGGAATTAAAACTAATGATGGAAAATAAAAACGTTGTCTAACATCGGAAACCGATTTACACAAGCCCATAACTTTATGAAAAATGACTCATTTTGAAGGTTTACTATTAAATCATAAAATTAACATAGCTGAAAGTCAAAATATTCATTGGAAATCCGTAAAAATTACTCTTGATATACTTTCAGTAAATTTCAAATCCCCTAACAACAACCCGATTCCGGCGTACAACCAGCATTCGCATTCGCTTGCAATTCAGACAATTTCTTTTTTGGTTTCTGAGCTGGAATTCCGCAATTATCTTTTGCCAAACAATCGGTTTGTTTTGTGGTTAATACAAAGTGATTGTCTTCAAAATCCAACCCATATTTTCCAATGGTTTCTGCTTGATATTCTACTTCAACGTCCAAATCTTCAATACCTAACACTTTTTCAGACAGTTCAATAATGTTCATTAATTTCTTTGGTTCCAATCGGTGATCCACATCATCCGCAGACCATAATTGAAAATTCACCACTTTTTCTGTGCGAACTACGCCGCCACAATCAATAAAATGTTTGGAAACCATGCCAACTTCGGTCACGTGGAAATGACTTTCTACTTTTTGTGAATTTGGTAAATAAAAATCGAGTTGTGCTAAGTTTTGTAAATGTGATTTTACTTCTGATAATTTCATAATCGTATAGTATAAAAGATTAACATTGTTTTTGATTGACAGTGGCGACAGTAATGGTTTCTAAATAGTCCAAAACAGCCTGCCATTTTTTGATATTGATGCAATAACAAATATGTTTTCCAGTAATTTCTCCTTGAATCAAACCTACTTTTTTCAATTCCGATAAATGTCTCGAAATCGTAGGTTGTGCGAGCGGAAGTTCCATCACAATATCATTGCAAATACATGATGGACTTTTTGCCAAATAAAGCATGATAGATAAACGAGCAGGATGTCCGAGTGCTTTCAAAATTTCAGACACGGTATTGACTTCTTCTGAAAATCCAGTTGTTTTTGTTATTCCCATATTGCAATATTAGAATATGTTTGGTGAAATAAAAACTTTTTGATGTTAAAGTTTTAAAAAGTGATGAAGAGAAAGAAATAGAATAGTTAGTGTTCGAAAGTCAACTTATGAGATCCCGTTTTGCAACGGGATTAGTTCAACTTACAACTTTGTGTGCGCCTTTCAGGCTTCTCATAGTTGAGTTTCACTAAAAAAAAAGGGAGGCCCTACCATAAACCTCCCTTTAAATAAGAGTTGTGCCAAAAGCACAACAATAGTAAGAATTCAACGAATTGAATTCCTATTTGCTGTTTAGCTGAAATATTGTGTTGTTTTCGGCTTAAAGAAACAATCTACAAATTTAGAATAATTGAGTGTTAGTGTCATAAATAAATTAAGGCATTCATTCTAATTTCAGAATTGTAAAACTATTGAATCCAATAGATAATTGAGCAAGTTTGTAAAGTCCTTTCTACAAAATTCACATTTTATCGATCAAAACTATAATATGTAAGAAATTTTACATATAAAATTTTCAAGTTTTTAAAAATAAAGTATATAATTCGATATTTTTTTAGAAAGTCTGCAAACAAAAAGACCGTACTTCTAAAAAAGAAATACGGCTTTAAGTATCGTTATTTACTAGTTTTCCCAAAAGGATAGTCCAAATGTATAGATTATGTATTTTGAATCTTCAAGGATTTCATCAGAAATCATAGAAATCGTTAAAATGTATAATTAATTCGTTATTGAATACTGTTTGAAGGAAAATGTTGAATCAGTTACAGTTTTATAGTTCACATAACCCTATAAAAGAAGTAAGGGGAACTTTTTTCAAAGTTCCCCAAAGTATAGTGGATTCCCCTAAATCCCTAAAACTGTATTGCATGGTTCAAATGTATGCAGAAGTCTTTAGGAAATGATAAGGTGTCGTATTATAAAAGCTACGGTAAAACCGTAAAAGCGATTTTTTGGGAGTTTTTTTAGGCTTTTTGGCAGTAAATCACCATTTTTTTTCCCGTAAACGCAGTGGTTAAGAATAAAAAATCTTTTCCGCCGTCAGAAATAGCTAATTTTTTTCGAATCGTGGCAACCGATTCTGGAAAATTCCGCGTCGTAATATTTGCTTTGGCTAAATTTAACTCTTTTTTGATAATTTTCTTGGTGTACGGAAGTATTTTTAATACCTCAAAACGTCTTCCTGGAAATTCAATCCATTCATCAGAAGTATATAAATGAGAATGTTGATGCAATTTTTCAAGTCCAAAAGTAGTAGCAACACTCAAAAATCCACCAGCTTTTAAAATAGCGGCATTGGGTTCGTATAGATACTTTTTAGGAAGTCCGAAATCTGTAGAAAGGTTTTTTTCTTCCGATAATAGAAAGTTAAAAATTTCAGAGTTTTCTTTTTTTAGATTGATCGTTTTGATTAAAATATCGGTTGAGATTGTATTTTTATCCAACAACCAAAGCAATTCTTTCACTTCGTTTTGAACTGCCACCACATGCACTTCTTTCACATGTTTCAAAGAACGCAAACCATTTGTAATATCGAGTAGTGGAGCGGTTTTAATTAAAATAGTTGTCGCATGTTGGAATAATAGATTTTGATGCGAAATTACATCGGGCAAGCAATCTTCCAATAAAAATACTTTTCCTTTTACATCATTTCTGCGAGAAGGATCTAGATAAATACAATCGTAGGTTTGTTGTGTGTTTTGTAAATAGTTAATGCCGTCTTCCGCAATGGTTTTGATATTGGAAACTTTTAGTATTTTGTAATTATGCGCAACGATTTCGGATAATTCAGTCGAAATTTCGCAATGGGTAACTTCTTCAAACTTTTTTGAAAATGCATAACAATCTACCCCAAAACCGCCTGTCAAGTCAATCAACGAAGTTCCTTGGAGTAAACTTGCTTTGTATTTAGCTGTTTCTTCTGAGGAAGTTTGCTCAATATTTAATTTAGTTGGAAAATAACAGTTTGAAGCTTGAAACCAAGTAGGTAATTTCTTTTCACATTTTGCTTTTGCTTCTATTTGCTCCAGAATTTCGGCAAATGGAACACCTTCAATTTCTTTATATTTTAATAAAAGTTTGGTAGAATCATCATGAAGATGTTCATTAATAAATTGTTGAATTTCAGGTTTTAGAAGTGCTAAATTCAAGAATTAAATGTCTTTAGTGATCGATTTTACAATTTTATTTTCGGAAAGAAACTCTTTCAAAATCACTTTTAGCGCTGTATAAGAAGGCACAGCAACCACCATTCCTAAAATTCCGAATAAAATTCCCCAAATAATAATGACTAAGAAAATTTCTAGTGGATGTGATTTTACAGAGTTTGAAAATATTAAAGGTTGACTCAAAAAGTTATCGATGATTTGTGCAACTAAAAAGAAAATCATCACGCCAATCGCATTGGGTAAAATTACCGTACTGAAATCACTTTCTAAATTACTTGTCATAGACAACAATAACATTAAAGAACCGCTAAATAATGGTCCTATATATGGAATTATATTGATGATTGCACATAAAAAAGCGATGACAATGGCGTTGTTAATTCCGAAAATAAACAAGGCAATTGTATAAATCACAAATAAAATAAAAAGTTGTAATACCAAGCCAATAAAGTATCTTGACAATAAATCTTTGATTTTTGCAAAGGATTTGCTCAATCTTTTTTCTTTATTATTGGGAACAAAAACGAAAATGCCATCTTGTAATAATTTGCTATCTTTTAGTAGAAAGAAAGAAATAAATAATATTGACATCAATCCCATACTAAAACTTCCCAAACCACTCAATAATGAGTTGAAAAAGTTGGGAAGTATTGAATAATCAAGACTTGAGAGCAATTTGGAGTCTTTCAAAGATTGACCTAAATCTATATTTTTTTGTTGTAAATAGTTTGATATTTGATCATATAGCGTTTCAATATTTCCTTGTAATTCATCAATATTCAGCAAAGATAAGTTGTGTCCTTGTTCTACTATTAGTGGAATAAACATTGAAATTAAACCGATAAACAAGCCAATGAGTAAAATCATGGTGAAAATTACCGCAAGTGTATTTTTAAACTTTAATCGTCTTTTTAAAAAACCAATAATTGGGCTTCCAATCAACGAAATTACCGCCGCAATTGCGATATAAAGAATCACAGATTGAATGAGATAGAGAAAATAAAGGACCAGTAAAACTCCAGAAATAATTCCTACAGCTTTTAAAATTCCGTTTGCAATCGTATTTGAAGTCATCCGAATTAATTTAAAGCTAAAATTAATATAATATAATTAGTTTGCAATAATTTGTTGGCGCGTTATTTCATACAATACAATATTTGTGGCTTGCACGACATTCATACTGCTATTTTGACCAAACATTTCAATATGTGTTACCAAATCAGATTCGTACAATGTTTCTGGATTTACGCCAAAACTTTCATCGCCAATAACTAAGGCAATTTTTTCAAACTTCGTAAAATCAACTTCGTGAATAGGTTTGCTATTTTCTGTAATTTCTAAAGAAATAATGCTATAATTTTCTTTTTGTAATTGTGAAATCACTTCATGAATAGCTGAATTAATCTCAAAAGGCACTACTTTTTCGGTAGCGCGCGCTGTTTTCGTCATTTTTCTACCAAAAACGGGAATGTTCTCACCGCAAAAAAATATTTTTTCCACACCAAACGCATCGCTAATTCGAAACAACGAACCAATATTTGGCGCATTGGAAACTTGATCGGAAACTAACACAATTGGAAAATTTCGTTTCGTAAATGTTGTATTGTAATGGTTGAGTTGTGGCATAAAATTACTTAATCAATCATTAATTTATTAAAATTAGAAGCTTTTGTCCTTTGATTATACCAAACAAGCCCAGGAATTCCAAAGGTTACAGGTCCAGCTATAAAGCCTAAATTCCAAACAACAACAGTTAATATCGCGGCAACAAATACAGAAAGTAAGACAATTTTCATGTTCATTTCTCCATGTAAACGATTGATATGTTTTTTAGTATGTTTTCCGCAATGTTTACAGCGATCATTAAATTCTGCTCCAATTTCTTGCTTCAAGTCATATCTATTATCAGATTGTACTTTGATATAATTTATTTTCCCACAAGAAGGCGAACCGCAATAGTAACTAAGTTTCATCAATTTTCAAATAATGTAGATTAATTTTTAAACACATAATGCACGATATTTGCGCCCATTTGCAAAGCTTTTAAGCGAATTTCATCCGAATCGTTGTGAATTTCTTTGTTTTCCCAACCGTCGCCCAAATCACTTTCAAAGGTAAACAATAACACCAATCTATTTTCGTGAAACAATCCGAATGCTTGCGGACGTAAACCATCGTGTTCGTGAATTTTTGGCAATCCTTTCGGGAATGAATACGGTTGTTTAAAAATAGGATGCGTTGCTGGAATTTCTTTCAATTCCTGATTAGGAAACACCTTTTTGAGTTCTTTTCGGATGTATTGATTCATTCCATAATTATCGTCAATATGTAAAAAACCACCAGAAGTCAAGTACTTTCGGAGGTTTTCGGCGTCTTCTTCTGAGAAAAACACATTTCCGTGTCCTGTCATGTGTACAAACGGAAACTGAAACAAATCCGTACTGCCAACTTCCACGGTTTGCGGTTTTGCTTTAATTGCCGTGTTGATGTTTTCATTACAAAACTGAATCAAATTCGGAATCGCCGTCGGATTTGAATACCAATCGCCGCCGCCAGCATATTTCATAATTCCAATTTCTTGTGCATTCGTGAAAGAAATACTCAAAATAAATAAAAGGATTGTAAGCTTCTTCATGTAAAATTGTCTTAGAAAATGCAAGTTAAACTTTAAGATGATGAAACGAAAATATTTAATAACACTTTCACTTTTGGGAATTAAAAGATTAATAGATTGAAGGATTGAAAGATTCGTGAATTCGTGGCAAAAAGACAGATAAGAAGTTATTTTTAAACTTGTTCTCGATACACCAAATGAAAAATTTGGCACTCGAACTGACGTTTTGGATTTTTGAATTAAGCAATAAGAACATTCGTGAATTCGTGGCAAAAAGATAGATGATAAGTTCTTTTTTAACTTGTTCTCTATACACCAAATGAAAAATTTGGCACTCGAACTGACGTTTGAAATAATTCAAAATTTTTACTCCTGATTTACAAAAGCAACAGAATGACAAGCGACAATTGCAGCCGTTTCGGTTCGTAATCGTGTGTCGCCCAACGTCACAGGAATGTAGTTATTTTGAAGTGCTAACGTGATTTCTTTTGTGGAAAAATCACCTTCGGGACCAATTAAAATCGTGACATTTTTTTGTGGTTGTAAAGCTTCTTTCAACGATTGTTTTTGATTTTCTTCGCAATGTGCAATAAACAATTGATCGTCGGTATGTGTTTTGATAAAATCTGAAAACGGAATCGCAGGTTTCAATTCTGGGAAATAGGCTGTTAACGATTGTTTTGTCGCCGATTGAATGATTTTTTCATAACGTTCCAACTTGATGACTTTTCGTTCCGAATGATCGCAAATAATTGGCGTAATCGTGTCAATTCCGATTTCGGTTGCTTTTTCTAAAAACCATTCATACCGGTCGTTCATTTTTGTAGGCGCCACCGCTAAATGTAATTTATATCTTTTCGGTTGCTGCAATTCGTATGACATGATTTCTACCACACAATTCTTCTGATCTGCCATCGTAATTTTTGCAGTGAAAATTGCTCCTCTACCATTGGTAATATGTAAAACATCGTCTTCTTTTTTCCGCAATACACGCACAATGTGCTTGCTTTCTTCCTTCAAAAACGTGTGATGTTTGGCTTCTGGCGTTAATTCTGGTGTGTAAAAGAGTTGCATTTTTTTAATTATGAATTATGAATTATACTTTTTAAGAGCCAAGGGCAAAGAGACAAGACAAAGAGAACTATTGATCCATTTTTTTGAAAGTTGATATATTCGAACCTTCTTCTAAAATTAATTTCGTAGAATTAATGAATTTTATTTTATAACAAAAAACTTTGTATTTGTAGTCTTCACAAAAAATATATTCAGAACCACTTTTTTCTACCTCTGCATTTATATCAAGTTGAATGCTTTGTTTTTTATTGTTTATGTAATAAAGCTCATCAACTTTTAAACTATCGTTCTTCTTGTAAGCAGTGATGCCATAACTTTTTTCATTGTTTTTAATCTTTTCTTTACCTTCAAATGTATGTGGTATAAGTACCCAATTTCCTTGGATTAATTCAGTAACTTCTTTTTGTGTTTTATACCAAATTTGATCTTGTGCCAACATGAAAATTGGAGAAACAAGAAATAGAAAAAGAAAAGCTTTTTTTAATGAAAACATATATTTTTTATTTTAAAACCCAAAATCAATAAGTGAACTAAAACCTCAATTCTCATTACTAATAACTCAGTACTAGATTTTAATCCTTGAATTCGCAGAAACTGACGCATCCGCAAAATCTTCTTGTAAATATTTTAAATAGCCAACAATTCCAATCATAGCCGCATTATCGGTTGTATAGGCAAATTTCGGAATGTGTGCTGTCCAACCGTATTTATGTTCGCCATCTTTCAAGGCTTTTCTGATGGCTGAATTTGCCGAAACGCCGCCGCCAATTGCGATGGTTTTAATGCCTGTTTCTTTGGATGCTTTTTTCAATTTATCAATAATGATATTTACAATCGTATGTTGAATAGACGCGCAAATATCTTTTACATTTTCTTGAATAAAATCGGGATTTTCTTTCGTTTTCTTTTGAATAAAATATAAAATAGCCGTTTTCAATCCTGAAAAACTAAAGTTTAAACCGTCAACTTTTGGTTTTGGAAACGGAAATGCTTTTGGGTTTCCTTCGCGCGCTAGTTTGTCAATAATTGGTCCCGCAGGATACGATAATCCTAAGATTTTCCCACTTTTATCATACGCTTCGCCAACGGCATCATCCATGGTTTCGCCAATGACGTCCATGTCAAAATGATCTTTTACCAACACAATTTGCGTATGTCCGCCAGAAATGGTCATTGCTAAAAAAGGAAATTTCGGAATTGTTTGTTCGTCATCTTCAATAAAATGTGCCAAAATATGCGCTTGCATGTGATTGACTTCAATCAACGGAATATTCAATCCGAGCGATAAAGATTTTGCAAAAGAAGTTCCCACAAGTAACGATCCCATTAATCCGGGTCCGCGCGTAAAAGCTATGGCGGTTAGCTGTTTTTTATCGATATTTGCAATCGTTAATGCTTGATGAACAACTGGAACAATATTTTGTTGGTGTGCACGTGAAGCCAATTCGGGAACAACGCCTCCATACGCTTCATGGATTTTTTGATTTGCAACAACATTTGACAACACTTTTCCGTTTTGTAAAACCGCAGCAGACGTGTCATCACAAGACGATTCAATAGCTAAAATATATATGTCTTTTGTACTCATAAATTTTAAAAGGCATAAAAATTGATATAAAGTCACAAAGATATGCTAAACATCGTGTTTTGTATTGTTTTTTTTATGAATTTGCAGTGTTAAATAGGAAACAACTTAAATAAAAAGATCATCAAAAGAATTTGGAAAATATTCAAGCGTTTAGTGTTAGCAATTTTGCTACTCTTTATCTTGTTGTTGATTATTTTTTCTATTCCTGCTGTACAAACTGCTATTGGACAAAAAGCCACCAATTGGCTTAATGAAACTTATGATACAAACATCAATATTGAACGAGTTGGTTTAAAATGGAATGGCGATATTTCTCTCAAAAACATCTACATTGAAGATTATTTAAAAGATACGTTAATTCATGTGAAAGCTTTAGAAACTTCTATTTTGAGTTTCAATAATGTACTGAATAGTAAACTTGAGTTCGGTACGGTAAATATTGAAGGCTTAACTCTGAATATCAACACAGAAAAAGATTCAACGAATACCACGTTGGATGTTTTTATTGCCAAACTCGATTCGGAACCTTCCGATGGAACACCTTCTAATTTTTTGTTGACATCTTCTAAAATGAAACTGTCTGATGGTAAGTTCAGGTACAAAGATCAAAACAATGAAACGCCAGATATGCTCAATTTTACAGAGCTTTCAGGAACCGTAAAAGATTTTAAAGTACAAGGGCCAAATGTGTATGGAGACGTTCGAAAATTAACGTTTTTAGATAGTAATGGTTTGCGTGTAGAAGAAATGTATTCAAAGTTTCAATACACGCTCACACAAATGCGTTTTGATGAATTAATCGTAAAAACAAAAGGTTCTAACCTAAAAGGAGTTGTCGTTTTTGATTACAATAGAGAAGACTTTGCGAATTTTTTAGACAAAGTAAAAGTCACAGCAACATTTGCCGATTCTGAACTCGATTTTAGCGAACTGAATTATTTTTACAACGAATTTGGAGACAAAAAAGGAACTTTCAGCACAGAGATTACGGGTGTTTTGAATGATTTTACAACGAAAGATTTCAACTTCAGATCGCCAAGTACATTAATACGAGGAGATGTTCGGTATCAAAACTTATTTAACTCAAAACGACCTTTATATATGAAAGGTAATTTTGAACGTTTTACATCTAATTACTATCAAATGGCAGCGTTGTTGCCAAATATTCTTGGAAAAAATTTGCCTGCTTCTTTAAATAGATTAGGTCAATTTAGTATGCGTGGTATTACTGAAATTACAAATACGACAATTGATGCCGTTGTAAAAATAGACACAGAAATTGGAAGTTCCGATTTAGACATCAAAATCAAAAATGTAAGTGACAAAATCAATGCTACGTATGAAGGAGAAGTCATTCTAAAAGATTTTAATATTGGTTACTATCTTGAAGATGAATTGCTTGGAAAAGTGTCGCTAGATGTTTTTGTTGATGGAAAAGGATTTACCGAAGAAAGCTTAAACACAGAAATTGTGGGGAAAGTGAGTAAAATTCGCTACAATAATTATGTTTACAAAGGCTTGAATGTTTCCGGAATTTTAAAAGATCAATTATTCGATGGAAACTTATCTTCAACGGATCCAAATGCAAAATTCAACTTTCAAGGATTGGCTGATTTTTCAAATGAAATCCACGAATTTCGATTTAAAGCGTCTATTGATTTATTAGACTTGCATACGCTTAATTTTGTGACGAGAGATGCAACTTCCATTCTAAAAGGTGACGTAATTATTGATGTGGTTGGAAATACAATTGACGATATGGCAGGTGATATTTTCTTCAAAAAAATAGCATATACCAATCAAAATGCCACCTACACGTTTGAAAATTTCAGTATCAATTCTGAATTTGAAGGTGATATTAGACAACTCACTGTTGATTCTCCCGATATCATTGGTGGAACTGTGACAGGACGTTTTCATTTCAATGAAGTCATTGATTTGGTACAAAATTCTGTGGGAAGTATTTATACAAATTACAAGCCTATCAAAGTATTGCCGAATCAATATTTGGAATTTAACTTCAAGATTTATAACAAAATTGTAGATTTATTCTTGCCAGATGTTGAATTGTCAAAAAACACATCGCTTCGCGGAAGTATTATTGGAGATGAAAATAAATTTCAACTAACATTCAAAACGCCACAAATCATTGCCTACGGAAATACCATTGACGATGTAGAAATTCAAATTGATAATAAAAACCCAATCTTTAACACGTACATAGAAATTGCAAACTTAACTACAAAATGGTATGATGCTAAAGATTTTAATTTAATTAACACGACTTTAAACGATACATTATTCTTTAAAACAGAATTTTTAGGCGGAAAAGGATTTGAAGATGTTTACAATTTAAGTTTTTATCACACGATTGATAAATCCAATAAATCGGTAGTTGGAATCAAAAAATCTGATGTTTCTTTTCGTGGAAACAAATGGTTTATCAATGAAGAAAATAATCGAAAAAACAGATTCATTTTTGATAAAAAACTCGATTCTATTTTCATAGAAAAAATTGTCATGAGTCACGAAAATGAAGAAATTGACCTTGAAGGACAACTTTTCGGCGAAAACAATAAAAACATCAACTTACAATTCATCAATGTTGCTTTAGAAAAAATCACACCTTCTATTGATAGTATTCGTTTGGGCGGAACTGTAAATGGAAAATTGGACATCAAACAAATCAATGGCGGTTATGTGCCGAGATCAAAATTAGACATTGCAAGCTTAATTGTCAATGACAAACAACTTGGCGACTTAAATATTGACATTTCTGGCGATGATCGTTTGGAAAAATTTAATGTCAATGCTACTTTGATCAATGAAACTATTGAATCGCTAGTTGCTATTGGAACTATTGATGTTTCGGACGATATAAATACGATTGATGTCAGTGCTACGATTGATAAATTCGACATTTCACCATTTAGTGCGCTCGGGGAAGATGTTATTACCGATATACGAGGATTGATTTCGGGAGAAGCCCGAATTGTTGGAAACCTTAACAATCCTGCAATCAATGGCGAACTTAGTATTTTGGCTGGCGGATTGTACATTCCGTATCTCAATGTGGATTTAGACATGGCAAACAGTTCTATTGTAAAGCTGTACGATCAAACATTTGAATTTGATAACATCACCATTTTAGACACACAAGATTATACCAAAGGACAACTCAATGGAACCATCAAACATAAGTCATTTGACGATTGGATATTAGGACTCTACCTAACCACAGATCGTTTACTAGTATTAAATACGGACGAAAACCAAGATGGCGAAGAAGAAGTTTTATACTACGGAACTGGGTATATCAGTGGAGAAGCTTGGATTGAAGGACCAACCGATGAATTGACCATTAGAGTTGCTGGAAGAACCGAAAAAGGAACTTTTTTAAAAATCCCAATCAGTGATGTCGCTTCTGTTGGCGATGCATCATTCATAAAATTTGTATCAAAAGAAGAATTCTACGATCCTAAAAGTCAAGAAGCAAATACGTTAGACGATGTCAAAGGGTTAGAATTAGAATTTGAATTGGATGTCACTCCAAATGCAGTCATTGAAATTGTCGTTGATAAAAAAGCAGGAAGTACCATCAAAGGGAGCGGTTTTGGAAGTTTACTAATGCAAATCAATACCAATGGTAAATTTAACATGTTTGGGGATTTTATCACGGATAAAGGAGAATACAACTTTAAATATCGTGGGATCATCAATAAAAAATTCACGGTAAAACCTTTAGGGACCATTACCTGGGATGGAGATCCATTCAAAGCACAACTCAATGTAGAAGCCGTTTACAACTTACCAGCAAATCCTGATGTCTTACTAGACAGTCCAACATTCAACAAAAAAATTCCTGTAGAAGTTGGAATCCGATTATCAGGTGATTTAATGAAACCCGAACCGATATTCAGTATTTCTTTTCCAACCACACAAGGAGTTGCAGAATCTGAATTGACAGATTTTTTACTAAATGATGATGACAAACGAAGATTACAAGCGTTGTCATTACTATCGCAAGGACGTTTTGTAAATGATGTAAACATCAATCAAAATGTATTGACAGGAAATTTAATAGAAACTGCCACAGGATTACTCAACGAAGCCATCAATGGAGAAGGAAATGGAAAACTAGACATTGCGGTAAATTACAGTCAGGCAGATCGTTCCAACCAATTCAATTTAGATGTTGCGGATCGACTCGGATTAACAGTTTCCAGTCAAATTAGCGATAAAATCACATTCAATGGACAACTAGGAGTTCCTGTTGGTGGTGTAACGCAAACGGCTATTGTAGGTGATGCTGAAATAGAAATTTCCTTAAACGAAGATCGTACGTTAACGGCAAAAATCTTCAACAGACAAAATCAAATTCAATATGTAGGTGAAATTCAAGGGTTTACGCAAGGAATTGGATTGTCGTATCAAGTTGATTTTGATACCTTAAAAGAATTGGTAGACAAAGTCTTCAAGGGGAAAAAGAAAATGGCCGAAGAAAAACAGAAAAAAGAAGAAGAAGAAGCGAAGGCTGGAAATGGTGTTGTTGAATTCTCTTCAAAGGAAGATCTTAAAAAAGGTACAGCTAAAAAAGACGAACAAAAGAAAGTCGAGAAAAAAGACAAAGACAAAGAAACGGATCCTAAAAAAGAGGAAAAAGAAAACTAAATGCGCTCGTAATTTTTTGAATATTCTTGAAATATTGCCAATGCAATCGAAAAAAAGAAGCAAGAATCTCTTTAAAAAAACATTAACAAAAAAGACTGAATTCTGCTGAAAAACGAAGTCAAATCTACATTCAAAATCCTCATTATAATTCAAAACCACACACGTAAAATGTTAAAGTTCTGAGAACTTATTAACGAAAACGTTTGAAATTTCAAAACAATGTAAAATTACTGTGAAGCGTACTTCAAAATCAAAATAAGTTTCCTAGTTTTACTTTTCAAATTAAAAATTGCATGCAACATACTATCAAAAAAATAGGCGTAATGACCTCTGGAGGAGATGCTCCTGGAATGAATGCAGCCATCAGAGCTGTAGCAAGAGCATGTTCCTATTACAATGTAAAATGTGTAGGCTATTACAGAGGCTATCAAGGAATGATAGAAGCGGATAGTGTTGAACTTACAGCACGTAATGTAAAAAATATTGTGAGCAAAGGCGGAACAATATTAAAATCGGCGCGTTCCAAAGATTTTAGAACCAAAGAAGGAAGAAAAAAAGCCTACGAAAACCTCAAAGAAGAAGGCGTAGAAGCCATGATTTTAATTGGTGGTGATGGTACTTTTACAGGCGGAATGATATTTAGTAAAGAATATGACATTCCTGTAATTGGAGTTCCAGGAACAATTGATAACGATATTTTTGGAACAAAATTTACCATTGGATACGATACCGCACTAAATACAGTGGTAGAAGCGATTGATAAAATTCGTGATACAGCAAGTTCACACAACCGATTATTCTTTGTAGAAGTAATGGGACGTGATGCAGGATTTATAGCTTTAAATGCAGGAGTTGGAGCAGGAGCAGAAGAAATTTTAATTCCTGAAGAAAACTTAGGACTTGACCGATTGTTAGAATCATTACAACGCAGTCGTAGAAGCGGAAAATCATCCAGTATTGTAGTGGTTTCTGAAGGTGATAAGATTGGAAAAAATGTCTTTGAATTAGCAGAATATGTTACGGAAAATTTACCCGACTATGAAGCACGTGTATCCGTACTAGGACACATGCAACGCGGTGGAAAACCAACCTGTTTTGATCGTGTATTGGCAAGTAGACTCGGCGTAAAAGCTGTGGAACTTATATTGGACGGACAAAGCAATGTAATGGTTGGAGTTTCCGACAATACTATTTTGGTGACAAGCATAGAAAAAGCAGTCAAAGGAAAACACGATATCAACAGAGAATTATTGAGAATATCAGAAATATTATCAGTATAAATTAAGATAAACAGTAAGAAAAATAAAATAAAATGACAAGATTAGGAATAAACGGATTTGGAAGAATAGGAAGAATCGTATTTAGAGCAACACTAAAACGTGACAATGTAGATGTTGTTGCCATTAATGACTTATTAGATGTAGAGCATTTAGCATATTTGTTAGAATACGATTCTGTTCATGGAAGATTTGACGGAACAATAGAAGTAAAAGATGGAAATCTTGTAGTAGATGGAAAAACAATCCGTGTTACAGCAGAAAGAGATCCAAAAACATTAAAATGGGACGAAGCTGGAGTGGATGTAGTGGCTGAATGTACAGGAATTTTCACAACACTAGAAACTGCTGATTACCACATTCAAGCAGGTGCAAAAAAAGTAGTAATTTCTGCTCCATCGAAAGATGCACCAATGTTTGTGATGGGTGTAAATCATAAAGAAGCAAAAGCAACGGACAATGTGGTTTCAAACGCTTCTTGTACGACAAACTGTTTGGCGCCAATTGCAAAAGTATTAGATGATACTTTCGGAATTGAAGAAGCATTAATGACTACCATTCACGCAGCAACTTCTACACAATACACGGTAGATTCGCCATCAAGAAAAAACTACAGATTAGGTCGTTCAGCAATGAACAACATCATTCCAACCTCAACAGGAGCTGCAAAAGCAGTAGGAAAAGTAATCCCAAAATTAGACGGAAAAATCACAGGAATGGCTTTCCGTGTACCAACAGTAGATGTTTCTGTAGTAGATTTAACAGTAAAACTTGAAAAAGAAACCTCTTACGAAGAAATCAAAAAAGTATTCAAAGCGGCTTCAGAAGGCGAACTAAAAGGAATCTTAGGATACACGGATGAAGAAGTAGTTTCTCAAGACTTTGTAAGTGACGATCGTACAAGTATCTTTGATGCGGGTGCAGGAATTGAGTTAAACTCAAAATTCTTCAAAATCGTTTCTTGGTACGACAATGAGTTTGGATATTCAAACAAATTAGTTGACCTAGCAATACACGTACACAGTTTATAATACAGCACAAACACAGTACATTGAGCAAGTTGACATGTACTGTGTTTTTTAATTCCTTTACATATTCCCGAAAAATTGGGAATTTATTTTTAAATTCATCACATGATTTTAGTAGTAGATAGTGGTTCCACAAAGTGCGATTGGATTGCCGTGGATAAAGATGGAAATCAGTTATTAGACAAACTTCGTACGAAAGGATTGAATCCTGCGATATTGGCTGAAAAAAAACTTAAAAAAACCATCAAAAAAAGTGTTGAACTTTCAGCGCATCGCCATAAAGTAACACATATATTTTTCTATGGTGCTGGTTGCGGAACGGAAAATCCACGATTACTATTAAAAGGTGTGTTAGAAGATTTTTTCCCGAATGCACTTGTTGAGGTGAATGAAGATACGTTAGCAGCGGTTTATGCTACAATAAATAATACTTCAGAAGCAGCAGTTGTGTGTATTCAAGGAACAGGCTCTAACTGTAGTTTTTACGATGGAGAAAAGTTGCATCAGCGAGTGAAATCATTAGGTTACAGTTTAATGGATGAAGCTAGCGGAAATCATTATGGAAAAGAACTCATTCGTGATTACTATTACAATAAAATGCCAACCAACATACGATTGGCGTTTGAAGCTAAGTACAATTTAGAAAGTGATTTCATCAAATATAATTTGTACAAACAACCGAATCCGAACGCGTATTTGGCAAACTTTGCTGAATTTATGTTTCTAAACAAAGATTCAGATTATATTTTAGAACTTATCAAAAAATGCTTCCGTCAATTTGCAACCAATATGATTATGCAATTTAAAGAAGAACTTAAAACAGTTCCTGTACATTTTGCGGGCTCTATTGCTTACTTCTCTAAAAAAGAAATCAAAGAAGTTGCCGAGGAAATGGGCTTTACCGTTGGAAACTTCGTCAGAAGACCTATTGATGGTTTAGTCGCTTTTCATATCTCTCAATTAAAAAATAGCTAAAAAATTATAAATTCTAAATATTGAATTTTAAATGTAAAATGCTAATTTTCAAATACCTGTCACATTGAGCGAAGTCGAAATGAACCACTAAGAATACACGGTATTTTCTTGCTCTGAAACACGAATAAAAGTTGTGCGTTTTGTCAATTCTTTCAATTTAGAAGCACCAACATACGTACACGTACTACGAATACCACCTAAAATATCTTGAACGGTATCTGCAACATGACCTTTTAAGGGAATTTCAACTGTTTTTCCTTCGGAAGCTCTATATTCTGCAACACCACCAGCATGTTTTTCCATTGCGGTAGCAGAACTCATTCCATAAAATTGCTTAAATTTTTCTCCGTTTCGTTCAATCAATTCGCCGCCACTTTCATAATGTCCAGACAGCATTCCGCCGAGCATCACAAAATCGGCACCAGCACCAAATGCTTTGGAAACATCACCAGGAGTTGAACAGCCACCATCAGAAATAATTTGTCCGCCTAAACCATGCGCGGCATCTGCACATTCAATAATTGCGGAAAGTTGCGGATAACCAACGCCTGTTTTTACACGCGTAGTACATACCGAACCTGGGCCAATACCAACTTTTACAATATCAGCTCCTGAAAGAATCAATTCTTCTACCATTTCGCCTGTTACTACATTTCCAGCAATAATTACCTTATCGGGAAATTGTGCACGTGCATTCTTCAAAAAATCGACAAAATGTTGTGAATAGCCATTAGCTACATCAATACAAATAAATTTTAGTTGAGGATGAATTGAACAAATAAGGCGTAATTTTTCGTTGTCTTGGTCACTTGTCCCAGTACTAACGGCAATATGTGGAATATAACTTGGTGGAATAGAAGCGATAAAAGAACTCCATTGATCAATAGTATAATGTTTATGAATGGCGGTAAATAACTGTTTTGAAGCTAATACTTTTGACATTTCAAACGTTCCTACGGTGTCCATATTCGCTGCCATGATGGGAATTCCTGTCCATTCGTACGAACTATGTAAAAACTTAAAAGTTCGTTCCAAAGAAACTTGTGAACGACTTTTTAAGGTGGAACGTTTTGGGCGAATCATTACATCTTTAAAGCCAAGCTTTACTCCACTTTCAATACGCATATCCTGAGGTTTATAGGTTTGAACTAAAATTAGAATTTTTTCATGAAAATGAATTCTATTTATAACTTTTTTTTCAAAGGTTATTAACAGCATTCTTTCAGAATTTTGCTTATTTTGTTGCACTACCTACCGTGTTATTATATCAAATTTTAAAAAGATTTATTCTGATGTTATCCAAATTAACAACCCTGATTTTTGTTGTAAACCGTTTTGTTTTTAGTGTAATTCTAGTGAGTTTTTTATTTCTTCAACAAGAAATGAAAGCACAAGTCAAAAACGATGATTCGGGTTTGTTTGAAATTGGAACGCTTCCAAAAATGGTAGAAGTTGAAATAAACGATCATTTTTTAGAACAAATTGACAGCGTGATTCAACTTTCGAAGGCGCAAAAAAATCTACAACAAGAAGTAAAAAGTACACATTACAAAGCCTTTGTTTTAGTACAGCAAAAAAAGCTTGAAAAAGCCAAAGAAACGTATTTGGAAGTCTTACAAGTTTTGGGGAATTCAGAAAACCATCTCACGAAAGTGAAAGTATTAGCAGGTTTAGGCGAAATAGCAGCTTTGGAAGGAATGACAATGGAAGCGCAAGATTATTTTACAAAAGCTATCGATCTTGCCAAAGAACATCAGAATGCTTCAGGAATGAACTGGATTTTATTTCACAGCGGTGAAAACTATATTCCAGCGTACACATTATCAGAAGCAGAATTAGAACAATTACAATTATTTGCTTCTTATTATTTATACAGTTCGCCACAGCGAAGTTTGGCGGCTAGTAAATGGCTTATAAACCAATCGGGAGAACACAAAGAATATGCACTAGAAGGTTATATATTTTCAGGATTAATTTATAGAGATTGGGGACAATTTGACAAATCGTTAGCACAATTCTTCGCTGCGCAAAAAAATGGCGAACAATATTCCTTTGGGGAACGATCAAAGTATAGTCCGTTATTAAATATTGCCGCAGTGTACGACATGCAAGGACAGCATGAAAAATCTTTAGAAACCATTAAAAAAGTAGTCGTAGATGCTACAAAAGATAACGACGATTGGGCATTGGCGTACGCCTTGAAAGATTTAGGAATAATGTATATGCAAACGGGAAAATATGTAGAAGCAGCGGAATATTTATTGCGGTGTATTCCTATGATGCAACGCATTGAAAATCAACGCGGATTGGGTGTTTGTTATTCAAATTTGGTGAATTGTTATATAGAAATGGGCGTGTATGACAAAGCTTCTGAAACTATAGAAAAAGCACTTACGCTTTTGAAAGCTAGTAATTACGATCAATTATACGCTTCTACACTATTATCTAAAGCATTGTTGTTTAAAAAATTAGGAAATTGGGAAGCGTTTAAATCTACGACAGAAGAAAGTTTAGTAAAATTAAAGCACTTAAATTCTTTAGAGCATATCTTATTGGCATACAGTCAATTATTAGATTATTATGAATACAAAGGAGATATTTCTAATGTTCAGAAATATGTAGATAGCGCATTTACAACACACGAAATTTATTATGAACAATCACGCTTACGCGAATCTGAAAAGCAGAAAGTACGCTATGAATCGGAGAAAAAAGAAATTCAATTAGCCATTCAAAAAAAGTTGAATACTGCGTTAAGTGCTGAAAACGAATTATATAAAAGCTTACAGAAGACTTTATTTTTTGTGTTATTACTAAGTTCGGTGATTTTGGTTTTATTGTTTAATAGATATAAACTCCGAAATCGATTGGCAGGAGAAAAGGAGCGAAGTGATCGTGCAGAAAAAAAACAACTCACCGAAGAAATGAATCATAAGCAACGTGAATTGGCATCAATGACATTGCAAATGGTTAAAAAGAATGAGTTGTTGCAAGATTTATCACAAAACATAAAAAAACTTGAACATCAAACGGGCGATGAATCTAAAAAAGAAGTGAAAAAACTCAAGCAAATGATTCAAAGTCAAAATCGTCTCGATCAAGATTGGTCAAACTTCAAAATTCACTTTGACGGCGTGCATCCAAATTTTTACGACCATTTGCGCGAAATAGTAAACAATCTTACCTCACAAGATGAACGCCATTGTTGTTACATCAAAATGGGCTTATCAACCAAAGAAATTGCGCAATTAATGAATATCAGTTCTTCTAGTGTGCAAATGGCGCGTTATCGACTTAAAAAGAAATTAGGTCTTAGTAAAAAAGACAATATTTACAGCTTCATACATAATTTATAGTCGTTTTAGGTTTAAGTAGAAAATTACATGTATAACTTTTTTTAATCATAAATAGTTGTTTTTAAGAATGTTAACTGTTTATGTAGAAGGTTTGTAGTAGCTATTTTAACAAGTCGTAGCAGCTTTGTATAACCCAAAAATTCGTTTTCAACCTGTGTTATCAATTTCTTTGTACTCGTAATTCAATCACAGCATTGTTTACGAAAAATAGTATTAACTGAAAAAACACAAAAATTATGTCAGCATGTAATGTAACATTTTGGAAAGACAAAGACTTTGAAGGTCACTACAAAAATTATGATGGAGCTCAAAAAGTTCCCGATTTAAATAAAGTACAATGGCACGATCAAAGTCACGACGATATGAAAGATGATATCGGTTCCATACAAACTAGTACACAAACTTGGGTTCGTGTATACTCAAAAGCTAATTACCAAGGAAGAACTGCATTGATTGGACCAAATTCTAATGTCAATATGGAAGATTTAATGGACGACAATGGCGAAGATAATATGGATGATACTATTGAAAGTTTTCAACTATTTGATCGCAAACCAACGGTAAATAGCACCAATATTATCAACAACTTTATAAAACTATATCCAGGTTCGGTACATAGTAGAAAAGATAATGTGTATAATAGTGAATTTTATGCGCAAGATTCAGAATTCCGTATTTATGATCCTATCATTGTTATTGATGATACCAATGGAAAAGTAGATTTTACAATCAATTTAGATCATGTACAAGTTGAAAAAGACGATCATGCAGTCGTGACATTTAGCATGGATTATCACGGAAATTTTGCCAATCAAATCACAGTAACTTATACGATGGCAGATGCAAGTCAAATTCCAGATTGGCTCATTAAAATTATTGATGGCGCTATTGATGTAGCAGCAGATGCGGCTAAAATCATCGCTGATGGAGCTGAAATTGTCGTAACAGATGGCGTTGGAATTGTTGCAACGGTTGAAACAGACAAGTTGATTGATTACACAGCAAAAGCAATTACTTTTTGTGTAGATCATTTAAATACGGTATTAAATGCAATATTTACCTATCAAGATGATGGCGGTACTATGTATTTCCCGGCAGTCGTATCGCACAGTATTTCACGTTGCGTATTGGCGTATTATCAAGAATTATATGGACCTGATCAAAACACCGTAAAAACATTTAAAGATTCAAACTTTTTAACGTCTATTGGTGTGTCAAATTGGGATAATTCAAAGCACAATCCGTATGTAGAATTTAATCAAGGTAGTTATTCATACAGATCGTATTATCCTGATAATACATTTTTCTATGCAAAAGGCGGATCATTATCTTCAGTAAAAATTGATGCAATAACAGGCTTGCAAAAAGACGATCATTTAATCATGCAAGCTGTTTTTGATCCAAAAGGAGACTTATTTTCGATCATAGGAAGTGTTGATTTATTTTCAAGAAGTCATAGCGATAATTACAAAGCACCAACGTCTGGTTTACTAACCTATAACGATCAAGGTCAGATGATTCATATTTCACAAGATAAAACGGTTACGACTGTCAATTACAGTTCATTAACCGCGGCATATCAAGATAAAATGACCAAAGCTTTAGATGATACCGCTTCTTCAAACAGTATTACAATTAACGATCAACAATACGGATTGGTCGCTGCTTCTTTAAAAGTACTAACGGCTACGGAAGCTGGAATGTAAGTGGAGACACATTATTTTTTAAGAGTAAAAATGGCTTTCAGAAATATCTGGAAGCTATTTTTTTATTCAAGATGAATGACACGCATCCCAAACAGGATCGTTGGGTAATGGTGCTATAATTTCTAACAATTCATTCTTTACAGGATGTGTAAAAACTAGTTTTCGCGCATGTAAATGAATGCTCGCGTCCTTATTACTGCGATCAAAACCATATTTAAGATCGCCTTTTATAATACAACCAATCGTTGAAAGTTGCACTCTAATTTGATGATGTCTTCCTGTGTGCAATTGTATTTCTAACAACACATACCGATCTAATCGTTTCTTGACTTCGTATTCCAAAATTGCTTTTTTGCTGCCTTCAATTTCCTTCGTAAATGCGGTCGATTTGTTATTTTTTGGATTCTTCCGAAGCCAATGTGTCAAGGTATCTTTCTCTTTTGGCGGTTCGGTATTCACGACTGCCCAATAGGTTTTCTTTGCTTTTTTTTCTGCAAAAAGTGCATTCAATCTTGGTAAAGCTTTTGAAGTTCTAGCAAACACCACAATACCCGTTGTAGGTCTGTCTAAGCGATGAACGACGCCTAAATACACACTTCCAGGCTTGTTGTATTTATCAGCAATATATTCTTTGACAACATCGCTAAGCGGTTTATCGCCTGTTTTATCACCTTGTACAATATCGCCAGCACGTTTATTGACAATAATAATGTGATTGTCTTCGTAGAGAACTTGGAGATTGTTTTTTGTAGAAATTATTTTCAATGTACTTGCTATTTTTTCAATATTCTATCCATCAATTCTACTTAATGTTTTGTGCAGAAGTATAGAGAAAAGTTTTAAGGGCTCAAAAGTATTTCTCGATACAAAATTCTTTTAGAATTTCACTCGAAATGACGTTTTTGCTTCATTCGGAAAAACTAACTTTCATTAAACATTAAACATTAAACATTAAACATTTAGTACTGCTCCTTATCATTCGGAAAATCTACTGCTTTTACATCTTTGGCATATTGCTCAAAAGCATTGGTCATTTCTTCATACATATTTAGGTAGCGACGTAAAAACCGTGGATTAAATTCGTGCGTCATTCCTAACATGTCGTGTGTAACTAACACTTGTCCATCAACACCATTTCCGGCACCAATTCCAATTACAGGAATCGTAAGGCTTTCGGCAACTTCTTTGGCAAGTTTTGCAGGAACTTTTTCCAACACAATCGCAAAACAACCCGCTCTTTCCAACATTTTTGCGTCTTCTTTCAATTGATCTGCTTCTTCTTCTTCTTTTGCGCGAACCGAATATGTTCCAAATTTATAAATAGATTGTGGCGTGAGTCCTAAATGTCCCATCACAGGAATTCCAGCATTCAAAATACGCTTGATCGATTCTTTAATTTCTTTTCCACCTTCTACTTTTACGGCATGTCCGCCCGATTCTTTCATAATTCGGATTGCGGAACGTAAGGCTTCTTTCGGATCCGATTGGTAACTTCCAAAAGGCAAATCAACCACAACAAGTGATCTTGTAATGGCTCTTACCACAGAAGATGCATGATATATCATTTGATCTAAGGTAATCGGAAGTGTAGTTTCGTGTCCTGCCATGACATTACTTGCCGAATCTCCCACAAGAATCACATCAATTCCGGCACCATCTACAATTTTGGCCATCGTAAAATCATACGCGGTTAGCATGGAGATTTTTTCTCCGTTATTTTTCATTTCTACGAGTGACTTTACGGTCACTCTTTTATATTCTTTCTTTGCGACTGACATATATAGAATTTTCTAAGGGTATAAAAATAAGATAAAAACCTAGTGTTTGAAGGCGATAAGCGAAAATATTTTTACATACAACACTAAATCTTTTTGCTAACTTATGAATTTACAGCTGTAAATAATTACTTATCTGTAAATAAAGGAAACTTTTTTTGAAGAATTAATATTTTTTCTATACTTTTGTCTAACTTTTAAATTAAAATATTAGACAAAACGTAAAAATTTTCAAAAATGTTGTTAAGTAAGAAGCGACGTTAATGAAAGTCTAGTCAACTTGACATTAGCCATAAGCGCATCTTAAAGTTAGTTTAGTTAAATCCCAAAAACTTTGCAAAATCCTTGTAAACTCTTTGGGATTTTTTATGGTAAATATCGACTTTTAAAAGCTATTTAAATTTTAATTGGAATCCAGACTTCTTCCTGTGAATTTTCATCAGTCGGATTGTAATTTTCTCTCAATACTTCAAAATGTGGTCTGTGATCTAATTGGTAGACTGAATTTGGCAGCCATTCCCCAAAAATATAATTCGCTAATTTAGGAAACCCTTGTGGCAATCCTTTATAGATAAAAACCGCGTATAATCCAGATGGAATCGTCAAAGTTTCCATTTCGGTAGGAATAAAAGAAAAATCTTCTACTTCTGTCATGGCATATTTTGTAAATTCCGTTTGCGGATTGAAATTTTTAAAATACGAAGCATCATCATATACTTGAATAGAATACCTATTTATCCCAATTGCATTTTTGATAGCTTTTCGGTTTTGCATAAAGCTATTCCAAAGTAGTGAAGTTGTATTCTGAACTAAAGACATTCGGGCTGATTTCCCTACGAGTTTCTTCTGCGGAATCGTTTGTATACTTGGTTGTTGCGTCATTTATTTTTTGAAATCAATTTTAGCGATTTACTTATAATCTTTCGGTGTTATTTCCAAATCAATAAATAATTCACCATTTTTATCATAATAATTATATCCTAAAGTAATATCATTATCACGAAAAACTTTTACTTCGGGTCTTGTCCGTAAATCTTCAATAATGCTTTCTTTTATGTATTTTTCAACAGAATCTTTTTCAATTTGCGATTTTTCAATATCCTTTAATGTGTAATAGTAGGCTAATTTTGTTTCTCCAAGCGCAGCAGCACTGTCCAATTGGGTATATTCATCAACCATCATTGGAGTTTGTGCATTTACTTTTTGAGCCGCCTTTTTTAGTTCTGTAGCAATATCTTTCTGGAAAAATTGTTTGACACCATAAGAAACTAATAGAAAAACTACAAGGCTAATAATTCCTGTGATTGTTTTATTTTTTTAGTTGTTTTATCGTTTTGATTCATAAGTAATTTGTTAGAGAATGATCTTTTTGAATTTAAAAAATAGAGTTAAAAACTTTAAAACTAAATAGATTTTAGAAATTTTAAGTTATTTTTCTGAAAAATATACTGTCATGAAACCATATTTATTTTTTCTACTTTTTATTATAACCTTTAGCTCACATGCTCAAACAGACGATGAAACTGCTGCAAAACAAGCGGTGATTCAATTTTTTGAAGGATTTCACAAAAAAGATTCTGTATTGATGCAAGCTGTCGTTCACAAAGACATCATTTTGCAAACAACCTTTACAAATGCGCAAGGTGAAGCTGTGTTGCGGAATCAAAAAGCAGATGGTTTTATCAAAGCTGTGGTAAGCAGAGCGGAAAATCCAGTGTGGAATGAAAAAATACTATCGTACAATGTTCAAGTTGATGGAACCATGGCAAACGTTTGGACACCTTATGAGTTCTGGCTCGATGGAAAATTTCTGCATTGCGGCGTAAATTCGTTTCAACTCTTTAAAGACAATGGAACATGGAAAATTATCTACTTAATTGATACGAGACGTAAAGAAGGTTGTCAAGAAAAATAAAAAATTATTCTTTCATTCTTTTCATCACAAAAGTATGTGGTGCTGTCACGGCAAACAGAATTAAAAATAGCACGGCATTGAATAGTTTTTCTTCTAAAAAATAATACGCAATGACCAATCCGGTAATGCTGAAAACCCAATATATAAAAGCGGACTTAAAATATTTAACGACAGAATTTTTACTTTTTACACCAAATAAATAGTGAATTTGATCTGTAATCGATGGAATACTATGCCAAAACACAAAATATACGGCAAATCCAAAAATCAACGTTCCTGTTTTGAAAACTAAAAACAATACGAACAGATATAAAAACTCTTTAAAGTAATTAATATCTAAAATGTACTTTTTGTAGAGTGCGAATAAAAAACAGCCAACAAGCGTGATAGATGCGACAAAAAATACAATTTCTATCAATGTTTGATCGATTGTATGTTGGGTTAAATTTGATACGATCGAATTTACATCAGAAATATTTTCATAAAATAAAAGCGAAAAAATGAGCAATCCATACGAAATAAAGATAACGCTTTGAAGCCATAGATTTCCCGAAATTTTCTTCTCTAAATGTTGTTCTCCAAAATGATACGCGCTCAACAATACAAATAATAGCACTGCTACAAACGGATTCAGTAAAAAACTAAAAACACAAAGAAGAATTAAAAACAAGTACAAAAAAAGTGACTTTAGGAAGTTATTTTTTTTGAGTTGTTTTTTTTGCAAAATATTCAAATCATTAGCTCCGTGAATGATTCCAAGTGACAATACAAAAATATAAGCAATCGTATCTTCTATTACCTGACCAAATTGGATACTTGTCCAAAAAAGGAAAAAGGTAACGATAATCATAAAATCTTGATAGTCTGTACTTAAAAACTGTTTCATTTAATCAAAGTTAAAAACTTTTTTTACTTTGTTTATGTTTTTTTTAAAAATGTTAAACAATTTTTCATTATTTTTGTTTAACATTAAGTTGTAAACTTTAAACAATCTATTAATCAATTAATCTAAACCATTATGAATTATTTATTAAATTTACCACTGGTTGCTAAAATGGCTCCTGATGATTATGTAGGATTTACATTCTTTGTTGGATGTATGGCAATGATGGCTGCTTCAGCTTTCTTTTTCCTATCAATGAACAATTTTGATAAAAAATGGCGTACGTCCATTTTAGTATCAGGATTAATTACCTTTATTGCAGCAGTACATTACTGGTACATGCGTGATTACTGGGCAGAAGTTGGAGAATCACCAACGTTTTTCCGTTATGTTGACTGGATTTTGACAGTACCATTAATGTGTGTTGAATTTTATTTAATACTAAAAATAGCTGGTGCAAAGAAATCTCTTATGTGGAAATTGATCTTGCTTTCTGTAATCATGTTAGTAACGGGTTACATTGGAGAAGCAGTAGACATTTCAAATGCACAAATTTGGGGATTAATTTCAGGTATTGCTTACTTCATTATTGTATACGAAATATGGCTTGGAAGCGCAAAAAAATTGGCAGTTGCGGCTGGTGGTTCTGTATTACAAGCGCACAAAACACTATGTTGGTTTGTCCTAGTTGGTTGGGCAATTTACCCAATTGGATACATGGCAGGAACTCCAGGATGGTACGAAGGAATCTTTGGAGGACTCTCATTAGATGTTGTATATAACATTGGAGACGCCATCAACAAAATAGGATTCGGTTTAGTAATATATAATCTAGCTGTTCTACAACAAGAAAAAGCATAATTTTTTAAAAGTAGCACATAGTAAAGTCTCGGATTTCACTCGAAATTCCGAGACTTTTTTTATTAAAATTAAAATGAAAGTAGTAACAATAACGAAGATTTTATAATTTTCAATCTAATCAATCTAATCAATCTAATCAATCTAATCAATCTAATCAATCTAATCAATCTAATCAATCTAACAATCCGCCAAATGCACACCAACTGCCAATCCGCCTTCGGAAGTCTCTTTATACTTAGAATTCATATCTTTTGCGGTTTCCCACATGGTACTAATGACTTTATCTAGCGGAACTTTTACATCCGCAGGATCGGTTTCCATGGCCAATTCGGCAGCATTAATCGCTTTAATAGCGCCCATCGAATTTCGTTCAATGCACGGAACTTGTACCAAACCGCCAATAGGATCACAGGTCATTCCTAAATGATGTTCCATTGCAATTTCTGCGGCAATCAACACTTGTTCTGGCGAACCGCCAAATAATTCTGTCAATGCGCCAGCTGCCATGGCAGAAGAAACGCCAATTTCTGCTTGACAACCGCCCATAGCGGCAGAAATGGTAGCTCCTTTTTTGAAAATACTTCCAATCTCGCCTGCAACCAGTAAAAATCGTCGAATATGATTAAAATCTGCTTTATGATTTTCGATTACTAAATAATACATCAATACAGCAGGAATCACACCAGCACTTCCATTGGTTGGAGCAGTAACCACGCGTCCTAAAGAAGCATTAACTTCATTCACCGCCAAAGCAAAACAACTTACCCATTTAAAAATCTCACGAAATTTCACTTCCGTTTTTCGAATCTTTTGAAGCCAATCTTTGGGAGAACTATATGGTAAATCACCTTTTAATTTTTCATGAATGTGAAAAGCTCTTCGTTTTACATTCAATCCGCCAGGCAAAATTCCTGTGGTATGACAACCAATATACATACATTCTAACATGGTGTCCCAAATACGATGCAATTCAAATTCAATTTCTTCTGGTGAACGCAACAATTCCTCATTCATTTGTACGATTTGAGAAATCTTTTTTTGTTCTTGATGGCAAAAATGAATCAAATCGGTTGCTTTATTGACAGGAAATGGAAAAATCCGAATGGGATGATCGCTATCGGCATGACTTTCTTCTTCTTTCACTACAAATCCGCCACCAATAGAATAAAAAGTAGATTCAAATATTTTGTGATTCACAATGGCACTAAACTTAATTCCGTTTGCATGAAATGGTAAAAAAGTAGAATTAAACACAATATCCGTACTTGGCGTAAATGGAATCGCTTTTTCTTGATTTAAGGGCAAAATGCTACGTTCCTTAATTGTATTTACAATAATTGGGATACTTTCTGTCGGAATAGTTTCTGGATCAGCGCCATACAATCCAAGTAACACCGCCAAATCGGTCGCATGTCCTTTTCCTGTTAGCGACAAAGAACCATACAAATCAACTTGAATAGAAGTAATATCATCAAAGAGATTTGCTGCTTTCAACTCTATAATCCAATTCTCTGCGGCTCTCCAAGGACCTAACGTATGTGAACTCGAAGGACCAACCCCGATTTTAAGCATATCGAAAACACTGATATATTCCATTTGACTTTGAAATTTAAGTAAAACAAATATATACGTTTAAGATTAACAATATGTAAGTATTTCACGAAATTTATCAGTAAAAAAGCAAAAGTTATGACAACCTGTCACTCATTCTTAACATAATCGCAAACCTGTCTGACAAAACTTAGTAAATTTCGTGTTGGCATAGTCATTGTCTTATAATTATCAGTTAAAAAAAAGTATATCACAACACAATAGATAAAAGTAAAAAATAAGATTATGAGTAAAATTATTGGAATCGATTTAGGAACTACCAACTCATGTGTTTCCGTAATGGAAGGAAATGAGCCAGTAGTAATTGCAAACGCTGAAGGAAAACGAACAACACCTTCTGTAATTGCTTTTGTTGAAGGCGGAGAAATCAAAGTTGGTGATCCTGCAAAAAGACAATCTGTAACAAACCCAACAAAAACGGTATATTCTATCAAGCGTTTCATGGGGAATAAATTTTCAGAGTCTTCTAAAGAAGCTGGACGTGTTCCATATAAAGTAGTAAAAGGAGACAACGATACGCCAAGAGTAGACATCGACGGACGTTTATATTCTCCACAAGAATTGTCAGCTATGATTCTTCAAAAAATGAAGAAAACTGCGGAAGAATTCTTAGGACAAGATGTTACAGAAGCTGTAATTACAGTACCAGCATATTTTAACGATGCACAACGTCAAGCTACGAAAGAAGCGGGAGAAATTGCAGGATTAAAAGTAAGAAGAATTATCAATGAGCCAACTGCAGCAGCATTAGCTTATGGTATGGATAAAAAAGGAACAGATCAAAAAATTGTGGTTTTTGACTTTGGAGGTGGAACACACGATGTTTCTGTCTTAGAATTAGGAGATGGCGTTTTTGAAGTATTATCAACCGATGGAGATACACACTTAGGTGGAGATGATGTAGATGAAAAAATCATTAATTGGTTAGCGGACGAATTCAACAGTGAAGAAGGAATGGATTTACGTAAAGATCCAATGGCATTGCAACGTTTGAAAGAAGCAGCAGAAAAAGCAAAAATTGAATTATCAAGTTCTAACTCAACAGAAGTAAACTTGCCATACATCACAGCAACTGCTAGTGGACCAAAACACTTGGTACGTACACTAACAAGAGCAAAATTTGAGCAATTAATTGACGATTTAGTAAAAAGAACTATTGAGCCTTGCCAAACTGCTTTAAAAAATGCTGGTTTATCAACAGGCGATATTGATGAAATTATCTTAGTTGGAGGTTCTACTCGTATTCCTGCGGTGCAAGAAGCGGTAGAAAAATTCTTCGGAAAAAAACCAAGTAAAGGAGTAAACCCTGATGAGGTTGTTGCCGTTGGTGCAGCCATTCAAGGTGGAGTATTAACAGGAGATGTAAAAGACGTTTTATTACTAGACGTAACGCCACTTTCTCTTGGAATTGAAACCATGGGGAATGTGATGACCAAATTGATCGAAGCAAATACGACGATTCCAACGAAGAAATCGCAAATATTCTCAACAGCAACAGACAATCAGCCATCTGTGGAAATTCACGTATTACAAGGTGAACGTCCAATGGCAGCAAATAACAAAACAATTGGTCGTTTCCATTTAGATGGAATTCCACCAGCACAACGAGGAACTCCTCAAATTGAAGTAACTTTCGATATTGATGCGAACGGAATCATCCAAGTTTCTGCGAAAGATAAAGGAACGAACAAAGAGCAAAATATTCGTATTGAAGCTTCTTCAGGATTGACAGAAGAAGAAATCCAAAAAATGAAGCAGGAAGCGGAAGCAAATGCGGAAGCGGATAAAAAAGCAAAAGAAACTGTTGACAAATTAAACAGTGCTGATGCGATGATTTTCCAAACAGAAAAGCAACTAAAAGAATTTGGTGACAAATTATCAGATGATAAGAAAAAGCCAATTGAAGATGCTTTAGCAGAACTAAAAACGGCGTACGAGACAAAAGACATCGCTGTGATTGATCCTGCTTTAGAGAAAATCAACGAAGCTTGGAAAGTGGCAAGTGAAGAAATGTACAAAGCGCAAGCTGAAGCGCAACAACAAGGTGGCGCAGCAGAACCAGAAGCTTCTACCGGTAACACTGAAGCAAAAGACGGAGAAGACGTTCAAGACGTAGACTTCGAAGAAGTCAAGTAGTTCACCTTGAGCGGAGTCGAAAGGTAGACTTCGAAGAAGTTAAGTAATTTTTAGTTACTATATAATGCAAAAGCAGCTCGGTTGAGCTGCTTTTTTTTTATGAATTTATATTTTGAAAAACTACTGTTTGAATGTTAATTACGGGATTACCGTAAGTGGTTAATATTTTATTTTCTTACTTTGATTTTTAATCAAAACTTTATATCATGAAAAAAGGAAATTTTAAATCGCTCAAGCTTAACAAAAGTATTGTCTCTAACTTTAAAACAGAGAAAATGAAAGGTGGACAAAGTACCATACCTTCTGTATGCATTAATGTCTTTTGTCATCTATCTAAAGATGCTCCTTGTCATACCGAATATTCAGATTGCGATTGTCCAACAGGTCGTTGTTGATAATTATGCGAACTTCGGTTCGCTTTTTTCTTCTCTATACCATTCATACTACTGTTTTACAATACGTTTTATTGCAATTAAGTTGTTAGAATCGTGCGTTTTCATTAAGTATATTGCTACAAAAACATTGCAAATATTAATCCTCTTTACTCAAAATCGTCAAACCAATACGAATCGTTGAATACGGAATAGCTTCTTCAAAGTGTTCAAAATAAGCTTTTAAGGTATCAGGATCATCCAATTCCTTTTTGGCTTTTTTGATACTTTCCAAATCATGTTTGTCAATAAACTGAGTTAAATCGATATCTTTTCCGTCTGCATAAAGCTTAGAAATGTGAGAAAAAATCGTGGTTTCGGCGAGTTTTCGTTCACGTGCAATTTCAGGAATCGATAAGCCTTGTTGGTATAATTCATAAGTTTTTTTAGTCGTGTCACCTTTGCGTTTGGATTTTTTTTCGCCTGTAAAATCGATCACTTCTTTAATGAATTGGTGTCCGTAATTCATCAACTTTACTTTTCCAACACCGTTAATGCGCACAAATTCTTCTTCCGACATCGGACGTTCCATCTCAATTTCTTTCAGCGTCGCATCATTAAAAATTTGATACGCTGGCACATTTTCTTCGTTTGCAATGCGCAATCGCAATTGACGCAAGCGTTCAAATAATGAATTTTTAGTTGTTTTGGTTGCTTTTGCCTTTTGTTCTTCAATGTGATTTTCGACTTCGACTAAATTGGCTAAGTCTACTTTTTTCCCATGAAACAATACATCTTTGGCAAATTCGGTCAATTTCAACTTATTATTTTCGTGAAAAGCAATTTCCAAATAGCCTAAATTCACCAATTGTGTGACATACTGTTTCCAATCGAGCCAAGCAATGTCTTTGGCAATTCCGTAAGTTTTTAAATCTTGATACCCTTTTTCGTGAATAGCACTATTTTGTGCGCCGCGTAAGACATCAATCACTACGCCAATTGGTTCTTGTCCGTCCAATCTGGCAACTGCTGACAATGCTTTTTGTGCGATAATAGTTCCATCAAAAAACTGTGGCGGATTTTTACAAACATCACAATTTCCACAATCTTCACGAATCAATTCGCCAAAATAACTCAACAAAATTTTTCGGCGACAACTCAGTGCATCTGCATATTCTTTCATCCGATCGAGTTTGGCAAGTTGAACCTCTACATTTCCAGAATTTTGCGCAAATTTTTGCAACTGAATCACATCGCTATAACTGTGAAAAAGTAAAGTGTTTGAAGGCAAACCATCACGACCTGCACGACCAATTTCTTGGTAATAACCTTCAATGTTTTTTGGTAAATTATAATGAATAACCCAACGCACATTTGACTTGTCGATTCCCATTCCAAAAGCAATCGTAGCACAAATGACTTGACACGTATCATTGATGAAATCTTCTTGAATTTTAGAGCGTGTATTGTGTGCAATTCCTGCATGATACGCCGCTGCGTTGATATTTGCATTCTGCAATTTTTCGGCAACTGCTTCCGTTGCTTTTCTGCTCAAACAATAAATAATGCCACTTTCGTTCGGGCGTTCGTCAATAAAATTAATGATTTGCTTGACGCGATCATTTCCAGGGCGAACTTCCAATTTTAAATTCTCTCGATCAAAAGAAGCAATATGTTGTGTAGCGTTTGGAATATTCAACTGATTCGCAATATCTTCCCGCGTCGCTTTATCGGCTGTGGCTGTTAAGGCAATAATTGGAATATTTGGAAAACGATTTTTTAAATAGCCTAAATTTGTATAGGCAGGGCGAAAATCATGTCCCCAAGAAGAGATACAATGTGCTTCGTCAATCGCAATCAAACTAATGGTTTCGCTATTAAAAATATGTTCTAAATACGACAAACTTTCGGGTGCGGTATATAGTAATTTCAGTTCTCCAGCGGCAATTCGAGTGTAAATTTCTTGTTGTTCACTTTCACTTTGACTACTATTCAAATAGGCAGCCGGAATTCCATTTGTGGTCAGTCCGTCAACTTGGTCTTTCATCAAGGCGATCAAAGGCGAAATGACAATGGTAATTCCGTCCAACAGAAGTGCTGGCAATTGAAAACAAATCGATTTTCCGCCACCAGTAGGCATGATGACTAAATTATCATTTCCATTAAAAATAGAATGGATGATTTCTTCTTGCAATGGTCGGAATTTATCGTATCCGAAATATTCTTTTAAAGTACTTTTAATTTGTATCGGGGCTATCATAGCTTACAAAGAAAGCAAAAAAATAGCGAGTTATGAATAGTTTTATAATACGAATTAGGTATTTAAAATAGCGAGAAAATATATTTTAGAATTACTATATATCGATTGTTTTAAGATATTGAGAATAAATAAATGTTAATCAGTTGAAAATTAGTGACATAAAAAAAGCACAACGTATAATAGTTGTGCTTTTTTAGGTTGGTTGGTTATTTGATTGTAACTAAGTTAATTTAGGTTTTTTAGGTAAAAAGACTAAAATTATTCTTAGTGATATTTTCTTGATGTAAACTTACACAGAAAAAAGCAAAGCTAATTACGTTTTCGCCTTACTAAAGGTAGGTAAATTTCATAAAATTTAAGATTTCGTTAACGTTTCTAAAACTTCTTTTGACATTTCATGCGTTCCTTCAAAAGTGAGAAATTGATACTGTTTTCCAAATAATAATTCCATTTTATCAAGTTCTTGTTGCATGCGTGTTTCCGTTAAATATGCGTCTTGTGTTCCAACCACATTTATCACTTTTGTCTGATCTAAATTCATAAAAGAAAAATTTTCTGCGGTCAATTCTGTTGGAATACTTCCAGCATAGATAATCAATTTTTCACACGGAATTTTGTAGCGCGAAACCCAACGCATTGCTACAGAAACACCTTGTGAAAAGCCTAAAACAAAGAAATTTACACGAATTGGAATTTTTTCTGCTTCATAAATTGCATTCAAGTTGTTCATTACATTTTCAATCTCTTTTTGTGTATTTTCTTTTGTAAGCCAACTTGCGCCTACATGTTTATATTCGTTTTTCACATAATATTTTGAAGCAGCTTGTGGCGCAATAATGTAATTTTCGTCTGCATTCAATTCATTAAAATAGTGAATAAAATACCGACTCAAAAAACCAATTCCATGACAAACAAACCAAACATTTTTTGTTTTTTCGGTCAATTCATTTAAAGTCGTATACGTATTTGTGATTTGATATGAGATTTCTTTTTCCATCATTCTTATAATTGCGTTTGGGTTTCGTATTTTTATACTTTCTTAAAAAAACGATGCATAAATATATCAAATGGATTTGAATAAACAGAAAATTTTAGCGCAACTCAACTCAATTGTACCCAACACATTGCTGGAAACCTTACAAATTTCATACACAGACGTTGGTAAAGATTTTTTGACAGCAAAAATGCCTGTCAATTCAAAAGTACACCAACCACAAGGTATTTTACACGGTGGCGCCACAGTTGCTTTGGCAGAAACAGTCGGAAGTACAGCGTCACATTTATTCATTGATGCTTCAAAATACAAAGTAAAAGGCTTGGAAATTTCTGCCAATCACTTGAAAAGTAAAAGTGAAGGCGAAGTTTTTGCCACTGCGCGACCAATTCACAAAGGAAGAACTACGCATCTTTGGGAAATTAGAATAGAGGACGAAGAAGGAAATCTAATTTCGTTGTGTAAATTAACTACTATTGTATTGCCTAAATAATTTCAAATACATCACATGCTCGAAACTTTAGCCGAACAGTTTAAAAATAAATTACCTTTTGTGGCGTATCGAAAGCCAAATTCGACATTTACAAAAGCTATTTTACAGCATGATGATACATTGCATACCGTTTCTGATTTTACGGAAAGTGGTTTTGTATTTGCACCGTTTGACGATACAAAAGCGATGATTTTACTTCCGTTTGACACTATTTTAGAAGAAGAAATCAGTGTGAAATCATTTTCCGAAAACAACAACGAACTGCGAGATCCTTCTGCGGAAGCACACCAAAAACACGTAGCATTAGTCCAAAAATGCGTTGACACGATTCAACATTCGGAACTTCAAAAAATTGTGGTATCGCGAAAAGAAGAAATCGAATCAAAAAAAGATCCTTTTGTACTCTTTCAAGAATTATTAGGGAATTATCCAACAGCGTTTGTATATCTGTGGTACCATCCAAAAGTGGGAATGTGGACAGGTGCCACACCTGAAACTTTGGTTAAAATTAACGGAAATACACTCACAACAATGTCCTTGGCGGGAACGCGAAAGTTGCAAGAAAATGTGGAAGTTTCTTGGAATGAAAAAGAAATAGAAGAACAGCAAATTGTGACCGATTATATCGTACATCGATTGCAAAATGTAACGTCAACTATAAGCGTAACGGAAGCAGAAACCCATCAAGCGGGAAGTTTACTGCATTTGTGTTCTATGATTTCAGGAAGAATGATGCCTTCTGCAAATGTTGGTGATATTATCAAAAAATTACATCCAACACCTGCAATTTGTGGTTTTCCAACAGAAATGGCAAAAGCGTTTATTCTTTCGGAAGAAGGATATGATCGGAAATTTTACACAGGTTATTTAGGAACACTTAACGAACGTGTAGAAACCGCTCGAAATCGCAATCGGAAAAATCAAGAAAATAGTGCGTACAAAGCAGTCCGAACAACTTCAGAACTGTATGTAAATCTACGTTGTATGGAGCTAACAGACGATAAAAGAATACTTTATATTGGTGGCGGAATTACGAAAGATTCAAATCCGGAATCGGAATGGCAGGAAACGCTTGCGAAATCGCAAATAATGAAGCGAGTATTGTAAAAAGTAGTGCGAAAATCGTATTTTTGCAAGACGAATGATGTACTCAAAAATTCCACTAGCACAAACCTTGGTTTCGCTTTGTATTGCCAAAGGAATCAACCATATTGTGATCTCTCCCGGATCACGAAATGCACCTTTAACATTAAGTTTTTCACAGCATCCAAAAATTCATGCGTATAGTATTGTAGACGAACGCTGTGCCGCTTTTTTTGCCTTGGGAATGGCGCAACAACTTTGTAAACCTGTCGCAGTTATTTGTACCTCAGGTTCGGCAGTTTTAAACTATTATCCTGCGGTTGCGGAAGCCTATTATAGCAATGTTCCGTTGGTAGTAATTTCGGCAGATCGTCCCGAATATTTGATTGATGTTGGTGATGGACAAACCATTCAACAAAAGCACGTTTTTAAAAATCATATCAATTACGAAGCAAATCTCAAGCAAGATATTACCCATAAAAGTACTATTTTGAGCGAAACACATCAATTATCGCCAGACATGGAACAAATGCTTCAAGAAAAAGTACAAGCATACAACGAAAAGGAAATCAACACTGCATTAAATATAGCTGTTGAAAAAAATGGCCCTGTACATATCAATGCGCCTTTTGATGAACCTTTATATGGAATGCAAGAAGCCGCGAGTATTTTTCCGAAAGTGCAGCCTTTGGAATTGCATGAAGAAATACATCCTGAAAAAATTTCGGAAGCCGCGCATATTTGGAGTACTTCCACCCGAAAAATGATCTTGGTTGGAACGTTGCCGCCGCATACCATTTCACGAAAATATTTAGAATTCTTTGCAAATGATCCGTCTGTGTTGGTGTTTACGGAAACGACTTCCAACTTACGAGATGATGCTTTTTTCAATGCGATTGATCAAATGATTTTACCCATCGAAAAAAATGAAGCCTTGTTAGACGAATTTCAGCCAGAAGTATTAATCACGCTTGGCGGAATGATTGTGTCTAAAAAAGTAAAAGCAATTCTGCGAAAGCGGCAACCCAAACATCATTGGCATATTCATGAAAATAGAGCTTTTGATACTTTTTTCTGTTTGGAACATTTTTTTAAGATGAATCCGAATCACTTTTTTGAAGCTTTCTTTCCGCAAACCAAACCGATTGAGAGTTCATACAAAGCATTTTGGAATACCATTAAAGAAGATCGACAACAAAAACATGCGCAGTATTTAAAGCAAATCAATTTTACAGATTTGAAAGCGTTTGAAGCTATTTTAGCGTCGTTGCCAAGTTCTTTAATTTTGCATTTAGGAAACAGTTCTACCGTACGGTATGCGCAATTATTTGAAATTGATGCCAGTGTAGAATTATTCTGTAATAGAGGAACCAGCGGAATTGACGGAAGTACATCCACCGCCATAGGAACTTCGGTTGTAGCCGAAAAACAAACGATGTTAATTAGTGGCGATTTGAGCTTTTTTTATGATAGTAATGCTTTGTGGAATAATTACATTCCAAAAAACTTCCGAATTATCGTTGTAAATAATAATGGTGGCGGCATTTTTAGAATCTTACCAGGAAATAAAAACACAGAAAACTTCAATACCTATTTTGAAACCATTCATACACATACAGCCAAACAATTAGCGGAAATGTATCACTTTGAATACCAAACAGCTGTTGATGAAGAATCGCTTCAAGCGGCATTAAAATCGTTTTACGATGAAAGTGAAAACCCTAAGCTTTTAGAAGTTTTTACACCAAGAATTGAAAACGATAGTACTTTAATCGATTATTTTAGGTTTTTCAACGAAAATTTATAACTAGTACTCTTCACAAAATAAAAATATTGAAGTGTAAACTACATTTGATAATAGATATTATTAATCAATTTTTATAATTAAATTTTTTAGAAATTATGAGCAAGAGAGACGAGTTAATTGCAAAGTACGCAGCAGATTTAAAAGACAAATGTGGTGTAACTCCAGATATGGATTTATTAACTAAAGTAACTGTAGGTTGTGGACCAGCAATTTATAACAAAGACGCAGCTACGGTTTCAGGAACTGACGAGAAAGAATTGGCAACTGTAAAAAATAATTTCCTAATTAAGAAATTAGGATTGGCTGATAGCGCAGATTTAGACAAAGCTATTGATGCGGTGATGGAAAAATATGGTCGTTCAAACAGAAATAAATACAGAGCTGTTGTCTATTATTTACTAACAGTACATTTCGGAAAACAAGCAATTTATAACTAGATTGTTCTTTTTTACGATTACAAAATTTTAAAAACGTCATCTTAATAGGAGGGCGTTTTTTTGTTGTAATATTCAGATAAAACGTACCTTTGGCGCAAATTTAGAAGTATGATTCACTTAGGACAACTCAATACATTAGAAATATTAAGAGAAACGCCTCCAGGACTTTTCTTGGGCGATGATGAAGGAAATGAAATTCTATTGCCCAATAAATATATACCAACATCTTTTGAAATAGGAGATAAGCTCACTGTTTTCGCGTATTTAGATAGTCATGAACGACCAGTTACAACTACGTTGAAACCGTATATGAAAGTCAACGAGTTTGCCTTGTTACGAGTTACCGCTTTGAGTGATTACGGAGCTTTTTTAGATTGGGGATTGGAAAAAGATTTATTTGTGCCGTTTAAAGAACAAGCGCGCGAGATGGAAGAAGGAAAACGATATGTAGTGTATTGTTATTTGGACGAAGAAACCAATCGTTTAGTAGGTTCTAGCAAGACGAATAAATTTTTGAGTAATGATGAATTGACCGTAGAACGTTTTGAGGAGGTCGATTTAATGGTGTCTCGTTTTACAGAGTTAGGTGTCGAAATGATTATCAATCAAAAACACAAAGGATTGGTTTATAACGACGAAATTTACAAAGAGTTAAAACTTGGAGAAAAACTAAAAGGAGTTATCTCGAAAATTCGAGAAGACAACAAAATTGATCTTTCTTTACAAAAAATCGGTTATAAAAACATAGAACCTTCTGCGCAAGTTGTATTAGGTGCCTTGGAACGCAATGGCGGAAGTTTACCATTACACGATAAAAGTGATCCGGAAGAGATAAAAAAACGTTTAAATATGAGCAAAAAGAGCTTTAAAAAGGCAATTGGAAGCTTATACAAGCAAGAACAAATTACGATTAATACAGATAGTATTGAGTTGAAATAATACTTCTACTGCGCTCATTGTTAAATATTTAAATTTAGCGAAGTATATTGGTTAAATAATCAAAAATTGTTAACAAACTAAACATACCTAAATTAAAAACATGTCATCCGAATTTCCACCTCAATTTTATGTTTCGGTAGTGATTACCTTGATTTTATTGGTCTATTTAATTACGAAACTTTTTAAGAAGAAGAAATAATATCTTGAAATTAATCTTTTTTAACTACGTTAATTTCGTCAAACTCAGTCACAGGATCTGGCACAATACCAAATAATTTTTCTTTCCAATTTTTCCATTTGTATATTTTGGCTAAGACCAATAACATCAATGGATAGATGATACATACAGGGAAAAAGATATCAAAAAAACCTGCTGATGGTTCAGAAGTGTCAATAAATAACGCATCTGTTTGAAGTGCTGACCAATCTGTAGAGATTAATAATGCGGTTAGAATGTTGTTTCCTGCGTGAAATCCGAGGGCTAATTCCATTCCGTCATCCAACAAAGTCATAATTCCTAAAATGAAACCAGTTCCAATATAATAGACCATGGAAATGTAACCTAATTTTTCGACTTCAGGATTTGCAGCATGCATCACTCCAAAAATGACCGATGTAAATAGTAAAGGAATCCATTTTCTGTGCAAAAAGGTTTGTTTTACTTGACTAATTCTATCCAATAGAAACACTAAAAGCAGCATTAACAATCCTGTATATCCCAGATTATCAATCATTTCTAATTTGAAGTTTGCATATAAAATAATGTAAGTTAATGGCGCTATTGCAGCCACAGTAACTAGTATAGGAATCCATTTATTTGCTTTTAAATTCACGCCAATTCCTTGCATTAAATAGCCTCTAAAAAGGTATTCTTCAAAACTCGTTTGAAACGGAAGAAAAAAGATACAAATCACTAAAAGTGTTAAAAAAGATTCTAATTTGAAGTTCCACACTAAACCATCTGATGATAAATAATAGCTTATTCCAAAAAGTATCAGATTAAAAATTACGACCAGAAAAAATCCAACAAATACACGACTCCAATCTACTTTTTTGCGCGATGTTGTCAGTGAAATGAATGATAATTTGTGAAATACTTTGTTCGAAAATAGTACGCCAGCCAACCCGAAAGCAAAAGATACAATCATTAGAAACAGAAATAAATTGGATCCTAAAATTTCAACCATTCCACCAACTGTATCTGGTATTCCGCCAGAATTTAACAATTCTTGAAAACTCATTCCGCTGTTGCTCGCTTTCTGAAAAACCTTGATTAACAATACAATAAGAAGCGGAAAAGCACCCAAAAGTTGCCACGCAACAAACGTGATAAATGTTCCGAAAATGTAACGCCAAAATTCGTGTAAACCTTTGTATGCTTGTGTAATATACATAGTAATTGCTTCTATTTATTTATATAGGGAACTTCCCACGATTTTTCGCAATCGTAGTGCAAAGCGCCTTTTTGTATCGTTAATGGTGAATCAAAATTATTGGTATACAAACTTCCCGTTCCTAATCCTTGTGGTAAATTGCTTTGTAAGGTGTATGTCCATTGCGAAATAGCATTCAGTCCAACATTGCTTTCCAACGCGCTCGTAATCCACCAATGGATATGTTGTGTTTCGGCGAGCGAAATCCATTCGGAACTTCCGGCATAACCGCCCACCAAACTCGGTTTCAAGATAATGTATTGTGGTTGAATGGTTTCTAAGACTTTTTTCTTTTCTTCTGTATAAAAAACGCCAATCAATTCTTCATCGAGTGCAATAGGTAACGGCGTTACTTCACAGAGCTTTGCCATTTCGTCCCATTGTCCTTGCTTGATCGGTTGTTCAATAGAATGTAACTCAAAATCTGACAATCTTTTCAGTTTCTCTAGTGCATTTTCAGGCGTAAACGCTCCGTTCGCATCTACGCGCAATTCAATGTCATTTACGGAATATTCTTTGCGAATGCTTTCTAACAGTTTCAATTCAGTTTCAAAATCAATCGCACCAATTTTCATTTTAATACAGGAAAAACCAGCTTCTAATTTTTCTTTGATTTGCGATTTCATAAAGTCTGCATCGCCCATCCAAATAAGTCCATTAATATCAATGGATTTGTTTCCTTGTGTAAATTGTGATGGAAATAGTAAAAAAGGTGTTTCCGATTCTAAGGATAAAAAGGCTTGTTCTACACCAAATTGAATCGATGGAAATTGAATCAACTCTTTCAACAAAACTTCTTTTCCAAGTTGAATGTTTGCGCAAGTCCAACGCAATTTGTCTTCATAATTTGGCACATCGTCCACACTCAAACTTCGCAAAATGCCACACTCGCCAATTCCTTGTTTTCCATCAGAAGAAATGACAATCAACCACGTTTCTTTTTGTTTTAAAACTCCACGCGACGTTCCGCTAGGTCGTTTAAAATCTAAGATATATTTGTGATAGGTTGCTTTCATGCTAGACTTGTTAGTGTTTTGGTATGTTAGTATGTTAGTATGTTAGTATTTTGGTATTAGCGTTTTAAACTTGACATTAATTTTGATAACATTTTCACAATCGATTGTAATTCATCAAGTAATTTTTGAGATCCCATTTCATTCATAAACCCTAAATCAGTAGCAATTAATAATTGTGTTTCTATTTCATACGCAGAACCGATGGCTATTTCTAAAAACCTATAAAAATCTTTATTCGATCTTCTTGATGCACCTTCCGCAATATTAGACGCTATTGATACGCTCGCTCTTCTAAGTTGACTTACTAAACCGAACTTTTCATTATCAGGAAAATTCGCCGTAATCTCATAGATAGATTTACAAAATAACCTACTTGATTTCCAAACTTGTAATTCTTTAAATCTATGCATATATAATCTTTCAAATACTACTAAAATACTAACCTACCAAAATACTATAATACTAAACTGTCTCCAATTTTCAACAAAATCAACTCTTTATGTCTGTCAGCAAATTTTTGTTTTGCTTCCTCTTGATCGATCTTTATAGGAGGAAATGAATCATAATGACACCCTAAAATTCTGTCACATTCAACAAAATCACTCGCCAAAATAGCATCGTCAATTCCCATGGTAAATGTATCTCCGATAGGTAAAATAGCCAAATCAAGTTGTGTTTGTAATGGAATGAGCTTCATATCGTATGTCAATGCAGTATCGCCCGCAATGTAAACTGATTTTCCGCTTTTAGAAGTTAATACAAATCCGCCAGGTTGTCCGCCATACGAACCATCAGGAAACGACGAAGTATGAATGGCATTTACATATTTCGCCGAAAATGTGTCTGTTTTGTAGGTTCCACCATGATTCATCCCAAAAGCATTCAAGTCTTTTGCACCAAAATGGTTGGCAACTTCATAGTTTGCCACAATCGTTGCGCCAGTATTTTTTGCAATGGCTTCCACATCTAAAATATGATCTTGATGTGCGTGTGTCACTAAAATATAATCTGCTTTTAAAACAGAAATATCCATGTGAGAAGCCAATGAGTTTCCTGTGATAAATGGATCTACGATAATGTTTGTGCCATCTAATTCAATATGTAAAGATGCGTGTCCTAAAAATGTAATTTTCATAGTTTTTTTTGATTTTTTAATTAAATATAGCAAATAAGATCGCGTAGAGAAATGTACTCAACGCTACTTTTTTCAATTCTGAATCTAATTCTCGATGAATGATGTTTTTTCCAACCACCACCATATTCATGACTAGTGGAACAAATGCAATGAGAAAGATAAATTGTTTTAAAGAATAGTAGTTTCTACTTACGTAAAATAGTGAACAAGCCAATGCGCCAACGATCAAACTATAATGATATAATTTTGCATTTTGACTTCCTATTTTGACCACTAAGGTATTTTTTCCGTGTGATTTATCTTTAATCTGATCGCGCATATTGTTCAAATTCAACACGGCAGCACTTAACAATCCGATCGCCGTTGCTGGCAAGAAAATGTCAAAATTCAGTGATTTTGTGTATAAAAAGTAGCTTCCAATCACACTCAACCAACCAAAAAATAGAAAAACAAAAATATCGCCTAAACCTGAATATCCATAGGCACTTTTCCCCACCGTATATTTGACCGCAGCAATAATTGAGGTAATTCCTAAAAAGAAAAACAATACAGAATAACTGTAATTTTCGCTTCCAAATGCTACATAAATCACTAATAAAGCCAGAATTAGCGTGATAATTGCTGTCAAAATCATCGCATTTTTCATTTGCTTTGGCGAAATAATTCCAGAAGCAACCATGCGTTGTTCGCCTTCCCTATCAGCATCTGTTCCACGAATTCCGTCGCCGTAATCATTTGCAAAATTGGATAACACCTGAAAACCGACGGTTGTTAATATAGAAAGTATAAATATGAGATAATTTCTATTATCAGGAGCTGTCGGAAAATTTATGATGCTTTGAGTATTCTCAAACGTAGAAAAATTTGCCAACGAACAACCCACAATAATTCCTGAAATAGACAACGGTAAGGTTCGCAATCGTGCGGCAGAAAGCCATGCTTTTATCATGTAGACTTAATTTTTGTAAATATACACTTTTAAAAAATTATTGAAAAAAGCATTGGGATTGTTTTTGAGCTGTTTTATCATAATTTTCTATTAATTTTTTGTGCGCAATTCTGAGTTTTGGTTACATTGCAAACAAGTTTTATAAAGTTTACATGAAATTACAAATTCAACTCTTTTTTCTATTTTTTTCACTCTGTTTTCTGCATGCGCAAGAAGGTTCTGTTTGGAATACCTATCAAGCGAAGCAAGAAAAAGGCGTGAGTTCTACAAATGTCCGCATGGATTTGATAGAAAAAGCGCCGATTAATGGTTTTGACTTTTTATTCTATGTAAAAATTAAATATAAAGTCACGGAAGAAAGTGATTTTCCTGTGGGAAATAAATTGAAAAAATTATACAAAATCAAAGATGCCATTTACGAAAAAATGCAGTTGGTTTCGGAAAGTTATTACGTAGGCTCGTTTATGTTTGATGGAAATCGGTTTGAATATTATTATGTAAAAGATGCATCAGGAATTGAAGCCCATATTGATAAATTATTTAAGAATTCATTCCGAACTGAAAAATATGAAGTGTATGTAAAAGCAGATGTTGCTTGGGATTTGTATATTAATTTCTTGTATCCGAATGATGAAATCAAAAACTTTATGTCGAATCGTGATACGGTGATTCAACTTAAAAACGCAGGCGATCTTTCTGAATATCCTCGAAAAATTGAGCATTACGCGCGATTTTCTTCCAAAAATGATTGTGCGCTGTTTATTGCCGATATCGAAAAGCTTTCATATACTGTTGATAATCAAAAAGCGATTGACCACAAAAAATATTCGTATGAAGTAAAGTTTCATAAAGAAGCAACCACAACCATGGAAAGTGTTTCTGAAATTACTACAAAACTCATGGAACTTTCAAAAAAATATTATGGTGCGTATGATGGCTGGGAAACGTATGTGGTAGTGAAGAAAGAGTAGTTTTTTTAGACTTGCTTAGACTTTATTAGATGCTTAGACTTACTTAGATTGTTAGATACTATCCTTTTTTATTTAACATTCATATTCATAATTTAAAATTTCTAAAACCGAAGTCCAACGCCCATATTTACAGTGTGAATGTTTTCGTTATAGCGATTTCCAGACGTTTCTCCATCCAAGTTTAACTTGATAAAATCCGCAGAAACCTCCACAAAAAACGTTTCAGAAAGATCATACGCAACGCCAAAACCATAATTAATTCCACTTTGTGTATCTGTAAAACGATCGCCGTTCGGTTGAATTACTGGGTCAGGATTTCCTAAATTAAAACCTGTTGTACTTGCGTTCAACGAAGTCGTAAAAATACTGTAACCCAAAGAAATATAGGGTTTTAGTTGTGGCAGACTGTTCAAATTAAATTCACCAATAATTTTTGGTTTCAGCACAAACGCGCCGCCATTGACATCATCCAAAAAATTATAATTGAAATAATCGACGGAAAACGCAATTTTTGGCGAAATTAGTTGGGTTTCTGCAAACTGATATCTAACATCTAAACCTACTAAACCGTCATACGCAAACACCATAAAATTATCACCCGTAGATAACGGATAATGCAATCCGATTTCAAACTTTCGTGCGGTATCATTTTGCGCTGTAATGAACTGAACACATAATAGTAAAACAACAATGATAAGTTTTTTCATCTTTTTTGTTTGAATGTGAATGCTTGTATAACGTGATTTTGTTGTTTTTATTGAAAAAACACTTTTTTTTAGAAAGCCTTCTGGTTCAAAGATTTCTCTACTGCCTTCGAAATGAAACTGTCAACTGAAAACCGTCAACTAAATCACGGAATCCACTTTTTATCAAAGTTAGGCTTGCGTTTTTCTAAAAATGCGTCACGTCCTTCTTTGGCTTCGTCCGTCATGTAGGCTAAACGTGTTGCTTCACCTGCAAATACTTGTTGTCCCACCATTCCGTCATCCGTTAAGTTCATCGCAAACTTCAACATTTTGATAGACATTGGCGATTTTGCTAAGATTTCTTGCGCCCATTCAAAAGCTGTATCTTCCAACTCATCATGTGGAATGACGGCATTAACCATGCCCATTTCATACGCTTCTTGTGCAGAGTAGTTTCTTCCTAAGAAAAAGATTTCACGCGCTCTTTTTTGTCCTACCATTTTTGCCAAATATGCCGAACCATATCCTGCATCAAAACTCGTCACATCTGCGTCAGTTTGCTTGAAAATAGCGTGTTCTTTGCTGGCCAATGTCAAATCGCACACCACATGCAAACTATGTCCGCCACCAACTGCCCAACCTGGCACGACACAAATCACAGCTTTTGGCATAAAACGAATTAAGCGTTGTACTTCCAAAATATTCAATCGATGATAACCATCTTGTCCCACATATCCTTGATGACCACGTGCTTTTTGATCGCCACCACTGCAAAAAGAATACACGCCATCTTTGGATGATGGACCTTCCGCAGAAAGCAACACCACACCAATATTTACATCTTCGTGTGCGTCTTTAAAAGCGTCGAGTAATTCACTTGTCGTATGTGGACGAAATGCATTGCGTACATCAGGTCTGTTAAAAGCAATTCGAGCAACGCCATCCGCTTTTTTGTATGTGATATCTTCGTATTCTTTTACCGTTTTCCAGTCAGGTTTACTCATATTTTTTAGTATTTTGCGTAAAAATAATTCATTTTACACAGTTTAAGAATTTATTAAGTCAAATTCTTGTAAGATTATCCACTTTAAATAAACGCTTTTCCAATGAAAAAAATATTTTTATCCGTTTTATGTTGCTTTTTTTCAATCCTAATTTTTGCACAAGATTATCAGTTTGAAACGACCGTAGATTTAGAAGCTACGCCCGTAATTAGTCAGGGACGCACAGGAACGTGCTGGAGTTTTTCGGCTTCTTCTTTTTTAGAGTCTGAAATTATCAGATTGACAGGAAAACAAATTGATATTTCTGAAATGTTCAACGTACGAAATACCTATCCTAAGAAAGCTTGGAATTACGTCATGCGTCAAGGAAAAGCACAATTTAGTCAAGGCGGATTGGCACATGATGTGATGAATGCTATTCGTACAAACGGATTGGTGCCAAATAGTGCCTATTCTGGCTTAAAAACCTTAGAAACCAATCATAATCATGCAGAAATGGAAGCCGTTTTAAAAGCGATGTTGGATGTATATGTGGCAAATCCAGGAAAAAAATTATCTAAAAATTGGAAACCAGCTGTTGAACAGGTATTGGATGTATATTTAGGAAAAAGGCCTGAATCGTTTCAATTTGAAGGAAAAACATATACGCCGCAATCATTTTTGGAAATGACAAACATCAATCCGGATGATTATGTGACGATTACTTCGTTTACACATCAACCGTATTATGAAAAATTTATTTTAAATATTCCTGATAATTTTTCTAACGGAAGTTTTTATAATGTGACGTTGGACGAATTGGTCGCAGTGACTAAAAACGCTTTACAAACTGGATATACCGTAGAATTGGATTGTGACGTGTCTGAAACCACATTTTCAGCAAAATATGCCGTGGCGTCAATTCCGGAAGAAGAAGTGAGTGATAGGAAAGATTTTACAGGGGAAATTCGTAAAGAAAAAACAATTACCGCCGAATATCGTCAAGAAGAATTTGAAAATTACACGACAACGGACGATCATTTGATGCACATTACTGGTTTGGCAAAAGACCAAAATGGAAACACTTATTTCCGCGTCAAAAATTCTTGGGGAAGCAATACAGATCGTGTGCCAAATGATGGATATGTACACATGAGTGAAGCGTTTTTTAAGTTAAAAACAATCTCTGTGATGGTTCATAAAGATGCCTTGCCTAAAGCATTGCGTCAAAAACTTGGCTTGTAACATTTACTGTTAATTCTGTACTGATATCGTATGGAATCACGCAAAAGAATTCAATTCAAACCTCGCTTAACTATTTCGAAAATTGGAAAATTCCGATTTTGGTTAGGTATTGGTTTGGGTATTGTGAATGCGATTGTTTTTTATCTTTTTGTTTTTTTCTTGTTAGATTTCATGATGGTAATGAACGTTTCTATAGGTGGCGATTTACCAATGATTCCAATTGAAGTTTCCTTTTTTGAAAAACCCTTTTTAATCGCAACTTCGCTGACTGTTGGAGTCACCATGATGATTCGTCATTGGTTTATGCAAGCAACTTTTCATTTTCAGCGTTCACGAAAAAAGATAACATTACGACTTTCCAATTATTCACAGTTTCTTGTTTATTTAGTGTTTTATGTGGCTGCAATTTTTATTCGATTTTCTTATTTTGACATAGATTTTACAAAAGCAAACCAATTTATAAATTACAAAAGTCTTTTATTCATTATACCATTGTACCTATTTTTTGCTGCTTGGACAGAAGTTTCACGGTATTTTAAAACAGCAAATTGGATTCCGTATACATTTTTTATAAGCTTACTCATCATTACACTTTTGAGTTTTTTGGATATGAAACCTCAGGGATTTTCTGAAAAAGCTTTTCAAAATATCCATGCGGAAGAATTTACCTATATTGATGCCGAAGTTGAAAAAGCAACACGTATATATGGGATTTCTTTTTCTGAAGAAACCATAAAAACGTTAAAAGAGCTTCGCACAGATAATGCACTAAATCAATTAGAAAAAGTACGATTGGCTTTTAAAGCTGACAAAAAAGTTTCACTTGATACGATTATTCTTGAAAAAATACTGATTCATAATTTTAAAGGTTATTACAAAAACAGGCGGCAATCCTATGCATATATTTTTCCATTTCAGGCGTACGAACAGCTTAGAAAAGTAACTCCTACTTCACAAGAAGCCAAAGAATTATTGAATATAATCAAAGAGTTTCATAAATTAAGTATGTTTATAAATGAAGTTGAAAATGGAGATACTATAAATTTGCTTCAAGCGAACAAGTTGGATGTATTAACGTATAGCTTTCACAATTATAATCTGAATTATAACCGAATGAAAGTTCAAACAGCTTTCCTTGTATTTCACATTCAAAAATTAGCCATATACGATCATCCGTTTTTTAATACTGAAAATTCGTTTCCGCCACCGCCGCCAATGTATGAAAGTTGGATACAAGAGAATTTTCCCGAATTAAACTATGAATCAGCTAATTAATCATTCTTGGTATCATTCTTGATGTACTATTTAGATCAATTCATCAAACATCAAAAAACTAATTCACCATGAGAAATTCACTCTTAATCAGCTGTTTAGCAATCGTTTTTATATTTAGCAGTTGTAGCATCGAAGAAGACGAGCCTATTATTGATCTTACCGAAAGCTTAGTTGCACATTATAAATTAGATGGAAATACGAATGATGCAAGCGCATACAACGTTACTGCGGAAGCAAAAGGAGCAACACAAACTTTTGATCGTTTTGGAAATGCAAATTTAGCTTATGCATTTGACGGAATTGATGATTTTATCTACATTCCTGCGAGTGAACATGTAAACTTTACAGACGAATTTACCATTAATTTATGGTTAAAAACAGACGCCGCACATCTGCAACAAGTATTGTATAAAAATGTTTCGGATGCAAAAAAGGAGCAAGCAGCATACGCAATTTCCATTGGATATGCGCCAATAGACGAAGAAACAACTACAAACGATATTATTTTTTCGATTTCTCCTTACGGAATTATGCACGAATTGCGAAAGTTCAATTATGAAAAAAATACTTGGTATATGATTACGTGTGTTTTAAAAGGTGATACCATGTTTTTATATATTAATGGAAAACCTACTTTGATGAAATATATTCAAGGAGAAATTTCTACTTCAACATTGCCGTTATTATTAGGAAATGACGCATCGGGTAAAAATCCTTTTAGCGGAAGTATTGACGATGTTCGGATTTACAGCAAAGCAAAATCAACGGAATTTGTTTCGTATTTGTACGCGCAATAGTTTCAGCATAATTTAAAAAAAGTAAAGGCGAGTTGAAAAACTCGCCTTTACTTTTTATCAAAATCTTACATTTTTAAGATATGTAATTAAATTTCTTTACGCTTTCGGATTCATCAAAATGGCAGCTTTGTTAAAGTCAGAAGCTGCATTGATGACTTTTCGGAAACCTTCGTATTCTGAAATATCATATTCGTATTCTTTGTAAAATTCTTCAATAATGATCGTCAATTTATTTCCTTTTAATGTATAATTAGATTCAAATTTACATTTTTGATTTCCTTCTTCGTCTAACAATTCTTTTTTAATGATTAACGATTCCAAACCTTCTACCGAATATCCATCAGGAATATTTACGATAATTTCATAATTATACCGGTTTGGATATTGCATCTGAATTGGATTCACACGTTTGGTTTCTTGATATAATTCGCTTTGCGTTCCAATGACTTTTCCAACTTGAAAAATATAACTGTCGCCCGCTTCTTCCAATAAAGATTCAGAAGTGATAGCACTGTTGACCAAAAACGGCTTGTTATATTCCAACTGTGTCATGTCTTTATTTATGATATCGTATGTTTTCACTACTTTATCTTCAATTCCTGAACCCGTTAAATAGTCTTCAAATTCTTTAATTGATTGTTCTGGTGCCAAGTTTAAAAACGCCCGATTGTTCATTGCCCAATGTCCGTAATATTCTTGTTCTTGGTTAATTTTTACATATTCCATATCCTCTTCAAAGGAAATTTTCATGTTGCGCACAATTCTGCTATAATCTGGATCTTTTTGTGCTATTTTGTAAAAACTGTATTGTAATTGATCGTTTACAAAAATTCCTTGATTTCCTAAAATGGTTGGCGGTGCTTCACTCAAGCGATAATCTACTCTGTTGGGAATGATGTAATTAAACGTTTTTGGAATGTAGATTAAAAATTCGCGCAATGCACTTGGATTGAAGAATTCTGCATCAAATTTATGCTCGTATACGTCTGCCGTAATTACAGGTAAATATTCGACATCGGCAGCTTTGAGTAAGTGTGCATAAATTTTAATAATTCCTAATTCACTTGCTGATTTATTTTTGATAATGTAATCAATATCAGAAAGTTGTTCGTTATTGTTTTTGACAATGGTATAATTTTTCTTTACATAATCATCAATCAAATAGGCTTTTGTAAAATCGTCCGTTTTTTGACCTTTCAAGATGCTTTCTGTAATTTTTGAAATCTCTGCATTTGGCGTTTCTGGGAACAATCCGTCTGTAATATTGGTCACAACATTATTCCACAACATGCTATCTGTTACATTCGTTCCAGGACCAAAACATTGAAAAGCTACGTATGTTTTGTTAGCATCAGGAGTTGCATATTCTTCTTCCGTCATTGGCACAATATTTTCCAGAATCAATTGCTTTCCTTTGCTGTTGTTGTATGTTTTCGTAGTAAATTCACTATTTGCATTATACGCTTTAATTCGTCCAGGTAAATCGCCAATAATAAAATCGTATTCTAACTTTTTAATAGGATAACTTTTTTGAAGTGTTTCTCTTCCAAAAGCCGAATATTCTTTTTCAAGCGTGTACAAAACTTCAATTTCTGAATCTTTTTCTGCGCCTTCAATCGCAAAAATTTTAAAATCGCCATATTCTTCTACATTCTTCACTTCTTTAATATTGTCTTTATTCAATAAAGTAACTTTTCCATCGGGCGTGATGGTACGCGCTTTAATATCCACAATATCAACAACATTGTACATAGAAATATATACTGTATTGTGCGTTTTGATTCCTTTTTCGTCATGCACACGCGCAATGGTGTGATTAGTTTCAAATTTTTTAATATTGTTCCCAAACTTTGGCACGACGTATTCTATCATGTATTTTTCCAAAATTGCAATGGAAGATTCGTTCGCTTCTTTCTCAGAAAGTTTGTGCAATACAGGCTTTTCTGCCCAATCGTAATTTTTATATTCTTGTGAAAATGCTTGTAACGTACACAAACATAAAAGGGTAACAAAAAATGCTTTCATAAATTCTATTTTACTTTTCAATAATAATACTTTTTTTATAGGCTTTTATTAAATTTTTCACAAAAGTATTCCACGATTCAAAATCCTCTTTTTCAATGCGTAAAGTGTCTATATAAATGGTTTTGTGTTGAATAATTTTACCTTCAGTTTCTTCATACGAAATACTAAAACCATACGCTTTTCCATCAAATTTGATAGGTTTTGGCATGGAAGTCACTTTGTAACCTGCCGGAATTTCAAAGGTAGTCGTGTATTCTTTTTGAAACTTATGATCGATTTTTTTAGCATACTTTCGCTTCTCAATATCTATATTTTCTTTCGATAACGCACGATCAATGTTGAGGTTTAAAATGGTTTTTGAACCGATTGTTTTTGCGTAACTTTCTATCAATAAATCAAAAGAAACCGTTAATGTTTTATACTTTGATTCTATCGGGGAAACCTTAATATTTTGATATTTTGTTTTGTTATTTCCTAAAGCCAAGGTTGTATTTAAAAATTCTTCTTCGGTATTGTCTTTCTTTTTGTACAAATAATCCGTGACGAAATCCACTTTTTCATAACCTGTCAATATGCGTTCTTCAGACGCTTTAATGCTTCCATTCTCAAACGTAATGGTCGTATTTATGATTGCTTTGCTTTTTTCAGAAGGTTGTACAGGAACTTTTTTCAGAACAAATTTATCTGGAGAAATTCCGATTAATGCTTCTTTGGTTTGCGTAAATGAACTCGGCATTCCAAAATTGACATAACTGTCGGTGCCATCAATAAAAATGGTGTCTTTGTCAATAATCGTTGCGGTAATCATGTGATTGTCTACCATAGGTGTTGGCACTTCGTCATACAAATACGGACGATCGCGCGTGCCAATCCAAGTTCTAAACGAAGGAATTCCAACCCGATTCAACATTACATACAACAAATTTGCCATGTCTTTACAATCGCCATACCGGTTGTTGCAAACGCTAGCCGCACCACGAGGAATAAATCCGCCCAAGCCATCTTCAAAAGCAACATACGTGATATTTTCCTGAACCCAATTGTAAATTGCTTCGGCTTTTTCGAGATCGGTATTGTATTTTTTTGCGATATCTTCCGCAATCGTATATACTTTTTGCAAATCTTTTTCGTCGACTTGTTTTGCCAACGAAGCGTACCAACTGTACAAATCATTTACATTGTTTAACACCGGAATTGTTTTTCCTTTTTCTGTGTAATTTTTAATGTGTAAAATGATATGCGGTAAGTGATACAAAGCGGCTTCTGCATCTTCTTCGCTGCTATATTTGGCAACATTTTCGGCAGTCCAGGTGTAAATATTGCTATCTTTTGTTTCTTCTTTTTTGAAATTAACCGTGATATTTTCTGTGTGAAATTCTTTGTATCCAATTTGAAGATTTTTAGGAAACTCAATGCGCAACACGGCTTTTTTTGTGGGCGCGTACGTTCCAAATCGGAATAAACCTAAAAAATGAGGTTCCTTGATGATTTCCTTATATTTTAAATCCGTAATCGCACCTTTTGTCACTGCTGGAAACGTGAAGTTTTTGGTTTGCTGATCGCTGTAAAAAATACCATCATCAAACTCGTGTTTGGTTTCAATATAATCCACTTTTACTGTTTTTCCCGTTGAAGGAATATAGGTGGTTGCTTCAATATCTTCCAATGTGGTAAAACTATCAAAACGCAATGTTTCATTGGCGAAATACAGTTTATTTGCTGTTAAATATTCTGCTTTCTCATGAATGCTTTTTACAATGGTAAATTCGCCTTTGCGTAAATTAATTTGAATGTCTTCAGTACGTTCCAAAAAGTGAAAATCTTCGGAAGAATCATTTTGCGCAAAGCAAAAACTAACCATAAAAAGTAATAGAAATGTAGGGAATTTTAAATACGATATCGTCATAAATTACAATTTTAATCAATGTGGAGAAACTCACTAAGAAGCAAACAATCCTTATTGGAAAATATTGTGTGCAAAAAAGTAAACACAAGCCACTAAAATACTAAAAACTACGCAAGAAATTGTTGATTTCTCCTAGCTTATTTTTAAATTTACAGAACAACAATTACAAAAATGATTCCAAGTTTTAAAAATGTTCACCTAAAGTTCAAATTGGACGACAATTATTTCGATCACGAAAGTTTACAAGAAGTTGCTTATAGCTTTGTAAAAGAAGGCACTTTGCACGAAAAAGGATTGGGTAATTTCTTGCTCGATTGGTTAGACGACAAAACGTATATTGACATTTTTACGTCAGGTTCTACGGGAAAGCCAAAATCAGTCCGACTCGATAAACAAGCGATGGTACATTCGGCTTTGGCAACAGGCGATTTCTTTGGAATTGAACCTGGAGATTCCGCATTGCAATGTTTGCCAAGTAACTTTATCGCAGGAAAAATGATGTTGATAAGAGCGATGGTTTTAGGCTTAGAACTCGATTTGGTGGCGCCAACGTCAAATCCGCTCGAAAAAAATGAAAAACAGTACGATTTCTGCGCGATGGTGCCGATGCAAGTTGAACATTCATTAAGGCAATTACACCAAATTAAAACGTTGATTATTGGCGGCGCGCCAGTTTCTTCTACATTAATTAAAAACTTACAAAGAATACAAACAAACGCTTTTGCGACGTACGGAATGACAGAAACCATTACGCATATTGCGGCAAAACCGTTAAACAATCTACCGAAAGGGAAAAAAGCAAACTATCAAACCTTGCCAAATATTCACATTAGTGCTGACGATAGAAATTGTTTAGTGATTGATGCACCGCGAATTCAAACTGAAAAAATTGTCACGAATGACGTGGTTAAAATTATTTCAGATACCGAGTTTGATTGGCTTGGACGTTTTGATAATGTGATAAATAGTGGTGGCGTAAAACTCCATCCAGAGCAAATAGAGGAGAAGTTAAGTGCTTATATTTCAGGCAGATATTTCGTGTCGGCAATAAAAGATGAGCAACTTGGTGAAAAGCTAATTTTAGTGATTGAAGACAAAGAAAAAGCGATTGATATTTCAAACCTTTTGAAAACCATCAAGCAATCGAAGAAGTTTTCAAAATTTGAAATTCCAAAGAAAATTTACACTTTAAAAGATTTTATTCAAACCAATTCAGGAAAAGTACAACGCGAAAAAACGGTTGCTTCTCTTGGCTTTTAAAGTCTTAGTAATTCCTTATGAGTAATAGCTTCGTCAATATCAACAGTAACGTATTTATGACTGTTAAAAAATAATTTTTTAGACGTCAGTTTAATGGTTGCGACTTTACGACCATCTTCCTTTTCCTCAATGGATGTAACTTCAACTTCTGCTCCTTTTATATTCTCATAATTTGCAATGCCTCCTTTTTTTACAATGAAATTAGACTTAGGAAAGTGAATATGTTTGTAGTCGTTATTTTTAACTTCATTGATCGTAAAAACAGTTCCTACTTCAATATTTTGAGCATATATACTACTTGAAAAAAAGACCACTAAAAGCGTAACTAAAATATGATTTTTCATGATAAAAATGATTAGAGTTATTGTAGCTTCAAAAATAATTATAAAAAAAGATAGAAACAATATCAAAGCTTCTAAATATTTTGTGTTGAATAGAAATAACAACAACCAACGACTTCACTCATTCAAAATGGCACTTCACTCAATTCAGGTTTTTTAAAACGTATCCGATGCATAATTTCGAATAGAATTTAAAAAATAAAAAGGATGAGAAAAATAATTACACTATTGTTACTCTTGGCGATGAGCAGTCAAGTTTGGGCACAGGAAGTTGAAGTTTCAGGAACTGTCACAGATGAAGGCGGATTGCCATTACCTGGCGCATCCGTTGTCGTAAAAGGAACTACGAATGGAAAAACAACAGATTTTGATGGAAACTACAAAATAAACACAAATATCGGAGCTACATTAGTGTTTTCGTATGTCGGATTTATGACTCAAGAAGTCAAAGTGACAAGTGCTTCAATAAATGTACAAATGAAGCAAGGCGCAGAATTAGAAGAAGTTGTTGTAGTTGGATACAGTACTAGAAAAGAAAAAAGAGCAGTTGCTTCTGCCGTCCGTACTGTTGAATCTGGATCTTCAGATAAAGTGTTAAGTGGAACAGCTTCGGGAGTTTCTGTGACAAGCGGAAATGGTTTGCCACACAGCATCTTGACTGCGGGCGAAATAAATGATTTAAAAGATTGGAACGATTGGAAATCAGCAATCAACAAAGAACAGTACGTTTCATTTCAAAAACAATGGAATTTTTTCCTGCAACGAAAAATTAAAGTAGAAGTAAAAGATACTGATGGAAATCCTGTGAATAATGTAAAAACGACGTTATACACGAATGATAATAAAAAAATCATGTCCGTTTTGACAGATGTCAAAGGTGAAGCTTTTGTGTTTTTAGATTTTGATACGATTACCAATGATGATTATTACAGAATTCAATTAGAATGCGGTCAAAAAATTATAGGTAAAAAGATCTTGAAACATGCTGAAAAAGTAGCTTTTGTATTTGAAAATAAAAAATCTACGAATAGTGTTGATATTATGTTCACGATTGATGCAACTGGTTCTATGGGTGATGAAATTAACTATTTGAAAGCAGAATTAGAAGATATAATGAATAGAGTTGCTGCGGATGAAAATATTGATGAAAAGCGTGTTGCGTTAGCATTTTACAGAGATAAAAGCGATTCGTATGTGGTAAAAGAATATGATTTTGAAACCAATATTAGTAAAGTTCAAGCATCGTTAAATGAAAATGATGCAAATGGCGGCGGCGATTATGAAGAAGCTGTTGAAGAAGCCTTAGAAAAAGCGAATGCACTGGCTTGGAATCCGGTTGCAAAATCCAGATTAATGTTTTTGATATTAGACGCGCCACCACATTTTAATGAACAAATCGTTGTAAAAATCAAGAATCAAATCGCAAAAGCACAAGAAAAAGGAATTAAAATAATTCCGATTGTTGCAAGCGGCGCGAATAAAGATTTAGAATTTTTAATGCGATTCTTTAGTATATCAACCAATGGAACGTATGTTTTTTTAACAGATGATAGCGGCGTTGGAAATCCTCATTTAAAGCCAACGAAAGATGATTATAAAGTGGAAAAACTTAATGATTTAATTGTACGATTGATTAAGGAAAGCGTACAAACCAACGTATAATATATCATCTTGAAAAGATGAAGTAAACGCTTCACTCATTCAAAAGTAGTGTTCACTCAATATAGGTTTCAGAAGTAAAGTAATGAACGTATTTTTAACAAAGAATAACAAAAGGTTGGTTGTTTAGTTGTTTTATGATGAAAAGCCTAGTAAAATTCATACTCGCTAGGTTTTTCTTTTTTTGTTAAAAAAATCATAAAAAAAGTATAGAATGGCACAGAGTTTGTGATTCATGAAAGAACAAATCTTTGCTTTCAAAAGGAATAAAGATTAGGTTATTTTAGGTTTTTTAGGGGGAAAAGGTCTGGCTTTCAAATGCTAGGCCTTTTCTTATTTATGTGAAATAAGCATTGAGATTTTAGTATTGAGTATTGAGAAGTTTCAGACTGCACTTTGAAACTTTTGTATGTATAATGAGTTAGCACTACCAAAATACCAAGAGCGTAGTAATATCAACATACCAAAAGCGAAGCGCATCTAACAATCTAACAAAGTCTAATTATCACACCTGAATTACGCCTAAATTAAAAGGTTTCTCAATAGGCGCCTGATTTGCTGCTTCAATTCCCATAGAAATCCAAGTTCGTGTATCTAACGGATCAATGATCGCATCAGTCCATAAACGAGCCGCGGCATAATACGGGGAAATTTGTCGATCGTAGCGTGATTTTATCTTATTAAATAATTCTTCTTCTTTCTCTTTCGTAATAACTTCTCCTTTTTTCTTCAACGAAGCCGTTTCAATTTGTAACAAAACTTTTGCGGCAGAATTTCCACTCATCACCGCTAATTCAGCACTTGGCCAAGCAACAATCAATCGTGGATCGTATGCTTTTCCACACATGGCATAATTTCCTGCTCCGTATGAGTTTCCGATTACAATCGTGAATTTAGGAACGACACTATTACTCACCGCATTTACCATTTTAGCACCATCTTTAATAATTCCGCCATGTTCCGATTTACTTCCTACCATAAAACCAGTAACATCTTGTAAAAATACTAACGGAATTTTCTTTTGGTTACAATTTGCAATAAATCGGGTTGCTTTATCCGCAGAATCCGAATAAATGACACCACCAAACTGCATTTCACCTTTTTTTGTTTTGACCAACTTTCGTTGATTCGCCACAATTCCGACTGCCCAACCGTCAATTCGGGCATAAGCCGTGATGATACTTTGTCCGTAACCTTCTTTATATTCATCAAATTCAGAATCATCTACAATGCGCTTGATGATTTCCTTCATATCATACTGTTCATGACGTGCTTTCGGTAAAATTCCAAAAATATCTTCCGGATTTTCCTTCGGTTTCAACGCTTTCACACGATTATAACCTGTAGGTGTATAATCGCCAATTTTCCCAACAATATTTTTTATTTTGGTTAAGGCGTCTTTGTCGTCTGTAGCTTTATAATCGGTCACACCCGAAATTTCACAATGTGTAGTAGCACCACCAAGTGTTTCATTATCAATGCTTTCGCCAATAGCGGCTTTTACCAAGTAACTTCCCGCTAGGAAAATACTTCCTGTTTTATCTACAATTAATGCTTCATCACTCATAATTGGTAAATACGCGCCACCAGCCACACAACTTCCCATTACGGCAGCAATTTGGGTAATTCCCATACTACTCATTACGGCGTTATTTCTGAAAATTCGTCCAAAATGTTCTTTATCGGGAAAAATTTCGTCTTGCATAGGCAAATATACGCCAGCACTATCCACCAAATAAATAATGGGCAATCGGTTTTCAATAGAAATTTCTTGTGCGCGTAAGTTCTTTTTGGCAGTAATTGGAAACCAAGCGCCCGCTTTCACGGTGGCGTCATTAGCAACAACAATACATTGTTTTCCTTGAATATATCCAATCTTTACGACCACGCCACCAGACGGACAACCGCCATGGTCCTCATACATTTCATCGCCAACAAACGCACCAATTTCTATCGCAGGTTTTTTGTCATCTAGCAGAAAATCAATACGTTCACGTGCTGTCATTTTTCCTTTGCTATGATGCTTATCAATACTTTTTTGTCCGCCACCTAAACTCACTTTTGCTAAGCGATGACGTAATTGAGAGACTAAAAGTTTATTGTGATCTTCGTTTTTGTTGAAGTTGATGTCCATGGTTCTATTTTTTTCCTCCGCTAAAATACGAAACATATACGGCTATTAAAAGCAACAAAGTTTGAAAGTTTTCTTAAAAAAATATTAAATTGTTTACATGGAATTAGTTTCCTTGGAAAATAAAAATATTATTTGTAGTTTTGTGTAAAATATATAAAAATACTCATACATGAAAAAAATTATAGCCTTTGCGGGAAGTGACAGTAAAACATCGATCAACAAACAATTAGCCACATACACAGCCAATTTAGTCGAAAATGTAGAAGTTAAAGTGTTAGATTTGAATGATTATGAATTACCATTGTACGGAATAGATTTAGAACAAGAAATCGGAATTCCAGAAAATGCGCACACCTTTTTAAAAACCATTCAAGAAGCAGATGGAATCGTACTATCATTAGCAGAACACAATGGTGCGTATGCTACGGTTTTCAAAAATATCTTCGATTGGATGTCACGAATAGACAGTAAACTTTGGGGAAATGTACCCATGTTATTGATGGCAACATCGCCAGGACCAAGAGGTGGACAAACGGTTTTAGAAGTTGCAAAAGGAAGATTGCCTTATATGGGCGGAAACATTGTAGGCGACTATTCATTACCAAGTTTTAATGAAAACTTTGTTGATGGGAAAATTGTAAATGAAACATTGCTTGAAAAATTACACGTTGAGGTTGCTAAATTACAAGCGGCTGTGAATAAAGCATAGTTTTTAGTATCTTTAAGGAAAACAAACTAACCACTGTAAAATCATAAATTATGGAAGAAAAAGAAATCATCAAAGAATATAGTAATGAGGATATTACAGTGGTTTGGAAACCCAAAACGTGCATTCATTCTAAGAAATGTTGGAAAGAATTAATACAAGTGTTCAATCCACAAAGTAGACCTTGGATTACTATGGAAGGCGCCACTACAGAACGTATTAAAAAACAAGTAGAAGCCTGTCCGTCTGGTGCATTATCATATAAAAGTAACAAAACAGATAATCAAGAAGAAGCGCATTTAGAAACAAAAGTAGAAGCATTAGAAAATGGTCCTTTGTTAGTATATGGAACGCTAAACATTACAAATTCTGACGGAACTATCGATAAACGAAATAAAACAACTGCATTTTGTAGATGTGGAGCTTCTCAAAACAAACCATATTGCGATGGCGCGCATGTGAAAGCTGATTTCAAAGGATAAAAAAATAACTTAATGTAACACATGGGAGACATTTCCAAAGACATACAATCAAAATTTCCATCTGAAAAAGTGAAAGCTTTTATCAACATAAAATATACTGCGAATTGGATCAATAGTAAAGAAAACGAATTTTTCAAACCGTTCGGAATCTCACCACAACAATTCAATATTCTAAAAATCCTAAAAGGCGCAGGAAAAGCAATCAAAGTGCAGGAAATCAAAGATCGTATGATTGAAAGAGCACCAAATGCCACACGATTGATGGACAAGCTTTGCGCAAAAAAACTCATAGAACGCATTCCGTGTCCGGAAGATAGGAGAGTGGTTCACATTGCCATTACTGACAATGGAATCAATCTCTTAACCGAGATTGAAGGAAACATGAAAAACATCAAATTTTTGGATAACTTATCACAAGAAGAAGCCATTCAATTAAGTGACTTATTAGATAAAATCCGCTAAAAATTTGACCAAATATTTTCCATGGAAAATAATGCAAGCACAACAAAAAAAGAAAGAGTACAATTATGAAAACACTACGGAGCATAGCGTACAAAGGAACAAGTGACTATGTAAATATGGGCGGAAATCTCATCCGTCAACCGTTACCAACACAAGAAATCGATCAAGTAGATCCATTTCTGCTTTTGCATCATTACAAATATGAAGTTGGACCGTACAGTCCAGGATTATCGCTATCGCCACATCCACATCGCGGATTTGAGCCTGTAACATTTCTCATCAAAGGAGAACAATTACACCGCGATTCCCTCGGAAACGAAGGTGTATTAAATGCAGGCGATGTACAATGGATGACCGCAGGAAGTGGCGTAGTTCATGACGAAGGACCAAGTAAAGATTTCGTCGGAACAATGGAAGGCATCCAATTATGGGTAAACCTTCCCAAAAAGCATAAAATGACGACGCCGAAATACCAAGATATCAAAGCGGAGCAAATGCCCACAATTTCGGTGGAAAGCGGACAAGGAACTATCAAAGTGGTTGCTGGCGAACTCAATGGACAAAAAGGACCAGTATCTACATTCACGGAAATCAACGCGTACATTGCAAACTTGGAAACTGCTGGAAAAACAACGCTTTCAATTCCAAAAAATCATGAGCTTTTAGTCTATTTACTAGAAGGAGAAACCAATGTTAACGATCAGTATACGTTAAAACTTGGAAAACTACAAATGCTCACATTTCAAAAAGATGGAGAAGCAGTTTCATTAGAAGCGAACAAAAACAGCACATTGCTCATACTTTCTGGTGAACCTATCAATGAAAAAATCACTTCTTGGGGACCGTATGTCATGAATTCACAAACTGAAATCATGGAAGCCATGCGTGACTACCAACAGGGAAAAATGGGACATTTATATTAGTATGAGTAGTCAGTATTGAGTATTGAGACCAAATTAACAGAACAATTAAGTTTATAAGTTTAATAGTCTATATTCTGAGATAGACATATAGTTACACGCTAATTTTCAATCATTCAATTTTCAATCTTTTAATAAAAAAAACAATGAACACCATACTTCACAAAGCAAATACAAGAGGAAAAGCAGATCATGGTTGGCTAAAAAGTCATCACAGTTTCAGCTTTGCTAGTTATCACAATCCAGCACGAATGAACTTTGGGCAACTTAGAGTTTTAAATGACGATATTGTACAACCAAAAATGGGTTTTGGAACACATCCGCATCAAAACATGGAAATCATTTCCATTCCGTTAAGTGGCGCGTTATCGCACAAAGACAGCATGGACAACAAACGTGCGATTACCGTTGGAGAAGTTCAAGTCATGTCCGCCGGAACAGGATTGCAACATTCCGAATTCAATGACAGTAAAACTGACGAGGTTAACTTTTTACAACTCTGGATTTTACCCGAAACGCAAAATGTAACACCACGTTACGAGCAAAAACAATTTGACGAAACAAAACGAAACAATAACTTTCAAACCGTAGTTTCGCCATTAGACAATATTAAAGAAGATGCTCTAGGAATTCACCAACAAGCGTACATTTCACTAGGAAATTTTAATGAAAATAAAACAATCAATTTCAAACTTCATAATGCTTCACACGGAATCTATCTATTCTTGCTTGAAGGCGAAATTTCTGTTGCTAACGAAACATTAGAAACTAGAGATGCCATTGGAATTTGGAATACAGGAACTGTTGAAATTCATACTAAAAAAGCTTCAAAAATTTTAGTGGTAGAAGTTCCAATGAATTAAGAAGCTATAAAAATGATATGTAAGACTGTTTGAGAAGCAATATTTCAAACAGTTTTTTTATTTTGAATAACCTCAATTCAAAAGCAAACCAAAAATAATCCTCATTACCTTTAGAAAAAATACTTATCTTGCATCTAGTATTATGCGTGCATAATAAAAATATACTGTAATTTTGACAGAATTACACTATATTTAATACCATCAGAAAATCATCGGAATATATGAAGTACAAGCATATTTTTGAACCTTTAGATCTCGGATTTACCACCCTAAAAAATAGAGTGTTAATGGGTTCCATGCATACAGGTTTAGAAGAAAAAAAAAATGGATTTGAACGCTTAGCCGCTTTCTATGCCGAACGCGCAAAAGGTGGCGTAGGACTCATCGTTACTGGTGGAATGTCGCCAAGTGTTCGTGGTTGGTTAATGCCTTTCTCATCACGAATGAGCACAAAAAAACATGCTAGAAAACATAAAGTGATAACGGAAGCTGTTCACAAAAATGGCGGAAAAATATGTATGCAAATATTGCACGCAGGTCGTTATGGACATCATCCGCTCAATGTGGCGCCATCTGCTATACAATCACCAATTACACCTTTTAAACCAAGTAAATTAAGTAGTTCAGGTGTTAAAAGAACCATCAAAAATTTTGCAAATTCGGCATCATTGGCGAAAATGGCGGGTTATGATGGCGTAGAAATTATGGGTTCCGAAGGCTATTTAATCAATCAATTTACAGCTGAACGTACCAACATACGTGACGACGAATGGGGCGGAAATTATGCAAACCGTATGAAATTTGCGGTAGAAACGGTAAAAGCGGTTCGGGAAGCTGTTGGCGAAGAATTCATCATTATTTATCGCTTGTCTATGCTCGATTTGGTTGAAAAAGGAAGCAGTTGGGAAGAAGTAGTACAACTCGGGAAAGCGATTGAAAAAGCAGGCGCAAGCATTATAAATACTGGAATTGGCTGGCATGAATCACGAATTCCAACGATAGCAACTTCGGTTCCTAGAGCTGCATTTACGTGGATTACGGAACACATGAAAAAAGAAGTAAGTTTGCCATTAATCACTTCCAACAGAATTAACATGCCAAGTGTGGCTGAAAAAATTCTAGCAGATGGACACGCAGATATGATTTCCATGGCACGACCATTTTTAGCAGATGCCGAATGGGTCAACAAAGCGGAGGCGGAAAAAGCAGACGAAATTAATACGTGTATAGCCTGTAATCAAGCGTGTTTAGATCATATTTTCAAGCAAAAAGTGGCAAGTTGTTTAGTCAATCCAAGAGCATGTCACGAAACAGAATTTGATTACAAACCGGCAAGCATCAAAAAGAAAATTGCTGTTATTGGTGCCGGTCCAGCCGGATTAGCCGCTGCAACCATTGCCGCGCAACGTGGACACGAAGTCACGTTATTTGACGATAATAAGGAAGTTGGTGGACAGTTTAACATTGCGAAGCAAATTCCTGGAAAAGAAGAATTTTACGAAACACTTCGATATTTTAAAAAGCAACTAGAATTACATGATGTTGAGGTACAACTCAATACACGCGTTAACGCTGATGAATTAGCGCAAGGAAACTTTGAAGAAATTATTCTGGCAACAGGAATCAAACCAAGAACTCCAAAAATTGACGGAATTGAACACGAAAAAGTACTCAGTTATGTTGATGTTTTAAAACACAAAAAACCTGTCGGAAAGCGTGTTGCCGTGATTGGCGCTGGCGGAATTGGCTTTGATGTTTCAGAATATTTATCGCACGAAGGCGAATCGACCTCACAAAATATTGACGCTTGGTTAAAAGAATGGGGAATTGATAAAAGTTTGCAAGCCCGTGGCGGAATTGAAAATATGAAGCCAGACTTTCACGGATCGCCAAGAGAAATATATATGTTCAAACGGAGCAAAGGAAAATTTGGTGGAAACTTAGGAAAAACCACAGGTTGGATTCACAGAGCGAATTTAAAAAAGAAAAATGTACACTTCATTGGAGAAGTTCAATATACAAAAATTGATGATGTAGGATTGCACTATATACAAAACGACGAAGCGAAAATTTTAGAAGTGGATAACATTGTCATTTGTGCAGGACAAACACCTTTAAAAGAACTTTCAGATCCGTTACAAGCGAAAGGAATGACCGTTCATATCATTGGTGGTGCGGATGTTGCGGAAGAATTAGACGCAAAACGCGCCATAGATCAAGGAAGTCGTTTGGCGGCAAGTTTGTAAAGGAATACAAAAAATCATACTTTTTAGATAAATAATTATCATGTCTCCTCATTTCAAGAAAGCTACTGTAGACATACTTGCAAAAAGAGCAGCTTACAAATGCTCTAATCCAGATTGTAGGGTAAACACAATAAGTCCTAATTCAGATCCAAATAAAACTACTATAATAGGAGAAGCCTGCCACATTTTTGCAGCGAAAAAAGGAGCGAAAAGATATAATGAAAATATGTCTAATCAATCCAGAGCAGATATAACAAATGGTATTTGGCTTTGTAGAAATTGTCATAAACTAATAGATACTGACGATAAAAAGTATACTTCTAATTTATTATTTATCTGGAGAGAGAAACATGAAGAATTTATATATTCTACGATAGGAAATAAAACAGAAAAAATTTTATATGAAGAAAGAGTCTCGAGTCTAAAAGATTTTAGTAGTTATCCTCCTATTGTAAAAAGAATAGTCATTGATAAACCTTTAGGTTGGGAGTACAGACTTGCAGCAGAATTAATGAAATATTTAAATGAGCCAATTTTTAGACAACTTAGGGATTTAAGAAATGGTTTATATTTGAAGAAGATAGAAAGTGTTAATTCTGAGAGTGCTTACGAGTGGATTCAAGATAGAATTTCGGAGTTGTCAGTTATGGTTAAACCAGCAACAGGGTTATTAAAACTTTTAACAGAAAGTTTTGGTAAGCCAGGAGAAGAAGGCGATATATATGAGATTCATCATGCAACAAAATTAATTAAAAATTACTTATCCCAAATATTACTTTTTGAAGAAAAAGTTTATTTTGTTAATGTTCCTGAAGAGTATGAAAAACTTGTAATGTTATTAAGAAATTTGATAGGATCACAAGTTGAAAAATTATCATTAATACCTTCTGATTTAGAAGATGTTTTGACAATCATGGAAAATACGGATGAGTCAGAACTTCCCAAAGAAATAAGAAAAGAAATCGTATTTGAAGTTCCTTATAATTGGGAAAAGCGATTTAGTGAAGAATTAGATAAAGTTACAAATCAAAAGAATAAAATTTCAGAAAAGTCCTCTAATAGCTGTCTATCTACTTTAGTTTACATTGTTCTGATAATTTTAATAATTATTTTTTATATGTGATAAAACTTTAAAATCATAAAAAGAAAACCCGCAATATTCATCAAAAAATTGCGGGTTTTTTCGTCTAAATTCTAAAAGCGAAGCGGTCTAACATCTTGTACTAAAATACAGGCTCAACCGTATATCCTTGTTTTCTCAACAAATTAATCACACCTTGTTCTCCTGGTAAATGCAGTGCGCCAACACCAATAAAAGCAGGTGCTTCTGTAGCAATTTTTTCAATCAATGGAATCCAATTACGATTGCGTTGATCGACTAAATTTTCTTGAAAATCAGCTTCCAATCCTTGTTTTGTCATCACTTTTTGCAAGCCTTCCAAATCTTCTGCGTTGTAATAAAGTGTCATTTCTTCAAAAGATTCTTTACTATCTTCCATGCCGTTTTTCGCCATTTCTACCAGTGTTTTTAACTGTTCTTCATACGGAATTTTATCAAAAACGCTCATTTGATCGGCAATGGTTTCCAAGCCAATTACATTTTCGTTTTGTGCTTTGGCAACTTTTAAAAATTCACTTTCATACGCAACTCCATTTTCACAAACCGTCATTTTAGACGTAATAGTTGAGGTAATTGCCAATGGTTTCATAGTGTTGAATAGTTTTAAATCCAATCCAACTTGTTCTTTAAAAAAATCAGCCAAGATTTTATAATCTTCTTCATTTAACAAGCTTTGAATGGTTTTTCCATCTTCCAAAAAAATGAGTTTCATCATTTCTGCTTGTAAATTTGCATCAGACATATCAATTTCTAAGACCAAGCGATCTGTTTCGTCAAACGCTTTTTTTAGTTTATCAGTAAACTTATAATCACAGGTTAAATGTATAGTTCCATACAAATAGGATGGTTTTTGAATGTCTTTTCCTGAAATTTTCCATAGTAATGACTTCTCAAGTTTTGGACTTTTTGAAGTATTAACAACCGATTTAGTAGAATTACATCCAATAAAAAGTGCTAAAATACCAAGTATTAGGAGTGAAAGTTTTTTGTTCATAGGATATGGAACTATTTTGTAATTAATTTTTTCCGAAAGATACTAAAAATTATACTGCAAAGTTCCGCCAACGACAAAGGACATTTTTGAATTTGTACCTAGTAAACTTTTAGTTTTTGAATTAAAAATTCGATATTTGTAATTCATAAAAGCGCAAAGGATTGGGTATTTTGACTCCGCTCAACATAAAACTTGTTGGAGCTTCTCACAGGGAGCGATTACCGAAAGCCTGACTGTATGAATACTGAGCGGAGTCGAAGTGTGATGCAGATGCGCCCAAATAAAAGATATTATGGGAATGAACAAAAATACAGTATTAGCTTGGGCAACCTTAATTATGATTATTGTTGGACTGGGTTTGATTGCACTTGGAGCGTTTAGATATGACGACGTTGCGGGTTACGGATTTGCCGCTGTTGGTATCGGATTTTTTGCTATTGCATGGGTTTTCAATGCTTTAAAAGGGCGTGTATAAAAAAATATCGAATTGTAAATTTTTCTTACAAAAGTTTTTTTATGTGTAAAAATTTAATCGTAGATTTACGATCTTGATAAACTAAAAAACAAATAGTATCATCGTATTTATGGAATTAGAAACACTGATTACGAAATTTCAACAAAAAGATGCCAAAGCTTTTGAAGCGTTATATGGTATGTATAACGATAGTATTTTTGGTGTGATAAATACGATTGTAAAAAACGAAGATATTGCCACTGAAATTCTTCAAGATGTCTTTATAAAAGCATGGAATAAAGCAGAAACATACAATGTTGGAAAAGGTCGTTTTTTCACGTGGATACTGAATATTGCTAGGAATGCAGCGATTGATAAAACGCGTTCAAAATCTTTTAAGAACTCTCAACAAAACCTTGACGTTGATTTTTTCGTACATAGTATAGAAAACAATGATAATTTGGACGAACAAACAAACGCAATTGGTATAAAGAAGTATGTAGGCAAGCTTGCCGAAAAGTGTAAGCAAATTATTGAATACATTTACTTCAAAGGATATACACAAAAAGAAACCTCGGAAACCCTTGAAATTCCGATTGGAACGATAAAAACGAGGAATAGAAACTGTATTAGCGAACTTAGAAAAATGTTGGAAGTATAATCATGGATAGTAAAGAATACATAGCATCTGGAATTTTAGAGCTGTACGTAGCTGGAGTGCTTTCTGAGAAAGAAAACGCCGAAGTGCATGCAATGATGCTAAAATATCCAGAAGTTACGAAAGAAGTCTTAGAAATTGAAGCAGCCATTATACAATTAACAGCCGCTACAAGTGCTAAAGATACTTCCGATGTCTTTGAAGCCGTAAAAGAAAAATTACAGCTTAGCGACACCGATGAAAGGAAAGTAATTCCGTTACAAAAACCACGTTCCTTATTCCGTTATGCAGGTTGGGCAGCCGCCATTATTCTCGCAGGTGGCTTAGTATTATCCGTATTGAAAACAAACGAATTACAATCGGAAATTGACCTTGTAAAAACTGAAAAAGAAGCGCTGAAAGACGAAATTTACAAAGCAAATAGTGATTTAACGGCAGCGACCGAATTGCTAAGTGTTTTGAGAACAAAAGATATTATTTCGGTGCCACTTGGCGGACAAACCGTTTCGCCATCATCTTATGCAAAAGTATATTGGGATAAAAAATCGAACAATATATATTTAGATTTACAAGGATTGCCAGATCCGCCAGCAGGAAAAGTATACCAAGTTTGGTCGTTAACTTTAAATCCATTAACGCCTACAAGTTTAGGTGTCATAGAAGATTTTGCTGCGGATAAAGACAAAGTGTTTGACTTGAAAAACACGAACGAATCGCAAGCGTTTGGAATTACATTGGAGCCAGCAGGCGGAAGCGAATCGCCAACATTAGAACAACTCTACACGTTAGGTATTGTAGCTTCAAATCCTTAAAGAATTACATGAAATATTTTTAAAACGCCATTCTATTTTTTAGAATGGCGTTTTTATTTTATTTGAAATCTTCATAAGAAACGGAATTGCAATTCGATAGATTTTTTTAACTTTCCATTTCAAATCATAAAATGAAAAAGATAAAACTTTTATACGTGTTGCTTTTCTTTGCCATCTTTTTTGTGGCTTGTACTGAAAAGCAGGTCAAAGATAAATATTGTTCCAATGAGCGTAGTTTGTTGTCAATTCCAGATTCAATCAAGCAAATAACAATAGATTATTCACTCCAAATAAAACCACTATTCAATTCTATTGAAAAAAAACTGGGGAAAAATTTATGTTGGAATTTAACAAGTTTCGGATTGATTTTAACGAATAAAGACGTCGTACAAGTTGAAATTCTTAGAAAGTGCAAAAGTGCAATTATTAGTTGTTTTATAAGACATCCAGAAGTACATATCATATTAAATCAAAAAGGAATGGTTATGATTGAAAATGAAATTACTTCCATAGATTCTGTGAAATTTTGGATTGGTAAAAACTTTCCAAATGATGCCAAATACGGTTTAGAAGAAATTTCCATAAGATGGGATACAGAAACACCAAAGGACAGTATTGAAAAAGCGTTTGTTAATATTACTGATGGATATTTACAAAGTTACCAAAAAATGGCTCAAAAACTTTTTTCAAAGAATCTCTGTGACTTAAAAATCGTTCAACTAGATAGTTTAAAGGAACAATTACCCATCAAAATACGATTAGAATTGAATAGATAAATTATTCCGCCACCGCCACCTATTGAAGAATAATATAGCGTACAAACTACTAAAAAAGAAAAGACACTTCGTTATAAAGTGTCTTTTCAATCAATAAAAACCAATCGCCTAACAAAAGTTAGCCTATTTATAGTCTACCAAAACTATAATCTTTGAATTTTTTCTGTCAGTATTGGACCAACTTCAAAACTACTTTCGAGTAATTCTGCTTTGATATCCGCAACTGAAGCTGTGTTTCCGTTTGCTTTTAGAATCTCTGCAGCGTGATACATCGCAACAGGTTCAAAGGTTTTGTCAATCACATGTTTTTGTATAATTTCTAGGGCTTTCGCCGAATTTCCTTGTAAGTGATATGTCCAGGCAAGTAAATCGTAGGATTGTGGTGTTGGACGCAATTTGACTTCTTGTTGTGCAATTTCTAAGGCTTTTTCAGTATTGTGTAATTCTTCTGAAAGTACAGAAACTGCATACGAAGTGTACATCACACCATAATTTTTATCATCAATCGCTTTTATAAAAGTTTGGATATTTTTTTCTTTTTCAGCAGTATTTCCCATGTATTCGGCAATTTCAGCTTTCAATAAATAATAATCTGGTGCTTTGTGTTGTTCCATAATCGTATTTAAAATACGCAATGCTTCTTCCGGATTTTTCTCGTATGAAAATACAATCCAGGCAATTCCTTTTTTAGCATACGCGTCATTTGGATCCAGTTCTAAAGCTTTCAAATAATGTTGATATGCTTGTTTAATTCTTCCGGCATGACCGTAAAAATCAGCTAAATTCGTATACGACCATTGTTTTAAGAATTTATTATTTGCATCTTCGGCTTTTGCCTTTGCTTTCTCCATCATTTTGATAGCTGCCGTCAATTTTCCTTCATGATCGTACCATTTGGAAACTCTAATAAAAGCATCAAAAGTGTTATCATTTTTAAAATAGTTTAAATACTGTTCTGCTTCCGCAACATTTCCGAGTTCTAAATACACATCGAATAACATTTTTTGCGTTGCGTCTAAATTTTCGCCTAGTTTTTCAGCTTTTTTCAATAACACTAAACTTTCTTGAAAACGGTGCTGTGAAATATAATTTCGCACCAAACTTCTGATGTAGCCAGCATTTTCATACTTTGTCCGTTCATTTAAAAGTTCCAAGTGACTAGCCGCTTCCAATAAATGAGAAATTTCACCTGTCGCTTTAAACAGTTGTGAATGTGCACTTGCAACTTTTGAATGATACGGATACTGATTCGGCGCTTTTTCTAATTTTGATGTCCAAAAGTTTTTAATTTCGGAAGCATCAGTAAGTGTTTTGTTTTCAGCAACTTCTAAATATGAATTATATTCAGCAGCCGCTGTAATTTTTTGTGAAGTTTCGGAAGTGCAACTTAGTACTAAAGTGCAAATTCCTAAAATTTTTAATAGTGTCTTGGTATACATTTGATTGTTTTTTTATGATTAGTATTGAATTTAAAAAAAGAGAGCATTTAGTGGATCGTTAAACCAAATAACATTGGGGGCATGTTACTAAATGCTCTCAAAACAAATTAAATTTTTACCACGGTGAGGCTAAGTATGGAAAAGAGGACAAAAAAGGCTTATCGTTGGCGTCTACATGATCATCAGAGAGATTTGGGTTTTCTGTGAAGTCTTCGCCGCCAAAGATTAATAATAATTCAACTGTAATCACGTCATCTGCTAATGCGCGACCTGTTAACACATTTGTGCCGTCATAAAAAGTGGTAGTTCCGTCAAGCGAAACATTTAGGACATCGGTTGCTAATAATCCTGTAAAAGCGGCCGCGTCTAGCCCTAAAGCATTTTGATCTCCTGCATTTGCATACGCAGGACTCAATCCTGTTAAATTTGTTTGAAACATTCCTTGAAAAGCAGCATTTTGCTGTGAAGGAACGGTTGTATTGAACATATCTTTACTTGTAGAAGAAACAAACACTGTATTTACAGCTGGTCTTCCCATTTGATCTTGTTGTGCAAACGTTCCTGTAAAATCAGGTCCGTTGTCAATTACAATTGTATTATCGTCTGAAGAACAACTCGTTAATGTGATGGCACTCACGAGCATAATTCCTAAAATTGATTTTATATTTTTCATTTTCTTTCTATTTAATGGTGAATTTTTTATTGATTATTGTTTTCCTTTTGCTTCTGCCCAAACATTGATCGTTCCTGAACCGCCAATTTGTGATTTTGGTACTTCTACTACAATTGACAATACATTTGAACCTGCAAAAGTGTCGCTTCCAGGGTTGTTAAAAGAAGTTGCGTTTCCAGCAATAATTTGTCCGTACTGAGCGAAATCCATAAAGAAAGGATCGTCTCTTGGACCTGCGAAAAACTTCATTCCGTTATTGGTTGCTGTAATAGCGTTGCTTCCGTATGATGTAATATCTACTGAAGAAATAGTTGCGGAAGTTTCAATAACACTACTTAATCCTGTAGCACTTGGCGCGATTGGTCCGAAGAAATACATTTTTCCGTTTCTTGGAATTGCTTGAATCACTAAATCTTCTACATTATCTCCAGAAGTGTCAATGTTAATTTCAATTAATGTGTTTTCGTCAAATGAAGCATTTGATGTTGCTGTCGGACTTAATAATCCTTGTGTGTTTACAACAAAAGCGATAGAGTTGCTGTCTTCTCCTTGAAAGGCGTAGAAATCGGTAATATCTGAAGTGGTTCCTTGAACGGCTGGCGCATCAATATGATCTGCTGCAATTAAAAAGAAACTTCCGACCAATATAATACTGATTCCTAAAATGGTTGTTACTCGTTTCATAATTTTTAGTTTTATAGATTTTTACTGTTTGACATTATATACGAGAATAAAGACAACACGGTTTTCTGAAAATGTAAAAAAGTTTTAAAAAAGTTTAGGAATTTATGAGTTTTTAAGTTTAAAGTGTTGATTTTTAATTGTTTAATTTATTTTTAAAAAAATATTTTTTTTTGAATTTAATTGGATGAAACTGTAATTTTAAAATAAATAGGACTTGAAACTTCGTTTTTTCATTAGTGTTCGATAAAATCTTTCACATTAGTTCGAAAATATTGCTACAAAAAAGTTTCTAAGCCTAGATAACTCAGCAAAGTCAAAGTTTCAATACAAACCACCATGCTTTTTGTTGTTTTATATTTGTAATTGAATGATTTCGTAAAGAATCAAAAACACATAAATTATAAGTACTGTTTATCAGTTCGTAACCTGATTCGTCTTTATTCTGAAATCTATCAGCGTTTCGCTGAGTTTGTCAAAGCGTAGCGGTCTTTTATCTTTAGTCGGACAGCAATTTTTTTTTAAATCATTCCATCTTTCCATCCTATTTATATGTGCGAATGCTAAGACAATTATGTATATTTGTTTCATAACAATCAAATTAAAGAACAATTATGTCAGACGATAAGAAAGTGATCTTTTCTATGAATAAGGTTTCTAAAACCTATCAAAGTACCAACAAACAAGTTTTAAAAGATATTTACCTCAGTTTTTTCTATGGAGCCAAAATTGGGATTCTCGGTCTCAATGGTTCTGGTAAGTCTACCTTACTAAAAATTATTGCAGGTGTGGAGAAAAATTATCAAGGCGATGTTACCTTTTCGCCAGGTTATAATGTGGGTTATTTAGAGCAAGATCCACAATTAGACGAAACGAAAACCGTGATTGAAATTGTAAAAGAAGGTGTTGCCGAAACGGTTGCCATTTTGGATGAATACAACAAAATCAACGATATGTTTGGTTTGGAGGAAGTATATTCTGATGCGGATAAAATGGACAAGCTCATGGCGCAACAAGCAGAATTACAAGATAAAATAGACGCTTCTAACGCTTGGGAATTAGACACAAAACTAGAAATTGCGATGGATGCCTTGCGTACGCCAGAACCTGATAAACTCATTGGAGTACTTTCTGGAGGAGAACGTCGTCGTGTAGCTTTATGTCGTTTATTACTTCAAGAACCAGAAATTTTATTACTCGATGAGCCAACCAACCACTTGGATGCAGAATCGGTACATTGGTTAGAACATCACTTAGCACAATACAAAGGAACCGTAATTGCGGTAACGCACGATAGATACTTTTTGGACAATGTTGCTGGTTGGATTTTAGAGTTGGATAGAGGAGAAGGCATTCCGTGGAAAGGAAACTATTCTTCTTGGTTAGATCAAAAATCAACGCGTATGGCGCAAGAAAGCAAAACCGCTTCCAAACGTCAAAAAACATTAGAACGCGAATTAGAATGGGTTCGTCAAGGTGCCAAAGGTCGTCAAACCAAACAAAAAGCACGTTTGAAAAACTATGACAAATTGATGAGTCAAGATCAAAAACAAATGGACGAAAAGTTGGAAATCTACATTCCAAATGGGCCACGTTTAGGTACGAATGTGATTGAAGCGACTGGTGTTTCCAAAGCTTTTGGCGATAAATTATTGTATGAAGATTTAAACTTCAACTTACCACAAGCAGGAATTGTTGGTGTCATTGGTCCGAATGGTGCTGGAAAAACGACGATTTTTAAAATGATTATGGGTGAAGAAACGCCCGATAAAGGAAGTTTTACAGTCGGCGATACCGCAAAAATTGCGTATGTCGATCAGGCGCATTCTAATATTGATCCTGATAAATCCATTTGGGCAAACTTCTCAGATGAGCAAGAATTAGTGATGATGGGCGGAAAGCAAGTAAATTCGAGAGCGTATTTGAGTCGATTCAATTTTGCAGGAAGCGAACAAAATAAAAAGGTAAGTACACTTTCGGGTGGAGAACGGAATCGTTTGCATTTAGCCATGACGCTGAAAGAAGAAGGAAACGTTTTATTACTCGATGAGCCAACCAACGATTTGGACGTAAATACGTTACGAGCGTTGGAAGAAGGTTTGGAAAACTTTGCAGGTTGTGCCGTAGTTATTTCGCATGATAGATGGTTTTTAGATCGTATTTGTACGCACATCTTAGCATTTGAAGGAAATTCAGAAGTCTATTTCTTTGAAGGAAGTTTTTCTGATTACGAAGAAAATAAAAAGAAACGTTTGGGTGGTGACTTGATGCCGAAACGTATAAAGTATAAGAAGTTGATTCGTTAATTGAGTTTATTTTCATTCCTGCGAAGGCAGGAATCTTTTCGAAAATAAACAAGCTCTCATTTCGAGCGCAGTCGAAAGGCTCGATATGACATTAATCAAACCCAAAAAAACCTCGTGATTGCGAGGTTTTTTGGTTTACTATTCTTTTGAACGCTAGCGCGAGTTTGTAACTCGTGCCGAACTGAGTGAAAATTATAAATGTACAAGTTGCAAACTTACGCTAGCAAATACTTATCATTAACAAAGAAAACTTTTTTGTATTTTAGATTTATGAGTAGAAAGTATAAGTTTCATAACGAATCTGGAGTCTATTTTGTAAGTTTTGCTACTGTTTATTGGATTGACGTATTTACCAGACAACTGTATTTTGATATCTTGTCAGACAGTATACAGTATTGTCGATCAGAAAAAGGAATGGAAGTGTATGCTTATTGTTTCATGCCAAACCATGTGCATTTTATTTTTCGATCTGCAAATGAAGATCCATCAGGATTATTACGAGATTTTAAAAAATACACTTCCAAGAAAATTATCGAAGCCATCAAAAATAATTCACAAGAAAGTAGAAAAGATTGGCTTCTTTCAATGTTTGAAAAAGCTGGAGGCGAAAAAAGTAATGTATCGAAATATCAATTTTGGCAACACCATAACAAACCTATTGAATTATGGAGCGAAACCGTTATCAAACAAAAAATAGATTATATTCACAACAATCCTATGGAAAGTGGTTTCGTTACGGATGCAATAGATTGGAAATATTCTAGTGCAAGAAACTTTCAAGACGATCATACTATTTTAGAAATTGACGCTATTGGATTTTTTGGATAATACTTTTTAGCTTGTTTGCCGGCACGAGTTACAAACTCGCGCTAGCTTTGGAGGTTTTTTGTTGTAAAATAGTCCAAAACCTAAATCTGTAAACGGTGTGATTTGACTCTTTAGTATTAGGTTATAATTAACATTAGTTAGTAGTACCCGAAGGCTAGCGCGAGTTTGTAACTCGTGCCGAACTGAGTAAAAATTATAAATGCACAAGTTGCAAACTCACGCTAGCAAACACTTACTAGCTTCGGATTAAACAGATTTGCAAAACCTAACTTTCATCCAAAATGCCAAAGCTTGCATAAGTTTATAACTCTTGTTAGCTTTTAGATTCAATGTCATACGAAGTATGTCGTATTAAAAGCTAGTGTAGATTATCCAATTCAAATCATTAAATTGGAACGCTTCACAAGTTGCAATTGATTGTAAAATAGAAGTTTTAACCCATGAATTTGTTGGATTGTTTAAATTAACTGAAAATTCTAAACTTAAAACAATACCTTTGCGGTTTAATTTAAAATCACATGCGATTACACAGAAATTTAGTCTTTTCAGTCATTGACGGACTAAACTTAATATTTAATGAAGGAGATTATGCAGACAAAGTAGTTGAAAAATTACTAAAACGAGACGCACGTTGGGGAAGTCGCGATCGTAAGTTTGTTGCCGAAACCACGTATGATATTGTGCGTTGGAAGCGATTATACGCTGAAATAGCCGAAATCAAAGAAAACTATTCCCGTGAAAATTTATGGCGTATTTTTGCCGTTTGGGCAACGCTTAGAGGTATTGAATTACCCGATTGGAGTCAACTCGAAGGAACGCCAACCCGCAGAATCAAAGGACGTTTTGATGAACTTTCAAAAACTAGAAAAATCAAAGAATCTATTCCTGATTGGTTAGATGAATTAGGTGTTGCAGAGTTAGGTGAAAAAGTTTGGTCCAAAGAAATTCATGCGCTCAATCAACAAGCGGATGTCATTATTAGAACCAACACCTTACGAACTACAAAACAAAAATTACAAGCCCTATTAGCTACTTTTGAAAATGAAACTGAAGAAATAAAAGGGCATCCAGTAGCATTACGCCTAAAAGAACGTGCTAATATTTTCAAAAATGACGCCTTCAAAAATGGATTATTTGAAGTACAAGATGCCAATTCACAATTAGTTTCTGAATTTTTAGATGTAAAACCAGGGATGAAAGTCGTGGATGCTTGTGCAGGCGCAGGCGGAAAATCGTTGCACTTGGCAGCGCTTATGGAAAACAAAGGAAACTTAATCTCTTTAGATATATACGAAGCAAAACTACGCGAACTAAAACGTAGAGCAAGACGTAATGGTGCGCACAATATTGAAACTCGCGTGATCGATTCCACGAAAGTGATCAAAAAATTACACGACAAAGCAGATCGTGTGTTGATTGATGCACCTTGTTCAGGATTGGGCGTTTTACGTAGAAATCCGGATGCGAAATGGAAAATTCAACCGGGTTTCTTAGATAAAGTACGAGAAACACAACAAGATATTTTGCAACGGTATTCAAAAATGGTAAAATCAGGAGGAAAAATGGTCTATGCAACCTGTTCTATCTTACCTTCTGAAAATCAACAACAAGTAGAAAAATTTCTAGCTTCCAACGAAGATTTCATTTTGTTAGAAGATAAAAAACTATTAGCATCCACATCAGGATTTGACGGTTTTTACATGGCATTACTTGAACGAAAATAAAATTCCATACACATTCAATATAATTTATTACAATGAAAAAAACAGTACTTTTAATAATCGGATTGATATCATTTATTGGTTTTGGACAACAATCTTATTACAATGATGTAAATCTTACCTTGACAGGAACTCAATTACGTGATGCGTTAGCGGTAAAAGTCATCAACACACATTCAAACTCATTATCCTATTCTGAAATTTGGACTGCAACGATGACGACAGACTTAGATCCGAATAATTCAAACAACGTTTTACTTATTTACGGATGGGAAAACGGAACAGACGGAGATATCACCAACGATTTGTCAAGAGATAAAAACAGTAATGGTGGAAATGTAGGCGATTGGAATAGAGAACATACATTTGCAAACTCATTAGCAAATCCAGATTTAGATGCTTCAGGACAAAGTGGTCCTCCATATAGTGATGCGCACAACTTACGTTCGTCAGATGTACAACGAAATGGACAACGTGGGAGTTTAAAATTCGCAGCCGGTTCAGGGAATTCTGGATCAGTTAGTGGCGGATGGTATCCTGGTGATGCTTCTGTTGGCGGAACCGATTGGCGTGGTGATGTTGCACGTATTGTGATGTATATGTATATCAGATATGGTTCACAATGTTATCCAACATTAGTTGCTGAAGGAACTACAAATAGCGTAGACGCAAACATGATTGATTTATTGTTAGAATGGAATGCGGCAGATCCTGTGTCTCCGTATGAAGATGCACGTAATGCCTATCATGAAAACATCATGAATGCGACGGCACAAGGAAATCGAAATCCTTTTATAGATAATCCACGTTTAGCCACACAAATTTGGGGCGGAACTCCTGCGGAAGATCGCTGGGGAATTTTCACGACAGATACTGAAGATCCGACAATACCAATGAATATAATGGTGAGCAATGAAACCAGCAATAGTATTGATGTTTCTTGGACAGCTTCCACAGATAATATTGGCGTTACAGAATATGATGTATATGTAGATGGAATGTTTGACCAAACCGTAACCACAACTTCAACCACAGTAAATAGTTTGTCACCATTAACAACCTATGCGTTTACAGTAGTTGCAAAAGATGCCGCCGGAAACGAATCTGCACAATCAATAGGAGTAAACGGTACCACTTTAGCAGGTGGCGGAAGTGGAAATGGCACCAGTTTATATTTTTCAGAATATATAGAAGGAAGTTCATTCAACAAAGCGCTAGAAATTGCGAACTATACAGGAGCTACTGTTGATCCTAATGATGTAACCAATGTATATACACTAAAAATTAGTACCAACGGAAGTCCTACATGGAATTCTACCTATACATTTCCTATGGGAACCATGATTAATGATAGTGATGTATTTGTTATAGGAAACACAGGTTTGGCTGTATGTACAGGTGTTGTAGATGATTCGGATGATACCATTACAGGATTTAATGGAAACGACGCTATCGGACTATTTAAAAATGATATACTAATTGATATTATTGGAACTTTGGGCGATGGAACTACGTTTGCATCCAATACAACTTTAGTAAGAAAAGCAAGTGTAAGCGCTCCTAATACCACTTACACTGCCAGCGAATGGGATGCTTCTGCTTCAAATACCTGTACAAATTTAGGAATGCATACGCAAACATTAAGTGTTGCTGTATTTGAAAGTGAAATATTTTCCATCTATCCAAATCCAACAAATGGAAATGTAGTCTACATTCAATCAAAAAATAATACGGAAATTTCAACAGTTCGTATTTATGATATGACAGGAAAACAAATCTTGCAGCAAGCAAATCCAACCAACGAAATCAACGTTCAAGGATTGCAACGTGGACTGTATATTTTACAATTACAAATTGGGAATCAAACCATTAACAAGAAGTTAGTGAAGCAATAAAGGGATTCTTACAGTTATAAAAAAACGACATTATTAGAGATAATAGTGTCGTTTTTTTATATTTTTATCTCAAATTGCTATTGACCATGAAAAAAATTACATTATTTATCATTGCTTTATGTCTAAGCTTTATTTGCTTTTCACAAGATACAGAACCGCCAACAACTCCAGTTAATTTTCAATTTATAAACAATCCTACAACTCAACCAGATGATGTTTCTGTACAATGGGAACACGCAACAGATAATGTTGGAGTAACTACCTATGAAATTTACATCAATGGTATCTTAGAAGAAATCATTGCGTATGATGGCGCCAATGTCATTCAATATGCTCCTTTTTTATATTTCCCTAATGGAACATACTGCTTTACGATACTTGCTAGAGATGCAGCAGGAAACGCTTCACCACTATCCAATCAAATTTGTAAATATGTGAATGTTATTTATCAAAATGCACCAAACAAACCTTATTTATCGGGCTTATTAAACTTTGCAGGTGATAATAAAGCGATTGAAATATCAAATCAAACCAATCAAGATATTGACTTATCAGATTATACCTTAAAAATAAGCTATGACGGTAGCGGAACATGGGATGCCGTATACACATTTCCAGCAAATACGATCTTATCAATCTATGAAGTTTATGTGATTGCGCATCCAAATATTTCAATTTGCGCAACTCAAATTGATGACTACAATAGTACGATTACTAATTTTGATGGAAACGATGTGATTGGCTTGTTCAAATATGATGTTTTTTATGATGCAATTGGTGAATTGGGCAATAGCGGAACACTCATAAATACCGATTTATTTATTAAGAGAGAAACGCTATCGGAACCAACTCCTTCTACATCTTTTAATTTAAATGGTTGGAATATTTATGGAAATAATGGCAACTGTCCAGACTTATTAGGCTTTTCGTATTTGGTTTTATTAGCTATTGAAGAAACAGAATTGAACAGTTTCAATATGTATCCAAATCCTGCAACGGGAAATAGGATACAATTCAACACAAAAAACAATCAAGTTATTGACCATGTAATGATTGTAGATGTGAATGGTAAAACTATTTTAACTGCATCAAATATCACTAACAATCAATTAGATATCCAAAATATTCGAGAAGGAGTATATTTCGTGAAGATTCAATCTCAAAACAAAACAAGCGTTCATCAATTAATTCGACAATAAAAATCGATTTCATCCCAAAAAAACAAAAGCTCCGAACAAACATTCGGAGCTTTCTATATTACACAATTATGCCAGTAAAAATGTAATTTAAGTTAAAAGTACTAAATACTTTTCAAATATTTAAAATGATTTCATAAACGTTGAAAATTACCAACGAACGTTTCAATCAGTTGCCAAGTTATTTTGCAACTAAAAAGTCTAATAGTTTTCCTATTTAACGTGAGTTCGATATAACTTAACTTTTAATGTTTTGTGTTTCAGTATTTTAATTCAAATGTCAAATCGAGCGCAGTCGAGATTCTATAAAAAATAGCGTTTTGAAGCTTCTCGACTGCGCTCGAAGTGACAAAGTATTGATTTTACTACGCTCAGTAATTATATTACTTATTTCTTATGTCGAACTCACGTTATTTATGAATTTATACGCCTAAAATTAGGGTTTTAGTCGCTTTGCCTATACTTTTGTAGACATCTATTTTTTCAACCTATGACAACATTACTAATCAACATCAAACAATTACTACAAGTTCGTGAAACGTCTGTTTCTAAAGTTTCAGGAGCAGAAATGAAAGAACTTCCCATCTTAAAAAACGCATATCTATACATTGTTGATGATGTCATTTCAGATGTTGGTTTAATGTCGAGTATTGAAATCGCTTCCGCAGATACCATTATTGATTGTACAGGAAAAGTCGTGTTGCCAACTTGGTGCGACAGTCACACACACTTAGTCTACGCTGGAAACAGGGCGCAAGAATTTGTAGATAGAATCAATGGATTAAGCTATGAAGAAATTGCCAATCGTGGAGGAGGAATTTTAAATTCGGCAAAAAAGCTTCAAGAAACTTCCGAAGACGAATTATTTGCACAATCTGCCAAACGCTTGGAAGAAGTCATGCAATTAGGAACTGGCGCCATCGAAATCAAATCAGGTTATGGGTTGACGACCGAAGCCGAACTAAAAATGTTGCGCGTAGCCAAACGATTAAAAGAAAGCTATAATTTCGCAATCAAAACGACCTTTTTGGGTGCGCACGCCATTCCTGCAAATTACAAAGGAAACCAAGATGGGTATATGGATTTAATTATCAATGAAATGTTGCCGAAAGTTGCCGAGCAAAACCTAGCCGAATATGTTGATATTTTCTGCGAAAAAGGCTATTTCACACTTGAAGATACGGAACGATTGCTAAAAGCGGCACAACAATACAAGCTCATCCCCAAAATACACGTCAATCAATTCAATGCGTTTGGCGGCGTAGCATTGGGCGTACAATATAACGCACTTTCCGTAGATCATTTAGAAGAACTCAACGAGGAAGACATTACAGCATTGCAAGGAAGTAATACGATGCCTGTGGCGTTGCCTTCCTGTTCGTACTTTTTGAGCATTCCGTACACGCCAGCACGAAAACTCATGGATGCAGGTTTGCCGGTTGCATTGGCAACAGATTACAATCCAGGTTCGACGCCTTCTGGAAACATGAACTTTGTGGTCAGCACAGCCTGTATCAAAATGAAAATGACACCTGAAGAAGCTATCAATGCAGCCACCATAAACGGCGCATACGCGATGGGACTTTCAGAAACACACGGAAGTATTACCGTTGGAAAAGTCGCCAACTTAATCATTACCAAAGAAATAGATTCCTACAACGTGTTGCTGTATGCGTTTGGAAATAACAACATTGAACAGGTTTTAATTAATGGAAAGGTAATTTAGACACGCTTTGCTTTAGTATCGCTGCGCTCTTAGAGTTTTGGACGCGCTTCGTTTTTAGGCAAGCATTGACTTGATAATGCTTGATTTTTAATTAGGGTCAACGGTCTTGTGTATGATTTCGTAGCGTGTTTAAGCAACTAATACCATTTTCACTTTAAATTTACCCACAAAAACTTGGGCTTTTTCCTTTATTCTTCAAAATAAAATTTAACCGTAGCTATGGATATGCTTGCATTTTCTTTTTTGCCTAAAGAAAAAATAACTGCCTTTTTATTGAGTAATTTTAAAGCAAAACTGGTATAAATTAGCAAATACAAACCGAATAGAATGCTTTGAGTTGTGCAACAGGCACTGTTGTTTGTTGTTGGCAGTAGTTTTTATTTTTCACTCGTTTGTTTTGTCACAAGTTTATAAATTATATTTCCTAATATTCCGCCAATTATGATTGAAGTAATAAAATTCAATTTATTCGGTTCAGGATGTCCATTATCTGCTCCTCCAGCACTATAAAAAAGATTCATAAATGAATTCATTTGGTTTGTGTGATAATAGCAAATGTCAGGAATTAGTAATTTATAGATTATTGTAAAACTAATCAGAAACACTATTATTCCACCAACAGAAATAAAAGTCCATTTCAAAGTTTTACTTTTCTTCATTTTTATTCAATTTGTTAGTTATAACCTGAGTTCGATTAATATTTAGAGTATTTTTACTAGTAAAAAAGATAGATTTTCAGTAAATTAAAGTATTGAAATTCAATTTATTAATCCAAAAATCTATCTATGATAATCTACTCTAAAA
>Ga0213866_10000014_pt1 | contig 181937 bp, 170 predicted proteins | sample PICome_11_FD_160079 | JGI IMG/M metagenome (GOLD analysis project Ga0213866, IMG submission 160079) | Coastal seawater microbial communities near Pivers Island, North Carolina, United States - PICO284 | ecosystem: Environmental > Aquatic > Marine > Coastal | place: USA: North Carolina... | reverse complement strand
ACAGATCTTCAACCGTTTCGGCCTCGGCCATAGATTTCATGTAATCGGCTTGTGTACCGAAAACGCGCTCAAAATACTCAGGCAGGGGTTGGGCGTTTTCGCGCAATAACATCCACGGGTCGCGCGGAGGCAAAGAAATGCCTCATCGTTTCAGATAAAGCGATGGGGCGTTTTGGCAATCAGCAAATGGAACAAACGGGTTTAGTCCGCCTCCTAGTCTTCCACTTATTCTTCTATCTATTCTTCCACTGGGCCTCCGGCGTCGACCCATTCGTTGAAACCGCCAATATTAACGACATTTTCAAAGCCCATTTCCTTTAGAGTTTTGCCTGCCAGGGCAGCCATGCCGCCGGCACCGCAAATCAGATAAAAGGTTTTTGATTTGTCGAAAAGCGGGTTGAACATCGGGCTGTCTTCATCGGCCACAAATTCAAAAAGCCCGCGCGGGATATGATGCCCGCCCTTTATGAGGCCGCTATCGGCAATCATAAAAGTATCGCGCACATCGATAAAAACCGCATCGTCATCGTTAACATGACTAACCGCGCTCGCGCCGTCTATGCGCTCAACCACGGCGTTGGCTTCTTGCATATAATCCGTCATTTTTTTCATCGTCATATCCTCGGTTTGCGTTCCACTTTGGGCCCTGCATATAGTCTAACGCTGTCGCGCTTGGGTGCAAGTTTGTAAGGCGTAAGTTCCGATTTTATTGGTCTTTTAGGCCATTTATTTTGGCGTAAAAATCGGGTGCGTCGCGCCGATGTTTGCTCTAATCTGGCGCGTTATATGCCAGTAAAATCAAGCCCGGTCCGGCGCCTGAAGCCGATGGGGCTTAAAACCGTCAAAGAGGTTCTAAAATGCAATTTGATGATGTTCTGATGGGGCGGCGCTCCATTCGCGGCTATCAAGACAAGCCCGTTCCCAAAGCCCTGCTCGAAGAAGTTTTGACGCTGGCTATGCGCTCCCCGTCTTCCATGAATACGCAGCCGTGGAATTTCACTGTGCTGACCGGTGCGGCGCTGGATAAAATCCGAGAAGGCAATACGGAACGCAATTTGGCCGGTGTGCCCCATTCGCGCGAGTTTCGTACCGGCGAGGCTTTTGTCGGCCAGCACCGCGACCGTCAAGTTGGTGTCGCCAAGCAATTATTTGCCGCCATGGGTATTGCACGCGAGGATAAAGAAGCCCGCCTCGACTGGGTGTTGCGCGGGTTTAGACAGTTTGATGCGCCGGTTTGCGTCATTATTACCTATGATCGCATATTGGCCAGCAGCGATGATACGGCGTTTGATTGCGGCGCGGTGACAACAGCTTTGGTTAATGCCGCCTGGTCGCGCGGCCTCGGCGCGGTGATTAACTCACAAGGCATTATGCAATCACCGGTGGTGCGCGAACATGCGGGCATCGCCGATGACCAAGTGATTATGAAAGCGGTCGCTTTGGGCTGGCCAGATGAGTCATTTCCTGCCAATGCTGTCGTGTCGGAGCGCAAAAGCGTTGCCGAAGCGACAACTTTTATAGGCTTTGACGATTGACGAGAAATCGGCGCGGCGGCTGCTGCGCTGAATTGCCCTCCCATTTCGCGCTTGCTCGTTGGACGGGTTTTCGTCACATTAACTTTTCATCGTGGGTCGAGCCGCTTTAAATTCACGGCTTCGTCTCGTGAGCCCTACAAAAGGGGCACAATGAAAGCAAAAAATTGCGCCTGACACGCAAGAGGAGAGATTATGACTGCGATACCGCATAGCGATGTGTTAATTGTCGGGGCCGGCATTTCCGGCATTTCTTCGGCGTTTCACTTGCAAAAATATGCCCCTAAAGCCAGTTTTGAAATTCTCGAACGCGGCAAGAAAATCGGTGGCACATGGAATTTGTTCAAATATCCGGGCATTCGTTCAGACAGCGATATGTATACGCTGGGCTTTTCTTTCCGCCCCTGGCGTAATGCCAAAGCCATTGCTGATGCACCGGCAATTATGAATTATCTTCAAGATGCGGTGGATGACGGCGCGCTGAACGATAAAATTCATTTTGACAAGAGAGTTGTCGAGGCCAAATGGTCAACGCCGGACGGCAAATGGTTTGTGACCGTTCAAGATGGCGTCACCGGCGAAACAGAGACCCGCACATGCAAGTTTTTGCACAGCTGCGCCGGTTATTATAATTATGACAAAGGCTATCAGCCAGATTTTCCGGGCGCAGAAAACTTCAAAGGTCCAATGATTCATCCGCAATTTTGGCCTGAAGATTTAGATTATAGCGACAAAAAAGTCGTGGTTATCGGATCAGGCGCAACGGCGGTGACGCTGGTGCCATCCATGGCCAAAACCGCCAAACATGTCACCATGTTGCAGCGCTCCCCGACCTATATTGTGGCGCGCCCCTCAGAAGATGCGTTTGCCAATTTCACCCGTAAATATTTGCCTGCCAGAATGGCTTATGGGCTGACGCGGTGGAAGAATGTTTTGCTGGGACGCTTCTTTTTCTGGCTTTGCCGTACGAGGCCTGAGATTGTGAAAAAGCGTCTTTTGGACGAGCTGCCTGAGCTTTTGCCGGAAGGTTACGACATCGAGAAGCATCTGACGCCGCGCTATAATCCTTGGGACCAGCGTGTTTGTTTGGCTCCGGACGGGGATTTTTTCAACGCTATCTGCGAGGGCAAGGCTGATATTGCGACCGACCATATTGCCGAGGTCAAGGAAAACGGCATTGCGCTGAAATCGGGTGAATTTCTTGAGGCCGATATTATTGTCTCAGCCACCGGCTTGGATTTGAACTTCTTGGGTAATATTGAGGTCACGGTCGATAATGAAGCCGTAGAGCCAGCCAATTTACTCAATTATAAGGGCATGATGTATTCGGGTATTCCGAACTTACTGGCCTCATTCGGCTACACTAATGCCTCATGGACCTTGCGTTGTGATTTAACGTCGCGATATTTGTGCCGCTTGCTGATTTATATGGACCGCAGGGATATGAGCCGCGTCATGCCGACACCTGATATGAGCCAGGTCGAGTTTGAACCATTGCTTGATTTCTCATCAGGATATGTAGTGCGCAAATCGGCAGAATTGCCGAAACAGGGAAGCATTAAACCGTGGGTAATGTATCAAAATTACATTGCCGATATTTTCTTAACTCGTTTTTCGGTCCTGCAAGATGGCGCGTTGAAGTTCACTAAATAACTTTTAGTAAAAAGGGTGAGGCCGGAGCCTCACCCTAGTGTCGTCAAGCGACACAACTCGCCTTAATCCAACAGTGCCTTGGGAGGGGTTGGCGCCAAAGCGAGACCTCTGCGATCAATTACCCTCATAAGGTAGGGTTTTATTCATCCAGCTCTGGTCAACAAAAACGGCGACATTGCTATCCACAGCCTTTTTGAAAAAGCGCTGATATTCCTGGCTGTCATGAATAAAAGTCCATTGGGTAGCAGCCGAAGTGTAGCTGTCAAAGGCCCACACAACCATGAACGTATCGTCGTAACCGTTGTCATAAACTTGAGCAAACACGCCATTATTTTCAGCAGTTTTAGCTGCTTCAACAAGCAAGGCCCTAAGAGCTAGGGTTTGGCCTGGCAAGGCTTTCCATTGCGAAATATAAAATAAGCTTGCGCCGCGATAGAGATCGGCTTTTGCATCAGGCTCGAAAATATTTGACATTAAAGCCGAATTGACTTGCAAATCATTTGCTTTGACGCGAAAGCGTTTGTTCCATTTCTGGAAGTCCAAGTTAGAGCTGAGCCGGTCTCGATAAGCACCCCAGCCTCTCATGTCGTCGAATTTGACTACGAAATGGGAGACAGGTGCGCCGTCAATGTCTTCAAGGTAATATTCAACGTAAGCCCCCAGTTCCTCAACGATTGGCCGAAGACGCTCATATTGTTTCACATTTTTAGAATAGTCGCCGTTTTCCAGGCTATGGGACCAGACTTCCATCACCTCTGCTTTTGCCGGCGCAATGCCTAAGGCTAGTGTCATTAACATGATGTTTAATTTTACGAAAATTTTCATAGTTTCCTCCATGACTATTCAGACACTCAACCAAAGTTTGATTTGCGGTAAACCCAAAAAAACTGTCACATTTAGATAATTGACCTTTTATGAAGATAAGGAATTCAAATTAACAGGTATCTTTAATCACCAAGTTTTTGTAATTGTCTGCTTTAACGCAAACACAAAAGCTTTTTCATGAGCGAAATAGATGATCTCCTCTGAGCATAAAATTCACAGCGTTTCTGGACAAAAAATCGTCGTGTTCACAGACTTGGATGGCACGCTTCTTGATCATAATACTTACTCGTTCAGCCCAGCCATTGCAGCTCTTCAAGTTTTGGCGGCTCGAAGCATTCCTGTCATTCCAGTTACGAGCAAAACCCTCGCTGAGCTGAGACCACTTATGGCGGTTTTGGGACTAACAGGCAGTGCAATTGCGGAAAATGGCGCTGTAATAAAACGTGGAGACGGCTCGATTGATTGCGCCGGCTCGAGATCGAGGCTGTTGTCCTGCCTTGCGGATTTGCCTATCGAGATTCGTAACGCCATGAGGTGTTTTTGTGATATGACCCCGGCGGAAATAGCTAAAGAAACAGGCCTTGATGAACGGGCAGCGGAATTGGCTGCAAGTCGCAAGGCTACGGAACCTTTCTTGTGGAACGGTGATGAAAACGGTTTTGCTGCTTTGGCGAGGGCACTATCTCTATCTGGCTTCGAACTAACACAAGGTGGGCGTTTTACCCATATTATTCCGCCACGCGACAAAGCTGCCGCCATTGAGGCGCTGGTGGCACAAGAATCGCCTCGCCCCCATATTTGGGCCCTGGGCGATGGGCCCAATGATTTGTCGATGCTGCTGGCAGCTGATCGCGGCGCACTGATAGCCAATCCGCATATTGAAATGCAAGCCATGGTGCCCGAAAACCACAATTTGTTTATAAGCGCGCAGTCCGGACCAGCAGGTTGGCGTGACGCTATTGCCACTTTTCTTGGCAGCTATCTCGAGTAAGATGAGAATTGTTTGTAACCTAAAGTAGAGGGCACCCTCCCATGTCCGATTTTTTTCAAAATGGCAATGTATCGACATTGCATAACCTAAACCGACGCTCAGTCGAGGATTTAGAATCCGAACTGACGAATTTTGCTTCGAGCCGGCCCATTGGTCTGGTGCTACCAAGCCTTTATTCCGAATTGGACGGCCCGGCGCTTGAAAACATCGTTTCCGAGTTGACTAAAGTGCCTTATCTGCGCCGTATCACTATTGGCCTTGATCGAGCGGATAAAGAGCAATATGCCCACGCCAAATCTTATTTTTCGCGCCTGCCGCAAAAGCATAAAGTGCTGTGGCATGACGGCCCGCGGCTTATGGCATTAGACGAGGAGCTAGCCGATTTAGGCTTGGCGCCTCCCGAACCTGGCAAAGGGCGCAATGTATGGTACTGTTTCGGCTATATGCTGGCCATGCGGGATGTCTCGGCCATCGGCCTGCATGATTGCGATATCGTTACCTACGAACGTTCTATGCTGGCGCGCCTGCTTTATCCGGTCGTAAATCCGGTTTTTCCTTATGTGTTTTCCAAAGGTTATTACCCGCGTATCGATGGCGACAAGCTTGGCGGTCGGGTGACGCGCCTGCTTATCACACCGCTTTTGGCCGCCCTCCGCAAAGTTTGCGGAGATAATAGCTATTTGCGTTTTCTCGACAGCTTTCGTTATCCATTGGCTGGAGAGTTTGCAATGCGCAGTCATGTGGTTGCGGATATCCGTATTCCGTCTGATTGGGGGCTTGAGATTGGTGTGCTTTCGGAAGTGCGGCGGAATTATTCTAACCGTGTTATTGCCCAAGTCGATATTGCCGATAATTATGACCACAAACATCAGGAAGTATCGTCGGAGGATGCCAGCCAAGGCCTGTCGCGCATGAGTGTGGATATTTCTAAAGCCATTTTCCGCAAGTTGGCCACCGATGGAGAGATCTTCTCATCTGAAAAATTCCGCACGGTCAAGGCGACGTATTTCCGCGAAGCGCTTGACCGCGTTGACAGCTATTATAATGATGCGCTGATGAACGGGCTTACGCTTGACCGCCATGCCGAGGAAGCGGCGGTCGAATTATTTGCCAAAAACATCATGCTGGCGGGCGAGACTTATCTTACCAATCCAATGGAAACGCCGTTCCTGCCCAGTTGGAATCGCGTAAATGCTGCTGCACCCGATTTTCTGTCGCGGTTCGCGGAAGCGGTTCGATTGGATAATGAAGAAGTGTGAGATCAATTACCTTGATTAGTTATCCAGACGGTTTGATACGGCGCGAGTTCTAGCTCTTCATCATCTGGATTAACATGCAAACCGCTAAGCAAGTCAAACCATTGCGCGTCGGTATATAGGTTAATGTCGCGCAGGCCCAGTATTTTTGTGTCTGCGGTAATGTTGGTAACGACGAAAAGCGATTGGCGGCGGTCAAGACTGAGTCGCCAGAAACCGAACATGCCTGATTTAATATGAAGAGTGAATTGTGTTGCGTCAGGGTGGAAGGCTTTTTGACCTTTCCGAATTGTGATTCGCCGCCGCATTTCCGAAAATATTCGTGCCATTGGCGTTTCTTCAGAGGCGAGTTGCGCGTCGATGTCTTCCATGCGCCATTGGGTGCGGTTCAGCGAACGGTTTTGGCCCGTAGCCGCGGCTAGCGCCACATCATTTTCGCTGGCCAAAAAGCTCTGAATATAAAAAGCCGGTATGCCTTCGAGTGACATCATAATGGTTTGCGAAGCTAAGAAGCGGTCAACTTGATACGCATCCGGCCCATTTACCGTGCCACGAAGGGCAGAGAATAAGGTCGTATTCATCTCATAGGGCACTTGTCGGTCAGCATAGCTGCGCATGGTCAGGCGGCCTCCAAAACCCTGTACGGTTTCGCTCATGCGGGATATTTCTTCAGGCGGCAGAAGACCCTCAACGGGTCGCAAACCAATACCATCATGGCTGGCCGAGAAATTAAACATGGTGCAGCCATCAGGCGTGGGCGCGGTGCTCATCATCCAGCGGCGCAAATAAGAGGAGCGCCCGGTCAATAGCGCATGTACCAGCAAAGGTGGTAGCGCAAAATTGTAAATTAAATGCGCCTCATTGCTGTTGCCGAAATATTCGAGATTTTCATGCGCCGGAACATTGGTCTCGGTGATGAGCCAGATGTTTTCGTCCAAATGGTCAACCAATGTGCGCATTAGCTTTACGATTTCATGCGTCTCTTGCAGATGCAGGCAATTCGTGCCGGACTGCTTCCACAAAAACCCGACTGCATCGAGCCGAAAAACGCGCACCCCTTTGTCAATGTAGAAGCGCAACAGCTGAATGAATTCGCACAGCAAATCTGGATTGGAAAAATCGAGATCAATTTGGTCTGGGCCGAAAGTGCACCAGACCCATTTTTCCCCGGCATCGGTTTGATGCGCATAAAGCAAGGGTGACGGGCGCGGGCGCGTAACCTGACTGATATCGTCATCCAGCGCGGCGGTTTTGATGAAATCGCGCCCCGGCGGCTTATCCTCGAGAAACTGTTGAAACCAGCGATGCCCGGCAGACGCATGATTAATTACCACATCAGACATTAGCCGATAACCTCTGCCAATCGCACCAATATCGTCCCAATCGCCCAAGTCGTGGCGAACGGTATCATAATCGCTCACGGCGAAACCATCGTCCGAGGTAAAGGGGAAGAAGGGTAATATATGGACGCCGCTCACTGTGTTTTTCAAATGGCCGTTTAAGAAAGCCAGCGTGTTTTGCAACGGGCGGCAATCATCCGACAAAATCGTGTCACCATAGGTAATCAGGAAGCTGTCATCTTCTGACCAAGAGGGCACGGCGCGCACGCCGCCTTTATTGCGCGGCATGGTTGTATCGGGGGCAAGGTCAAAAGCGGCGCAAAATTGCGCGACAAGTGTCGAAGCATCTTGGTCGGGATAAATAAATTCAATATGACGTGTGAGGATTTCTTGCAGCACAAAACCGCCTTACGTAGTAATCAATTATCCCCTTAAGGAATAATAGTCATACGCGGCATCGCGGCCAATAACAAAATCAGCCCGCGGCGTTAAATCTTTCCATATGCCAAGCGTCCAGCTTTCATAATGGGCGCAAAATGCAGCGACGGCGGCGCGGTCGGCAAATTGCCAAACTCCGCTGGCGGCGGCATTGCCTTGTTCTTGCTGCCAGCGACTGTCAATCACCGCCTCAAAATCTTCTTGCCGCAACAGCATCATGCCATGGCAGGCCTGCCATATGTCTTGATAGGCGACGGCTTGGTTTTGCGACCAGCGTTTCCAAACCGCGTCCGGGTCATGGGCTTCTTCCCATTTATTTTGCGGTTTTGCTTCAATGCAGGTGGGATGGCCGCCAACGCACCAGCCCTCCAAAAAGACAAAATCGGGGCAAAAATCCAAGCGGGTCGGGGCAATGCTATCATCATGGCTTTTGCTGAAACGCGGCAAGTCTATCGGCGCATCGGGGGAGGCTCTGCTGAGCCCTTTTAGCACGGTGGCCAGCAGCGCGACATCATGTGTGCCCGGTACACCGCGCGTGGCGCAAAGATTATGCACCTCGGTTGCGAGGCTTTGCCGCGCCGCTTTCGATAAATAAAAATCGTCCAATGACAGGGTGAGAGCGGTTTTGTTTTGCTTGGCCAGCGCCTCGGCCAGTGCGAAACACAGGGTCGACTTACCGGCACCCTGCCCCCCTGATACGCCGAAGATAAATGGCGTTGTGGCGGCCCCCGCCAGCAGGAAGGCGCTTAACTCATCGACCAATTGCTGCAATTTCATGTGGCCAAGACTAAAACAAATATTACATAAAGTCGCGGGTTTTCAGCCATTCCGAGACATGGGCGACCGCACCGTCCAATAAATCGCGGCGCTCAATATAATAATGGTCGGCCCCTTCAATATTGACATGGGTTTTATCAGTGCTGCCAAGCGCGCCGAATAAACGTTGCGCGTGGCTGGGCGTGCAGGCGAGGTCGGCCGTATTATTGACGACCAGCGCCGGAATGGTGACGCGCGCCGCATTGCCCAAGCCGTCAGCCGGTGAATCGTCATAGCTCCATTGCGACAACCAAGAACGCAAAGTAGTAAAGCGCGCCAGCCCCACCGGCCCGTCATTGGCGACAATCGGCTCGCCCAAATAGCAGCTATTTGGTGCCCGATCAGACGGGTCTTGGGTTGGGTCGGTCCAGCGCAAATCGGCCATTGTCCCATGCACGCAAAAAGCACGCTCATGATTGTCGCGCCCGCTTTGGCGCAAATCGGCCAGCATTTCCCTCACCCAAGCCGTGATGCGCCGATTGCGCGCCAACTGCGCAGCGCGATATTGCGCCACATAAGCCGCCGTATAGGCAGGCTGATTGGGATTGGTCGGGTCGTAAATATTCAGTTGCGGGTCGCGAGTAAACGGGTCGGCTTCATCGGCAATTGAGGGGTCTATCCATTCGGTTAGCGTGACGGCGCGCGACACATGTGCGGCCAATAATAAGACACCGTTGGCGGCGGGCAAATTGGCGTTGGATAAATCATACGGGTCTCCGGCGGCGGTTTGTTGCAGCCGCTTGCCGGTGGCTTGGTCCTGATAAAACAGCGATAGCGACCCGCCTCCCGACCAGCCGCCCAAAATGATTTTTTGATAGCCGAATTTTTCTTTAGCATGGGCGATGACCGCGCCCAAATCTGTGATGCATTTTTCCATCAGCAGCGCCGTATCATTCCCGCGAAAACGGGTATTGGCATAAATCACGTGATGACCGGAATGCGCCAGCGCATTGACCATGGGCAAAAAAGAACCGCCGCCGACAGGATGCGAAAAGATGATGGCGGTTTCAGAGTCACTATCTGGGATGATGCGCATGGCTTCCACCGCCACCATGCCAACGGCGCCGCCATAGACGTCTTTGAAGCCTGTATCCTCCTCGAAAACCACCATATAGGGCTGGCGTTGCACCAACATATTGCTCTTTTCTCCCGCTTAAAATAGGCTTTTAGTCTGACATAAAGCGGAGGCATTGCAAATGATCAAGGCAAGCGGCATTCACCATATTGCAATTATGGCGGCTGACATAAAAAAGCATATTGCGTTTTTTTCCGATGTATTGGGATGTCGGTTGAGCGCATTATTTGACATGCATGGCGTTCCGGACGGCCTGCATGCCTTCATGCACCTCAATGATCATTGTTATTTTTCGATTGTCGAATTGCCCGCGGCAGCCAATGTGCCGGTTGAACTGGGTGTCACCCATGCCGGCACGGGCTCGGGTGTCAGTGCCCCCGGTACGATGCAGCATTTGGCGTTTCGTGTGGACACGCAAGAGGCGCTTTTGGCGATGCGCGACCGTATTCGCAAAAAAGGCGTCAATGTTATCGGCCCGCTTGACCACGGCATGTGCCAGTCAATTTATTTTGCCGGCCCTGACAATATGGCGCTGGAAGTGGCGACCCCGGGCGCGAAGTTGGATACGGCGCAATGGGTTGATCCGGCGGTTTTGGAAAAAGCGGGTATCTCGGCGCAAGAAGCACAAATTTATATGTCACCCGACGCTTATGCGGGCGAGGCAGGCAGCGTGGCGCAGCCGCCTTATGATGCTGCCAAACCGCATATGCCTTATCCCGATGAACTATATCAAAAAATGCTCGAAACACCCGATGAGGTGATTATTGCCGCCGGGTCTTATGCTGAGCCGCCGGTGAAAGCAGAAGAGTGAGGCAAGCCCGCCAGGGGCTTTACGCGATAATTTAAAGGCGTTAGCATTTTCTTTAACGACTTGGGAGAGAAACATGAAACTGGATTTTGCAACAACATCGTTTCTGGCGAATATGATGCTGAATGAAGCGCCGCCATTGCACACTTTGAGTGCAGAAGAAATGCGTTTGGTAGTTTCTGAAATTTATCGTTCCATGCCACCGGGGCCGGAAAGCGTGTCGTCCAAAGATATTACCATTGGCGTTGAGGGTGGCGACATTCGTGGGCGCGTTCTCACACCAAAAGGTGCGGCGCAATCGGTGATGGTTTACTATCACGGCGGCGGCTGGGTTATCGGCAATATTGATGATTATGACTTGGTCGGTCGCCATTTGGCCGAAAAATGCAATGCCATTGTCGTGATGGTTGATTATCGCAAAAGCCCTGAGCATAAATATCCGGTGCCGATGCAAGATTGCTATGCGGCGCTGAATTGGGTCGAGGCCAATCGCAAAAAAATCGGCGCGGATAAGCTGCCCCTGATTGTGGCCGGTGACAGCGCGGGCGGCAATTTGGCGACCGTGATGGCGCAAAAATCCGTGGCTGAAAACGGCCCAAAAATCGATCTGCAAGTTTTGGTCTATCCGATCACTGACGGGCGCATGGAAACGGAAAGTTTTACGGCGGAGGATAATCAGCTTTTCCTCAATGCCGAGTTGATGACACATTTCTGGGACCAGTATTGCGATCCGGCTGAGCGTCTCAATGCTGATGTGTCGCCCATTCTGGCTGATGATGTGAGCCAAATCGCACCGGCAATTATTTTGACGCCTGAGTTCGACATTCTGGTTGATGAAGGCAAAGCCTATGCCGATAAGCTCGACGCCGCTGGCAAGTTGGTGGCCTTTAAATCTTTCGCTCAGCAAATGCATGGTTTCTTCGCCATGCCTGATGCTTTGCCTGTCGGTTTTGAAGCGATGGATTGGGTGGCGCGCGAGATTGACGGGCATCTCAATCCGGCTGAGACGGTTGATGCGGTGGTTGTCGGTGCGGGTTTCTCGGGCATGTATCAGCTTCATCGCTTGCGCGAAATGGGCTTGTCTGTGCAGGTTTTTGAGGCCGGCGAAGATGTCGGCGGCACTTGGTTTTGGAACCGCTATCCGGGCGCACGGGTGGATATTGAGAGCATGGCTTATTCTTTCTCTTTCTCAAAAGAGCTTGAGCAGGATTGGGTCTGGTCGGAAAAATATTCGCCGCAGCCCGAGCTGTTGCGTTACGCCCAGCATGTGGCTGACCGCTTCGACCTGAAGCGCAATATCACTTTCAACACGCGGGTGGAAAGCGCGCATTTTGACGATGATAAAGACGAATGGCTGATTACGACTGAGTGCGGCAAGCGCGTGCGCGCGCGTTATTTCGTGATGGCGACCGGTGTTTTGTCGGCTGCCAAGACCCCCGATATTGCCGGGCGCGACAGCTATAAGGGCGAGACCTATCAAACCGGCTTGTGGCCGAAAGAGGGTGTTGATTTCACCGGCAAGCGCGTTGCTATTATCGGCACCGGCTCATCTGCCGTGCAATCCATTCCGCTCATCGCTGAGGAAGCCGATGAGTTGGTGGTCTATCAGCGCACGGCGGCGTTTTCGACGCCGGCCTTTAATCGGCCTTTGAGCAATTCTGAGATCGATACGATGAAGGGCAATTATGAGAAATATCGCCAAGAGCAACGTCTCAGCCCAGCCGGTATTATCAATCCAGAGCGGCAGATGGAACGGGTGATGGATGTGCCGAAAGAAGAACGCCAAAGACGTTTTGAGGCGGCATGGGATGAAGGTCTGCTGACCGGCCTGATGTCAACTTTCTCAGACATTCAGCTTGATGAAGCGGCCAATCATGAAGTGTCGGAATTTATTCGCGAGCGTATCCGCAATACGGTGCAAGACAAGCAGACGGCTGATGATTTGACTCCGAAAGCTTTTCCTTATGCAACCAAGCGGCCTTGCATCGATACGGATTATTATGAGACCTATAACCGTGACAATGTCTCTTTGGTCAATTTGCGCCGCACGCCGATTGAGAAGATTACCGAGGACGGTATTGAGACCAGCCAAGGCGCGCGCGCGTTTGATGCCATTATTTACGCCACCGGCTTTGATGCAATGACCGGCCCGCTACTGCGGGTTGATATTCGCGGGCGCGGCGGCAAGCGCCTGGTCGACGCGTGGATTGATGGCCCGACATCTTATCTCGGCATTGCCATTCATGGCTTCCCCAATATGTTCACCATAACCGGCCCGTCCAGCCCGTCTGTGCTGTCCAATATGCTGGTGTCGATTGAACAACATGTTGACTGGGTAGCCGATTGCATCGCTTGGATGAATGAGAATGGCAAAACCGCCATTGAACCGTCCGACGAAGCCGAGCGCGACTGGGCCGAACACACGGCGCAACTGGCGGGCATGACCTTGTTTCCGAAAGCCGATAGCTGGTATATGGGGGCCAATGTGCCGGGCAAGCCGCGTATGTTCCTCGCCTATGTCGGCGGGGTGGGGGCTTATCGCTTAATTTGCGACCAGATTGCCGCGACCGGCTATCACGGCTTTGATGTGCATTAAATAATAAGGCGGTGGGCTTGGTTTTAACCGGCCCACCGGCACTTCGACATCGGCTTTACCTATCCGCTTAGCCACAATGCCGCACCGTGGCGTGTGCCGCTTGGCAAGCCTGCCGCTTTGTCCCATAGTGATGACAAATGGGAGATACAAAATGGCTGATTTTGATCAACAGGAATTGACTGAATTTACCGAAGCCGCCGCCGCGTGGTTCAAGGAAAACACGCCGCACGATGTCGATTTCATGCTGCCGCTGACTTTTATGGAAGTTGGCACGGACCAGCAGTTTAATTTTCTGCGCGATTGGCAAAATAAGGTTTATGAAGCCGGATATTTGGGCGCGCATTGGCCCAAAGAATATGGCGGCGGTGGCCGTCACCGCGCTTTCCAAGATGCTGCGACCAAAATTATGGCGCAAGAGCGCACGCCGATTATGCTGAATGCCATTGGCCTGAACTGGACCGGCCCGCTGCTGATTGACCGCGGCTCGGAAGATGAAAAGCAGAAATATATTAAAGGCATTTTGTCGGCAGAGACGATTTGGTGTCAGGGTTTTTCTGAGCCCGAACACGGCTCTGATTTGGGCAATGCCCAAACCCGCGCTGTCAAAGATGGCGATGAGTACATTATCAACGGCTCCAAAATTTGGACGACACAGGGCAATTACGCCGATTATATGATTTTGCTGGCGCGCACCAATCCGGACGCTGAGAATAAATATAAGGGTCTGAGTTTCTTCCTCGCGCCAATGAAAAATAGCGGCGTCGAGACCGTGCCGATTAAAAAGCTAACCGGCGAATATGGCTTCACGCAAACCTTTTTCACCGATGCGCGTATTCCGGCAAATTGCCTGATGGGCAATGAGGGCGAAGGCTGGCTGATTGCCATGCAGACGCTGGAATATGAACGCGGCGCGCGCTCCGGCCAAGCCGGGGGGCATGTGATGATGATGGCCGACCCGACCGATATTTTGGGGTTGGCCCGCGAGGCCAAGCTGAACGGCAGACCAGCGATTGAAGATCCGGCTGTGCAAGAAGAACTTGTCGCGCTGATGACGGAAGCACGGGCTTTGGGCTTGAACAGCCGCCGCGATAAAATTCAACCTTTGGCGCAAGACCGACCCATGTCGCTGGCGCTTGGTTCGAAATTGTCGAGCACTGATTTTTATCAACGCCTCAATGCCTTTGCCATTAGCCTGCAAGGCACGCGGGCGGCTTATTATGTCGGCGATGACAGCGCCCATGACAATGGCATTTGGCAGCGCGGTTATTTGAACAGTTTCTCAGCGACGATTGGCGGCGGCACGTCGCAAATTCAACGCAATATTATCGGCGAGCACGTGCTCGGCCTGCCAAAAAGCTGATAGTTCCCGCACCCGACAGGAGATCATCCAATGTCCGCACTTGACAATGCCAGAATGGCACCGCGCATCGGCCTCAGCGAAGAACAGGCGCAGCTTTTAGATATTGCCGAAAGTTTTTGCCGCGATAAATCCCCTGTCGATAAGGTGCGCGCGCTGATTGAAGAAGAAGGCGGGTTTGACGATGCTGTGTGGCGTGAAATTGCCGAGCTGGGCTGGCTGGGCATTGGCGTGCCGGAAAATTATGGTGGCATTGGGCTGGGTATGGGCGAGCTTGTGCCGCTGGTTGAACATATGGGGCGCAGTTTAATGAACACGCCCTTTGTGCCGACCGTCTTGGCGGCGCAGGCCTTGCTGCGCGGTGGATCGGAAGCGCAAAAAGAAGAATTTTTGCCGAAATTGGCTGCAGGGTCTGCTGCCAGTTTGGCTGTGTGCGAAGACCATGCCGATTGGAATCTCGAAAATCTTACCGCCGCTGCCACTCGTAGGAATGGCAAGCTCGTTTTGAGCGGCAAAAAATATTTGGTGCTGCATGCCGCTGCATCCGACATTGTGCTGGCCTCTGTCGCGCTGGACGGGCAAGCGGCTTTGATCATTATTCCGGCTGATGCGCTGGAGGGCCGCATGACGCGCGAAAAAATCATCGACGATACGCAGCGCGCTTATGCGCTCGATTTGGACGGGATGGCACTGGACGAAGACCATTTGCTGCCAATGGAAATGGCCGCTGATACGCTGGCGCATATTGAGCAAATGGCATCGCTTTTGCTGGCTGCCGATATGTGCGGTGGCGCGTTTGCGTGCATCGATTACACATTGGATTATCTCAAAACCCGCAAGCAGTTCGGCAAGCTCATCGGCTCCTATCAATCGCTTAAGCATACAATGGTTGACGCCCATCAGCTTTATGAAAAAGCTCGCTCGCATCTTTATTCGGCAGCCCATGTGTTTGGCGAACAAGGCGAGGGCGAAATGGCGGTGCATATGGCCAAAGCCGAGGCCGGTGAGGCGTTTAGTTTTGCCGCCGACCGCGCCATTCAGTTTCATGGTGGCTTCGGCTTCACCTATGATTGCGACGCCCAGCTTTATCGCCGCCGCGCCATAATGGGTTGCGCGTTGCACGGCGATACGCGCTATCACCGCCGCAAAATTGCGGAACTGATGTTTTAGGCATTAAAACGAAAAGCGTTTGATGAATTTGATTTTGATGGCGGGCAGGGCGATGGCGTCGCGCCGGTCTTCGCCGTGGCGGGTATAATCTGTCCACGCCAAGCCGGTGCCGCAATGAAACTGCCGCCGGAAACCGTCATAACAAGCTTGTTCCGACACGCCGCCGCCAAGACGCAGCATGTTTTCCGCCCGTATTGATATCATGGCCTGTTCTGGCAAAGCAAAGGCGGCCCCAATACCCAGACTGAACAGCGGCGCGGCTTGGTAAAGCTGTGCGCGATAACCTGCATCAACGGCGATGGGCAATAGCCACGTCACGCGCCGATTTGCAAGCTTATTCGCGGGTCGGTTCGCGGCTTTGGCCAAAATCATTTTGGCCGAGAAAAGCTGATTGGTCGGTTCGTAAAACCGCGCGGCATCATAATTGCGCTGATTGAGCGCCGTGAAATTACCGCTCCAAACGTGCGATCCAGAATGTTCGCTTTTGGCACTCAGTCTCAAAACATGCCAGCCCTGCTGCGCACTCGCCCAAGCCGGAGACATGGACAGCGATAATGCTATTGATAGGCCGAGCAGGATAGATATAACGGGTCGGGTTACGAAAGACATCACCTACTCCGCCGTCAATTGCCCTTGCGGGCTCAATGCGTTGGAGAGGTCAAGCTTGCCGTGTCCGTATATCGTATCGACACCGGGCTCGCCAATATCCTCGGCGGTGGAGAGCAGCAAATCCTTCAACTGCATGCCACTCAGGCCCGGAAATTTATGGCGTATCAAAGCGGCCGCACCAGTAACGCGGGGCGCGGCATGAGATGTGCCTGCGCCATCATTGGCGGCCAAAACATCGTCATGGGCGACAATAAAGTCATTGCCCATATCACCGGCGGAATGGCTGTAATCAGCCAATGCCGTGCCATCATCGGTCAGCGACCCGACCCATATATAGGCCTCTTGATCTTGTGTGCCGAGTGCGCGCTGGCGGTGCAGAACGGCAGGATAAAACGAACATTCTTGTATCCGCTTATCGGGGCAGTAAGTGCCTGAATTACCGGCTGAAAAAACAAACAGCATTTTGCTGTCATATTCGATTGCGCCGGTGATTTTGTAGCCAAGCGACACCCAATTGGCGACATTGGCGTCAAATTCCGTGTCCTCATCGCCGGTCAGATGGCTGAAGCGCGTCGCGCCCCAGCTATTATTAATGATGAAAACTTCTTGCGAGTTGAGGTTTTGAAATGCAGCCTCGGTTGCATCTTGTGTCAGGGTGAAATTATAATTGGTTAACTGTGCTTCCGGCGCGACCGAATTGACTATCAAAGAGACTTTATCACCATGCGTGTCGATAATTTCATTGGCGTCAAACTCGTCAAGCACGCCGACTTTGACATTTTTGCCGGTCCAGCCCAAAGCCCACTGGCTGCGCGCATTGGTGTCGCGGCTGGCAATCGGCAAATCATGGCCGCTATTAAGCGCCGCATGGGCGTCGATTAAACTGTCATATGTGCCATAGGCATAAGTGCTTTTTGCGCCTAAAAATAAATTGGCAATGGCGTCTGCTTCGTTTGATGGAGTGCCGAGATAATAGGAACCAAGCTCATCTGTGTGGCCTTCTTCATCGCTGCTGCCGAAACTGGAGCTTGCAACCGTCTCGACATCTTGGCTGAATTTTTTACAGCCGCCAGCGCTGAGACTTATCGCCAATACGACAAGCAACCCCCAATGGCGGCATTGCGCCCAAGATGTGCCCATATGATTCATAACGCAACGTAATAAAAACGCTAAAATACTCTGCCACTATCCACTGATTTGATGCTAAACGACAAGTAGATGCGAAACGAATGCCCGGTTGTGTGACATTATGGACGATTTGACCGAACGCTTTTGGAATATGGCCAAATTGCTTGATGAAGCCAGTGTTTTGCTGGACGCGCAAAGCAAGGTCGTGGCCGCCAATGACGCGGCGCTTGATATTTTGGGCAGCCATATTACCGGCTATCCGCTCGACCGATTTTTGCGCCATCCCGATTTTGCCGATGCGGTTCGCCGCGCTTCTTATGAGGGCGCGCTGACCAGTCTCGACTATACGCGCATGGATCAAGTGCGCCGTTCCTTCACATTACGAATTGCTCCGTTTGAGCCGGGCTATGTGCTGCTGGTGATTTTTGACGGCACAATGGATCTGTCGGTTGAGCGTATTCGCTCCGATTTCGTGGCCAATGTAAGCCATGAATTGCGCTCGCCCCTAACCGCTTTGAGCGGTTTTATCGAAACCTTGCAAGATGGCGCGGTTGAAGATGAAGCGGCGCGCATGAATTTCCTGTCCATCATGCAGGGTGAGGCGGCGCGCATGCAGCGTCTGATTGATGATTTACTGCATTTGTCGCGGGTTGAGGCGGAAGAGCATCGCCTGCCTAATGCGGCGGTCGAACTGGTGCCGATTTTGGAAGAACTGGCCTCTGCCATGCGCGATATGGCAGATAAAAATGACAAAACCATAAATGTTGAAATCGCCCCTGATTTACTCTCCGGCAATGATGACACGCCGTTTGCCGTGCAGGGTGTGCGCGATGAATTGCGCCAAGTGTTTCAAAATCTCGTTGAGAATGCCATTCGCTATGGCGCGCCCGATAGCGCGGTGAACCTGCGTGTCGGCAAGGGGCGTTTGGCGTCGGGGCAAACGCGCGATGATTTATTGCGCGTGCAGGTGATTAATAAGGGCGAGACGATTGCGCCGGAACATTTGGCCCGGCTGACTGAACGGTTTTATCGAATCGATAAAGGCCGGTCGCGGCAAATGGGCGGCACCGGCCTCGGTTTGGCGATTGTTAAGCATATTGTCAATCGGCATAGGGGGCGGTTGCGAATTGCCAGCGCGGCAGAAGAAACCACTATTTCTGTCACTTTGCCGCGGGTTTCGTAAGTTTTTCCGGCGCGCCCACAGGCGGCTTGGGGCGTTGTCACAAAACTGTAACATTCCTGACACAAATGTTTTGCCGGAGACGGCGAGTTTGCGGTCATCGAGTTAAATCAACCCTCGATGAGTAGTAAATGACATCACGTTATTGGAGATGATGATGAACAAGTTCAAAACCGTATTGGTTCAACCAATATTGGCAATGCTTATCGGCGTTGCAATGGTCAGCGGCGCGCAAGCTCGCGACCAAATCGAAATCGTTGGCTCGTCGACCGTATTTCCGTTCGCTACCTCTGTGGCTGAACAGTTTGGCCGCACGTCAAAGTTCAAAACACCGGTTGTGGAATCAACAGGCTCAGGCGGTGGCTTGAAATTATTCTGCGCCGGTATCGGCCTCGAGCATCCCGATATCACCAATGCTTCGCGCCGCATTAAAGGCAAAGAGTTCAAAAATTGCCAAGCCAAAGGCATTGATATTACCGAAATCGTTGTCGGTTTTGACGGCATTGTGCTGGCCAACGCCAAAGGCGCACCGCAATTAAATCTGACGCGCCAGCAAATTTACTTGGCGACGGCTAAAATGGTGCCTAATCCCGATAAGCCCTGCCAATCAAATTGGTGTGAGCCGGTAAAGAACCCTTACATGAAGTGGAGCGATATTGATGCGTCTCTGCCAGATGTAAAAATTGAAATTCTTGGCCCCCCGCCGACCTCCGGCACGCGCGATGCGTTTCAAGAATTGGCCATGTCAAAAGGCGCCAATAAGTTTCCGCACATGAAGAAGCTGAAAAAAGCCGATAAAAGTATGTGGAAAAAATTGACCCGAACAGTGCGCGAAGACGGGGCATGGATTGATGCGGGTGAGAATGACAATCTGATGGTGCAAAAGCTGTCGGCCAATCCGAAAGCCGTTGGCGTGTTCGGTTTCAGCTTTCTGGACCAAAACTCAGACCGCCTGAAAGGCGCGATTGTTGAGGGCGTTGAGCCGAGTTTTGAGAATATTGCCGACGGTAAATACGGTATTTCCCGCTCGCTTTACTTCTATATTAAACAAGCCCATGTCGGCACAGTGCCCGGCATAAGTGAGTTTGTCGCTGAATTTACCAGCGAGAAAGCATTTGGCGAAGACGGCTATCTGGTCGATAAAGGCCTGATTCCGCTGCCCGCATCAGAGCGTCAAAAATATCGCAATGACGGAAAGAATCTGACCAAATTGTCGATGTAAATTTCATCTTTGGGTCGGCTTCGCATAAGCCGGGGCCGACCCAATAATTCAAAGGCCCATTCATGAGCACCAGCTTCCTCTTTCTCTGTCTTTTGGGCTTGGGCAGTTTTTCCTTTTTATTCGGCCGCCGCCGTATTCGCGCGCTGTCGGGCGCGGTCAGCGTTAAGCAACATTCGCGCGATGTCTATCACGGTAGCTTTGTCGCTCTGTGTGCGGTGCTGGTGCCGCTTATTGTGCTTTTGACTTGGTCGGGTTTGTCGCCGCTATTGCTCGACGCCATGTTGGAAGATTTCCTCCGCCGCCAATCGCCTGATTTATCAATTGGTGAAATGGGTGTGCTGATTGCCAAAGTGAAAGCCTATTCTGTCGGCTCACTGCCCGAGGCTTTCGCCAATGACCTTATTCGCAATGGCAGTGACTATTTCGCGATTCTTCGTAGCAATTCAAACACGGCGCGCAGCGTCGCGGTTATCCTGCTGGCGCTGGGCGGGTTGGCTTACGGCGCGGGCAAATTGGCCCCGCGCTTTACGGCGCGACCGGCGGTTGAACGGGTGTTTGAAGTGGTGATGATTATCGCCTCGGCCATTGCCATTTTGACCACTATCGGCATTGTGCTGTCGCTGATTTTCGAGACATTCCGCTTTTTTGACAAAGTGCCGATGATGGATTTTCTATTCGGCCTCAGCTGGTCGCCGCAAATCGCCATTCGCGAAGACCAGGTCGGCGGCTCCGGTTCATTTGGCGCGATACCGCTTTTTGCGGGAACCATGATGATTACCTTTATCGCCATGTTGGTCGCTGTGCCCATCGGGCTGATGTCGGCTGTCTATTTGTCTGAATATGCTAATCCGAAATTGCGCGGCATTGCCAAGCCGGGCATTGAAATCTTGGCCGGTATTCCAACCGTTGTTTACGGCTTTTTCGCGGCCCTAATGGTGGCGCCTTTCTTGCGCGATAGCGGGGCGGATATTGGCCTCACCCTGTCGTCGGAATCGGCGCTGGCTGCCGGTCTGGTCATGGGGATTATGATTATTCCTTTCATCTCATCGCTGTCTGATGATGTGATTAATGCGGTGCCGCAAACCCTGCGCGATGGCGCGGCGGCATTGGGGGCAACGCAATCTGAAACCATTCGCCAAGTGGTATTGCCGGCCGCTTTGCCGGGCATTGTCAGCGCCATTTTGCTGGCGATTTCGCGGGCGATTGGGGAGACCATGATTGTCGTTATGGCTGCCGGTGTGGCCGCCAATTTAACCGCCAATCCATTTGAGAGCGTCACCACGGTCACCGTGCAAATCGTCATGTTGCTGGTCGGTGACCAAGAATTTGACAGTGCCAAAACCCTCGCCGCTTTCGCGCTGGGCTTGGTGTTGTTCTTCATCACGCTAATGTTGAATGTGTTGGCGCTTTATGTCGTCAATCGTTTCCGAGAACAATATGACTGATCACAGCAATCTGACATCTCATGCCGAAGCCTATGAAGCGCGGCTGAAAAAACGCTATCGGGCAGAGCGGCGGTTTCGGGCTTATGGCATGGCGGCGATTATCACCGCCGGTATGATTTTGGTGTTTTTATTGAGCTCCATTGTCTATTCCTCACTGCCCGCTTTTTCGCATCACCATATGCGTCTCGATATTGAGGTTTCGAGCGATTATGTGTCGGCAGATGCGCCCGAACAGGGGAATTATTTAGGGCTGGTGCGTTCGGCTTTGCGCGACCAATTTCACGACGTATCAGGGCGGCGCGATAAGCGCGCGCTGTATAAAATCCTTTCCATTGGTGCGTCTGACGAGGTGCAAAAACGGGTCATCGCGAACCCGGATTTGGTCGGCACGCGCCTCAGCCTTGATGTGCCCTTATCCGATGATATTGATCTGATGTTGAAAGGTCTAATTGACCGCACGCTGCCGGAGAGCGACCGCATTGTCTCTGACCGCGATTTGGCCTGGGTTGATAAGCTGCTGGCCGAAGACCGCATCAGCCGCAAATTTGCTGTCGCGCTATTCGCCAATGGCGACAGTCGCGAGCCGGAAATGGCCGGTATTCGCGGGGCGTTGGCCGGCTCTTTATGGACGCTGCTGGTGACGCTGATTGTCAGCTTCCCGCTGGGCGTTTTGGCGGCGATTTATCTTGAGGAAGTTGCCCCGAAAAATCGCGCAACCGCGCTGATTGAGGTGAATATCAATAATCTTGCCGCCGTGCCGTCGATTGTTTACGGCCTTTTGGGCTTGGCGGTATTTATCAATTTCTTCCATTTGCCGCGCTCGGCGCCGCTGGTCGGCGGGCTTGTGCTGGCGCTGATGACCTTGCCGCGCATCATTATTCCAACCCGCGCCGCCTTCGCCTCTATTCCGCCTTCCATTCGTGAAGCCGCTTTGGGGGTTGGTGCGTCGCGCACACAGGTGATTATGCATCACGTTTTACCATTGGCCATGCCGGGCATTTTAACCGGCACGATTATCGGGCTGGCGCAAGCGGCAGGCGAAACCGCGCCGCTTTTAATGATTGGTATGATGGCCTTTATTGTTGATGTGCCGGGCGATGTGACGGCAAAAGCGACGGTTCTTCCGGCGCAGATTTACATGTGGGCCAATAATCCGGAGCGCGCCTTTGTGGCCCGCACAAGTGCCGGAATTGTGGTATTGTTAACCCTGCTTCTGGTGGTCAATGCGACGGCCATTTATTTCCGCAGGCGATTTGAGAAGCGATGGTAAAATGACCGATACTGAGAACCAAAAAGTAAAAATTAAAGCGCGCGACGTGACGGTGCATTATCACGAGGCGCGTGCCTTGCATGGCATTGACCTTGATTTGAATGCCAATGAAGTGACCGCGCTTATCGGCCCGTCAGGCTGTGGCAAGTCAACTTTCTTGCGCTGTATCAATCGCATGAATGATGTGATTGACGGCTGCCGCGTCGGTGGCACGGTGAGCATTGATGAGCAGAATATTTATTCGGACGCGGTTGATGTGGTGGAATTGCGCGCCCGTGTCGGCATGGTGTTTCAAAAGCCGAACCCGTTTCCAAAGTCGATTTACGATAATGTGGCCTATGGCCCCCGTATTCACGGCATGGCGCAAGACCGCGCCATGTTGGACGAGGTTGTCGAGCGCAGCTTAAAGCGCGCCGGCCTATGGGCCGAGGTCAAAGACCGATTGACCGCTTCGGGCACCAGCCTATCGGGCGGGCAACAGCAGCGTTTATGCATCGCCCGCGCCATTGCGGTTAATCCCGATATTGTGTTGATGGATGAGCCATGTTCAGCCCTCGACCCGATTGCGACGGCGGTGATTGAAGAATTAATGGAAGAATTGCGGCGCGATTACACGATTGTCATTGTGACCCATTCAATGCAGCAAGCGGCGCGCATTTCACAGCGCACCGCTTATTTTCATCTCGGCGATTTGGTCGAGCACGGGCAGACGGAAGCGATTTTCACCAAGCCGCAAAATCAGCAAACCGAAGCCTATATTTCAGGGAAAATAGGATAATGACCGACAGCCATATTGTATCTTCTTTTGACCGCGACCTTGCTGATTTGAACCAGCTTGTCGCGCGCTTGGGCGGCCTTGCCGAGCAGCAATTCGCCGCGGCCATTGACGCGCTGGAAAATCGTGATGCCTCGTCGATTGACGCGATTGTCGCGGGCGATAGCGAACTCGATCAGCTTGAACAAGATTTGAATGACCGCGCCATTGAGGTGATTGCCACACGCGCGCCGATGGCGACCGATTTGCGGAGCATTTTATCAGCCGTCAAAATTGCCTCCGTGCTGGAGCGCGTCGGCGACTATGCCAAAAATATCGCCAAGCGCAGCCATGTGATTATCAATGAGGAAACCAATCGCAGCGACACAATTAGTCTGGCGCGCATAGCCGATATTGTGCAGGGCATGTTGCGCCAAGCGCTCGACGCTTATGCCACCGGCAATGCCGAGCAGGCAATGGAAGTATGGGAGCGCGACCAAGAGGTTGATGAGCTCTATTCCAGCCTGCATAGCGATTTGCTGACAGTGATTGCCAATGGCGCCGAGCAGGCCAGTGTCAGTTCACATTTTCTGTTTATTGCCAAAAATATCGAACGCATTGGCGACCACACAACAGCCGTTGCCGAGCAGGTTTATTTTCAAGTCAACGGGTCCATGCCCGCCGATGAACGTCCGAAAGTGGATATTGTCGGCGACCCGACCGATTCCGCTTAACGAAGGTAAGGGCATGTCGGCAACCATATTGATTGTTGATGATGAACCCGCGCAGCTCGAATTGCTGCGCTATAATCTGGAGAAAGCCGGTTTTGAAACCGTGCAAGCCGATAATGGGCTGCGCGCCATCGACCTTGTTGAAGACACTGACCCTGATTTGGTGGTGTTGGATTGGATGATGCCGGAAGCCTCGGGCGTTGATGTGTGCCGCGAATTGCGCGCCCGCGCCTCGACGCGCCTCCTGCCGATTATCATGCTGAGCGCACGCGGCGAAGAGGGCGACCGCGCTTTGGGGCTTGATACCGGCGCTGATGATTATATCACCAAGCCGTTTTCGCCCCGCGAATTAGTGGCGCGGGTGAAAGCCCTATTGCGTCGCGCGCGCCCGTCCTTGCTGCAAGACGTGATGCAATTTGAGGACCTAACGCTCAATCCCGACACGATGCGGGTGGAGCGCGACGGCGACCGGATTCATTTGGGGCCAAAGGAATTTCGATTGTTATCGGTTTTGATGGAGCGCCCCGAACGGGTCTTCTCGCGCGAACAATTGCTTGACAAGGTTTGGGGTCACGGCATTTATGTGGAAGACCGCACGGTTGATGTGCATATGAGCCGACTGCGGCGGGCGCTGAATAAACGCACCGGTGGTGGCGCGGCGCGGCGCGATATTATTCGCACCGTGCGCGGCACCGGCTATTCCCTGACGCGTCCCAATTAACCGATTGGCAGGCGCGTTTGGCTGCATTAGGGTTTTGCCAAAGGGAGATTTACCATGAGCAAAACAGTTGATTTTATTTTCGATTTCGCCAGCCCCAATGCCTATTTGGTGCACAAAATCTTGCCTGAAATTGAGGCGCGCACGGGCGCAAGTTTTAATTATATTCCCTGTCTTTTGGGCGGTATTTTTAAGGCGACCGGCAATCAGGCGCCGATGATTGCTTTTGGCGATATTAAAAACAAACCTGAATATGAGGCGCTTGAAATGCAGCGTTTTATTGCCCGTCACAATCTGACCGACTTCAAAATGAATCCGCATTTTCCGGTCATCTCTTTGATGCTGGTGCGCGGCGCGCTGGTGGCTGAACGCGATGGCTATTTGATGAAATATATCGACGCCATGGTCGATGCCATGTGGGAGCAGGGACTGAAACTCGATGACCCTGAAGTGTTGCATAAAGCCTATGCTGATGCCGGTTTCGACGCGGATAAAATCATGACTGATATGAGCGATGACGCGATTAAGGCAAAGCTGATGGAAAACACCAATGCGGCGGTCGCGCGCGGCGCTTTTGGTATTCCGACTTTCTTCGTCAGAGACGAGATATTTTTCGGCAAAGAACGCCTCGGCCAAGTCGAAGACATGCTGGCCTAATTTAACGGCGAGCCTTCAAGCGTGATGCGGTGCATTTCGCGGCGCGTGCCGTGATAATCATTCAGCGCATAATGCCACGTGCAGCGATTGTCCCAAATGGCAATCGACCCCTCGGCCCATTTGAAGCGCGTCGTATGCTCCATCAATGTGGCGTGCTGATAGAGATAATCCAGCAGCGGCTTGCTTTCAGCCGCTGTCCAACCCTCGAAATGCAGGGTGAAAGCCGGATTGACGTAAAGCGCTTTCTTGCCGCTTTCGGGATGGGTGATAATCACCGGATGCACGGCGTCTTGCGTCGCTTTATCGGCATTTTCAAAAACGCCGTCCATCTCATCGCGATAGGCTGATTGGTCGCCGAAAATATGGCGGCTCGAATGAACCGCATTCATGCTTTCCAATGTCTTTTTCAGCCCCGGCGATAATGACTCATAAGCCTTATACATGCAGGCAAACAGCGTATCGCCGCCGACAGGCGGGGTTTCGCGTGCCAGCAAAATCGACCCCATAGCCGGAATTTGATCATAGCTGTGGTCGGTATGCCAGCCGCCGCCAATATTGGTGACCTGGTCTTTTTCCTTCGTCACCGAGGCTATTTTCTCATAGCCCGCCACTTTTGGGAAAAACCGGTTCACGTTAATGTCGCCAAAGCGCTCGGCAAATTCAATATGCTGCTCCGGCGTCATATTCTGGCCGTGCAAAAACACCAGCCCGTGTTCGATGAAACTGTTTTGAATGGCGGTAAAGTCAGCATCGCTTAACCCGCTGCCAATATCGACATTTGCCAATTCAACACCAACGCCACCTGATACGGCTTTGATCTCGACTGCGCTCATTTTCTTATCCCCCCAAATTTTGATTACTATAAGGCTGCTTTTGGGCGCGTGACAAGTCTGCGTCACGCTCGCTAAAACAGCCTCTTGTGGTAAATTTGTGCGGATTTTTGTGGTAAAATTAAGAAATGGGCGGTGATTCGGAATAATCGCCGCGCATCATGATGCCTGCCCAACAGGCTTTTCAAAAAACTTTTGGGTGTAGGGCGTCTGGTAAACAGGTGTTGACTGTATGAGTAGAGCCGAAGCTTTCCTGTCCGGAGCCGTGCAAATTGCCGGACCGCTTTTGCGGCGGCAGGAGCGGATTGTTGCGGTTAAGCTTCACCCTGACGCGGTTTCCGTGGTGCAGCTTCACCCGACCCTCGATGATTGGGATTTGGACCGTTTGGTGAGTTGGTCATTGGAGAATGCGATTGGGCGTTCACCTGTTCAAGACAATTTCAATTATCTGGCTGACCAAATTTCCACCGCCGCCAAAGAGGCCGGTATTGACGGGGTTGATGCGGGTATCTCGATTCCACATTCTTTGTTCGATGTGCGCATTTTGCAACTCCCCTATATGGAAGAAGCCGAGCTGGCTGAGGAAGCCGAGGAACCGGAATTTTGGGAGGAGTTCGACCCTGAGCTGACCAATCTTGTCGGCCGCGTGGTGCGGCACCAAATCCTCTATGCCAATGAGGGCGAAGACCGCACTGATGTGATGATTGCCAGCCTGCCAGTCGGTGAGTTGGAGCGTTATCGTTCGCTGATGTTGGAGGCCAATCTCATTCCGGTGTTTGTCGAGAATGAATTATTCTCGCTGGTCAATGGCATTTACGCCCGCATGAGCACAGATGAACGCTATAAGCCGTTTTTCGCCGTGCATTTATGCCCGGGCAATAATCAGATTGTGGTGCATTATCGCGGTCGTCTGTATATGCACAAAATCAATATCTCGGATTTTGACGAAGCCCTGCTGATGGAGCTTGAGCGCGTTGATGAGGTCGAGGGCGATTTCTGGGAGGAGGTCGCCATTCGGGTCAGCGAGCAGGTTAAGCAGGCCATTGCGTTTCTGGTCGAGACCTATGATGTGCAACGCCCTGATAAGCTGTTTCTGGTTTCCGAATATCGCGAAATTGAGAATTTTTACTTTCTGCTGCATGAGCGGCTCGGCACGGCGCGCGTGGTTATTTATGACGCGATGGACGATGTTGAGGTGCCGAATGAGCATCAAAAATATGTCGATTTTTTTGCCAATCCATCGATTTTCACCACGGCGATGGGGCTTGCCACGCAAGGCCTGAACGTCGAAGGGCGCAGCCTTTCTCATATGCACAGCCGCCTTATCTCGATGAACTTTCTCGAAGATGCGCCGCGTATTCGGCGCAATCGCCAATTGGCGGCGGTCAATCGTATTCTATCGCTGGCCATTGTCGCGGTGATTTTATTCTCCGGCACAGTGCTGGGGGTCAACACCGTGCCGGCTTATTTACAAACCCGCGAAGCCTCGACCCAATATAACGCAGCCGCCAGTGCGGCGCGGGCCGAGGCATTGCGGCGGCAAGTGAATGAGAAAAAGCTGACCGAGATAAATCAGGTCATTACCGATATTCGCGCCAATTCAGCCAATCGCGGCTATGGCGTTTTCTTGTCAAAATTGCCGGCGCTTTTGCCACCGGGGGCCGAGCTACAAAAGCTTGAAATCGACGCCAAAGACGGCGTGACAATGGCCGGTCTGGCGCTTGAGAATGAGGATATTAATCGGCTGAAGCGCAATTTGCGCACGGCCAAAATATTGCGCCGCGACCCGACAGTGGAAACCGAAAAAGATGGCGATTTTTGGCGCTTCTCCATGACACTCACCTTGTCGAGGATGCAGTAATGTCTGAATCGACCCATCAGCCAAACCCGCAAGCCGGGCCGGAAATGCCACGCAGCGGACAGCCCTTATCGGCCGATGCACGGCGGCTCTTGGCCGAGATGTCGGGCGCGATTGAGCCACAAAATGACTCGCTTGATATGTCGGCATTAACGCAAAATATGGCAGATGCCGATACCCATGCAGATGCCGCCCCGGTGCTGCTGACGCCGCATGACGACACCAAAGCCCGCGCTTTTGCCGATTTGCTGGAGCATATTGACGATAGCGACGGCACGATAGTGGTGGACGATGCCGCCGCGCTTGAAGTTGCCGAAAAATATCGCAGCGAAAAACAAGCTGCCCATACGACCTTCGACACGGATGATTTACTGGAAGATTTTACGCCATCAGCAAGCGACGCCGCCGCCAATGAGGGCGCGCAAGATGCGGTTGATGGGGGTGACGGGGGTGACGGGCACGTTGCGCTGACTGACGCAGAAATAGACGCGGTTTTGGGCGGCGACCCATTTGACGAAGACGGGTTCGGCGAAGATGGGTTTGAGAAAGATGAAAAACCGACCGGCCGCTTTGGTGGTTTGCTGTCGCGCTTTCGGGCCGGTGCCGGTGGCGTGACGCGGCTTATCGGCGTGCGCAATGCCGCCGCCGCCTATGACGCGCAATCGGGGGCATCGCTTTTGCCCTATACAATTATTCGCGCGATTATTCTGGTGCTGGTCGCCGCCGTGCCACCGGCGGTCAACCTCGCCATTATTCAACCACAAATTTCTGACAATGGGCGCAAGCTGACGCAAATTCGCAGCTTTGAAGCGCAAATGGCCGAGAATAGAAAACTGGCTGACAGCATGGCGGTGCGGCTGTCGGCATTGGAGCAAGATGCCAAGCGGCGCATTGATAAGCTGATGCCGAATAGGGAATTGGAAAGCCTGTTCAATCGCTATGTCGCCGCTTTGCAGAAATACGATATTGAATTGCAGGGATATAATTTATCGGCAATAGATGATCGCAAAGTGATTATCGGCGATCGTGTGCAGCAGGCAAATTTGGTCGAGCTTAATCTGCAAGGGCGCTATGATGTCTATGTCGATATTCGCAAAATCTTTGTCGATGAGTTGAAAATTGCCAGCGTATTGAAAGAGACAATGAACCCGCAAACCGTTAGCCCTAATTTGAATATCAAGGCCAGTCTGATGGTGCCGACCAAACGCGATTATGATGCGGAATTGGACGACCCGGCGAAGAAAGCATCGGAGGCGAAGAAGTAATGCGATTAGTGGTCCCCGCCTTCTCTCGCCTGATTGTGGCGTTGATGGTCTCATTCGCGATAAGCGCCAATGGCCCGGCGCGTGCGCAAGTTGAGCAAGCTGTGGGAGGCGAAAAGCCCAAACCCGCCAAGCAAGATATGGCCGGTGCCGATCCGCAAGACCCGTTTGTGCGCGGTCTGAAACGATTGGATGAGCGCTTGCGCCTGCAACGCGAGGCTGAAGAATTGGCGCGCAAGGCGCTGCAATTACAACAGACCACGGAAGGAGAAACGGCTGATGGCGGGGTGATTGTCGAGGAGGAAGTGATTATTCCGGCTCCGATATCCGACCCTGACTTTTTTACCGCTTTCGCCGCGCGCAAATATCGCCTCGACGGATTGGTGTTGTCCAAGCCGCAAACCCAGCCGGTTATCCATGTGCTCAATGAAGTTGAAAAACCGAAATCCGGCCAGCTTTTCTGGTCGGGGCGCGAACGGCGTTGGGTGTATCAGCGCAATAAGGATGAAACCCTGTCGTCAATCGCCCGCAAGCTGGTGATGCAAGTTGACGATATGCTGGCCATGAATAATGCCTTGCGCGAAGACCAGCTTGCTGACCCGATGCGGTTTTATGTCAGTCCGCGTGATAATGGGCCGCTGACCCATATTGTTTTACGGAGCGACACGATTGCCAAGCTGGCCAAAATTTATGACACAGATGTGCCGCGATTGCGTGTGCGGAATGATTTGGGCGCCGACGATAAGCTGGTTTTGGGCCGACGTTTTCTTATTCGCGAGAAAGCCATTAATGACCGGCTGGCGCGTTTGGCCGTGCCGGCGCCGGTAAAAATTGACGATAATCATCTGACCAAAGCACGGTTGCCTTATGCGCGGCTTGGGCAATTTGCCGATGAGACACAAGCCATGCGCGGCGCGCGCGAATTTTTCGCCAAATATTATCAGTTTATGGATAGCGATATTTCCTTGCGGCGCGAGAGCGACGATAAGCATAAAGGCAAAATGTTCTACAATATGGATATCGGCCCGCTGCGCTCTGAGCGTCATGGCGAGGCCTATTGCGCCTTGTTCCGTAAAGACGATTTGCCTTGTCTAGTGGTTAATCGGGTGCCCGGACCCGAGCGCGTGCGAAATTTTGACAGCCACGCTATCATCTCGGTCAGCCCTTATGTTTATTTTGACGGTGATGATGAGCTGGATAGCGGGAACACTGATGTGTTACGCCTTACCAAGCTTGAACATTTCCTCACCGAAGGCCAAGAGCTCGGCAATGCCGAAGGTACGATTGCCAAAATTACTAATGACCGTATTATGCTGACCGATGCCAATGGATATCTGCTGACCCTGCCGTTAAACTGGATACCGGAAATTGACCCTGAAGAAAAACGCCGTGCCGCCGAGGCGGCTCGTAAAGCTGCGCTTGATAAAGCAGCTCAAGCTGCCGGTGCGGCGGCTGATGCGGCAGGCAATATTGACCCGAATGTGCCAGAGGCAAAGGACACCGCGCTGGGGCAAAGGCTGATGAAGGGCGAGGCCGCGCGGCGGGATGGCTCACAAAACTTCATTAAGAAATTGGCCGAGAAACCGAAAAAGATTGACGAAAAATAAGCATGCGGCAAGTTTGGCGACATATGTACGAGGGCGTTTGGGCATGACGGAATATACAAAGGACGTTGCGGATCGCGTTTTACGTATTCTTCAAGCCAGCGGTCAGGTCGATGAGACCAAAATGACCGAGATTATGGTGCAGGCTGAATCGCGCTCATCGCGCGCGTTGGCTCTGTTGATGGAAGCCAAGCCTGACCCGGACGACCCCGGCAAGCCGCCTGCCGCAATGGTTGAAGAAGAGCTGGTGGTGAATATCTTGTCGCGGGCTTATGCCTTGCGGCGCAAAAATCTGTCGCCCAGTGAGGTTGCCAAAGATGCGCTGACCTCTGTGCCCAAAGATATGATTGACCGCGAGCATATTCTGCCCTTTGCCCGCGAAGGGCGGTTCTTGCGGGTGGCGACCGTTGACCCGACCAAGGCGACTTTGGCCAATCAGATTAAGGCGCTGAGCAATCAAAATGTTGAGTTCTTTCTCATCAAGCCCAGCGAGTTCGCCGCCTGTATGGGCCATGAAGATGTGCAGGCCAGTCTCGGGCAAAAGAAGAAAGAGGAAGCCGTGGCCGCTCCGACGGCAGAGGCACCGCGCCCTGCGCCGCGCCGACGCTCGGCCTATGATATTGACGATCCGACTGTGGTTATCAAATTCGTCGATGATATTTTGGAGCAATCTGTCACCACCGATACCAGCGATATTCACATTGAGCCTTATCGCGAAACGGCGCGCATCAGATTTCGCATAAATGGCGTGCTGCAAGCACAAGACCAGTTTTCCGATTTTCTGTTTCATAATTATTTGGCCGTCATTACCCGTCTCAAAATTTTGGCCGATTGCGATATTGCCGAAAAGCGTTTGCCGCAAGATGGCGCAATTACCTTTAAGGCGCCTGATGGCGAAGACGTCGATACGCGCTTTAATGTGCTGCCGGGCAAAAATGGCGAACGCATTTGTATCCGTCTGCTGAAGGGAGATCCGTCCCTGTCGATTGAGAAAATCGGCTTCAAAGAGGCGGATTTGAAAAAACTCATCGACGCCATTACCGCGCCGCAGGGCATGGTACTGGTCACCGGCCCGACAGGCTCGGGCAAAACCACAACGCTTTACGGTGCGCTGCAATATATTAACGACCCCGGCACAAACATTATGACCGCCGAAGATCCGGTGGAATATTACCTTGAGGGGCTGGGGCAAACACAGGCCAATGAAAAAATCGGTCTGTCATTCTCGTCAATTTTGCGGGCGTTTCTGCGCCAAGACCCAGAGGTTATTCTGGTCGGTGAGATTCGTGACCAAGAGACAGTTGAGATTGCCGTGAAGGCGGCGCTGACCGGTCACTTGCTGTTATCCACCTTGCACACTAACGATGCCATTTCGACCATTTCGCGGCTGCTCAATATGGGCGTGCCGAGCTTTATGATTTCCGCCGCCTTATCGCTGGTGGTGGCGCAACGTTTGGCGCGTAAAAATTGTCCTGATTGCCTTGTGCCTGATGAGAATGCGACACCGGCGGCGCTTGAATATATCGGCTTTACAGCAGAAGAAGTGCAGGCCATGCAGCCGCGAAAAGGTAGCGGCTGCGCCAGTTGTGAGGGCACAGGCTATAAAGGCCGACAGGGTATTTATGAGGTCTTGCGGGTGACACCAGAAGTTGAAGAAACGATTTTGAAGCAAGCCCAAGCGCCGGAGATTTTGGAAGCGGCGCGGCTTGATAATTTCATGACCATGCAAGAGGTCGGCCGCGATTACATTCGGGACGGGGTTTTGTGTCTGGAAGAGTTTACACGCGTGCTGGTGGTCAATTAAGGTTTCGTCATGACATTTTATGCGTATGCCGGTCTGCAAGGCAAAAAAAAGGTAAGGGGGCAAGTCGAAGCCAATAGCATGGCGCGCGCGCGCTCGGCTCTGCGCCAGCAGCGCATCAAGGTCAAAAAAATCAAAGAGGTGAAAGACAAGAAAGCCGGGGCGCTGGATATTCAAATCACCTGGGGGCCCTTCGGTTCAATACCGTCAAAAGAAATCCTGATGTTCACCAAAAAACTATCCACCATGATACGCGCCGGTCTGCCGATTTTGGACGGGCTGGTTATGGTGGCGGGGCAGACCAAAAACCCGAATATGAAACGGGTCACGCAACAAATGATTTCGACCCTCAATGATGGTAAGCCGCTCTCGGCTGCTTTCCGCGAACATGAACGCCATTTTGACAATGTCTATCGCAATATGATTGAGGCCGGTGAAGTGTCGGGCATGCTCGATAAATTTATCGACAAGCTGGTGGAAATTCTTGAGAAGCAGCAAAAGATTAAAGCAGGCATTAAATCGGCCATGTTCTATCCGGTCACATTGATAACTGTCTCGCTGGGCATTTCGCTGTTTATGCTGACCAATGTGGTGCCGACATTCCAAGAAATGTATGAGGGCATGGGCATTGCGCTGCCCGGCCCGACCCAGGCCATTGTCGATGCCAGCGAATGGATTGCCGATATTCGCAATGTGTTGGGCGTGTTTGCGGTGATTTTCGGCACGATTACCTTTCACAGCCTGATGAGCAAATATGTGCTGCCCTATCGTTATTTATGGCACATGCTGCTGCTGAAATTACCGCTCTTTGGCGGCATTATCATGATGGCTGTGGTGGCGCGTTCCTCATTGCTGATGGCTAATTTATTCGCCGCCGGTGTCAGCGTGTTGGAAACCCTAACCGTCGCCTCCACCGTTACCACCAATACGTTATTCATGAATGCGTTTGACCGCGTCAAACGCGATGTCATGACGGGCGCGGAGCTGTCGTCATTATTCGCCAAAGAAAAAGTATTTCCGATTGAGCTGTCCCAACTTATCGCGGTCGGGGAGCGCACCGGTAATATGGAAGAAATGCTGAACTCGATAGCCAATTATTATGAAGAAGAATTCGACGCGCTGGTCGAGGGCCTCTCAACCGTCATCGAACCGGTGATGATTGTGTTTGTCGGCGGCCTTATCGGCATGATGGTGGTCGCACTTTATCTGCCCATCTTCTCAGCCGGTGACTTGGCAGGCGGTTAAAAACCCGTCGCCTCATTCGGCTCGCCATCGCCGCACCAATCATCTTCAAAAGTCTTCGGCCAGCTTGTGCCGGTGTCTGCCTCATCGGCCAACATGGCCGGGGCAGGGGCTTTGCGCCGACACAGACCTTCCGGTGTTCGCGTCGGGCGCGCCAGCATATGTGCGTCCCAAAACCGACAATGGCGGCAGTGGACAATGGGCGTTGGTGCAACAGTTGCTGCAAAATCACTCTTACTCATAGGCAGAAACTGGGTTATCGGAGAAAAAAAAGCAAGTTTGATTATGGTTTTTGCGTCTTTAGACTATATTGTGGCTGAAATATTAGTCGTGAGTTGCTTATGAGTGCTGCTGAAGAAAAGTCTGTTGAGGGCGCGCCGGATATTGCTTGTCTGGCCGGTGTCGTATCCGCCGTTCTGGTAACGGTGCGCGATAAGGAAGAACAAGTGCGTCTGGCGCTGGCGGCGATGCTGTCGGGCGGGCATTTGCTGATTGAAGATGCGCCGGGCATGGGCAAAACCAGCTTGGCTCGTGCGCTTGGCTATCATTTGCAGCTCGATTGGAGCCGCTTGCAATGCACCAATGACACAACGCCGTCAGATATTGTCGGGGTCAATATATTCGACCCGAAAAGCGGCGATTTTGATTTTCGTCAGGGGCCGGTCTTCACGCAAGTATTGCTGGCCGATGAGTTGAACCGCGCGCCGTCCAAAAGCCAGTCGGCTTTGCTGGAGGCGATGGCCGAGCGGCAAGTGACGGTTGACGGGTCGAGCTTTACCTTGCCCGATCCGTTTATCGTTATTGCGACGCAAAACCCGACCGAGCAAATCGGCGTGTCGCCCTTGCCCGAAAGCCAACTCGATAGGTTTGCTGTTTCATTCAGTCTGGGGCTGCCCTCAGATGCGGTGGAAACCGATATTCTGCGCGACGCCGTATCGGGCGAGGAAAATTTCGAGCATGGCAACCCGGTTTTATCGGCGGGTGATTTCAACAAGCTGCGCCGCCAATGCGCGCAAATTATTTTTAATGATACGGTTATCGGCTATTTGCAAAATCTGGCGGCGCGTTTGCGGGCGGCCAGCCTGCCCAATTTATCGGTGCGCGCGCTGATACAGGTCAAAGGTCTGGCGCAGGCGCATGCGATGATTGACGGGCGCGATTATTGCCGTCCCGAAGATGTGCAAGCCGTATTTGTGCCGGCTTTGCAACATCGTATGGGCCCGGTCACCGGTGCCAGCATCGCTTTACTGCAAGATATTTTGCAACAAGTGGAAGTGCCGTAAGGGCCAATAGACAAAGAGTGTCGTCATGTCAGGTGCCGCAACACATCAAAGCAAATCGCTGTCATTCTCAGAACGCCTGACACAATATCTCAGCATGCGCCGCCGCAAATGGACCGGTGGCACATGGCTGATTAAGCAAAGCCAAATTTTTATTCTGCCCAATCGTTACGGGCTTTATGCCGGATTTTTGGTGCTGGCCAGTTTTGCGATGGGCTATAAGGTGCAGAATAATTTTATCCTGCTCGGGGTGATTTTTTTATTCTTGGTTTTCATGCTGTCGCTGATTGCCAGCGTGCGCAATATTCAAGGATTGCAGGTTGATATTCATCTCGAGCCTTATTACTTCGCCGATGGCGTGCAGCATATTCGCCTCGCGCTGCGCAAAGACCAGCCCGCTTTTAATCTCAAACTCTGCGGCCCGATGGGCGATATACCGCTTGATTTATCGAATGGGGCGACAAGTCTTTTGGTGCCGGTCGGTGCATTGGCGCGCGGGGTTTATGATGTGCCGCCGCTGAAAGTCGAGACATTATTTCCTTTCGGCATTGCGCGTGCATGGAGTTGGCTGCGCCCGCCCGGCGCAATTGTGGTTGCGCCCATGCCGAACCAGCAGGCGGTGCAAGCCTATCCGCGCGGCAATCCGGCTGCCTCGGCACAGCTTGCCGAGCAAAAACGCCAGCAAAATAATTTCGCCGATGAATTGGGCGATTTGCGCGATTATGGCCCGTCTGACCCGCCGGGACGGATTGATTGGAAACGTTATGCGGCGACGCGCGAGACAATGGTGCGCGACCACGGTCTCGACACGCAAGGCGAGGTGATATTGCGCCAACCCAAAGGCGATTTGGAAAGCAGCCTGTCTTATTTATCGGGCGGCTTGCTGGTCGCAGAGCGCATTGGCGCACCGGCGCGCATGACGCTATTGGGCGCGGAATATCAGATTTACGACAAATCGGCGCGGGAGAAAGCTTTTTATGCTTTGGCGCGGACACAGTAAGCTCGGCTTTCTGCCCGGCTCGGCAAAGGCGCAATTAACCGCGCTGCTGCTGGCATTGGCCGCCGCACCGGTGGCGTTGATGATGGCGCTGTTTACCGATATGCGCGCTTTCTTGCTTTGGCTGTTAATGTGGCCGGTGACGCTGATGCCGCGCCGATGGTGGCGCACGGCCTTATTACTGGTATTGATACCCGCCATGCTGGCCTTGTTGGCGCAATTGGCGCAACCGCCGCAAGCCCCGTATTTCATGTTGGTGGTGTTGGTGCTGTCGGTTTGCGAGCAAGTGATGGAAGACGGTCGCCCCGGCGCGTTTAATCTGATCGGCGTTATTTTTCCGGCGCTGTGCGTCATGGTGTTATCGACCAATGTCTTTGTCTTCTTGCTGCTTCTGGTCGCGGTGATTTTCTATGCCGGTGTTTATACGTTGCGGATAAATGATATGCCGCTTTCGGGTTTGCGTATTCGCTTATTGCCGATTGTGTTGGCGCTGTCGGGTTCTTTGTTTTTTGCCATTGCCGCCTTCATTTTGATGCCGCGCATTAATCCGGCGGCGATTCCGGGGCTGGTTGCGCCGCAAGCCTCCAGCGGTGTCGGTGAGCGTCTCGATATGGGGCGTTTCTCCAGCGTGATATTAAACGGCGATGATGCGTTTCGGGCATTTGTTGATAAGCCGCTGCCGCAAAAAGATCTGTATTGGCGGGTGCATGTGCTGGGCTTGATGGATGGCGCAAGCTGGACGCGCGACCCGCGCCGCGATGCCCAAATCGGCGCACTGCCCTTTGATAAAAGATTGGGGCGGGTTGATGCGACATTGCGTTATGGCATTCGCCATGCGCGCCAAGCCCCCGATTGGCATCCGGTTTTGGGCATCGCGCTGGCGGCGCGGATTGATGATAATGCGCGGCTCAATCGCTATGGCGAATATGTGAAGCGCAGCCGCAGCAGCGTGCTGGACCAGCAAGTGCTGGTGATCTCAAGCCTTGATGACCCGTATCGCGCCACTGTGCCAACCAGTTTGCAAATTTTCGGTCAGCCCAAATTGGTCGCTTGGGCGCGGGAAAATTTTGCGCAAAGCGGGTCGCGGCAAGCGTTCATTGACCGCCTATTGGCGCATTTCGCCTCGGGTGCCTATCAATATAGCTTGCGGCCCGACCCGCTTGGCGGTGCGCCGGCAGGGCGTTTGGACAGTTTCTTTTTTGATACCAAAAACGGCTATTGCAGCCATTACGCCATGGCGATGGCAACGGCGTTACGCGCTGCGGGCATTCCGGCCCATGTTGTTGTCGGCTATCACGGCGGCGAGTGGAACGGCTTTGGACGATATTACCGTATTCGACAATCCGATGCCCATGCTTGGGTGGAGGCTGAAATCAATCCCGGCGAATGGTTGCGCCTCGACCCGACGCAAGTCGTACCCAGCGCGATGGGCCGCTTTCGCGCACGACAAATCGAGGCCGAAAATGTCGAGACATTGCCTGGCTGGCGCGGCGTCATGCGGCGTGGTTTGCAGCGTGTCGATGCTTTTGTGGTGCGCTTGAACAGCGACATTGTGCTTTATGATGAAGAGGCGCGGCGCGAATTATTATCCGGCACAGTGCTGGGACGGCTTATTTCTTTTGTCAGTTTTTGGCTGGTGGCGAGCTTGGCCTTCATCGTCCCGCTATTTTTATGGCGTTGGTGGGTGCGCCGCGACCCGATGGTGCGGCTCGACCAGCAATTTCTGGCTTTGGCGCGCAAAGACGGGCTGGCGCGCGCGGCTCATGAGGGGCGTATGAATTTCGCCCAGCGATGGGCCGAGGCGACACCCCGATTGGCCGAACCGGTGCAACAATTTGCCGATTTGTTTTGCCGCCTTACCTATGGTGCGCCGCCCGCGCCTGATGCTGCGGCACAAGCGAGAGATGAATTGAAAATGCGCCTGCAACTCATCAGAGCGGCACGGCGCGACATGCGGCAAGGGCGGCGGGCTAAAGCGTGAAAGTTAAATCAAGGCGATTGCGGCCATCATCATGCCACCATCGCGTTTCATCTGCGATTTCCTGAATTAAATGCGTGCCCAGACCGCCCTCACGAATATCGTCGAGGTCGCGCGGCTTTACCTTATCCAGGTCAATCAGCGGCGCCGTATCGGTGATGCTGATGTGCAATTTTTCCGCCGCAATATAACCGCCAATTTCAATGCGCCCGCTCATATTTTCCGGAAAGGCATGGCGAATGATGTTTTGTGTCGCCTCATCAACGGCGAGGCAAACATTCATCGCAATGCTGCGCGCCGGTGTTTCGCTCAATTGAGTTTCTATTTCGCGGCGCAGGCGGCGCAGTTCCGGCACTTCATTGGTGACTGAGACGGCGAATAATAATTGCTCGCCGCTCAGCGCCGGCTCGACAATGCCGGTCTGCAAACTGCTGGCGGTTTGTTTGCGCGGCGCGCAGCCCAGTCCCAATAGGGTTAAATCATCTGACAGCCGGTCGGCTTTCTGGCGCACCACGTCAACCGTATGAACAATTTGATCGGCAATGGCGAAGCCCATTTGTTCCGATAAAATGGCCGCCAATTTGGCGGCGCCCAACATGGTGCCGCTAATCTCGGCCTCGGTAATGCCATCGGAATAGCAAAACAGCCGTGCCGCGCTGAGGTCGTGATGTTCAACAATCATGTCGTCGGCCTCGAAATCGAGAATACCGAGCGGTTGCAGGCTTGCTTCGACATAAGAAAAACGGCCCGTCGCATCGACAATCAGCCCCGGCTCATGACCGGCATTGCAGCATTGCATGGCCCCGCTTTCAGGCTGATAGGAGCCAATAATGGCCGTCACAAACATGCCGTTAAAAGCGGTCTCCACCAGTTCGGCATTAATCCGCGCCGCCAAAAGATTGACCGGCGGATTGTCGCGGCTTAGCGAGCGAAACAGGCTGTGCGTTTTGGCCATTACTAGAGCGGCATCTGTGCCCTTGCCGGACACATCGGCCATGCAGAAATAAATGTTCCCGTCGCGTTCGACATAATCATAAAGGTCGCCCGAGACACCTTTTTTCGGCACATTTACTCCATGAATAAAAGCAAAATCTGCACTTGGAAAAAGGCTTTCTTGCACACGCGAGGCCATGCGTAAATCGCGCTGAAAATTATCAGCCTCGACCATGCGCGTGGCCATTTGCGAATTGGCCAAAGCCAATGCCGCGCTTTTGCCGTAAACCGAAACCAGCGCAGCATCATTATCGCTGAACAGTGCGCCATCGCGGCGGTTGATTAGTTGTAATGCGCCAAATTTTTTGCCATGCCCCGATACCGGCACACAAATCATGGATTTTGTTTCGAAACCGGTTTTGGCATCAACCGCGCCGGTAAAGTCCGGGTCATTGGCGGTGTCGCGCACATAGCGCATTTCATCGGTTTGGGTAACCGCACCAACAATGCCCTGACTGGCTGGCATTTCAAGGCCGGTAATATCGATCGGGCCAATACAGGCCTCGCACCGTAGCGTATCGCCATCTTCCTGCAATACGAAAAAGCTCGCTGCCTCTGCGTCAATTTCTTCGCGAATATAATCAAGGCCTTCATAAAGTGTTTGCGCCATGTCAGAGCTTGAGGCAAACGCTGACATCATGCGGTAAACAATATCGAGCTGACTAATGCTGTCCGGCATTTTATCAGCCGAATGTCCCCGGTGTGAAGCCCCCGCCACCTGAGCCACTGGATTCATCAGCATTTCCGGCGCTTGTCGGTGCTTGGGGTGATACCGGTTCCGGCTCTGGCTCTGGCTCCGGCTCTGGCTCTGGCCCCGGCTCTGGCTCTGGTTGTGCACCTATTTCAGGCGCAGGCTGTTCATGTGCCGAGCCGCCGCCGTCTCCCATATCACCGCTCGCGATGGCGGCGATTAAATCATCATCTGCCGACGGAGCGGTTGGAGATGGTTCGGTTGTTAAGGGTTCGTTTTCGTAAGGCGCGTTGTCCAGTGGGGCTGAAATCTCGCTGGCAATTGCTGTGTCGGCATCACCAGTTTTCGAGAAGACATCTACATCAACTAAATCGGCAGGCCCCGAGACAGCTTCAATTGGCAAAATTTTATCAAGCTTGGCCAGTTGCAAAACGCGCATTGCCTCATCGCTGATAGAAGCAATATTAAATTTAATCTTTTTTTGTTTGCAGGTTTGCATGGCAATAATCAAAATTGAGACACCGGAACTGTCCAAATAGCTGATATTTTTTGCATCAATTGTTAAAGAAGCCGCGTCTTCAGTCTGGCTGGCAATAAGGTTTTTAATCTCAGGCGTTACCTCTAAGTCAATGTCACCCGCAAGCTGTAGAGTGATATTTTCGCTGCGGTCGCGTTTGAACTGAAAAGCCATTAAAGAACCCAAAAAAACCTAAGAAATTAAAAGCGTTTTAACGATATACAACATCAAAAAACTTTTGAAAAGCGGTTGCAAATCTAATGAATTTGAAGTTTATTCATTTTGTTGGGAATGGCGCGTTTAGCGCTTCTGAGTTCAAAGGAGAGTTCCAATGGAATTTCGAAGTAAAAGCGAAAAAGGCTTTAGCCTTATTGAGCTGTTAGTTGTTGTCGCAATCATTGGCGTGTTGGCGGCTGTGGGTGTAGTTGGATACCAGGGCTACATCGATAGTACGAAAAAGTCAGTTACAGAAAATAATGCAAAAGCGGTCCATCAATGGCTGCTAAATGCTAAAACCATTCGATCTGCTGGTATTGATGTCGACCCTAGTGAGTGTAACATTGCAAATACTCCATCCGCTACGTCTGCAGACGATGCCGCAGCGGCCACTGGTTGCTTGGGCGGTTTGGGTGCTGAAGATCATCCGTTTGAGACGTTCAAAAACCCCTACACCCAGTCTCGTACCGGGTCAGTTGCGGTGCAAGCAGTGTCTAGCGATGTAGATATTGCTGATGACGGTACGGCCGCTTGTTCGCTTTTGGGTGCTGCAGCTGGTGATATCGTTGATGGAGATGTTGTTGTTCGTGTTAAAGATACGGTGGCACACATTGATGTTTACTATTGCTCAAAAGTTGATGACAACAGTGGTATTCTGACAAAAATGTCGAATACTATTACCAATTTTTGATCGGTAAAGAACTGTAAATCTGGGCGCCGTGCTTGCACGGCGCCTTTTTTATTGAAGTTTGCCTCAAGATACGAAACCCTAAAAGACTTTGTTAATTAAAGACGCGACGTTTTTAATTCAATTCCGACCAGAATCAGTAGTTCGCAGTTCATTGATTTAATGGGAACGTTCATTTTAGTGTATATACTTTTTCGTGCCTAGGGTCGTTTCGGTGTTCTAGATGGTTGCAGTCTGCCAGGCGAACTTAGTATTAATTTTTTCTGGCGGATAAGCTTTTTTAGTCGCTAAAGCTCTTATTTTTTTGCATTTATCTCCACCCTGATCTTGCCTAGAACGTGTGCCATCCAACAAGCTATTTCTGTCAGTACAAAAGGATATTAGGGAAAGCTGGGCGAGCCTGACAAGTATCAAATCGAATGTTTACTCCCCATCGACAACGACTAGTCCTTGTTTTTCTAGCTCATCAAGGTACTTCTCCATCGTAATCATGCCGTATTGCGCGCCGGTTTGCATGACTGTGGCAATTTGGGGAATCTTGTCTTCACGAATGAGGTTTTTAATCGCCGGCACGCAAACCATGACCTCAAATGCGCCGATGCGGCCACCGCTTTTGCGTTTCATCAATTGCTGCGTCATCACTAATTGTAAAGATGATGCTACCATTGAGCGGGCTTGGGGTTGTTCTTCAGCCGGAAAAGCATCAATGATGCGGTTAATTGTTTCGGCTGCGCCGGAAGTATGCAACGTGCCGAAAACCAAATGGCCGGTCTCGGCGGCGGTCAGGGCCAATGAAATGGTTTCATAATCGCGCATCTCGCCGAGCAATAAAATATCCGGGTCTTCGCGCAATGCGCCTTTCAACGCCGAGGCAAAGCTCATCGTATCGCGGCCCACTTCGCGCTGGGAGATGATTGATTTAATTTCCGAGTGAACAAATTCCACCGGGTCCTCAATGGTGATGATGTGCTCGGCGCGTTCGCGATTGATCTTGTTAATCATCGAGGCCAGCGAAGTTGATTTACCCGAGCCGGTCGGGCCGGTGACCAAAACCAGACCCTTTTTTTCGCCCAGCACGTTATGCACGGCGGCGGGCAAACCAAGTTGGTCAATGTTCGGCACTTCGGTCACAATCGTCCGGCAAATCAAACCCCAGCCATTAAGCGTGTGATAGCCATTTGCCCTAAAGCGCGCGCCGTTCACCGTAATCGCAAAGTCGATATCTTTGGTCTCGACAAAGCCGTCATAAAGCTCGTCGTCCAATTCGTGCCGAAATATACCGTCGAGCATACCATGGGTAATCGGGCAATCTTGCATGATTTGAATTTCGCCATTAACCCGAATTGCCAGCGGGCTGCCTGACCGCATATGAAAATCTGATATGCGATATTCCTTCGGCAACTCGTCAAGATAACGATAAACCGGATTATCTGTGGGAATGGATTTTTCGGCTTGAGACATTTTCAGCTTTAACTCTACTCGACAACTCGTAACCTGTTTATACTGGCGGTTCTAAAATTTGGCCAGAGCAGATGTGCTGACCGGCCATCACTTTTGCGGGTAAACTTCATGGCCGATAGCTTTTATTTAGTGTCTTTAGTCGCGCTTATCGGCGCCTGCCTCGGCAGTTTTGCCAATGTTGCGGCCTTGCGGACCTTACGCGGCGAGGATTGGGTGCGGCAACCCTCCGCCTGTTTTTATTGCGGCAAACGGCTCAGTTTTTTTTCCAATCTGCCGATATTCGGTTATCTGCGCCATGGCGGGCGCAGCAATTGTTGCGGTCAAAAACTGCCCCGGCGTTATTTATTCGTTGAACTGGCGATGTCGGCATTGCTGGTGTTGGCCTTCACCCAACTCAACCTGCCGGTATTTTTCAGTTTTGTGCCGTTTATGATTCTGATGGTGGTGATTTTTCTGACCGATATGGACGCCTTCATTATTCCCGATTGGGCGAGTTTGGGCGGTTTGGCTTTGGGCTTTGGGTTGGCACTTTTTCAGGCCCCGGGCTTGCCGATTATGACTGATGCGTTGCTGGGCGGCATTTGCGGCTTTGCACTCATTTATTTTATCAATGCGGCCTATAAATTATTGCGCGGACGAGATGGCATGGGCTTTGGCGATGTCAAGCTGATGGCTATGCTGGGGGTTTGGTTGGGGCCGTTGGCCTTGATGCCGATTCTGTTTGCCGCCAGCATAAGCGGCGCGTCTTTAGGTATTTTAGCAATTTTGGCGGCGCAGGGACAAAATGCCGGTAAGCAAGCGGTGCAACTGCCATTTGGCTGTTTTCTGACCCCCATGGCGCTTATCTGGTTGTTTTTTGCGCCACAACTACTATCTGCCGCGCAATAATCCACTGATTTTCCATCACCAGTTACCCAAACAGCTTTATAATCGAATAGTCAAAAGAGATTCGTTTTCTAACGAGGATAAAGCATGAACACGTTGCGGACCGAAGATGATTACAAACGCGCCATTAAGGATTTATTGGGGCAGGCTGAAACCAGTCTTGAGACGGATCTGGCAAACCGTGACGGCGACCAGCAAGCCGCCATGTCAAACCGTGACATTCAGCATTTTATGCGCGGGCTGGATTTGGCCATTACTGAGGAAGCGACGATTGCGCTGCGCGCCGAGTTTTTGCGTTATTCCAGCGTCTTCGATACCAAGCGCTCGCAAGAGACAATTAAGCTGGCAGTGGCGCAAGTAATTCGCCCAATGATGGAAGAATGGATTAATCGCTACATGGCCGATATTGCGCGCGAGGTGATTACCGAAGCGATTGGCAAAATTACCGAAGTGCGCGCGACCGGCAATTTGCGGCGTCCGAAATAGATAGACCTGATGACAACGCTGACTTAAAGCGCTGATGGAGAAAAGCTTTTGCGTAGAGTTACAGTTCCTGAAAAAGTCATGCGGCTCACCATTGTGGGGGTGCTATGCGTCAATGTTTATGGCTGTGGCACGCGCACCGGGCGCGACTTAAGCATTTCGGGGGCGGTGCAACGCTTTGACGACCGCCGCGCTGCTGTGCGCGCGGAACAAGCTGCGCTTGATGGCATTGACACTAATCGGGCGGCAAATTTGAAACCGCTGCCGCCACGCCGCGAATTATTGCAAGTGCGGGTGCCGGGCAAAATTGAAATTGACGAGATTGCGGACCGCGTTGTCGCTCAATCAATGACCGAGATGTCGCTGCAAGATTTAAAGCTCCCAAATACTGGCGTAGGCAAAGACAAGCTGGTTTCGAGCAAACGCTCTTTGGAGAGCCAGCTTAAAGCGATTGATAAGCGCACTGAAACCATTCGACGCCAGCGGCGAGATGTGCTGGCCAGTTATAATATTGAAAAGCTGTTGCTCGACCAGATGGATATGCGCCATTCAAAATCGCGCGACCTGACTTTGCAGGGGTTCAAGATTGCCAATGAGAAATTATTGCAAGGCTTTATTGCTGATTTGGAAGAGCAATATGCGCAAGCTGAGCCGACGACGATTATCGGCCTGAGTGATAATAACGAGCTTGGGGCGTTGGCGCTGTTTGGGCGCAATGAATTGGCACGCAAAGATGAATATGTCTCGCTGGAAAAAAGTTTTCTGTTTGTTGGCAATGATGTCGCCACCGGTGTATCTTTGGGGCGCATGGATGATTTGTCCGACGAGGTCGGTTCGCGCAGCTTGAGCGTCAACCTGTCGGGTCTCAGATTGCCGACTGCCCTGAAGTCTCTGGCGCGCTCAATAAATATGCAGGTTTATTTGTCACCGGCGGTCAATGCCGCGCCGCAAAAAGTCAGCCTCGATATTTCGCGCGCAGATGCGCTCGATATTTTCGATATTCTGATTGATAATTATGGTCTGGCAATGGCTTATGACCGCAAAATGGACGTGGCGCGTTTTTATACCCGCGCTGAATTTAACGAGCGTGTGGATGACGCGGTCGCGGCTGCCGAATTGCATAATCGGCGCGCGCGCAATCTGCGTAAAATAAGCTCGCTTGAAAATGATACGGCGGCATTGCGCCAGATTTATCAAAATTACTTCCAGCATCCCGATGAGGCCGGTCGCGTCCGCTCGCTGACCAATGATGCGATTATCGAAGATGACCACTCACCCGCTGTGGCCGCTGCCATTGTCGCCTTCAAAGAAGCCGCGCTGGCAAATGAGCGCGCCCTTGATGAGCTTGACCTTGAAACCGCGACTGAACGTCAAGAGCAGGCAACGAAAACCCAGACCGCCCGATTTGCGCTGGAAGATGTTGACCAAGCGCTGGCCATGCTGACAACGGAGCGCGGCAGCAAACAAAAATTGCTCGATGAGGTGGTTGTGCGCCTGACATCAGCCAATCAGACGGCCAAAATGGCGAGCCTGTCGGGTGACGCATCAGATGATGCCATACAGCAGATGAATGACGGCGCAGACAGAAATGACAATGGCAATCAGCCGGCCTTCCTCAATGTGCCCGATGCTGATGAATTGCGGGGCCGCGTGGTGCGCGATGCCAATCTGCAAACCAGCGAGCCGATTTATACGGAAAAATTTACCGTCTATAATAGCGAAGGCGCAGCCAGTTGCGGCGGCGATAGCGCCGATCGGGTAAGCGAAATTCAGACCGAGCTGTCCAGCTATTTTGAGCAGCTTTATCCCGATGCGATGATTGCCGCCGAAAAAGCTTCCGAGGAACGCGCCGAGGCTGACCGCTTGGCGCGCGAGAGAGAAGAGCGCGAAGCCGAAGCACGGGCGCGGTTGATTGCCAAGCAAGGCGTGCCGGTTTTCGACCCCTTGCAAGAAGCGCTGGCCAGCACCAGCGTCAGTGATATTACCAGCGATATTGCCGGTGAGGTTGCAAGTGAGGTTACCCCAACGACCCAGGCGGGCCCGACCGATAAAGCGACCGAGCCGCAGGCGACCAATGCGCCTGCTGAGGCGGCAGGGTCTGAAGATGAGGACGCGGCGGCCACCGCGCCATCAACCATCTTTCTGACCGACTCGGCATTTCGTCGTCCCACTGTCACGGCGGTTGGCGACACGATTATCATTTCCGGTTTCCGTCATGATATTGAGTTGGTATCTGAGTTGATAGAAAGCTTCGACAAGCCCGATAAGCAAGTTTTGGTTGAAGTGTTTATGGTGAATGTTGCCAAAAACTGGCAGCGTCAACTGCAAAGCAAGCTGCAAAATGCGGTGCGGACGGCGGCCAAAACCGATGCCGATATCGCCGCCTTGCCGGATACGGTCACCGGTCAATTGCCGGGTTTGGTTGAGGTGCGTGACAATGCGCTTATCGGTGTGCAGGGCGCGCTGAAATTTGCCGACCGCGCCGCCGCCGCCAATAGCTTTACCTTGAATAATTTCCGCCTCGGCCTTGCCTGGACGATTGATTTTATGGAAAGCAATAGTCTGGGCCGCAAAGTGTCGAGCCCGACCATTTTGGCGCTTGATGGTTGCGAGGCCCTGATCGAAAAATCCGAAACGCGCTATCTGCCGGTCACCGCTACCTCGGCGCCGGTTGTGACGCCGGGCGGGCAAACTGTGCCGGGTGAGTCGACCACCACTTATGAGCCGCGCCAAGCGACATTGAGCCTGAATGTGACGCCGGTGATCAACCCGCTGAATGACCATGTGCGCCTGAAGATTGCCTTTAATGACGACTTCTTTGTTACCGCCGATGCTAATTCTGATAAAATTCAGAGCCGGATAAATACTGAGTTTATCGCCGCGCCGGGTGATGTGATTGTGCTGGCCGGGCTTTATACGGAAGATAATTCAAAAACCCGCAACGGGCTGCCCGGCATGACCGGTATACCGCTTTTGGGTACTTTCCTCGGCACCAGTTCCGACGCCAAATCATCGCAAGAAATGGTGATATTCTTGGCCCCTGAAGTGATTACGCCTAAGGCCGGTGAAATGCCGGTCAATTCAGCGCGCTATTATGACCTCAACTAGACGCGGCGAAAGCGGCTTTTCACTGGTCGAGGTGATGGTCGCGCTCACCGTCATCACCACCGGCATTATCGGCACCATTTCCATGGTCAGCGCCAATCGCGCCATCATGGAGACAAGCTGGGCGCAGGCGCGCATGGGCATGATTGCAGATGGCGTGATGAATGAATTGGCGGTTCAGTTTCAACGCGATGGCGTTTTGCCGGTCACCGCCGCCTATGATTTTGAAGGCGACCCCGATGCGCTCGGACTGGCCATTTTATTTACCGATAATGGATATAATCCGGCAGCATCTACCCTCGCGGTCAGCGCCGGTGCCAGTCCGATAAGCTATATTGCCACTCTGACATTGCTCAGCCCCAGCGGGCGGCGCATGATACGCACGCGCAATTTTTACAAGAAATTAAAAACGCCGTAAGCCGAAAAAATCTTAATAGCGCCGTGTGCGGGTGAGGGTCAACACCGAGCCGGTCACTTGATAAAGGGCGAAAGCGGCCCGCGTGCCTTTGGCATCATAGCCGCAACCATAGAGCCGATAGGTCGCGCCATCGCGCTTCACAAAAAACCGCCGCGCCCTGTCGCCGACACTGGCGCGCTCTGAGGCGAAAAAATCTGTCGGGGCGGCTTCATGCGAGCCGACGCAGTTGTCGCGGTCGCCGGTCACGTTGGTGTCGCTGGCCGAGCTGGCGGCCGCGGGCCAATTATTATCAAGCGCAAATTCTTCCGATAATCTGTGCCAAGCCAAACCCAGAGCCGCTTCGGCATCATTCAGCGCAGCGCGCCGATCTGTTTGGCGGGCATCGTTCACAGAGGCGATATTGAGCTTGGTGCCGACAGAGCCGGCCAGTACGGAAATCAGGACGACAAAACCAATGGCGAGATAAAGCGCAAAGCCCTGCTCGCCGCTTGCCGATTTTTGCTGATTGAGGCTGCGCATTGATGATACCCCCCGCGCCCTAATACAAGGTCATTGCGAACATATTGAAGCGCCGGCGCACTGTCGTCGCGGTGATCTCATTTGTGCCGGGCACAATTTTTTCCAACTGCAAGCGCATGTCGAGCGAGTAGAGGCTGCCATCATTATCGGAAAAAGTCAGCGTGCGAATAAGCGGTGCGCTGATATCTACCCAGCCATTTTCGTTCGGCGCACTTGTGCAGCCGAAATTATTCTCAACGCGCTCTTGCAGTCTTTTATCGCGCAGTCGAAATTCTCTTTGCTGACGATTGGTGGCGTCGAGGTCGTAGCAAAATTTAATATGCGAGCTGCTGACAATTTCATAAGCCTTTTTTTCCGGCAATGGCGGGTTGGCTTGTTTATGACCGGCCAAAGCAGCCCAGGGCTCAATCAGTTCGAATAATTGCTTGCTCGTGACCAGCAATTCGGTTTGCGAATTCATGCGCTCGCTTTGGGTGTTCAGATTGGTTATCACGGCGATAAGCGCGGCTGAAATCACCCCGATAATGGCCAGTGTTGTGGTTAATTCAACAAGCGTGAAACCGCTTTGCGCGCGTGGCATGGGTCAGGCCGCTTGTGCCGCGAATTCGCGCGCTTTCAGCACATAGACTTCCGGCGCGATAAGACCGGCCTCGTAAAGTTCACGTAAGGCCAGCATATTGCGCTCAATCTCCGCCAGACGCGCACATTCACCGGCCTCTTGCATGGTTTTTCTATCGGGCGTTTCAAAGCCCTCGGTAATGATTGTCGGCTCTGCGGGGCTTTCGCGGTGCAGCCAAGACGCGCTGAAAAACCGAGACTTGCGCGGCAGGGGCGCTTCTCCGACTTTGGGAATGGTCAGCTCGTCTATATCGTCGAGCGCGTCATCATCCAAATCAAACTGATGCGCCACGGCATCATCCAAACGGTCGGATGAAATTTCGGTTTCAAAGACAATGGTTTCACCTTGCGCCGTGGCGTCATCTGCCATTTCAAGGTCAATATCGCCATCAGGTAAAGTCGGGCCATTGGGTGCTGCCACTGACCCCGCCATGTCAGGTGACCGGCGCATGCGGCGCGAGACAATCACCAGCAAAATCAGCACAAGCACAGCAATGCCCGCGCCGATAAACAGCGTGCCATTTTGCTCGAACATACGAGCAGCAATACGCATGGTTCTTTCCATAGGTTAGACTTTAAGCCAAAAAAAGATGATTCTCACGCGAAAATTCGGCTCTGCTCACAGTTCAATGCGCATATAGTCACGCGTCACGAAACTGTGCGGCATCATCTCTTGCGCTTGCGCCTCAATCGCCAGCAGCATCTCATCGCTGCGCTCAGGCTCGTGATGAAAAATGCCGAATTGCTTCACTTGCGCTGCCATGGCCAAGCGCAAGCCCTCTTGCCAGGTTGAATGACCCCAGCCCTGTTTGGCGGCAAATTCAGCGTCATCATAAGTGCAGTCATATACCGCCATATCGACCTCGCGCATAAAGGCCACAAGGCTGGCGTTTATCGCCGCCGGATTGTGTTCGGTATCGGTCGCATAAACAAAGCTTTTGCTCTCATTGCCTTGCGTGTTCGTTGCGCTAACGGCTTTCAGCGCATGCGCCCCGCCCGGATGCGGAATGGGGCAAGCACTCACGCGCAAATCGCCAATGCTCAGCGCATCATCTGCGCCATGCTCGACAAACTCAATCTGCGCCTTGAAATCGGCAAGGCCGATAGGAAAAATCGGGCTACTCAAATAACCGCTTATCGCGTCATAAAGCGTCGCATCATTGGTGCCGAAGCTATGCAACCTGACGGTGAAGCTGCTGTCAAAAAGCGGCTTAAAAAACGGCAAGCCGCAAATATGGTCGGAGTGAAAATGCGAAAAGCAAATATCAATTTCTTTACGGTCGCGCTCAACCATCTCAGAGCCCAAATGAATAAGACCCGAGCCGCCGTCAAACACCACCATATCGTCGCCCGCATGCACCCCAATGCACGCGGTATTGCCGCCAAAAAGGCGGTGGTTTGGTGTGTTCATCGGCAAAGAGCCGCGGGTTCCCCAGAAAACCAATTGCATGGGCGCGCCAAAAGCCTCCGCGTTAAACTTGGGCAATAAATTGCCGCTATTTCGTTTGGGCAATAAATTGCCCGGCCCAATCCGCCTCGGGCGGGTTGTTTCGATAGGCATTTATACGACCAATCAGCATCTCATAATAGTCGCCAAGCGCCGGATGGGTCGCACAAAGCGCGCGGGCTGTCTTTTCGGCAACATCCCAAGATTGCGCCCGATAAGCCTGTAAGACCGCGTCCTGACCGGCTTTCAGCGTTTGAAAATCTTCGCTTTCGGCCATTTCTGCGCCGCCCAGCAGCGCATAAATCCGTTGCGGCAGTGCCTTGCCCTTCAGCGCAATCAGGTCGAGTTCCAAAAAAGCCATTGGAGGCTGTCCGTCACTAATGGCTGTCATCGCGTCGGCATAGGTGCTTTCACCGATTAATATGGTTTGGGCATAATCTTTGGTCTGGCCTTCCAAGCGCGCCGCCACATTTACCGTGTCGCCCATGACGGAATAGTTAAAGCGCTGGTCTGAGCCGACATTGCCGACCAGTGTCGCGCCTGAATTCAGCCCGATACCAATGCGAATTTCTTGCTCAAAGCCGCCGAGAAATGCGTCTTGGCGCAGGGTTTCATTGACTTCAACCAGCGCGTCCACCATTTCCAGCGTGGCGCGACAGGCCTGATAGCCATGCTGCGCGACATCGGTCGGCGCATTCCAAAACGCCATAATATTGTCGCCAATATATTTATCGATTGTGCCGCTGCGGGTCTGAATGACGCTCGATAGGCCGGTGAGAAAAATATTAATGATATGCGTCAGCTTTTCAGGCGCATCGGCAAAGGCTTCAGAGATGGTGGTGAAGCCGCGAATATCGCAAAACAAAATCGTCAAATCGCGGGTCTCGCCGCCCAGCTTCAACTTGTCAGGGTCGCTGGCGACTTGCTCAACCATATCGGGGGCGAGGTAATATTGAAACGCATTGCGAACTTCGCGCCGCTCGCGTGCGGTTTCCAGAAAGTGCAAAAACGCCGCCGTTAAAAAGGTCAGAAAAATCGACAGGCCGGGTGTCGCCGGATCAATCAATACAAGATGGTTTGAAAATTGGTGCCAAGATATCGCCGCGCCGGAGATAAGAGCCAGCCCCAAAAAGGCAATGCTCGGCACCAGCGAGAACCGATAGACCATCACCACCACGCCCAGCCCGATAAGCATGGTCGCCAATGCTTCCGCCATTTGCACCCATATCGGGCGCGTTAAATAAGTGCCGGCCAGCATTTGCTGCACGGTTTGAATATGCACCTCAACCCCCGGCGTTGCCGGATTGAGCGGGGTCGCGCGAATATCTTTCAGCCCTGCCGCGCTGGTGCCGATAAAGGCAATTTTTCCGGCCAGCCGCGTCATGTCGAAATCGGGCTGCAAAATCTCATATGCCGAAACGGTTTGAATATCGGCGCTTTCAGCAAAGTAAAGCCGCATGCTGCCATCGGGTTCAATCGGCGCGATAAGCCGTCCGACTTTCAACCGCGACAAGCCAAAGCCTGCGCTATAGCTGCCTTCGCCGCGCACATCAGAGGCGCGCAGGACAATCGACCCGGCCCCTTGCGCCACCCGCAAACTCTCCAGCGCCAGACTTGGGTAAATATGCTCACCGGCGCGAAAAAGCAGCGAGGCGCGGCGGATAATCCCGTCATCATCAATGCGCGCATTTATCGAGCCGAGGCCCAGCGCGTTATCATTCAACACATCGCGATTTGAAATGGCGAAGCTGCTGGCCGGCACATTACGCATCGGGTCGAGGCCGTCAGTGTCGCTTGAGCCTTGCGCGCGCACGGCGATACCGGCTTTCGGCGCGGCGAGGCGGGCGGCTTCATCACTCATCATGGTGGCCATAATCACCGGCGCGTCGCTCATCGCGCGCGCCAAAGCATCATCGGGGCTGGTGATTTGCGCCGTGATGGCGGCGCGCAAGGCTTGCCATTCAGGGGCGTTTTCACTCAGCCGCAAATTCTCCCAAACCGGCAGAATTTCAGCCGGGGCCGTGCGGTCGGCTTCGGTGAATAAAATATCAAAGGCGATGGCGGCGCTGCCATAGCCGGTCATTTTGTCAACCAAATCGGCGAACACGCTGCGCGGCCAGGGAAACTGGCCAAGCCGCGTAAGGCTGGCTTCATCAATATCAACAAAAACCACCGGGCTGTCTTGCTCGTGGCGGGGCAGCCAGCGATTATATTGGTCGAACACCAAATTGCGGGTGAATTCAATCGGATAGGGTTGCCATAGCTGCAAACTCCCCGCCGTCAACAGCACCGCCATCGGCGCGATAAACGGCAGAATAAATTTTTGCAAAGGCAGACCGATACGCTTCAGATAAGACAAGAAAACCCCCAAAACAGGCCATCAGTCTATCAAATTGCGGGGGAAATATCACTCATCTTGCTTCTATTCGTCCCGATTCCACGGATTTTTTCCGTCATTCGGGTCAATTTGGCGACGCGGTGGTGGCTTTTGCACCCCGACGCTGGGCACATGGGTCGGCCCGTCGCCGCGACTAAAGGCGCGACTGACCGGCTTTTGAAAGAATTTGACATGCGGGCGTTTGAAAAACGGTATCAGTGCCATGCCCGCAATCATCGAATAAATATGCACATCATAGGCGACATTGCCCTGCGGGTTCAAAAACCCGCCCAACTGACCGAATAGCCAAAAGGCAAAAATCAGCACGGCGGGGATATTGAATGTGCGGAAGAAAATGAAAAACCCGATAAGGGTTTTAATATTGGCGCGTGGCCATAGCAGAATATAAGCGCCAATCATGGCCGAGCAGACACCACTCAGCCCGACCAGAGGCGTGGTGCTGTCGGGGTTGGCCAGCCCGTGCCCCAATGTGCCAATCGTGCCGGTGATGATGGCGAAGGCGATAAATTTCGGGCCATTGCCAATCGCGTCCTCAATATTATCGGCCAGCAAATACATGACATAAAGATTGCCGAAAATATGCATAAAGCCGCCATGACTTATCATTGTCGTCAAAAACGTAATTATGACCGGCAGCGGGCTGACGCCATATTCAAAGCTCGGGTCATATCCGGCAAACAGGCGGGCGGGAATAAACCCATATTCCAAAATCGCTTGCGGGGCTTGCGCCGACTGATAACCGAAATACCACAGCACGCAGAACGCCATAATGGCATAGGTCAGATAGGGCTTTCGAAAGCTCGGATTCTCATCATAAAGGGGTAAAAACCACATGCGCTTAGCCTATAGGGCAGGCCGCTCGGCTGCAATCGCTGTTACGTCAATCAAGCGTGATGGACGTGCCGCCGACCGAGACCACCAAAAGTCGGTGCGGGCTCAGCAATTTGGCGGCGCGTTGCACATCGGCTTGGGTCACGGCATTAATGTTTTGATTGCGCGTTTTGAAATAGCTTATCGGCCAGCCATTTAACTGCACGCCCAAAAGCTGTCCGGCAATTTTTGCCCCGCTGTCAAATCGCAGTGCGTAATTGCCGGTCAAATAGGTTTTGGCCGTCGCCAATCTTGGCGCGCTCACGGGTTCGTCGGCCATGCGGCGCATCTCGGCGCGAATGACATTGACGGCTTCTTGAGCGGTGGTGTTATCGCTGGCGACCGAGCCATTCCACAGGGCGGCTTTTTGAAAATTCGAGGTGAAGCTGTAAACGCCATAGGCGAGGCCGCGCGCTTCGCGCACTTGCTCGGTCAGGCGCGAGGAAAAGCCACTGCCGCCCAATATCGAGTTCATCACAAAATCGGCAAAAAATAGGGGGTGGTGATGGCCCAGCCCTTGTTGCGCGAAAACAACACTGGTTTGCGGGCCGGCGCGGTCAATATGGCGCGTTTGCGGCCCGTTTGCGATTTTGGCAGGCGCAATTTGCGGCATTTTATTGTGCGCGGGCAGGGTTGAAAAAACATCGCGCATGACGCGGCGCAATTCAGCGCGGCCAATATCGCCGACGACAGCGAGATGCAAATTATCGCGCGCCAGCATGGCCTGATAATGCTGACGCAAATCGCTCTGTGTGATGGCGGCGAGGCTGTCTTGCGTGCCATTGCCGACGCGCCCATAAGCATGGGCGTCAAAGGCCAGTTTCATCAACGCCTGATTGGCAATGCTGCGCGGGTTTTGCTGATTACGCAAAATCGCCGTGGCTTGCTCGCGCTTCATGCGGGTAACGGCTTCGGCGTCAAAACGCGGGGTGGTGACGGCAAGGCGCAGCAATTTATAACAAACCGCGCGATAGCGGCTGAGGCAGCGCAAGGTGCCGGTCATCTCATCGCGGCTTGCCGAAAAGGATAGTGAGATGGCGTTATCGGCCATCGCCTGCTGAAACGCCTGAGCCGGCAAATCGCCGGCGCCCTCATTCATCAATCGCGCCATTAACATGCTCAGGCCGGTTTTATCGACCGGGTCGCTGGCTGTGCCGCCGCGCCATGCCAGTTTCATGGTGATGAGCGGCAGGCTGTTATCGGTGACCAGCCAGGCTTCCATATCGCGCCATTTGACCGATTGCACGGGCGGCGCAGCATATGCGGTGACACTCACCATGACGAACAGGCACAGGCTGAGAAGCAAGCGATATCCAAACATTATGGCTGCCCTCCGGTTTCCATCTCTCCGGTTAAATGGCCGGTCACGGAATGGCGCGTTTTGAGAAAGGCTTGGGCGGCGCGGCGCACATCATTTGCGGTCACCGCGTCAATCTCATCGACCCAAGCCAGCACATCATCGGGGCTGAGGCCAATCATGGCGGCGCTGCCGAAAATATTGGCCATGCTTTGCTGGCTGTCACGGGCAAAAACCAAATCAGACACAAGTTGTCTTTTGGCGCGCCGCAAGATGTCGGCGCCAACCTCTGCGGTCTGCATAGTGGTGATTTCATCGTCAATGGCGCGCGCCAATTCGGCAAACTCTACTTGCGGGGCCGGCACGGCGTAAATCATAAACTCGCCATTATCGAGGCGGCTTGAGTCGCTATAGGCACCGACATTCACCGCCAGTTTTTGAGCGACCACCAGTGTTTGATAAAGCCGACCGGTCAACCCGCCCCCCAGAATTTCGGCCAGCACATCGGCGGCGGCGAATTGGCGTTTATCGGTGCTGCTATATTGTGGCAGGCGATAGAGGCGCTGCCAGCTTGGCTGGCGCACCCGCGCATCGGCCAGTACTTCGGCTTGGTCAAAACCGGCCACGGTCAGGTCCGTCGCGGCGATGCGGCGCGCGCGCGGCTGACCACTGGGCTGCAAATCGCCGTAATGGGTTTGCGCCAAAGCCAAAACCTCATCAAGCGTCACCGCACCAGCGACCACCAAAACGGCATTATCGGGGGCGTAATAGCGGCGGTAAAAATTGGTGGCATCGACGGCGTTCAGCTTTTCAATCTCGGCGCGCCAGCCAATCACCGGCACTTCATAGGCCGTGCCCTTATGCAGACGATGACGTAATTGTTCGCTCAGCAAAGAGGCGGGTCGCCCATCGACGCGCGAGGACCGCTCCTCCAAAATCACATCGCGCTCAATCGCCACAATCTCGTCTTGGATAATCAGCTTTTGCATGCGCTCGGCTTCCATCTCCATCATCTTGCCGAGCTTGTTTTTGGCAATGCGCTGGAAATAGGCCGTGTAATCATAAGAGGTGAAGGCGTTATCTTGTCCGCCCAAACGCGCCACGGTTTTTGAAAATTCCCCGGGCGGGATATTTTCCGTGCCGCGAAACATGAGATGCTCAAAGAAGTGGGCGATGCCCGATTTGCCCTTTGGTTCATCAGCCGAGCCGACCCGATACCACAACATATGGGTCACCACATCGGCGCGGAAATCGGGAATGACAATAATTTCCAACCCGTTTTCGAGCTTGGCTGTTTTGACCTTTGGCCCGTCTGTCGGTTTGCCGCAAGCGACCAACACAGCGACGCATAACAGCGCGGCATAAAGAGGTTTGAAAAGAGATGTCATGGGCGCGCGCGCCGCATTACTCGGCGGATACTTCCGCCTGATTGCGGGTCAGATTTTCAACCAAATCGGCATCAATGCTGGCCTTGCCCGAGCGCTCATTTTGCATCGCATCGCGCACACCATTGCCATAAACCCCGTCTTTAGAGGCTTTGTCGAGCAGGCGCTGTTCAACCGCATCGGGCTGTCTTTCGCTTGATGGCGTCCGCAGCACAACAAGGCGCGCCAATTCCGCGCCGGTGGCAATAACCGGAGCCGCTTCACTGTTTAATGGCGGGCGCAACTCAAAATCCGGCGGTAGAATGAGCGGCGCGCGACGCACGACATTAAATTCATTGGGCGGATTTTTGCTATAGCCGAGACCACAAGCTGCCAGCACGGGGGCCAGCGCGGCGATGACGGTGAGCGATAAGAGTGTTTTGTTTTTCATGGGCATTGGTATAGCGGAAATCATCTGTCGCGCAAAGCGTCATAAATAAGAATAATCACGGCAAAGGTTATCCAAATATCGGCCAGATTGAAAACATACCAATAATAGCCCGCCGCGTGGAGGGAGATGAAATCAACCACAGCGCCATGCCATAGCCGGTCGATAAGATTGCCCAGCGCGCCGCCGGCAATGCAGGCATAGGCCAGCGACAGGCGCGCATTTTCAGCCCCGCGCATCAGATAAATGAAAACCCCAATGGCCACCACAGATAAGATAATCAACGCATAGCGTCCGCCATCGCCGCCCTCGGCAAACAGCCCATAGCTGATGCCATAATTCCAAATCAGGGTGAAATCCAAAAACGGCAAAATATGTCGCGTCTCATGGGTGGCGAAACCGGCCCCAAAATCACTAACCCCATAGACAATGGCAATTTTGCTGAGCTGGTCGAACGCGGCCAGCAGCAGCGTCAGCCCAAGCGCGGTTCGCAAGGATAGGGCTTTAGCGGGCATCATATTCTGCGACCGCCGCCGCATCGCGCGGGGTCAAATCAGGATAGCCGTCAACCGAGCCGACCTCAGGCAGAATTTTCCAACTGCGCTGGCATTTTTTGCCCTCGGCCAATTGCGGCATCACGGCCACGCCGGTCACCTCATCAAGGGTGAAGGCCTCAGCGGGTGCGGCGGCATCGGTCAGTTCAATTTGCGAGGTGATGCAAATATCGGCCATGTTTTGCCCGTCCACGGCGGCGCGCAAATTTGCGTCCGTAATATGCACAATCGGCGCGGCCTCAAGGCTGGAGCCGATGCGCTTATCGCGCCGCTCGACTTCCAATGCGCCGGTGACGACGCGGCGCACTTTGCGGATATTGTCCCATTTGGCGGCCAGTTCATTGTCTTGCCAGTCGGCCGCAATTTCAAAGAATTGCTGCAAATGCACACTGTCATCTGAAACGCCGAAACGCGACTGCCAGACTTCTTCTGTGGTGAAGCTCAAAACCGGCGCAAGCCAGCGCGTCAGACAATGAAAAGCAATATCCATCACGGTGCGGCACGCGCGCCGCTCAAGGCTGGAATCGGCGTCGCAATAAAGCGTGTCTTTGCGAATATCGAAATAAAAGGCCGATAAATCGACAGTCATGAAATTGAACAGCGTCTGATAGATTTTGCGGAAATCGAAATGCTGATAATTGTCGCGCACCAGCGTGTCCAATTCGGCCAGACGGTGCAGCATATAGCGTTCCAATTCCGGCATATCGGCATGGGCGACTTTTTCCGCCTCGTCAAAGTCAGCCAAATTGCCAAGCAGAAAACGGAAGCTGTTGCGGATTTTCCGATAGGCATCAGTATTGGCCTTGATGATTTCCGGCCCGATGCGTTGGTCTTCGGAATAATCGCATGACATGGTCCATAGGCGGATAATCTCTGCGCCGGATTGCTGAATGACCTTGAGCGGGTCAACCGCATTGCCCAACGATTTCGACATTTTCTTGCCTTGCTCGGTCATGGTCATGCCATGGGTGATGACATTTTTATAGGGGGCTTGGCCGCGGGTCGCACAGGCTTCCAAGAGCGAGGAATGGAACCAGCCGCGATGCTGGTCAGAGCCTTCCAAATAAACATCGGCAGGCCATGCCAAATCATCGCGCGCTTCCATGACGAAAGCATGGGTCACGCCGCTATCGAACCAGACATCGAGAATATCGCTGACTTGCTCGTAATCTTCGGCGGCGTAATCGCTGCCCAAAAATACCTGCGGGTCAGTGTTGAACCATGCATCGGCACCTTGTTCTTTCACCGCCGCCACAATGCGGCTATTGACGGCATCATCGCGCAAGGGCACGCCGGTTTTTTTATCGACAAAAATAGTCAGCGGCACGCCCCAAGCGCGTTGGCGCGAGACCACCCAATCGGGGCGGCCTTCAATCATCGAATAGATACGGTTTTTACCGGTTGCCGGATACCAATTGACCTTGTCGATTTCCTTCAGCGCGGTGTCGCGCAAGCCGGTTTTCTCCATTGAGATGAACCATTGCGGTGTATTGCAGAAAATCAATGGCGCTTTTGAACGCCAGCTATGGGGATATTGATGGCGCAATTTGCCTTTGGCGAGCAACCGCTCGGCCTCAACCAGCGCGCCGATAACCGCGCCATTGGCGTCGCCATCCTTGCCCTTATCATCAAGCACGCGCTTACCGGCAAATATCGGCACGCTGTCGAGATACACACCGCCCTCATCGACGGTAAACGGCACGTCAATATTGTGCTGCATGCCCAATTCAAAATCGTCTTGGCCGTGGCCGGGCGCGATATGCACCAGTCCCGTGCCGGTTTCATCGGTGACGAAATCACCGGCCAGCACCGGCACGTCAAAATCATAGCCTTGTCCGGCCAGCGGATGGCGGCAGGTCAGCTCGCCCGGATTAATATCGGAGACGCGCTGATACTCTTCAATTTGCGCGGCGGCCATAACTTGCGCGGCAAGATTATCGCACAGCACAAGCTGCTCGCCATTAGCGGCATAAAGGCCATAGGTCAGCCCTTTGGCATAAGCCATCGCCCGATTGCCCGGAATGGTCCAGGGCGTTGTTGTCCAGATAACGGCATAAGTATTGTCCATGCCTTGCACCGGAAATTTGACGAAAATAGTCGGCGAGACATGTTCTTCATATTCGACTTCCGCCTCGGCCAAAGCGGTTTTTTCAACCACTGACCACATGACGGGTTTGGAGCCCCGATAAAGCGACCCGTCCATGATGAATTTTTGAAACTCGGCGACAATAATCGCTTCGGCGTCATAGGCCATTGTCGTATAGGGGTTTTCCCAATCGCCAATAATGCCGAGGCGTTGGAATTGCTCGGATTGAATGGCGACCCATTTTTCAGCAAATTGGCGGCATTGGGCGCGAAACTCCGTGGCCGGCACGGCGTCCTTATCTTGACCCTTATTGCGATATTGCTCTTCAATTTTCCATTCAATCGGCAGGCCGTGGCAATCCCAGCCCGGCACATAAACCGCATCGCGCCCCATCATTTGATGGGCGCGCACAATCACGTCTTTCAGAATTTTATTCAGCGCATGGCCGATATGAATATCGCCATTGGCATAGGGCGGGCCATCATGCAGCACGAATTTCTCGCGGCCTTTAGCGTCGGCGCGCAGCTTTTCATACAGGCCGATTTTTTGCCAATGCGCCAGCATATCCGGCTCGCGCTTGGGCAGACCGGCTTTCATCGGAAATTCGGTTTGCGGCAAGTTCAGCGTCTCGCGCCAATCTCTTTGATTTGTTTCGTCACTCATGCTCGATTCCTATTTCAGGCCTTGTAGCAATGAAGGCCCTAGCTGCCAAGCATTTCGCGCGCTTGGTCGCTATCCATGCTGATTTGCGCTTTCAGCGCGTCGAGGCCGTCAAATTTTTGTTCGGGCCGAATAAAATGCAAAAGGGAGACGCGCAAATTGGCGCCATATAAATCGCCCTCAAAATCAAAGAAGTGACTTTCAAGGCGCGGCTTATCCGTGCCGACAGTCGGGCGCATGCCGAGATTGGCAACCCCCTTTAATGTCTGACCGGCAAACGCCCCGTCCAGCACCTCAGCGCTGACGGCATAAACGCCGAATTTCGGCAGCACATAATCATGCAGTGGCATATTGGCCGTGGCAAAGCCGATGGTGCGCCCGCGCTGGTCGCCTTTTTGCACTTCCGCCTCAATGGCGAAAGCATGCCCCATCAGTTGGGCGGCTTGTTCGGGGTCGCCATCGCGCAAAAAATTGCGAATGGCAGAGGATGAAAAAGGGCTGGTGCTGTCGGGTTGCAGCACGGCTTCTGTGGCAAATGTCTCAAAGCCCATTTCGCCGCCAATATCTTGCAGCATGGCGAAATTGCCCCTGCGGCCTTTGCCGAAACAAAAATCATAGCCGACACAAACGGCGCTCACGCCCAGTTGCGCGAGTAAAATATCGCTGATGAAATCCTCTGCTTCGCAGGCCGCCATCGTCGCATCGAAGGGCAGGGCGAGGGTGAAATCAACACCCAAATCGGCCAACAGGGCGGCGCGCGTGACCAAGCGCGTCAGTCGAAACGGCGGCGCGTCGGGCGCAAAAAATTGCTGCGGATGCGGGTCGAATAACATCACCCCCAAAGGCACGTTTTTCGCCGCGGCCAAAGCCCGCGCATCGGCAATCACCTGCTGATGGCCCAAATGCACGCCATCAAAATTGCCGATAGCCAATACGGCACCGCGTGTCGTTTCGGGCAAGTCGCTCAGGCTTCGATAAAGCGAGATGGGTTTGGCGGCTGAAGAACTCATGAGGATAATTTAAGGTGCGCTGTCATTATTAACAAGCGGCTACCAAACCAGATGGCGCATGGCATAGCGCGCTTGGGTGTTTTCTGTGGCCAGCAAGGCGGCGATGGTTTCGGGACTGTCAACATTGGCGCCCGAGGCGGCGGCCAATCCGCCGGTGATGAATAAAGCATCAATGCCCGCCGTTTCAGCGCCCGGAATATCGGTTTTCGGGCCATCGCCAATCGCCAATAGGCGCGGCGCATCAAGGCCGGTCATGGCGCTTAGCTGGTTGCGGGCGCGGGCATAAACGCTGGGATAAGGTTTGCCTACCCAGACCACCGGGCCGCCGATATTTTCGTAATGCTCGGCCACCGCGCCGGCGCAATAAATAATCTGCTCACCGACCATGACCGTGCGGTCGGGATTGGGGCAAAGGAGCGGCAGCCCGCGCGCGTGAAACCGCGCCAGCATATCGGCGTAATCATCGGGCGTTTCGGTGCTGTCATCATACATGCCGGAAAATAAAATCGCGTCGGCTTGCGCTTCATCGACAAATTTAACCGGCAAATCTTCCATCAAGTCTGCGTCTTTCTCGGGGCCGATATGGCAGATTTTTTGCCCTTGTGCGCCCATTTCGCTCATCAGGGCGCGCACGGCATCGCCTGAGGTCAAAATATCATCATAGCTGTCAGGGCTGTTGCCAATGGCATGCAGACGTTTCAAGGCCGACGGGCCGGGGCGCGGTGCATTGGATAAGAGCAGCACTTTGCCGCCGCTTTCTCGATAGTGTTTCAGCGCCGCATCAACGCCGGCAAATGGCGCACGGCCATTATGCAGCACGCCCCATATATCGACGATGAGCGCGTCATAATCTGTGGCGATTTGTGAAAAGCCGGAAAGCATTTGCGGCAGGCTCATAACAACTCCTATCAAGTGACGCGAAGCTGCCTTTTTCGGGCTCTGAGGTCAAGACTTGTTAGACCGTGATTGTTTCTGCTAGCTTCGCCGCAGATTCTTAGAGGGAGATAGACATGCAATTATTCGATCTGAGCGGCAAAACCGCAATCATCACCGGCGCATCGCGCGGTATTGGCGAGGCGATTGCCCGCCAAATGGCAGACCACGGCGCCAATGTTGTGGTGTCGAGCCGCAAAGCAGCGGCCTGCGATGAGGTCACCAATTCGATTAATGAAAAGCACCCGGGCCGCGCCCATACGATACAGTGCAATATCAGCAGCAAAGAAGATCTGCAAAAACTGGTTGATGAGACCAAAGCGCATTTCGGCCAAATCGATATTCTGGTGTGCAATGCCGCCGTTAATCCGTATTTCGGTCCGGCAATGGATTGCCCCGATGACGCATTCGACAAAATCATGTCGTCCAATGTTAAATCCAATCACTGGCTGAGCAATATGGTGCTGCCCGATATGATTGAGCGCAAAGACGGTCGGATTATCATTATTTCGTCAATTGGCGGCCTGAAGGGCTCACCGGTTCTCGGCACTTATGCGATTTCCAAAGCGGCTGATTTCCAACTGGCGCGCAATATTGCCGTCGAGCATGGCCACAATAATATCCGTGCCAATGCGATTGCGCCGGGGCTTATCAAAACCTATTTCGCGCAAGCGCTGTGGGACAATCCCGATATTTTGGAACAATCAACCGCCACAACACCGCTGAAACGCATCGGCATGCCCGATGAGATTGCCGGTGCTGCGGTTTTCTTAGCCAGCGAGGCGGGTAATTTCATGACCGGTCAGCAAATGGTCATTGATGGCGGCCAAACCATAGCTTAGGGCCTTTTTTCGGGGGTGATTTCTTAACGCAATTTTTGCGCTCTGGCGCAATAAGTTAAATCCAGTAAAATTATTTCAAACCACTGAATTTATTGAGAATATCCCTATTGCCAGTGGGCGATGCATGCATGAAATAGGCATGGCATGCCTTTGGGTGTGCGCCGTTTTGTATGCCTGTGGAAAATGTTGCGGTTATTCCCACCTACCGTCGGATTTTCCTCCTCCCGGGCTGCGATATGGCGGCCGGTGGCGGTTTTGTCACTGGCCAACCATATAATCGCCCAAAACAGCAACGCCTTTTTAGACTTTTTTTAACCCAATCTCTTGACATGAACGGGCCTTCTCCCTATTTCCAAATTGCGTTCTGGCACTCTCTTGGTGGGAGTGCCAAAGTGAACTCAATTAAATTCAATCACTGGGAGATTGACCAATGAAATTTCGTCCTTTGCATGACCGCGTATTGGTACGTCGCGTCGATGAAGACACAAAAACAGCCGGTGGGATTATCATTCCCGACTCGGCGCAGGAAAAGCCGTCACAAGGTGAAGTGGTTGCTGTAGGCAATGGTTTGCAGGGTGATAACGGCACTGTCACGCCGTTGGACGTGAAGCCGAAAGACAAAGTGCTGTTCGGTAAATGGTCCGGCAGCGAAGTGACGATTGACGGCGAAGAGCTGTTGATCATGAAGGAAAGTGACATTTTGGGAATTATCGGCTAACCCCGACCCCTTATCTGATAGGAGACTCTTATGTCTAAAGAAGTGAAATTTGGCTCAGAAGCCCGCGATAAAATGCTGAAAGGCGTCGATATTCTTGCCGATGCCGTCAAAGTGACGCTGGGCCCGAAAGGCCGCAATGTTGTGCTCGATAAAGCGTTTGGCGCGCCGCGCACCACCAAAGACGGTGTATCGGTTGCCAAAGAAATCGAGCTTGAAGATAAGTTTGAAAATATGGGCGCTCAAATGGTTCGCGAAGTGGCTTCGCGCACCAATGATGTCGCCGGTGACGGCACCACAACCGCCACGGTTCTGACGCAGGCGATTGTCCGCGAAGGCCATAAAGCGGTTGCCGCCGGTATGAACCCGATGGATTTGAAACGCGGTATCGAACAAGCAGCAGCAGCGGCTTTGGCAGATATTGAAAAGCGGTCCAAAAAAGTGAAATCCAATGAAGAGATTTCACAAGTCGGCACGATTTCTGCAAATGGCGAAGCCGAAATTGGCTCGATGATTGCCGAAGCGATGGATAAGGTCGGCAATGAAGGCGTTATCACGGTTGAAGAAGCCAAAGGCTTGGATAGCGATTTGGACGTTGTTGAAGGCATGCAGTTTGACCGCGGTTATCTGTCCCCTTACTTCATCACCAATGCCGATAAAATGACGGCTGAGTTGGAAGACCCGCTGATTTTGCTGCACGAAGCCAAGCTGTCAAACTTGCAAAGCATGGTGCCGATTTTGGAAGCCGTTGTGCAAGCCTCGCGTCCGCTGCTTATTATCGCAGAAGATATTGAAGGCGAAGCGCTGGCCACTTTGGTGGTCAATAAGCTGCGCGGTGGCCTGAAAATTGCGGCTGTCAAAGCTCCGGGCTTTGGCGATCGCCGCAAAGCCATGTTGGAAGACATTGCCATTTTGACCGGTGGTCAAGTGGTGTCGGAAGACCTGGGCATTAAGCTGGAAAATGTGACGCTCGATATGCTGGGCACAGCCAAGCGCGTGAACATCACCAAAGACGAGTCAGTTGTCGTTGACGGTGCGGGTTCGAAAAAAGACATCGAATCGCGTGTCGGCCAAATTCGGGCGCAAATCGAAAACACCACATCTGATTATGACCGCGAGAAGCTGCAAGAGCGCGTTGCCAAATTGGCCGGCGGTGTTGCTGTGCTGAAAGTCGGCGGCGCAACAGAAGTGGAAGTGAAAGAGCGTAAAGACCGCGTCGATGATGCGCTGAACGCAACACGCGCTGCGGTTGAAGCCGGTATCGTACCGGGCGGCGGCACAGCCTTATTGCTGGCCACGCAAGCGGTTGATAAAGAAAGCAGCGAAAATGCTGACATCCAAGCCGGTATCAATATTATTCGCCGTGCGCTGGAAGCCCCGCTGCGTCAAATCGCAGAAAATGCCGGTGTCGAGGGTTCTATTGTTGTCGGCAAAGTGCTGGACGGTAAGGGCAAAATCGGCTTTGACGCACAAAATGAGGTCTATTGCGACCTGATTGGTGCGGGCATTGTTGACCCGGCCAAAGTGGTCACCACGGCGCTGCGCGATGCCGCATCTGTGGCCGGTCTGCTCATCACCACCGAAGCCATGGTCGCCGAAAAACCGGCTCCTGCGGGTGCTGCGGCTCCGGCCATGCCCGATATGGGCGGCATGGGTGGCATGGGCGGCATGATGTAAGCCCAAACCGCTTTATTATCAGTAATTTAAGGCCGTCCTTCGGGGCGGCCTTTTTTTGTAAGAATGTGCTTTTAACTGGCAATTGAAGCCTCGTTTCGTTAGTTTGCGCGCGCTCCTGAAGAGCAAAGAAAAAAATCGAAAAACAACAGTCTCCCGGTAGGGTGGCTTCAAATCGGTTGTGTTCCGTCAAGGAGGCTATATATATCCGCTGCATATTTCTATGATTGCCTTAATCGCGGGGGCAAGTTTGCATTTAAGTTCAGCTTCGGCCAAAAGCGCACCGTGCTGAATTATATTATGACACCGCTTAATCATGCTGCCGGTGCCGCTTTCCGCGAAAACCAAGAGAGTATCCATGCCCGCAAGACCGGCCCGTGCGCGCGCACGGCGTATGCAATATGCACGGCGTCGATCCGTGCGGGCTAGGCGGCTAGAAGGTATATCGCCCGCCCAATCAGCACCGCGCCAACGCTCAGTAAAATCCGCTGCGTCCAGGTGAAAAAAGTGGTGTCGCGCATGGTGTCGAGCACGCGCTTGCCCAATGTGGTGCCGATAATCGAGGCGATAATGGCGGCGCACAACAAATAAGGTGACGGCCAATCTTGGCGGCTGGCAGACGCGACCAGCCCGCCATAAAACACGATTTTGGATATATGGCCGAGCGCTTGCGCCACCGCTTTGGTGGCGACGACTTGATGGCGGGTCAAGCGCACGCGCTGGAAAAATACATCGAGTATCGGTCCACCGACACCGGCCAGAAGATTGGTCGCGACCACCACCGCACCGGCCAACAGGCCGATCGGTTTTTTACTGACATCGAGCGCCATATTCCTCGGCAAGGCCCAAGCGATATAGGGCAGAAGCCCCAAAGCCAGCAGCACGGTGATACGGTCGGGCGTGAAAGCCACCCAAACCAGCGCAGCCAGTGCCACAATATTGCCGATGAATAATGTGGTGACGATGGGCCAGACAATATCTGTGCGATTGAGCCAAGCGCGATAGCCGTTTGAGGTCAGCTGAATAAGCCCGTGCAACACCATGGCCGAGGCAATGGGTAAAATACTGGCCAGCAGCCCCATCAAAATAAGCCCGCCCAACATGCCGAATATGGACGATAAAAATGCCGTCGCCAAAGTGGCGAGCAGAATAATGGCGGTGATGATGACGCTCATGCGCTTAGCTTAACGCGCCGGTGAGCCTTTCAAAAGCGCGGTTATTATCCGGCCCGAAAATAAATTTCGGCGTGTCGGCAATCACCGCAATGCCGCGCTGACCCAGGGCATCGCGCAAAGTCGAAAAGCGACTGCGCTCAATAATCATCGAGCAGGCATAATCGCCGCCGCTTGGCACAGATGACTGCATCAGCGCGTCAGAGACATCGATCATCTGATCGGGTGGGGCGGGGGCGGTGAATTTCAATTCCATCATCTTCTCGCCCGCTTGCATGGCCGAGATTTGCGCCAGTATGCGCTTGGCAACACGGCGCGCCTCAGCCGACCAATCGGCTTTGAGGGCGGCGGCGAGATTGGCTTGGCTTTTCAAAATCACCCCGTCTTCGAGCACCCGCAAATTATTGGCCTTCAGCGTTGCGCCGGTTGAGGTGATATCGACAATCGCCTCCGCCGCGCCGGAATTGGGGGCGGCTTCGGTCGCGCCGAAACTTGGCAGCCACTGAAATTCAACGCCGTGGCGGATAAAATAATCATAGGTCAGATGCTCATATTTCGATGCCACCCGCATCAGGCGACCGTGGCGGGCGCGATATTCAGCCGCCACATCGGCCAGATCAAACATGGTGGTGACATCGACCCAGCCATCGGGAATGGCGACAATCACATCGGCTTGGCCGAAGCCCAGTGGCAGGCAAAGCTGCACCGCGCTTTCCATATCGGGAATTTCTTCGCGCAATAAATCCTCGCCGGTAATGCCCACATGCACAGAGCCTTCGGCCAGCCGCGCCGCAATATCGCCGGCGGACACATATTCAACCAGCACCCCATCAAGGTCCGGCAGGCTGCCTGTATAACCGCGCGCGCCATCGCGTTTTAAGGTCAATCCGGCTTTGGCGAAAATCTCAGCCGCCGCTTCTTCGAGGCGGCCTTTTGACGGAATGGCGAGAATAAGCTTGCTCATGATTGCATCTCCACCGCTTTGTTCAAGCGTTCCAACGCAATTGCGCCGCCAATGGCAGAAAGCGGTTGGGGCGCGCCGAGGCTTTGCAGCAAGTCATCATAGCGGCCACCGGCGGCAATCGGTCGGTCTATGCCTTGCGCGTAAATCTCGAAAGACAGGCCGGTATAATAGGCCATACCGCGCGCAATAATCGGCGCAAAGCTGATATCGCTCATCTCTGCCGCACCGGCCATTGCCGGTAAAATAACGTTGCCAAGCTGCGCGGTGCGCGTCTCGAACCAAGATTTCATCTGCGGAAAGGCGGTCGATATTTCTGCAAATCCATTGGGGGCAGCGAGATAGGCGAGAAATTTATGAACCGCATCAAGGCTGTCCGCATCAAGCGCCGCGCCATCAAGCCGCGACAGGCGCGCTAGAATTTCGCTGCCCGAGCGACCGGCAATCATGGCATTGGCATCAACCCGCTTGGCGGCCTCGGCGGCGGCATTTTTATCGCCGGTTTGGAGGCTTGCCAGCTTTTTGAAATCATGGGCATCTTGGGCGCGATTTATCAGCCGCCAGACAATTTCGCGCGCTTGCGAACTCATATCCAAAGCGGTCAGAAAATGCGTCATCATGTCGAAATCGGCGCAAACAAAACGCAGATTGCGGTTCAGCCCGGACTGCCGCAGCGTATTAATAATGGTTTCGAGGACTGCCAAATCATTATCAAGCCCGTTTCCGCCGCCGATAATTTCCATGCCAAGCTGGGTGAATTCTTCCGGCTGGCCAGAGCCGCGCGGCTGATAGCGAAAAGCCGTGCCTTGATAGCAATAACGCGCCTCGCCGCTTTGTCCGGAGGTGATATGCGCCAGAGCGGTGGGAATGGTTAGGTCGGGGCGCAGGCAAAGTTGCTCGCCGCCCGGATCGGTAAAGGTAAAGAGGCGACGCTGCATTTCCGGCCCCATGCGGTCGATAAACGGCGCGGCCGGTTGCAAAATCGGCAGAGACACGCGCTTAAACCCGGCTTGCTCTAGCTGTATCAAAGCCGGTGAGGCCGCCGCAGAAGCCAAAGCCGAGCTGGCGGCGGCGCGTTGATAGGCTTTGGGGCGCGCTTGCAGCTGATAGCCGCCAAAGACCGCATCAGCGACATCGAGGCCGCGCTCAGCGCATATTTTGGCTAAAATGAAATGGCTGCGGGCGGGAAAACCCTGTTTGCGGTAATTTGAAACCGAAGAGGCGCCAATATCCAGCATTTCCGCGACGCTATTTGTGCCGCCCAGCGCGTCAATCACGTCGCTGGCAGAGGATAAGCGGCTGGGTGCCACTTGTGCCTGAGAGGCTTGAGCGGCGATAGGGGCTTGAGGACGTTCTTCCATACTGCTTTTTAGGTAGAAAGCGATTCAAAGTCAATGAAAATGAAGTCAATAATCCAATATTTAATAAAAATGTAATTCAATTTTAAAAAATATTATGGAAAAACCGCTTTATTTCATAAATTATGAAATAATCTTCTGAATTTCAGCCACTAAATCGGCGCGCTTCACTTGCTTTTGCGCGTGTTCAGAGGCGCGCCATTCGGCATTATCTTCGATTTCTGCCGATTTTTCTGCGCCGAGCTGTAAATCCTTTAGCGTCACTTCGCCTTTGGCGCGCTCGTCTTCGCCTTCAATCACCACCAGCCTTGCGCCGCGCGCATCGGCATAACGTAACTGCGCTTTCATCGCGCTGTCGCCCATATACATTTCGGCGCGAATGCCGGCAGCGCGTAACTCGCTGACCAATGCCATTAAATCGGGGCGGGTGTCTTTGTCCATGACCGCGACCACGACCAGCGGCGCGGGGGCTGCGGCGGCGGCCTTGCCCAACAGCATAAGCGCGGCGGCCAGACGCGACACGCCGATGGAAATGCCGGTGGCCGGAATTTCAATGCCCTTAAAGCGTTTGACGAGGTCATCATAACGCCCGCCGCCGCCAACCGAGCCGAAGCGCGCCAATTCGCCGTTTTCGTCTTGGGCTTCGAAAGTTAGTTCAATCTCATAAACCGGGCCGGTGTAATAGCCCAGCCCGCGCACCACGCTGGGGTCAATGGCCAGCCGGTCGGTGTCATAGCCAAGCTTGGTGAACAGCGCCGCCATCTCGACCAATTCATCGAGCCCTTGCTTGCCGCTTTCGGTTTCCTCAACCAATGCGGCCATGCTTTCAAGCGCGCTTGTGCGATCATCTGCGCTGATGGAAACCATTTGCGCGACCTTGTCGATTTGACCCGCATCGAGACCGGCCCCTTTGGTGAAGTCGCCGCTCTCATCTTTGCGACCATCGCCCAAAAGCGCCGTCACGCCATCGAGACCGAGCCGGTCATATTTATCCATGGCGCGCAAAATGGTCAGACGACGGCTTTCAAAATCTTCCCCCTGCGGGTCGAGGCCAATGGCTTCCAGCAGCCCGTCCATAATTTTGCGATTATTGATACGCACGACATAATCGCCGCGTTCAATCCCCAAAGCTTCCATGCAGTCTGCCGCCATCATGCAAATTTCAACGTCAGCCGCCTGATTGCCCGCACCGACCGTATCGGCGTCAATTTGCATGAACTGGCGATAACGCCCAGGCCCCGGTTTTTCATTGCGCCAAACTGGCCCGAATTGATAACGCCGCAAGGGCTTGGGCAAACGGTCGAAATGCTCCGCGACATGGCGCGCCAGCGGCGCGGTCAGGTCATAGCGCAAACTCATCCATTGCCCATCATCATCTTCCAGCGCGAACACGCCCTCATTCGGGCGGTCATCATCGGGCAAAAACTTGCCCAGCGCATCGGCATATTCAAACGCCGATGTATCCAAAGCCTCAAAGCCGTAAGCCTCATAAACTCGCGAGATGGTGTCCAGCATATGATTTTGCAGGTGCAGCTCATCACCCGCCATATCTCTAAGCCCACGCGGCGTGCGCGCTTTCGGCTTGAACTTTTTCTGCTTCTTGGCTTTGCCCTTGGAGGGTTGGTCACTCATCTCGGTCATTTTGTTCACCTGTCTAAGGGGATTTCCTATCGCATCTCGCCTAAAAATCAAAGGGGGAAAGGCCGCGCACATGCTCATCAAGGCGCAATGCGCGATTGACGGAGGGCGTGGCGCGTTGATTGCAATCGCGGCGTTCGCATAAGCGGCAATTCACGCCAATCGGCGTGTCGCCTTCATCATTTTCAAGATTCATGCCGCGCGCATAAACCAGTTTTTCGGCGTGCTTAATCTCGCAGCCCATCGCAATGGCGAACTGATTATCGGGCACGCCAAAACCCGAATTATCGCGGCTTACTGTGCGGGCGATGGAGAAATAACGCGTGCCGTCCTCCATCTGCACGGTCTGGGTCGAGATTTTGCCGGGGATACGAAACGCATCATGCACATGCCAGCGCGGGCAAGTGCCGCCAAAGCGCGCAAAATGAAACCCGCCGGCTGAAAAACGTTTGGAAATATTGCCCGCATTATCAACGCGAATGAGGAAGAACGGAATACCGCGCGCGCCCGGCCGTTGCAGCGTCGTCAGCCGGTGGCACACTTGCTCAAAACTGGTGCCGAAGCGGCGGCCCAACAGCGTGATGTCATATTGATTGACCTCCGCCGTTTTCAAAAAGGCCGAATAGGGCATCAGCACGGCGGCGGCGAAATAATTGGCCAGAGAGATGCGCGCCACAATGCGCGTCTCCTCGCTCTCCATGCCCGAGGCGACAATAATATCTTCAATGGCGGGCATTTGCTCAAAATAGGCAAGCTGGTAGGCCAGTTGAAACGAGCGGCCCGGTTGGTCGAGCAATTCCGACAGGAAAATCGTTTGGCGATGGCGGTCATAACGGCGCAGCGTGTTTTCCATCACCTCAATCGGGGCGATGCGGCTTTTGACCTTATGGCGCTCTTCCAACCGCGCCCGCAACGCCAGATAAGGCTCATCATTTCCGGCCACGGCTTCTTCATGCACGGCTTCGGCTTCTTCATCGAGGGCGGCGAAATAATTATTTTGCGCTGAAATAAAATCGCGCACTTCATCGAGCGCCAGCGCATTGCCGCCGCTATCCACCGCATCGCCTCCGGCCAATTGCTCGGCCAATAGCGCATTGGAGGCGCGGCTTTGCAGCAGCGATTGATAGAGCCGCGCCACCGCATCAGCCGCAGCCGGACTGGCGGCGGCCAGGTCTTTTAATTCAGCCCGCGACAGCGCCGTGTCGCGAAACATCGGATCGGAAAACACTTCATGAAGTTGCGTTTGCGCACGCGCTTCTTCGTCACCGGCCAGGCCGCGCGGGTCGATGTCAAACACCTCAACCAATTGCAAAAGGATTTGCGCCGAGACCGGACGTTGGTCACGCTCAATCAGATTGAGATAGCTGGTCGAGATACCCAGCGCCTCGGCCATCGCGGCTTGGGTGAGGCGTTGCTCGCGCCGCAAACGGCGCACCCGCGCGCCGGCAAATAATTTGCGCTCAACCAATTTTCCCTGTTCTGCCACGTGCGGCTCCTTTTTGAATCAGGCTTATGAATCAACGCTTTAAGCATTATTCAAAATCTAAAAGTTTACAAGTTTTACATATATAACAAAATATAAGCCCATTTGTGTAAAAATTTTTACTTTAATATATTCAATAGCTTAAGTTTCACTCGACATAAAGCTGTCATATGTGTATCAGCAGGCATCCGAAACGCCTCGAGAGGATTCTCTGATGTCAAAATATACCGATTTGGTTGCTGAAAAAGCCGCCACCATCAAACAAGGCGGAGCCCCCTGGGCCGCCATTAACCCTGAATATGCAGCCCGCATGGAACTGCAAAACCGCTTCAAAACCGGTCTGGATATTGCCCGCTACACAGCGGGTATTATGCGTAAAGACATGGCCGATTATGATGGCGACAGCAGCCAATACACCCAATCATTGGGGTGCTGGCACGGTTTCACCGCGCAACAAATGTTGATGGCTGTTAAACGCCACCGCAAAACAACCGATAAATCTTATGTTTATCTCTCCGGTTGGATGGTTGCCGCGCTGCGCTCTGATTTTGGCCCGCTGCCTGACCAATCCATGCACGAAAAAACCGCCGTCAGCGGCTTGATTGAAGAAATTTACACCTTCTTGCGCCAAGCTGATGCGCGCGAGCTGCGTCACTTGTTTGTTGACCTCGATGAGGCCCGCGCCAATGGCGGAGATGTCGATGCCGCGCTGGCCGCGATTGACAATCACGAGACGCATATTGTGCCGATTATCGCTGATATTGATGCCGGTTTCGGTAATGAAGAAGCGACTTATCTTCTGGCGAAACAAATGATTGAAGCCGGTGCTTGCTGTATTCAGATTGAAAACCAAGTGTCGGACGCCAAACAATGCGGTCACCAAGACGGTAAAGTTACCGTGCCGCATGAAGACTTCCTGTCAAAAATCAACGCTGTGCGCTATGCCTTCCTCGAATTGGGCGTGAATGATGGCGTGATTGTTGCGCGGACCGATAGCCTCGGTGCCGGTCTGACCCAAAAAATTCCGGTCTCACAAACACCGGGCGATTTGGCCGACCAATATAATGCCTTCCTGCAACTCGAAGAAGTTTCCGACTTGTCCGGCATTAAACAAGGCGACCAAGTGGTCACGCAAGGCGGCAAAACTTATAAGCCGGTGCGTCTGCCCAACGGTCTGTATGCGTTTAAGGACGGCACGGGCGAAGATCGCTGCGTGCTGGATTGCGTGACGGCGTTGCAAAACGGTGCCGACCTGTTGTGGATTGAAACCGAGAAGCCGCATGTCGCGCAAATCGGTGGCATGGTCAGCCGTATTCGTGAAGTCATTCCGAATGCCAAGCTGGTTTACAACAACTCACCGAGCTTTAACTGGACGTTGAACTTCCGCAATCAAGTGCATGGCGATTGGGTTGCTGCCGGTAAAGATGTGTCGGCTTATCCCGACCCCGCATCTGACCCGCAAGGTCTGATGGATACCAAATTTGACGATAGCGAATTGGCTATGGAAGCCGATAGACTGGTGCAAAGCTTCCAAGCCGATGGCGCGCGCGAAGCCGGTATCTTCCACCACCTCATCACCCTGCCGACCTATCACGATACGGCGCTTGGCACAGATATTCTGTCAGAAGGTTACTTTGGTGACCTCGGCATGCTGGCCTATGTGCGTGACGTGCAGCGGAAAGAAATCCGCCGTGGCATGGCTTCGGTTAAGCACCAAGATTTGGCCGGTTCCAATATTGGTGACGACCATAAAGAATATTTCTCCGGTGACATGGCACTTTTGGCATCCGGTGAAGACAACACAATGAACCAATTCTAATCAGGTTCACAACAATTTGGGGGCTTCGCGGTTTCGCCGCGAGGCCCTTTTATTTTTTTTGGAGGCATGATGGCTGAGACTGAATTTATGACGACGGATTTATCCGACGCGCATCAGGGCTTGCGCTATTTGGCGCCGGGTTATCAAGATTTCGGCGGCACTATACGCTTTCACGGGGTCGTTAAAACGCTGGTGACTTTCGAGGACAATACAAAAATCCGCGCTGCTGTCGAGCAAAAGGGTGAGGGGCGTGTGCTGGTTGTCGCTGGCGGCGGCTCGATGAATTGTGCGCTGTTTGGCGGCAATCTTGCCAAGCTGGCGGCGCAAAATGGCTGGGCGGGTATCATTATTCATGGCTGCGTGCGCGACCGCGCTGAACTGGCGGCTGAGAATATCGGCATTAAGGCGCTGGCCAGCCATCCGAAGAAAAGCGAAAAACGCGACCTCGGCACTTATGATGTGACGGTCAAATTTTCCGGCGTGACCATTCACCCGGGCGATTGGATTTACGCCGATGAAGATGGCGTGATTATTTCAAAGCAATCATTATCGGTTTAGCACGGCCTAGATAATGAGGCGCGAGACAAACAGGAAAACGCCTAAAACCGTCAGCATGAGCGCGGCAATATCGGCCCATTTTATCGGCGGTGTCGGCACTTCTTCCAGCAAATACGGGCCGAAAATAACCAGCGGCACAAAGACCAATAATTGCCCGATCTCAATACCGATATTAAAGCCGAATAAAGCCCCAGCGACATTATCGGGCGGCAGGCCGATATCGCTCAGCAATCCGGCGAAACCGAAGCCATGTATAAGCCCGAAGGCCAGCGTCATCAGCGGTGCCAGTTTCAGCGCATCGGCCTCATTGCGAATGACCAGCCCATAGGCCAAGCAGAATAATATCAAACCCGCCCAAACGCCCAAGCCGATATCGGAGGCGAATCCGCTCTGGGTGAAGGTGAAGATAAAGGACAGGACAAAAAATGCGCCCGCCGCCGCCATGCCGGTCAAGGGCATGAGCCGATTGCGTGCCAAAATGCGTTCGGCGGCCACCACCGCAATGGAAAAGCCGATAAGGGCTTCGACCATTTGCGGGTCAGCGCGCACCACGCCCAATACGGCCAGTGCCAAAGTCATCGAATGGCCGATGGTGAAGCCGGTGATGAGCAAAAGCGATTGCCGCCTCGTGCCGCCGATAAGCAGCAGACAAAAGACAAATGCCAAATGGTCATAACCGGTGACGATATGCTCAATGCCGAGCCAAAAATGGCTGGAAAATATCTCGCCAAAACGAACACCGGTTTCAATGCGGCCTTCTTCGCCCGGCGCGATGCGGTGCATGCGTTGGGTTGCGGTAAACAAAATTTCGGCGCCGCCCAATTCCGGCTTTTCCTGCAAAGACAGGCGCGCAAAATGCACATGACTGCGCGCCAGATTAAAAAAGGCATAATTGTGCATCTCAATCGGCGTGGTGTCGTTAAAGCAGCCGAAACGGCCGGTGACGCGCACATAGCCGTCATGCGCGGGCGCTGTCTCAAAGCCGCGCTCCAATCGACACGGCGTGTTGACTTGCACAAGTCTTAAATGTTTCTCGACATGTATCGACAAGGCCTGCGCGAGGTTTTGGCTGGTCACCACTTCGGGCAGCAGAGTGACATCGCGCGCCGGTGCGGTGAAGCTGACTTGCAAGGTTTTGCCGTCCCAAAACCAATCAGAAAAGCTGAGGCTTTTATTATGCGCTATTGACGGGGTGAGGGCGACCATCGCCAGCACTAGAAACGCAAATACACCCCGCAGCATAACGCTTCCCTATCGCGGCGCGTCAGGGGCGAGAACAATATCGGCGCGTTGGTGCAGCCAATCGAGATAATCGCGCAAGGCCGTATCATCATTTTCGCGGCGCAAAGCGTCGATAATTTGCCCGCGAATATCGTCAAAGGCCGGGGCGGCTCCCGGTTGATTGCGGGTAATTTTCAGAAAATGCCAACCGGTCGCGCCAGCCAAAGCGTCAGAAATCGAACCCTGCGGCAGGCGCGCCGCAGCAGCCGTCAAATCGGGGCCGAGATAATCAGTCATTTTATTGGGCGTGAGCATAACGCGTGGCAGGGGCGGCAGAATTTCCGTGCCTAACGCGTTGGCGGTGGCGATAAAATCATCACCGCGGCGCAGCGCATTGCGAATCTCATCAAGGCGTTTAATCACCGCCGCATCGTCGGGGCTGTCGCCATAGGGCACAAAAATTTGCGCCACTTGCAAGCGGCTGGCCGGGGCGAAACGCTGCTTGTTTTTATTGTAAAAGGCGCGCAATCGGTTTTCGCTCATTGCGTCCGAGCCTTCTTGCGCCAGCACAAATTCAATCACCGCCATCGCCACGGCTTTGCGCACGGCGGCATCGCCATCAAGCAGACCGATTTCCAGCCCGCGCTGCACCAGCAATTCCTCTTCAATCAAACGGGCCAGCACCAGTTTTTTGTCGCCTTGCGTCGGGGCTTTGGTTTTATCAGACAGCAAGGCTTGATAGGCCGAAGCAAATTCGGTGCGGTCGATATGACGCTCATTGACTTTGGCAATGGCACCGGCCTCGTTCAGGCGCGCACGATCAGCCGGCGTTGCCGCCACCAACGCAATTAACAGGCCAAGCACGGCTGCAGTGGCCAAGCCGCGACGCACCCGTTTTTCATATAACTCATCACCATTCATGGCACATAATCTAGCAATGAAAAATTATTGTGCAAGTTCTGTACATAAAGCTGGTCGCGGAGTGGTTTTCGCGTCACGGGCTGTTACTATGTGGGCGAGTCGTCCGCAAATTAACACGCGCTTCGCCAGTCGAGGTGATAGGAGATATAATGCAGCAAATTTTGACCCACGCCATTGATGCCGCCGCGCAGCCCCATTTTGATGGCATGGTTGAAGCCTTGTCCGGCGCGCATGGGCGTTATCAAAACCGGCCTTTGCCGCATATGCTGCTATGCGACAAAATCGATGACATCGCCGCCATGCAAACTATGGCTGATGCTTTGGGCGATGGCGCGGCGCGTATCCTCATTCTCGGCACGGGCGGCTCCAGCTTGGGCGCGCAAGTGCTGGCGCAAGTGCATGGCGCGCTGACCCCAGCCGGAAAAATAGCCGCGCCGGAAAGCGGCCCGGATCTCATTTTTGTCGATAATCTTGATGCTGAAACCTATGCGCGGCTGCTGGCCGGAGATTTATCGACCAGCCGTTTTCTGGTCGTCTCAAAATCGGGCGGCACGGCAGAAACCATGATGCAGGCGGGCGGCGCGATTTTGGCGTTGGAGGCGCAGGGCCTCGCCATTGGCATACATATGGGCGGCATTGCCGGTCGCGGCGATAATGCGCTCCGGCGACTGGCGACGGCTTACGGATTTTCTTTGCTTGAGCATGAAGAAGAGATTGGCGGGCGGTTTTCGGTCTTCACCAATGTTGGGCTTTTGCCGGCCATTTGGGCGGGCGGCAATGTGCAGAAAATTCGCGCCGGTGCGGCCTCGGTCATGGCTGGATTATCGGGCGCAGCCGCCGATTACCCTCCGCTTTTGGGCGCCGCGGCGCAGCTTGCTCATATGGCGGCGGGGCGCAATATCTCAGTGATGATGGCTTATGCCGACCGCTTGGAGCGCTTGGCCTTTTGGTATCGCCAGATTTGGGCAGAAAGTCTCGGCAAGCAGGGCAATGGCTCAGTGCCGGTCAATGCGCTGGGGCCGGTTGACCAGCACAGCCAGATGCAACTCTATATGGCCGGGCCTGATGATAAATTTTACACCGTGCTGACCCAAGCAACACGCGGTCACGGCACCAGCGTGCCCGACAGCTTTGCCGATGATGCGGGGCTGGCCGCTTTGGCCGGTCACACAATGGGCAATCTTGTGGACGCAGAAGCGCGCGGCACAATGGATACGCTGGTTGAGGCGGGGCGACCCTTGCGTCATATGGCGCTCGCCGGCATTGATGATGAAAGCATTGGCGCACTGCTGATGCATTTTCAGCTTGAGACGATTTATGCGGCGGATGGTTTGGGCGTTGATGCGTTTGACCAGCCTGCTGTCGAGGCGGGTAAAATACGCGCCAACCATTATCTCTCGGAAATGGCCTAGAAGAATGGTTGAAATTCGCCGCCTGAGTGAGGAAACGATTAACCGCATCGCTGCCGGTGAAGTGGTGGAGCGTCCGGCCAGTGCGGTGAAAGAGCTTGTTGAAAATGCCATTGATGCGGGCGCCACACAAATTGATGTCAGTCTCGGCAATGGCGGCAAGAGCCTCATTCTGGTTGAGGACAATGGGCATGGTATGAGCGCCGCGGCATTGGCGCTGGCGATTGAACGTCACGCCACCTCGAAATTGCCCGAAGGCGATGGCGGCAATCGCATGTTTCAGATTGCCAGTCTCGGCTTTCGCGGCGAGGCACTGCCCAGCATTGGCGCGGTGGCGCATCTCAGCCTGACCAGTCGCCCCAGCAATAGCGATAACGCTCATATGGTGAAGGTTGATGGCGGCAAAATTTCCGATATTGCACCGGCAGCCGGGGGCATTGGCACGCGGGTTGAGGTGCGCGATTTATTTTTCGCCACACCGGCGCGGCTTAAATTCTTGAAATCCGACCGCGCCGAAACCACGGCGGTGAGCGATATTTTGAAACGGCTAGCGATGGCGCATCCGGCAATTGGCTTTTCGCTGACCAGCGATGGCCGCAAGACATTTGCCTATCCGGCTGAAACCGGTGGCGAGGCGAGTGAAGGTGCCCAACTCAAGCGGCTGGGTGCAATTTTGGGACGCGACTTTGCCGACAACGCCGTGCCGGTAATGGCCGAACGCGACCATGTGCGGCTCTATGGCTTTGCCGGATTGCCGACTTTTAATCACGCAACTGCGCAAAAACAATATCTCGTCGTCAATGGCCGTCCGGTGCGCGATAAGCTGCTCAACGGCGCGGTGCGCGGCGCGTATCAAGACTTTTTGGCGGGCAATCGTCATCCGGCTTTGGCCCTGTTTATCGAGGTGCCGCCGGACGAACTTGATGTCAATGTGCATCCTGCCAAAACCGAAGTGCGCTTCAAAGATGCCGGTCTTATTCGCTCGATGATTGTCGGCGGTTTGCGCGCCGCTTTGGCTGAGGCAGGCCACCGCGCATCGACAACCGTGGCGGGACAGACAATGGCGGCGTTTCGCCCTGGCTATGCCGGTGATATGAGCCGACAGGGCGATTTCGCGGCGCAAAATATCAATGCGCAAAATTTTCAAGCGCCGAAAACGCCCTCGGCTGAGGGCATGGCAGAAGCGGCGGCGGAATGGCTATCGACTCCGCAAGCGGCGGCGATGGCCGACCCGGTTTCGGCGTCGGCTTCTTCATTGGCCGGCTTGCCGCTGGGTTTGGCGCGCGCGCAATTACACAAGACTTATGTTTTGGCGCAAACCCATGACGGCTTTGTGATTGTTGACCAACACGCGGCGCATGAGCGGCTGGTTTATGAGCGCATGAAAACGCAAATTGCCGAAGCCGGTATTAAACGTCAGATTTTGCTGGTGCCGGAAATCGCCGAGCTTGAAGAAGACGCGGCTGTGCTGCTGTTGTCGCGCGCCGCAGAATTGGCTGATTTGGGTATTGTGATTGAAGATTTCGGCCCGGCCCAAGCTGGTCGCAAAGCCGTGCTGTTGCGCGAAGTACCGGCCATGCTTTATGGCGCGGATTTGAAAGCCATGCTGGCTGATATGGCCGAGGAGATGCGCGAATTGGGCGCCGGATTGGCGTTAAAAGAAAAGCTCGAAGACATTGCCGGAACGCTGGCCTGCCATACCTCGGTGCGCGCCGGTCGTCGCCTCAATATTGATGAGATGAATGCGCTCTTGCGCGATATGGAAGCGACACCCAATTCAGGCCAATGCAATCATGGCCGCCCGACCTATGTGGAATTGAAACTAAGCGATATTGAGCGGCTATTCGGGCGGCGGTAAAGACCGTTTCCAATAGGCAAATAAAAACCCCGCCATCTTCGTCAGATAGCGGGGCTGATATTTGAGTGTGTCGGGCTTTAAGAGCGCGGCACATCCAATGTTTGCATTTCTGCGTCACCGGCTTGGCTGAGATCGGCATATTTTTTCATCTCAAGGCGCGCAATGGTGCGGTTATGCACTTCATCGGGGCCATCGGCCAGACGCAGCGTGCGGATACCGGCATACATTTTGGCCAGACCGAAATCAGTGGTCACACCGCCGCCGCCATGGGCTTGAATGGCGTCGTCAATGATTTGCAGCGCGATGCGCGGACCGGCAACTTTAATTTGCGCAATCTCACTTTTCGCAACCTTATTGCCGACCGTGTCCATCATATAAGCGGCCTTCATGGTCAATAGGCGTGACATTTCAATATTGGTGCGGGCTTCGGCAATGCGCTGTTCCCAAATGCTGTGGTCAGCAACGCGCTTGCCAAATGCCGTGCGGGTCAACAAACGGGCGCACATTTTTTCGAGCGCGCGTTCAGCGACACCAATGGTGCGCATGCAGTGGTGAATACGCCCTGGGCCGAGGCGGCCTTGCGCAATCTCAAAACCGCGACCTTCGCCGAGCAGCAGATTTTCAGCCGGCACACGCACATCTTTCAAAATAACTTCAGCGTGACCATGCGGGGCATCGTCATAACCAAAGACCGGTAACATGCGCACAATCTCAATGCCCGGGGCATCAAGCGGCACAAGAACTTGGCTTTGCTGCTGGTGGCGCGGGGCTTCCGGATTGGTTTTGCCCATCACAATGGCGATTTTACAGCGCGGGTCACCGACACCTGACGACCACCATTTGCGGCCATTAATCACATATTCATCGCCATCGCGTTCAATGCGGGTTTCAATATTGGTGGCATCTGATGACGCCACGGCAGGCTCGGTCATCAAAAAGGCTGAGCGGATTTCACCGTTCAGCAGCGGCACCATATATTCTTCCTTATGGCGGTCATTGCCATAACGTTCCAGCACTTCCATATTGCCGGTGTCGGGCGCGGAGCAGTTAAACACTTCAGACGCGAAACCTACGCGGCCCATAATTTCGCACAAAGGTGCGTATTCAACATTGGACAGACCAAAACCGCGTTCGCTTTCGGGCAGGAACATATTCCACAGGCCTTCGGCTTTTGCTTTTTCTTTCAGCTCTTCCAAAATCGGCACGACTTGCCAAGGATTTCCGTCGGCGCGAAATGCGTCCATTTGCTCAGCATAGGTCGCTTCATTCGGATAAATATGCGCGTCCATGAAGCCTTCGACACGGGCAATCAATTCTTTTGTGCGGTCATTATGTTCAAAAATCATTTTGGTCTCCCTCTCGATTGGCCAAACTCTAGGAAATGGCTGGCCAAGTGCCAAGAAAAAAATGAGATTGATGCCTAACCATTTCGCCGCAGGGCGAAAAAATCTTTCAGCAGGGCGGCGCAATCGCTTTCGCGCAAGCCGCCAATAACCTCCGGCTTATGGTGGCAGCTTTTCTGGTTAAACAGCGCGACGCCATTATCAACCGCGCCGCCTTTCACATCGGCTGCGCCATAAAATAATTTGGCGATGCGCGCTTCGGCAATCGCCCCGGCGCACATCGGGCAAGGCTCCAGCGTCACATAAAGACTGCAGCCCGACAGCCGCTCATTGCCCAAGGCTTCGCATGCTTGCCGAATAGCGACTATTTCGGCATGCGCGGTCGGGTCATTCAGCGCGCGCATTTGATTGCCTGTGCGCGCCAAAACAGCGCCTTGCGTGCTCACCAAAACGGCACCTACCGGCACTTCGCCGGCAGCGGCAGCGGCATGGGCTTCGTCGAGCGCCATTTGCATGAAATCATCACTCATAAAGGCGAGACTAGCATGGCGGGCGCGGCGCATGCTACAGCAGGGCATGAATAAACCGAGCGATAAAAAATCTGATTATGAGGGCGACCGCATTGCCAAAGTACTGGCGCGCGCGGGCGTGTGTTCGCGCCGCGATGCCGAGCGTATGATTGCCGATGGGCGGGTGGCGGTAAATGGCCGCCGCCTCGATACACCGGCGCTCAATGTGACGCCCAATGATAATATCACGGTGGACGGTAAACCGGTTGGCGAGCCCGACCCGCCGCGTCTATGGCGCTATCATAAACCGGCCGGCCTGGTGACGACCAATCGCGACCCGCAAGGCCGCGAGACCGTGTTTCAAAAATTACCGGCCAGCCTGCCGCGCGTAAATGCGGTCGGGCGGTTGGATATTAATACTGAAGGCCTGCTGCTGTTGACCAATGATGGCGGCATGAAGCGGTTTTTGGAATTGCCCAGCACTGGCTGGCTACGCCGCTATCGCGTGCGCGCTTTCGGCAAGGCTGATGAGGCGCGGCTGGCGGCACTGAAAAAAGGCATTGAGATTGACGGCGTTAACTATCGCTCGATTGAGGCGACATTGGAGCGCGTGCAGGGCGGCAATGTGTGGCTGACCGTGGCGTTGCGCGAGGGTAAAAATCGCGAGATTAAAAAAGTGCTGGAAGCGCTCGACCTCAAGGTGAACCGCCTTATTCGATTGAGCTTCGGGCCGTTTCAATTGGGGCAATTGGATAGCGGCCGCGTCGAAGAAGTGCCGCGCCGCGTATTGCGCCAACAGCTTGGCAAAAACTGGCAAGCGATTGTCGATGGCACAATTCCTAAAGGTGGCGATGACAACGCCGACGAACCGCCTTCTGGAAAGCCAAGCGGCGGTGACGCAAAAGGGCGAAAGCCCAGAAGCGATAAACCGCGCGCGCCGAAATCAAAAGGGCCCCAAAAAAATGCGCGTCATAAGCGGTAAATGGGGCGGTACGCGTTTGCTGGCGCCCAAAGGGCGCGGCACACGGCCAACAACGGACCGCAATCGCGAGGCTTTATTCTCCATGCTGGGCGCGCGCCTCGATTTTGATGGCCTCAATGTGCTGGACGCATTTGCCGGTTCGGGCGCGCTGGGGCTGGAGGCTTTATCGCGCAGCGCGGCGCATTGCACATTTATCGAAAACGACGCTGCGGCCTGTGCGGCCATTCAGCAAAATATCGCAAGCTGCGGGGCGGCAGATATGACGACGCTATTGCGCCGCGATGCCCGCAAGGTCGATTTCGCAAACTCAGCCTTCGATTTGGTGTTGCTCGACCCGCCCTATGGCAAAGCTCTGGCTGAGGCGCTGCTAGCGATTTTGCGCCCCGCTTTGGCTGATGATGCGCTGCTGGTGTTGGAAGAAGACAAGCGCACGGTCTTTATCGCGCCCGATAATTACACGGAAAATGAACGGCGAATAAAGGGCGATACGCAATTGATATTTCTGGCGCCCATATGATAATTTCAAATTAATAAGAATAAGGAGCGGGGCCCATGCCGTTTGATAAACGCAAATTTGTTTCAGATTTCACCGAATGACGACAAATTTAGAGTAGCCTTAATATGTCAATGTCCGAAGGCCCTGCTTACGCAGGGCTTTCGTCATTTTGGGGGCGCTGCTTATACCAGCCGACTCACCGCCTATAGGCGGCTCGCTGGCGGAAGTCGCACCGTGTTCGCCCATGGGGCAAACGGGTGCTTATACCGCACCTGCCTTTAACGCATATTCCCAGCCCATATCGGAGAGCGGTTTCACGCGGTCGGCCATTGCTGCAGCGTGGGCGTTGGAGGCTGTGCCATCGCGCACCCGCCCGACAATGCCCTGCAAAATACCGGCCAGACGGAACATATTATAGGCGATATAGAAATCCATATTTTCAATGCCGTCGCGCCCCGTGGCATCGCAATAAAGGCGGGTATATTCATCGGCATTGGGAATGTTGAGCGCGTCGAAATCGCAGCCCAAAAGCGTGTTGGTGCTGCCGGCATCGCTACGCATATACCATTGCATCAAATGATAGGTGAAATCGCCGAGCGGATGACCCAGCGTTGACAATTCCCAATCCAATACGGCAGTGACTTCCGGCTTGTCTTTGTGCAGCACCATATTGTCGAGGCGGTAATCGCCATGCACGATGGAGACATCATCGCTGGGCGGAATATTGAAGGGCAGCCAATCAATCAGCTTGTTCATGCTGGTAATTTCTTGCGTCTCGGAAAGCTGATATTGCTTCGTCCAGCGCGAAATCTGACGGGCGAAATAATCGCCGGGCTTGCCGAAATCACCCAAGCCAATGGCTTCGTAATCGGTATTGTGCAGATCAGCCAGAGTTTTAACTTTGGCTTCAAAAATCGGGCGGCGGCCTTCTCTCGGAATATCGGGCAGTTGCGGGTCCCATAAAATCCGGCCATCCATCATGTCCATAATATAGAACATGGTGCCGACAATGCTTTCGTCCTCGCATAGGCAATAAGTGCGTGGCACCGGAAACCCGGTCGTGCCCAGCGCAGTAATGACTTTATATTCGCGGTCAACCGCATGGGCAGAGGGTAGCAATTTGCCCGGCGGCTTGCGCCGCATCACATATTTTTTATTTGGTGTCACAAGCTGATAAGTCGGGTTGGATTGCCCGCCCTTAAATTGGCGCACTTCCAGCGGGCCTTCAAAGCCGTCAACATGCGCGGCCATATAGTCTTCTAGATTTTTCTGATTAAACTTATGCGTCTCGGCCACATCTTTTGTGCCGCCAAATTTTTCGATGCCCTCATCTTTCATGAAATGCGTCCCCTCAAAGTCTCTTTTGGTCTCAGTCGTTTTTCTCGCGCTCAATTTCCCGATAACCAATATCGCGGCGGCAAAAACCTTGCGGCCAATCAATCGCATCGACGCCAGCATAGGCACTTGCTTGGGCTTGCGCCACTGTTTTGCCGCGTGCCGTCACGTTCAATACGCGACCACCAATGGCGGTAATGGTGCCATCTTCAGCCCGCGCCGTGCCGGCATGAAACACCACAGTGTCATCGCTCACAGCGTCGAGGCCGTTAATCACCGTGCCTTTATCATAAGACCCCGGATAGCCATTGGCCGCCATCACCACGGTCATGGCGACATCATCATGCCAGTCCAGCGTTATATCTTTAACCGAGCCAATGGCCGCCGCTTCGAGTGCGGGCACAAGGTCGCATTTCAACAAGCGCATCAGCACCTGACATTCAGGGTCGCCAAAGCGCGCATTATATTCGACCAGTTTCGGCCCGTCCGGTGTCAGCATTAAACCGGCATAAAGCACGCCACGATAAGGCGCGCCGCGCCGCGCCATGGTCGCCAAAGTCGGGGCGATGATTTTGCCCATGGCTTCGTCAATCAGGGCTTGCGTCATAATCGAAGCGGGGGAATAAGCCCCCATGCCGCCCGTATTCGGGCCGGTATCGCCATCACCGACGCGCTTATGGTCTTGCGCCGTGGCCAGCGGCAGGGCGTTTTCACCATCGCACAGTACGAAGAAGCTGGCTTCCTCGCCGGTCATGAATTCTTCGACCACCAATTCCGCGCCCGCTTCACCAAACGCGCCGTCAAAAATATCCTCCACCGCATCGCGCGCGGTCTGTATATCCTGAGCAATAATCACGCCCTTACCGGCGGCCAGCCCATCAGCTTTGACAACAATCGGCGCGCGCCCTTGTGCAATCGGAAGCGAGTCGAGATAGGCCAGCGCGTCGCAAGCATTGTCGAAACGGCCATAAGCGGCGGTCGGAATATCAGCCTCGGCGCACATGTCTTTGGTGTAGCCTTTCGAGCCCTCCAATTGCGCGGCGATTTTGCCCGGCCCGAAAGCGGCCATACCGGCGGCGGTTAAATCATCAGCCAGTCCGGCAACCAAAGGCGCTTCCGGCCCGATGACCACAAGGTCAATCGCCTTGTCTTGGCAGAATTGAATAACCGCCTGATGGTCGGCCATATCAAGCGCCACATTCTCGGCCAGTGTCGCCATGCCGCCATTGCCCGGCGCGCAATACAGCGTATCGAGCAGCGGGCTTTGGGCGATCTTCCAAGCCAGTGCATGCTCGCGCCCGCCCGACCCTAAAACCAAAATATTGCGTTTTTCACTCATCATATTTGTCTCTTTTGCAAACCGTGCCATGATGGCGACGATTCATAACACGAGAACAGGAAAAAGCGGCATAGAGTGAGCGAACACGGCGATAATCTTGTGGAACTTACGGTTTCGGAACTGTCAGGACAGGTCAAAAGGCTGGTTGAGGACAGTTTTGGACGGGTGCGCGTGCGCGGTGAATTGGGGCGCGTGTCGCGACCGGCCTCGGGTCATGTTTATTTTGATGTGAAAGATGACAAAGCCGTGTTATCGGGCGTGATGTGGAAGGGCACAGCCCAAAAGCTGACCATGCAACCCGAACAAGGGCTTGAGGTTATCCTCACCGGCAAGCTGACGACGTTTGCGGGTCAATCGCGCTATCAAATGATTGTCGAGGCAATGGAACCGGCGGGTGAGGGCGCGCTGATGGCACTGCTCGAAGCGCGCAAAAAACAACTCGCCGCCGAGGGGCTGTTTGATGAGGATCACAAACAGGCTTTGCCTTATCTGCCGGAAACCATTGGCGTGATTACCAGCCCGTCAGGTGCCGTTATTCGCGATATTCTGCATCGTCTGGACGATCGGTTTCCACGCCATGTGCTGGTCTGGCCGGTGCGCGTGCAGGGCGACACTTGCGCCGAAGAAGTCGCCAGAGCGATTGCCGGATTTAACGCGCTGGCCAAAGACGGGCCGATTGCGCGTCCCGATGTGCTGATTGTGGCGCGCGGCGGCGGCAGTCTGGAAGACCTGTGGGGCTTTAATGAAGAGATTGTCGCGCGCACGGCGGCGCAATCCGATATTCCGCTCATCTCAGCCGTTGGCCATGAGACCGACACGACGCTGATTGATTATGCCGCTGACCGTCGGGCCCCAACCCCAACAGCGGCGGCGGAAATGGCCGTGCCGGTGCGGGCCGATTTGGCGGCGCAGATAAATGATCTTGAAACGCGGCTCTTGCGCGCGCAAACGCGCCGCTTGACGCAGGCGCGCCATCATTTGGACGGCTTGGCGCGGGGGCTGCCCAAGCTGGAGGATATATTGGCCCTGCCCGCGCAACGGCTCGATGCGGTGGCGCAAAGGCTGGGCGGTGGCTTGCAGGCCAATATCGCCAAACAGGCGGCACGGCTAGCGCAAAGCACGGCGCGGCTCACCCCAGCAGCGTTGAAGGCAAGATTGCAGTTCTTGGATGAGCGGGTGCAAGCGCTGACGGCGCGCGCGGCGCGGCAAATGCAGACCGGTTTGGCGCGTTACCAATCGGCTTTAGAGGCACTGAGGCGCCAATTGCGTTTATTGAGTCATGAAAGCGTGTTGGAGCGCGGCTTTGCGCTGGTGCTCGATGAAACCGGCGCGCCCTTGCGCGATGCGGCGCAAGCCAAAACCGGCAGCTTGCTGGATATTCGTCTGGCACATGCGCAAAGCGTGGCGGCGCGGGTAGAAGCGGGCGAGGCGTCGGTTAAGCACAAGGCCAAACCCAAACCCCAACCCAAAGCAAAACCCAAACCGTCTGGCGATGGCGGGCAGGGTCAGCTATTATGAGCGCGCAATAGGAGAGCTTATGGCCGGTGGCGAAGCACAAATCAAATATCTCGATGGCGATTTCGACGTCATCATGCCCGGCGCTTATGTTCTTTGCGCGGTGACCGGCAAGCAAATCGCGCTTGAGGATTTGCGCTATTGGAGCGTGGCGCGCCAAGAAGCCTATATTGATGCCGATGCTTCCATGCAGGCGGAATTGGATAATGCGGCGCGCAGCTAGTCTCTTCTTTTTTATTGCTCTCATGCCTTTCGTCGCGGCGGCGGTGGAATTGCCGCGCGATTTTGTGCACGCGCATAGCGGGGCTTTCTCGCAAGGCGGCATGGTGGTGCTGCATCTCACCGATAAAACGAAAGTGAAGTTGAATGGCGCACCATTGCCGCAAGTCGATGGCCGCACTGTGTTGGGCTTTGGGCGCGATGCCAAGCTGACGCAAAAATTGGAATTTCAACGCAAGGGCAAGCGCGCAACAATTTCGCTGAGCCTGAAAAAGCGCCGCTATAAAATCCAACGCATTGATGGCTTGCCTCCGGCAATGGTCACGCCGCCCGAAGAAGCATGGCCGCGCATTGCCCGTGGCAGCAAATTAAAAAAAGCCGCCCGCGCCACCACCAGCCGCCATAATGGTTTCACCGAAGGCTTTGTCTGGCCGACTAAAGGCCGAGTGACCGGGGTTTATGGCAGCCAGCGTTTTTACAATGGCGAGCCACGTCGCCCGCATTTCGGCATTGATATTGCCGCGCCGCGCGGCACGCCGGTCAGGGCGCCGGCTTCCGGCACCGTGACGCTGGCCGAGCCGGATATGTATTTTGAGGGCGGTCTGGTGTTCATCGATCACGGGCTGTCTGTCACCTCGGCCTATATGCATCTAGACAGTCTGAAGGTGAAAGTCGGCGATAACGTGAAGCGCGGCGATGTGATTGCGACCGTCGGCTCAACCGGACGCTCTACCGGCCCGCATCTCGATTGGCGCATGTTTTGGCGCGGTGCGCGCATCGACCCGGCTTTACTGACAGACGGGCCGCCAAACTAAACCTGATTAATAAGATTTATAAAGCTGATTGGCTTGGCCATTGGCCAGCGCGGTGTCAATCGCATGCATTAAGGCGGCGGCATTATGGACGGCCAGCTTAACCGGCAAAACCTGAGCCGTGGCGGCCAATTTGGCGCGCGCGCTGCCCAAGGGCGCGCCGCGCAAGCGCGCCATATCTTTTTGCGTGGTCATCAGCGCCTCGCCTGTATCGAGCAATTTTTGAGCGTCGCTATCGGTAAAATTATGATGGTCAGCAAAAGCCGTGAAACCGACAATCTCAAAGCCTTGCGCCTCAAGGCTGGCGCGGAATTTCTCCGGCTTGGCGATGCCGCAAAAGCCGTGGACTTTGCCGGTCTTTATATCGGTTTCTATTTGCGCGGCGGTAATCTGACCATGAAAAACCGGCTTGCCAAAGGCTTCCACCGCATCCATCAAAAAGCCGAGACTGTCATGCGTCGGCGCGCCCAATACCAAAAGCGCATCGAGTTTTTGAAGCGCCGCGTCAAGCGGTTGGCGCAGCGGCCCGCTTGGCAGCAAGCGTTGATTGCCAAGACCGGTTTTGCCATCGACAACAATCAGATTGAAATGATGCGCCAGTGACGGGTTTTGAAAACCGTCATCTTTTATCATCACATCAGCCCCGTCTTGCACAGCCAGACGCAGGCTCTGCATGCGGTCAGCGCCGATATAAACCGGCCAATCCGCCGCCAGCATGAGCGGCTCATCACCAACTTGCGTGGCGTCATGGCGGCCGACATCGACTTTCAATTGGCCTTTTTCACGCCCCCCATAGCCACGCGACAAAATGGCGGGGCGTTTATTTTGCGCGGTTAATTGTTCGGCCAGCCATTGCACTGTCGGCGTTTTACCCGCGCCACCGGCGGTCAGATTGCCGATGCAAATCACCGGCTTGCCCGGATGTTGGGTATGCGCCAATTTGCGATTGGCGGCCTCCAGCCCGCGATAGATAAGGGATAGCGGCGTCAGTGCCAAAGCGATGGGATGCAGGCGCGATTGCCAAAAGCGCGGTTCAGCCATGTCGCTCCTCGTTTGCTTGTCCGATAAACGGGCGCAAAAGCGTGGCCATGCGCGCCCGCGCCCCGCCCATCGCCGCGCTATAATCTTTGGCGGCGTTTTGCATTTGCGCGATGGTGGACGGCTTATTCAGCAGCGCGGTGACTTGTGTCGCCAGCGTCGCCGCATCAGTTGCTTCGGCAGTCGCGCCTTTGCTCGCCAAATCCGTGAACAGGCTTTCAAAATTCTCGATATGCGGCCCGTGCAAAATAGCGCAATCGAGTTGTGCCGCTTCAAACGGATTTTGCCCCCCATGCGGCACCAATGTGCCGCCGATAAAGGCAATATCGGCCAGCCGATAGGCCAGCCCCATTTCGCCCAGCGTATCCATCACATAAATATCAGTATCGGCATTGGGCAACTCGCCTTTGGAACGTTGGGCAATATTGACGCCATGCTTGCCCAGCGCCTCGGCAATCGCCGCGCCGCGGTTCGGGTGACGCGGCACAATAATGGTCAGCAGCTTATCCATCTGCGCGCCAATTGTTTCGCCAATCATTTGATGCGCCATGAGCAATTGCTCTTCCTCGCCCGGATGCGTGCTGGCCGCCAGCCAACGGGGCCGTGTGCCGATGGCGGTATGTAGGTCTGCCAATTGTTTTTCATCAGCGACAAGCGCCGGCGCGTCGAGTTTCAAATTGCCCGGCGTGGCGACCTCGGCCAGTCCCAATTCGCGCAAGCGCGTCGCGCTAATATCATCTTGCGCGGTCAATAGCGCGAATTTGCCGAGCAGAAATCGTGCCGCTTTGCCAAAGCGTTGCCAGTATTTGAAAGAGCGCAGCGACATACGCCCGTTCAGCATAATCGGCTTCAGCCCATGCGCTTCGCAGGCTAACACCGTATTCGGCCAAATTTCGCTCTCGACCCAAAGCGCGGCTTGCGGGCGCCAATGCGAGATAAAGCGCATCACCCATTTGCGGCGGTCGAGCGGCGCATATTGATGAATAAGACGCTGCTCCGCAGCTTTGTCGCGCGCTTGATAGCTCGCCACAATTTCAGCCGAGGTGACAGTGCCGGTGGTCAGCAAAATATGTAACACCTCATCTGCCGCCAGCATATCGCTGATGAGCGGCAGCACGGAATTGGTTTCACCGACTGATGCGGCATGCACCCAAATCAACGCGCCGCTGGGGCGTTGGTGTGAGGCATGGCCGATGCGTTCCGGCAAGCGGTGCGGTTCTTCGCGTCCGGCCTCGGCGCGTTGGCGCAGTTGAAACCGAAGCAGCGGCGCGGCTAAAAATGCGAAGCAGAGATACAGCCGCAAAACGGCCATTACTTGCCCTCGTTTTCAAATTGTTTGTGATAGAGATCGGCATAAACGCCGTCAGCTGCCAGCAATTCATCATGCGTGCCGCTTTCCGCTACTTGCCCCTCGGCCATCACATAAATGCGGTCAGCATGCATAATGGTTGACAGGCGATGGGCGATAACCAGCGAGGTGCGCCCTTGCATCAGCTTGTTCAGCGCGGTCTGGACTTTTTGTTCAGACGCGGTGTCGAGCGCCGAAGTGGCTTCATCGAGCAATAGAATCGGGGCGTTTTTCAGCATGGCGCGGGCAATGGCGATGCGCTGCTTTTGACCGCCGGACAGACGAATACCGCTTTCGCCGACGCGCGTCTCATAGCCCTCGGGCATGTCGGAAATAAACTCATGCGCCGCCGCTTGCTTGGCGGCTTGGGCAATCGCCTCGGCATCGGCTTGCCGCGAGCCATAAGCGATATTATTGGCAATCGTATCGTCAAACAAAAACGGGTCTTGCGTCACCAAAGCGGTGGCGCGGCGCAGACTGTCTAATGTAACGTGACGGACATTTTGCCCGTCAATTTCAATCACCCCGTCGCTGACATCGAAGAACCGCAAAGTCAGATTGAGCAGGGTCGATTTACCCGAACCCGATGCCCCGACCAGCGCCACGGTTTGGCCGGGCTGCACATCAATGCTGACGCCGTTCAGCGCCGGATGCTCGCGCCCGTCATATTGAAAGGACACATTGTCGAAGCGCACCGCGCCCTTATCGATTGTCAAAATACCGGCCTCAGGGCTGTCTACAATATGGTCTTCGGCATCAAGAATGGAGAATACACGCGTGCCTGCCGCGACGCCTTCTTGCAGCACGGTCTGCATATTGGCGACCGAGCGCAGCGGCTGATAAACCGCCAGCAAGGCGGTGATGAAGCCCATAAATTCACCGGCGGTCAGATTGCCTTGCATGGATTGATAGCCGCCGACAAAAATAATCGCGCCAACCGCAATGCCGCCCAAAGCCTCAATCGCCGGGCTGGCGGCGGCACGGGCGCGAATGGCGCGCATGGTAAACTCCAACACGCGGTCAATGGTCGAACCGGCGCGATCAATCTGGTCGTTCTCTTGGCCATAGGCTTTGACGATACGCAGGCCGCTCAATGTTTCCGCAATCAGGGTTGAAAACTCGCCGGTCTCTTGCAGACCATCGCGCGAGGCCGAGCGCGTGACGCGCCCCAAGCGGCGCATGGCGGCAATGCCCATCGGAATGACAATCACCGTATAAATCATCGCCAAATGCCAATTAATGGTGAACATGAAAGCGATAAGCGCGACAACGGTCAGCAAATGTCGAATGAGCGAAACAATCATGGTTGAAACAGTGGCGCGCAGGCGCGTCGCATCATTCATGAAAATCGAAATATAAGCGCCGCTATGTTTTTGCCCGACATAGGCCAAATCGCCATGCACAAGGCGCGAAAATAAATCGCGCTGCAAATTAGAAGTCGAGCGTTGGCCGACAAAATTCATAATCACATTGGAGGCATAAGTCGCCAGCCCTTTGATAAACGAAATGGCGACCACACCGACCGGCACCAATATCAGCATATCCGGGTCTTTATTGTTAAACACCTCATCAACTGCAAGCTGGATAAACCAGGGCAAGGCGCCGGTGGTGGCGGCAATAATGACATTCAATAAAACCGATATACCAAGCAGCCAAATATAGGGCCGCAAATAGCTTCGCAGCATGCGCTCAATCAGGGCGATGGAGCGCGAGCGGCGATTGTGATAGCGCGCTTGCACATCGGCACGTTGATTATGCGTGACGCTTTTATCCCGCGTGTTTTCGTCTAATTCTGTGGTCAACTGACTCAAATTATCCCGGCGCTTGCGCGCTCCTCATTGCCCTGTTGATTCGCCCCTAATGGGCTATTGTATAGCATATTGTGGCGTGATTACGGCCTGCATAAACGCGGGTCACGCGTCGCTATAAGCCCGCCAATGCCATGCCCTCAATCAAAATGGTCGGCGCATTCACGCCCCGACGGAAAACCAAATCATCGGCCGGGGTCATGTTCAAGAACATTTCCTTCAAATTACTCGCAATCGTCACCTCGCTTACCGGATAAGCCAGCTCGCCATTCTCAATCCAAAAACCCGACGCGCCGCGACTGTAATCGCCGGTGACGCTGTTGACGCCCATGCCGATAAGCTCGGTGACATAAAGGCCGGTGCCGATATTCTTCAGCATGGTATCGACGCTGTCGTCACCCGCCAGCATATAAAGATTGGTGGCAGACGGGCCGGGCGGGCCGCCAATGCCACGCGCGGCGCGGCCATTGGTTTCAAGCTCAAGCTGACGCGCCGAGGCGCTGTCGAGCCACCAATTTTGCAAAATACCCTTATCAATCGGCGTCAGTTTTTCGGTCGCCACGCCTTCGCCGTCAAAACCGGCCGAGCGCAAGCCGCGCGGGCGCAAAGGGTCGTCCTCAATGGTGATGCTCGCGCTCATAATTTGCTGGCCCATTTGGTCGCGCAAAAACGAGGTGCCACGGGCAATCGCGCTGCCCGAAATCGCGCCGGATAAATGTCCCAAAAGAGAGGCTGAGACGCGCGGTGCGTAAACCACATTGGTTTTGGTGCTTTCAATTTTGCGCGGGTTCAGCCGCTCAATCGTGCGCTCACCGGCGCGCAAGCCAATATGTTCCGGCGCGTCCAAATCTTCCAAATGACGGGCGGAATGGCTGGCATAATCGCGCTCCATCGCATCGCCTTCGCCGCCAATAACGGCGCAACTGGCGGAAAAACTGGTGCTGGTATAAGCGCCTTTAAATCCGTGACTGGTCACCAGCGCGGTGGTGGCGCGCCCCCAGCCTGTGCCTGCGCCTTCTGAATTGGTGATGCCCGTAACGCCGCGCGCGGCCTCCTCGCACGCCACCGCCATTGCCAATAATTTATCGGCATCGGGCTCATACGCATCGGCAATATCTAGCGCCGGAATATGGTCGGTCAATCGGTCTTCGGGGGCAAAACCGCAATAGCGGTCTTCCGGTGTCGCCTGCGCCATATCAACGGCGCGCTGCGCCAATTGTTGCAGGGCCGTGTCATCAATGGCTGAGCCGGAGACAAAAGCCTGTTTTTGCCCGATCATGGCGCGCAAGCCAATATCGCGGCTTTCGGCGCGCTCAGTGTCTTCCAACACGCCCATGCGGCACGATACGGAAAGCGAGGCGCTGTCACTGACCAATACATCAACGGCATCGGCACCGGCGGCGCGGGTCAAATCAATCAGTTTTTGAGCCAAAGCGATATTGGCGGCTTCATTGTCAGCCAATTGGGAAGAGCGGGACATAAAATTACCTGCGTTACGCGGTTTCGGAAAAGCCTTCAGAGAAATTGCCTTTCAGGCGGTTGCGGCCATCATGCACAATCGTGCCCGGTGTGTCTTCATCATTTGAACGCGCACTGGCGCGTTTCAGCACATCGAAATATCCGGGTGCCAGTTCCATGCGCGCGCCATAGCCATCGGCCAAAAGGGTTTTGTGCATTAGCGGCAAATGCCAGCACGGCACATGCATCATCAAATGATGCTCGACATGATAATTAACCCAATAGGGCGCAAAAAACAGCCGCGTCAACCAGTTGGTTTTGGTGGTGCGGGCATTGCGAAACGGGTCATTATTATCGGGCACAATGGCATGTTCAGCGATATTTCTGAGCCGCGTAATCGCCATATGATAAGTCAAAAAGGGCAGCAGCCAAAACATCAGATAATAGCTCCAATGAAACAGCGCGCTGCATATTGCCAAAATAACCAAATGCGCCACCAAAGCGCCGCCCAGCTTGCGCCAAAAATGCGCCAGCCGCCCGAATAAGCCCAATTCCTTTGCGCCGAAAGCATTGAGAATTTGCGCTTTTCTTTGTTGATAGCCGGTCTGACCGCTGAGGTCGCGCCAAATTTTGCGGCGCAGGCTTTTGCGGGTAATGGGAAATGGCTTTGATAAAATCAGGTCGGGGTCGTCATCTTGTTGGGTGCGCATATGGTGCTGCAAATGATAGCGGCGATAGGCATCTGTGCGCGCCATCATCGGATAGCCGCACAGCCAATCGGACAGCCCATTATTCCAATGGGTCGTGCGAAACAGCGCATTATGCGCCGCGTCATGCATCAGCACCGCAATGCCAAGCTGGCGCGCGCCGATAATCATCACGGCCAAAATAAAAGTCAGCGGATTGGGAAACACATAAAACAGCGCCATCGCGGCAAATACCGTGCCCCAAGCATGGGCGACCAAAGCCAAGCCGACCAGATTGGAGCGGCTTTGCAGCTTCTTCAAAACAGCCGGAGCCACCAGCGCGCTGGCGGGCAGTCGCAATTGCGATGTTTGTGTAATGCTCATTGCCTTAATATAGACCTTCTCACCGATATTTTGCACCCCTCATGGTCATAGCAAGGCGCGCCCGATGCTGCGGCATTTTGTTGTTGCGATAAGTCTAAAATCCACCAAGCACAAAGGCAATCGCAATAATCAGGCCGGTATTGCGATTGGCGCGAAAAATTTGCAGGCAGACTTCGGGCTTATTGATGTCAAGACGGGTGATTTGCAACAGCAAATGCCAGCCGACAATCGGCAGTGCTGCCCAAAATAGCGGGCCGATTTGCGCTGCATAAGCGGCCAGCGCCAAACACGCCAATGACGCGCCGTAAAACAGGGTCAAAACCGGCTTGGTGCGCGCGCCCAATAGCAGCGCCGTGCTTTTAACGCCGATAAGCGCGTCGTCTTCTTTGTCTTGATGAGCATAAATCGTGTCATAGCCCAGCGTCCAAAAAACGCCTGACGCATAAAGCGCAAAAGCGGCCGGCGGCAGCGTGTCGGTGATGGCGGCATAGCCCATTAACGCGCCCCAATTAAAGGTCAGGCCAAGCCATGCTTGCGGCCAATAGGTGATGCGCTTCATAAACGGATAGGCGGCGACCAGACCCAGCGCGGCAATGCCCAGCGCGAGCATGAATAAAGATTGAAAAGAGACCAATACCAAAAAGCCGACAAAAATTTGCGCGCCGAAAAACACCCAAGCGGCGCGTAGGCTAACCCGCCCTGAGGGCAGCGGTCGCAAGGCCGTGCGCGCGACCTGTCCATCAAGATTGCGGTCGATAATATCATTATAAGTGCAGCCCGCGCCGCGCATCGCCAATGCGCCAATGGCAAAAGCCAGATGCGGCATCAAGGGCGGCAGGCTGTGCAGCTCTGCAGAGGCCAGCGCCGTTCCCCAAAAGCAAGGCCAGAATAACAGCCAAGCACCAATCGGGCGGTCATAGCGCGCCAGTTGGGCAATCGCCTGCCCACGCGGCGACAGCCGCGACAGCAGCCAGCCTGTTTGCGTATCCGCGGGCGCGATTTGCTTTTCTTGTGGCGACATGATTGGCCAATCCGTTCATTTATGGCACATATATTTAAGGAGTTTTTCATGCCACGCATCTCACCACCCGTCCAGAAGATAAGTCAGCGACTGCATGTCACACAAGATTTGCGTCTCAGCGGCGCGGTGACATTGGACGATAAACAAGCCCATTATTTACGCAATGTATTGCGCCTCGAGCTTGGCGCCCAGATATTTTTATTTAATGGCCGCGATGGCGAATGGCGCGGACGCATTACCGTGCTCGATAAAAAGCGGCTGGTGATTGAGCCGGAAGAGCAAACCCGCCCGCAAGAAACACCGGCTGATATTTGGCTGCTGGTCGCGCCGGTGAAAAAAGACCGCCTTGATTATTTGGCGCAAAAAGCCACTGAAATGGGGGTCGGCAAATTATGGCCGATTGTCACGGCGCGCACGCAAGGCGGTCAGCTCAAGCATGAGCGTTTGCGGGCCAATGCGATTGAGGCGGCGGAGCAGTGCAATATCCTCAGCGTGCCTGAAATTGCCGAGCTCACGCCGATGCAAGATGCGTTGGCCGATTGGCCGCAAGACCGCGTGCTGATTTTTTGCGACGAGGCGGCGCAAGCAGGCGAGGGGCTGGCCGCGCTTGATGAATTGAAAGGCCGCAAATTGGCTTTGCTGATTGGGCCGGAGGGCGGTTTTGATGCAGCGGAACGCGCCATGTTACAGGCGCGGGCCGATAGTTTTTCGCTGTCATTGGGGCCGCGCATTTTACGCACCGATACGGCAGTGGTTGCCGCGCTGGCATTGGTGCAAGCCCGCCTCGGCGATTGGCAGGCGTGACGGCCAAGCACGCGCTAACTTGTTCTTGGTCGCAAACGAGCCTACATATAAGCTAACACCACGCCGCCAACGCAATCATGCCATTGCGCGTGCAGGAGAACATCGATGTCCGAGGCGGCCTCACCCGTGCTTGAAAATACAACCCAGTTGAAAGAGTGGATGGTCGCCGGTTGCAAACCCAGCGAGGCTTGGCGCATCGGCACGGAGCATGAGAAATTCGGCTATCGGAAATCCGATTTCGCGCCGCTGCCTTATGACGGGCCGGACGGTATTAAAGCCATGCTGGAAGGGCTGATGCAATTTGGCTGGGAAGGCAAATATGAGGGCGACACGCTGGTCGGGCTGGGGCGTTCTGCGGAAGCCGGTGGCGGCTCGGTGACGCTGGAACCCGCCGGACAGCTTGAGCTTTCGGGCGCGCCGCTGGAAACCATTCACCAGACATGCGCCGAAATCTCGGCGCATATGAGCCAAGTGCATGACGTTGCCGCGCGTTTGGGGCAGGGCTATTTCGGCGTTGGCTATACGCCGTTTTGGAATTTTGACACGGCCCCGCGCATGCCGAAAGGGCGCTATCGCCTAATGACCGATTACATGCCCAAACAGGGCGGGCGCGGCACTGAGATGATGTATTTGACAGCGACTGTGCAGGTAAATCTCGACTTCGCCTCCGAAGCTGACATGGTTGAGAAGCTGCGTATCGCGCTGGCATTGCAACCGCTGGCGACGGCTTTATTTGCCAATTCGCCGTTTATTGACGGCAAGCCGACCGGCAATATGTCGGAACGCTCGCTGGTCTGGACTGATACGGACCCGAAACGCACCGGCATGTTGCCTTTTGCATTTGAAGAGGGTTTCGGCTTTGAACAATATGTCGATTATGCGCTCGATGTGCCGATGTATTTTGTCGTCCGCAATGGTGAATTCATCAATACGCTGGGCATGAATTTCCGTGATTTTCTGAATGGCGAGCTGCCGGCTTTGCCGGGCGAAAAGCCGACGGCTGAGGATTGGGAAAACCATTTGACCGTGCTGTTTCCCGAAGCGCGGGTGAAACGTTTTATTGAAATGCGCGGCGCGGATAGTGGGCCCTGGCCATCGCTTTGCGCGCTACCGGCTTTTTGGGTCGGGCTGCTTTATGACGCGCAAACGCAAAGCCAGTTGGTCGATTATATCGCCGATTGGACGCAAGAAGAGCGTGATGCGCTGCGCCTCGGTGGGCCGCAAACCGGCCTTCAAACGCCGTTTCGGGGCGGCACGCTTTTAGATATGGCGCGGGAAATTGTACCAATGGCGGCGCAGGGGTTGAAAAATCGCGGCCGTGGTGACGGCACCGGCGCCGATGAAAGTCTGTTTCTCGCTTATCTCGAAGAGATCACCGAAAGCGGAAAATCATCGGCTGAAAAACTGCTCGATAGCTATCATGGCGCGTGGGGCGGCGACATTCAAAAAGCCTATGAGGCCCTGACGCTATAACCGCCAGTGAATAATTTTGAAAATATTCAATTTTTTTCAACAGGCTTAAGCTACTGAATTAAAATATAAAAATATGAATCCACGCGACTGATGGTCGTGTCTTTTCACATTGTAAGTTGACAGAAAATTAACCTTTTGCTTAATTTTTGCTCAATAAAAAGGGAGGAAATCCCGACGCGTTTTGTTTAGTTCATTCACGAGTAAGAAAAACAACTTCCCGAAGGAAGGTGCAGAATGACGGACACTTTGAAAATAGGCCTTAAGGGGCTTAATCTTGGCCCTGTGGCCTTGCTGAATTTGGCTGATTTGCCGCGTATCGCGCAATCGCCATTTCATAATTCTTTGCAATTGCATCGTCAGGACACGAAATTGCATTTGCACCATCGTGACGCGCCGCAAAAACTGCAACGCGACCAAAATTATGAGACTGAATTGGGCGTTGTGCTGGCCGCCAGTGCCATTGTTTTCGTCGGCCCGCTGGCCAGCGCGCCGAAAGAAATGACCTTGCTGCTGCTGGTGCAAAAAGCGCTGAATGGCGTTGATGAGGTGCCGGAGCCGGAATTGGTTCTAATAGCCCCGTCGCGCGATGGCAATTCTGACATGGCGCGACCGGTTGATGCGGCGCAGCAAAAAGTGCTGCTCGACGCGGTGCAAGACCAGCAAATTGAATTTGCGCCGGTCGCCGATGACCAGACAAACAGTATTGATTTGGTGCGGACGTCGCTATTGACCGGCGCGCATCAGGAAGTTGACCTGCCGCTGAACGGGCAAGCCTTGCTGGATATTGAATTTGAATTGCCGCTTGAGCTGAGTTTTGACGTTGACGGGCTGTTTTATTTCCGCGATGTGATGAATGGCGAAGCGGATTTCTTGTTCTCGCATCAGAGCGATTTCCGCGCCACCACGGTTGAGGTTTCGATAACTGATGGTGAAATGTTTTTGCTCGATGATGACGAGGAATTTCTCGAAGCCTTTGACGGCTTGAAAGAAGGCGGCTTTACCGATTTCACCATTGATTTGGCGGGTGCTGAGGGCTTTTTCAGCCGTTTGGTGGTGCAATCAAATGAAGAAGCCGAGAAAGCCAGCCTCGGCATTGAGGTTTTCTTCGGCGCGACACCGGACTTATTCTAAACGTCAGGCTTGTTACAGCAATCAGGCCGTGCCACCGACAGTCAAGCCCTCAAGGCGCAGAGTCGGTTGACCGACCCCTACGGGGACGCCTTGTCCGGCCTTGCCGCATGTGCCAATGCCTTCATCAAGCGCCATGTCATTGCCGATCATGGAAATGCGTTGCATTGATTCAGGGCCGGTGCCGATTAACGTCGCCCCTTTTAAGGGCGCGCCCAGCTTGCCGTTTTTGACTTCATAGGCTTCGGTGCAAGAAAACACGAATTTGCCGGAGGTGATATCGACCTGACCGCCGCCAAAGGACACGGCGTAAATGCCGTCTTTGACGCTGGCCAGAATGTCTTCCGGCGCGTGATTGCCGCCCAACATATAGGTATTGGTCATGCGCGGCATGGGCTGGCAATTATAGCTTTCACGCCGCCCATTGCCGGTCGGGTCCATGCCCATCAGGCGTGCATTTTGTCGGTCTTGCATATAGCCTTTCAAAATCCCGTCTTCGATAAGCACGGTTTTCGAGGTCGGCGTGCCTTCATCATCAATGGTCAGCGAGCCGCGCCGGTCGGGAATTGTGCCATCATCAATCACGGTGACCCCCGGCGAGGCAACGCGTTCGCCAATTCGGTCAGAAAAGGCCGAGGTCTTTTTGCGATTGAAATCGCCCTCAAGACCATGCCCGACGGCTTCATGCAGCAAAATACCGGGCCAGCCCGGGCCAAGCACCACATCCATTTCACCGGCCGGGGCAGGAATGGAGTCGAGGTTGGTGACCGCTTGTTTGAGCGCATTATGAACCTGTTCCTGCCAGTTTTCAGGGGCCAGCCATTGCGCGTAATTGGCGCGTCCACCGCGCCCTGAATGGCCGGTTTCTTGCCGCTCGCCTTCGCCGACAACGACGGAGACATCGAGGCGCACCAAAGGCCGCACATCGAAAAGCGGCGCGCTATCGGGGCGAATAATGCTCACGGCTTGCCATTCACCGGCCAGCGAAACCGAGACTTGCCGCACCCGATTATCTTTGGCGCGCGCATAGGCATTAATCTCTTCGAGCAATTTGACCTTATCGGTAAATTCAGCGCCATCGAGCGGATTGGCGTCCATATAAAGAGCCTTGCCGGCCGCCATCGGGCCGCCTGCCCAAGTGCCTGAATGACCCGAAAGCACGGGCGACAGGCTGGCAGCGGCGCGGTTGAGCGCGTCCATTGATAAATCCGTAGCATGGGCGAAACCCACCGCTTCGCCATTAACGGCGCGCAGGCCAAAGCCATGCGTCGTGTCGAAGCTGGCGGCCTTCAAACGATTATCGTCAAAAGAAAAGGCTTCCGACAGCGTATATTCCAAAAATAACTCGCCATCATCAGCGCCGTGCAACGCTTTTTCGGTGAATTGATGCGTTTGGTCCAAGTCGAGACCGGCTTGATTAAAAAACAATTGCTGTGGATTGCGGTTCACGGCACTCTCCCTATGGCTGACCATTTCGGTTAAGCTCAATATGTCGTCTGATGGGGGCAGAGGCAAGTCTTGAAAGGGCGCTTTATCGGCAATGGTCATAAAGTCGCACAGATGAGACTTGCAGTGTTCAATCCTCACATAATTTTGTATAGGGAAGCATGGGAAAAGGCAGGGTGAGTCTCTGCCTCAACACGAATGGGGACAGCAGATGGGTCTTTACAGCAAACTCAGTAAATTAAGTGTAAGCCTGACAGCTTTTTTCGCTATGGGTCTGGTCGCCGCTTCGGCATCGCAGCCGAAAGAATGGCAAATCGGTTTTCAAGAGGCCGCCACTGAAAACATGACACTGATTACGGATTTCAACGATTTTCTGTTGATTTTAATGGCCGCCATCAGCGTTCTTGTGCTTGGCCTGATGCTTTATGTGATGGTGCGCTTTAACGCGAAAGCCAATCCGGAGCCCAGCAAGACGACCCATAATACTTTGGTCGAAGTGATTTGGACGGTGGTGCCGATTGTCATTTTGGTGGTGATTGCCATTCCGTCTTTCCGCCTTTTATATTTTCAACGCGAAATTCCACAAGCTGAGATGACCGTCAAAGCGGTCGGGTACCAGTGGTATTGGGGTTATGAATATCCCGACCATGGCGATTTTGCTTTTGACTCGCTGATGCTGACTGACGAAGAGCGCGGCGACCAGCCTCGCCTTTTAGCAACCGACACGGCGATGGTTGTGCCGGTTGATACGACGGTGCGCGTTATTGTAACGGCGGCTGATGTGCTGCACGCATTTGCCATGCCGGCCTTTGGCCTGAAAATGGATGCCGTGCCCGGTCGCTTGAATGAGACTTGGTTCAAGGCTGAGAAAACCGGCACATTTTATGGTCAGTGTTCAGAGCTTTGCGGTATTCGCCACGCCTTTATGCCTATTCGCATTGAAGTGGTCGAGAAAGCCGAATTCGCCGCTTGGGTGGAAGACGCGAAAAACGAATATGCAGAAATTGACAATGCTGACGCCATGGTGGCTTCGGCTGAACTTGAAGACGCAGCGCGTCAGTAAGAGGGAGACTGTCTGATGGCAACCGAACAAGCAGCCGCTCACGATCACGAAGACCATCCGACCGGATGGCGCCGTTACCTCTATTCGACCAATCACAAAGATATTGGCACCATGTATCTCATCTTCGCGATTTTCGCAGGTGTGTTGGGTGGCGCGATGTCGGTGATTATGCGGATGGAACTGCAAACGCCGGGCGACGGCATTTTGGGTGGCGATTATCACCTTTATAATGTGCTGGTGACCGGTCACGGCCTCATCATGATTTTCTTCATGGTGATGCCCGCCATGATTGGCGGTTTCGGCAATTGGTTTGTGCCGCTGATGATTGGCGCGCCGGATATGGCCTTTCCGCGCATGAATAATATTTCTTTCTGGCTGTTGCCTGCATCATTTATTTTGCTGGTCATGTCCATCTTTGCCGAGGGCCCTCCGGGCAATGATGGCGTTGGTGGCGGGTGGACGATTTATCCGCCGCTTTCAACCAGCGGTCAGCCCGGTCCGGCAATGGATTACGCGATTTTGTCGCTTCACGTGGCAGGTATTTCCTCCATTCTCGGTTCGATTAACTTCATCACGACGATTTTCAATATGCGCGCGCCGGGCATGACCCTGCATAAAATGCCGCTTTTCGTCTGGTCGATTTTGGTCACTGTCTTCTTGCTGCTTTTGTCGTTGCCGGTCTTTGCCGGTGCGATTACCATGCTGTTGACCGACCGTAATTTCGGCACAACATTCTTTGACCCGGCCGGTGGCGGCGACCCGATTTTATACCAGCATTTGTTCTGGTTCTTCGCCCATCCGGAAGTTTACATTCTTATCCTGCCGGGCTTCGGCATGGTCAGCCAAATCGTCTCAACCTTCTCGAAAAAGCCGGTCTTCGGCTATCTCGGTATGGCTTATGCGATGGTCGCCATTGGCGGCGTCGGCTTTGTTGTGTGGGCACACCACATGTACACAGCCGGTCTGAGCGTTGACACGCAAGCCTATTTCGTTGCCGCGACAATGGTTATTGCCGTGCCGACCGGGGTGAAAATCTTCTCGTGGATTGCCACAATGTGGGGTGGTTCGATTGAGTTCAAAACGCCGATGTTGTGGGCGCTGGGCTTTATCTTCCTGTTCACGCTGGGGGGTGTGACGGGTGTGATGCTGGCCAATGCCGGTGTTGACCGTGCTTATCACGATACTTATTTCGTGGTGGCGCATTTCCATTATGTCTTGTCGCTGGGTGCCGTGTTCGCCATTTTCGCCGGTTGGTATTATTGGTTCGGCAAAATGTTCGGTTACACTTATTCCGAATTTATCGGCAAGCTGCATTTCTGGGTCACTTTTATTGGCGTGAACCTGTTGTTCTTCCCGCAGCACTTCCTCGGCATGGCCGGTATGCCGCGCCGTTATGCGGACTATCCGGACGCTTATGCGGGGTGGAATTATTGGTCATCAATCGGGTCTTATATTGCCGCTTTCGGTGTCCTCATCTTCTTGTTTGGCGTTTTCCATGCGCTGGCGCGTAAGCAGCCTGCGGGTGCCAATCAATGGGGTGAAGGCGCAACAACGCTGGAATGGACCTTGTCCTCGCCACCTCCTTTCCACCAGTTCTCTGAACTGCCGAAAGTGAAATAGGCAAAGATAATGTCTCAGACCCATAAAGAGACATTGCTGAAAATGCAGGAGCCGTCATCCACCGATGTCGGCTCGGCTGCCGATTATATTGCGTTGATGAAACCGCGCGTCATGTCGCTGGTCGTCTTCACCGCTTTGGTCGGGTTGGTGATGGCACCGGGCGCCATGCATCCGGTGATGGCGATTGCAGCGATTTTGCTCATCGCGGTCGGAGCCGGTGCATCGGCGGCGTTGAATATGTGGTATGACGCCGACATTGATGCGGTGATGAGCCGGACGCAAGACCGGCCCGTCCCCTCAGGGCGCGTGACGGCAGACGGAGCTTTGACCTTTGGCCTATGGGTTTCCGGACTTTCCGTGCTCTCAATGGCGGTGATGATTAATTATCTGAGCGCCGCTCTGCTGGCGTTCACGATTTTCTTTTACGCCGTAATTTACACCATGTATTTGAAACGCCGCACGGCGCAAAACATTGTTATTGGTGGCGCGGCAGGGGCTTTGCCGCCGGTTATCGGTTGGGCAGCGGCAACCAATTCGGTTTCCATCGAGCCGTTGATTTATTTCGCCATTATCTTTTTCTGGACGCCGCCGCATTTTTGGGCGCTGGCCTTGATTAAAAATGATGATTACCAAGCCGCCAATGTACCAATGTTGCCGGTAACGTCGGGGGTTAAATCAACCCTATCGCAAATCGTGCTTTACGCTTTTGTGCTGTTTGGTGTCACCATGCTGCCCTATGGCTTGGGCTTTAGCGGCTTGTTTTATGCCAGTGGCGCGGCGGTGCTGGGCGGCATTTTTGTCGCTCTGTGTTTGGTTTTGGCCTTTACCGGCGAAAAACACCGCAATCGCGTGGCGGGTATGACGTTTGCCTATTCGATTTTCTACTTATTTCTGCTGTTCGTGCTGTTGCCGACAGATAAGGTGATGGGATTATGAGCGAAGACAATAAACCGAAAGAAGAGGTCGTCTGGACCGAAGAATTGCTGCGCGAACGCCGCAAGCGGGCGACCATTATGGCGATTGCTTTGCTGGCTTTCATCGCGTTGTTCTTTTGGGTCACGCTGGTTAAATTGGGCGCGAATGTCGCCAATCGTCCGCTTTAGAGAGATTTCAGAGATAGCATGACCGACACGCCAACCATCGAAACCGCCAAGACCGACAGCAAGGCAAACGCCCGTGTCGCGTCCGGTGCTGCGCTGATGGCGTTTCTGATGATTGGCGCGGCCTATGCGTCTGTGCCGCTTTATGATTTATTCTGCCGCGTCACCGGTTATGGCGGCACAACGCAAGTGGCCGACATCGCCCCCGGGGCGGTTAATGGGGAGGCGGCGCGCATGATTACGGTGCGCTTTGATGCCAGCTTGAACCGTCAATTGCCCTGGGCGTTTGAAGCCCCTGACAGCGCGGTTGAATTGCCGATTGGCGAATCGGGGCTGGCTTTTTACAGCGCCAAAAATTTGACCGACCGCCAAATTACCGGCACGGCGACCTATAATGTGTCGCCCGATAAGGCCGGTTATTATTTCTCAAAAATTGATTGTTTCTGCTTTACCGAGCAAGCTTTGGAACCGGGACAAAGCGTCGATATGCCGGTCAGTTTTTTTGTTGATCCGGAAATTTTGACAGACCCTGAAATGGATGATGTCAAAACCATCACTTTGTCTTATACATTCTTTGAAGCGCCAAACACGGTGCAAAATAATACGCAGCAAGAGCCTGCAAGTCCGAGGGGATAGAATATTATGGCTGACAGTCACGCAAAACATCACGACTATCATCTGGTAGACCCAAGCCCGTGGCCCGTTGTCGGCTCAGTCAGTGTTCTGATTTTGGCCATTGGCGCGGTGCAAATGCTGCATGACAGCACGCCTTGGGTAATGCTTATCGGCTTTGCCGGTGTCCTCTATACCATGCTGGCTTGGTGGCGCGATGTGGTGAAGGAAGCCAATACGGGCGACCACACACCGGTTGTGCAACTGCACCATCGCTATGGCATGATTTTATTCATCGCCTCCGAGGTCATGTTCTTTGTCGCTTGGTTTTGGGCTTATTTTGATGCCAGCCTGTATCCGGGCGAGGCCATTCAAGCCGCGCGCACCGAATTGACCGGCGGCGTTTGGCCGCCGCAAGGCATTGAAACATTTGACCCGTGGCACTTGCCGCTCATCAATACGCTGGTTCTGCTGACCTCAGGCACGACAGTGACATGGGCGCATCATGCGCTGCAACATGATGACCGCGAGGGTTTGAAATGGGGTCTGATTTTGACTGTCGCATTGGGCGCTTTGTTCACCGTCTTTCAGGTTTACGAATATCAGCACGCGGCCTTTGGTTTCTCCGGCCATATTTATGGCGCGACCTTCTTCATGGCGACCGGCTTTCACGGCTTCCATGTTTTGGTCGGAACGATTTTCCTCGCCGTATGCTTATTGCGCGCGCTGGACGGACAGTTTTCCTCGAAACAGCATTTCGGCTTTGAGGCCGCCGCTTGGTATTGGCACTTTGTCGATGTCGTTTGGCTGTTTTTGTTCATCGTTATTTACATTTTGGGTGCTGGTGCGCCAGCCGCCCATTAAGCCCGTCTCGGGTCTGTTGAGTTTGGAGCGCAGGGAATGGCATTGAGACATTCCCTGCGTTCTCTTTTTCCGGCTGTTTTGACGCTGGTCATGCTGGCTGTGTTGCTCTCTTTGGGAGCTTGGCAAGTCGAGCGATTGGCGTGGAAAACCGACTTGCTGGGGCGCATGGAAGCGCGTGGTGATGCGCCGCCCTTATCCATCTCCGGCCAAGCCGATATTGCCGCGCTCAAGCGCGATGCCCATGATTTTTATCCGGCCATTTTTAACGGCCGGTTTGGCGATGATATTGTGTTTTGGTTCACCCAAATTGAAAACAAGCCGACCGGTCTCGACCGCCTCGATGCGGCGGGCTATCACATGCTGGTGCCGTTTATGCTGGAAGATGGCAGCGCCATTTTGGTTGACCGTGGCTTTATACCGGCGCGGCTGTTGGATATTACCGCGCCCCCGCCGCCGCAGGGTTTGCAAAATCTTGCCGTGATATTGCGTTGGCCGGACGGGCGGGGCGCCTTTGACAATGAAGATGACCCGTCGCGCAATTTGTTTTATGTGCGCGACCCCAAAGCCATTGGGGCGCATTGGCAATTTTCCTTGCCGCCCATGTTGGGCGAGGCGGCGCGCGCCAATGATAGTTGGCCGCGGGGTGGGCAAACGCGGTTTTCCATGCCGAATAATCATTTACAATATGCCGTCACATGGTTTGGCTTGGCCATAGTGCTTGTGATTGTTTCAGGACTGTGGCACATCCGTTTTCTGAAATCGCAGCGCGCGCAAGCGCCAAGAGGTGAGACACGGTGAAATATATTTCGACCCGAGGCAAAGCACCGGTTTTGGGCTTTGAAGACGCATTATTGGCCGGACTGGCCGATGATGGCGGTCTTTACGTGCCGGAAAGCTGGCCGCGCCTGTCGGAGGCGATGATTGCCGGTTTTGCCGATAAAAGTTTTGCTGAAATTGCCGTTGATGTATTGCACCCGTTTATGGGCGATGATGTGCCACGCGCGCGTTTGCAGCAAATGGTCGAGGAAGCCTATGCCGGTTTCGCCCATGATGAGGTGACACCGCTCACTGATTTGGGCGACGGGCAGTATTTTCTGGAGCTTTATCACGGGCCGACTTTGGCATTCAAAGATGTAGCCATGCAATTATTGGCGCGGCTGATGGATGACGCGCTGATGCGGCGCGGGGCGCGCGCAACGATTATCGGCGCGACCTCAGGCGATACGGGTGGCGCAGCGATTGAAGCATTTCGCAATCGCGAAGCCGTCGATATTTTCATTCTCTTCCCCGACGGTCGTGTGTCCGATGTGCAAAGAAAGCAAATGACCACGCCGACCGACGCCAATGTGCATACGCTGTCTGTGGCCGGCACATTTGATGATTGCCAAGCGCTGGTGAAAGGCATGTTTAACGATGCGCCGTTTCGCAAAGAAATGGCGCTGGCCGGTGTCAATTCAATCAATTGGGCGCGGGTGATGGCGCAAATCACCTATTATTTTGTCGCCGCGTCGCGTCTTGGCGCGCCGGAAAAACCCATCGCCTTTTCTGTGCCGACCGGCAATTTCGGTGATATTTTCGCAGGCTATGTGGCGGCGCAAATGGGCTTGCCCATCGCGCAATTGATGATTGCGACAAATGTGAATGATATTTTGGCGCGCACATTAGAGACCGGCATTTATCAAACCGATAAGGTCATCGCCACGCAAAGCCCGAGCATGGATATTCAAGTATCGAGCAATTTTGAGCGTCTGCTGTTTGAAGTGACGGGGCGCGATGCGGTCCGCGTTCGCGCCATGATGGGCGCGTTGGCGCAATCGGGGCGTTTTGAAATGCAGGAAAAAGAATTGGCGCTGACCCGCGCTTTATTTGCTGCGGCGCGCGTCGATGAGGATGCGACGATTGAGGTTATGCGCGATTTTGAAGCGGCGCATGGTTTTCAAATTGATCCGCATAGCGCGGTCGGTATTGGCGCGGCGGCCCGCGCCGTGCTGCCCGATAATGTGCCAATGGTCACGCTGGCGACAGCGCATCCGGCGAAGTTTCCCAAAGCGGTTATGGCGGCATATGATGCTGCGCCCGACACGCCGCAGCGCGTGTTGGATATGCTTGAAAAAGAAGAGCGTCTCACGCCCATCGCTAATGAGCTGGTGGCGGTTGAAAACGCCATTCGTGAAAAGGCGCGCCTTGTCTAGGCTCACTGCATTGCGGCGCGTCATGCCGCTGGCCGGTTTGGTGCTGGCCGTGATGATGGCCGTGATGACGGGTAGTCCGGCCTCGGCCTCTGACCCGTTGCGCCTCAAAGAGGGTTTTCGCCTGTTAAAATTAACGTCTTATATGCGCACGCTTGAGAGCGGTGGCCATGTGTTTGCCGTGCAAAATGGCAGTTCGCAAGATTTACACTTGGTTTTGCATCGACCGCCGCAAAATGATTTGGCGATAGCCTTAGGCTTGCAGCCTGCCAGTGGTCCGGTCTTGCGGCTGTTTTCGTCTGATGACCGCGAATTCGCCAGTGCGCCCGGCGCATCGGAGAAATTGCGGTTCAACATTCCGGCGGAACAAGTGCAGACTTTCTTCCTGCCGCAATCGGGTGGTGTCGCATCGGTTGATTTTTACCTCTGGTCGCCCGAGGCGTTGGCGTCGCATGAGAGCAATCGACAGACTTTTCACAGCACTGTGCTGCTGCTTTTAATGCTGCTTTTATTGCTGGCCATTGGCGTCGGCATTATGCGGCGGTCGCGCCGCGCCGCTTATGCTGTGGTGATGGCTGTCGGCCTGATGGTGCTGCTCAGCAGTCTATGGATGCGGGATATTCTGCCCGATAATCCGCAATTTGAATGGCTGCTGGTCAATCGCCTCGACAGTATTCGCGCCGCATTGGCCATTGGCGTGGCGATGAGTTTGGTGGCGCATCTGAATTTAATGGCGCAGCAAATCGTCAATCGCAATTACTGGACGCGGGTGATTATTGTCAGCGATATGGTGTTGGTGGCGTTTGGCGTATTTTGGGTCTGGCAGATTTATGCGCCGGATTTCGCCGGTCTAATCTCGGCTGAATTGAACGAGATAGCCCTCGCCATGACCTGCGGCACGGTGTTAATGGGCGCGATTTTTGTGCCCGACCGCCGCCGCGCATGAGCCGGTTTTAGCCGTCAGGCTTCTCCGCCACTTTGGCTGAGCTTGGCCAAATCAATGCCCAGCCTGCCAATCAGTCGCTTGTAAAGCCCTTCAACATCGACATCGAAGACATCTTTCACATCGGCTTCGATAATCAGCCAGGCATTTTCTTGAATTTCATTTTCCAACTGGCCCGGCCCCCAGCCCGCATAGCCGAGCACCAGCCGCATATATTCCGGTCCCTTGCCCTCAGCTGCCTGCACCAGAATATCGAGGCTTTGGGTCACCCCGACTTGTTCTTGATTTTTATCATGATCGGTATTGTCCGCATCGGGCTCAATCGAGTGCAGCACAAAGCCGCTTTCGGGTTGCACCGGCCCGCCGACAAAGACCGGCAGATTTCGCAAACCCGTCTCTGATACGCTGGCGGGTAAATTACTGGCAATCTCGCCCAAGGTCAGCCCGTCTGTCGGGCGGTTGACAGTGAAACCCATCGCGCCCTCATCATCATGGGCAAACATATAGATGACGCTGCGGTCGAAGCGCGCATCGCCCATGCCCGGCATGGCTATTAAAAACCTTCCGGCGAGACTGATATGTGTCGGCGTATCACTCATCAGATGAGTTTAGGCATCACAGCAGGCTGAAACAATCGCCTTTCACGCGAATCTCACTCGTCTTGCACAAACGAAGCGGCTATAAGAGGGCATGATTGCTTTGCGTAACATGATGACCGCCGCCGCTCTATGGCTCGCGCTGCCGGCCGTTTTTGTGCCGGCTCAGGCATTGGTGGACGGGCCGTGGATTGATATGGAACCGGCGCGTTACCGCATGATTGCCGCAGAAGTTGACGGCCAAGCCTATGCCGCTCTGGAAGTCGAGCTCAAGCCGGGCTGGCATACTTATTGGCGTTATCCCGGTGCCAGCGGTCTTGAACCGGAATTTGATTTTGCTGAAAGCCGTGGTGTTGCGGCGGGTAAGCCACTTTTTCCGGCACCTTATTTTTTCGATGACGGGGTCGGCGGCTTTAACGGCTATGAGGGCCGCGCTGGCTTCGTATTTCCGCTCCGTTTTGAATTGAATGGCGAGTTGAATATGCGTGGCATGATTGGTGTATGCCGCGAGGTTTGCGTGCCGATGGAAGTGGCGCAAAAGCTGGTTTTCAATCGCGACGGCTTGGCGGCATCGCCGCATCGGGGGGCGATTAAGGCCTTATTGCAGGCGCAACCGCAAGAACCCTCTGATGATTTGGTTATTCGCTCGGCCAGTTTTGACGGCGTTTCGCTGCAATTGGTTGTCAGCGGCACGGCATTGGAGACGGTTTCGGTCATCACCATTCCGGGCCCGCATGATATTATCGGCCTGCCGCGCATTGTCGGGCGCGACGAAGATGCATTTTTATTGGAAATTCCGGCATGGTCTAAGCTTGACCATCCGTTGATTGGGCGTAAATTGACGTTCATCGTAAGAGCAGGCGTGCGTGCCATCGAACAAAACATTCAAGTGCGCGACCATAGCTTGCTGCCACAAGAACCGCTGACGCGGCAATAATAGGGAGACCATTATGACTATCAAATCAGGCGACAGATTACCCGATGCAACATTGATGCATTTGACCGATGCCGGTCCAGCACCGATCAGCACAGAAGAATTATTCGGCGGTAAAACTGTCGCCATGTTCGCTGTCCCGGGCGCTTTCACGCCGACTTGCTCAAACCAACATTTGCCCGGATTTATTGAAAAATCCGAAGAATTGCGCGCCGCCGGTGTTGATACGATTGTCTGCCTGTCGGTTAATGATGCTTTCGTTATGGGCGCATGGGGCCAGCAACAAGGCGTTGCGGGCAAAGTGATGATGGTTGCCGATGGCAATGCCGAGCTTACCCAAAAAATGGGTTTGGCGATGGACGGTTCAGGTCACGGCATGGGCACACGCTCGCTGCGTTATTCAATGATTGTGCGCGACGGTGTTATGGAAACGCTGAATATCGAAGAAAACCCCGGCAAGGCGATTGATAGTGGCGCGGAAAATCTGCTGAGCCAACTCGGCTAATTACCAAAATTCAAGCCACGGTTCTCAATCGGGAGCCGTGGCTTTTTTCGCGCTTTTATAGATTAGAGATAAGGCGCCATGCCTTGTCGTGCCAATTCATCGGCGCGCTCATTGCCGGCATGTCCGGCATGGCCTTTGACCCATTGCCAATTAACCTGATGGCGCGCACATTCGGCGTCGAGGTTTTGCCATAAATCGACATTCTTCACCGGCTTTTTGGCGGCGGTTTTCCAGCCCCGCGCTTTCCAGTTTTTAATCCAACCGGTAATGCCGTCTTTGACATAAGTGCTGTCGGTGGTCAGCGTCACTGCGCTGCCTGTGGGCAGGCTTTTCAGGGCTTCAATGGCGGCTTGTAACTCCATGCGATTATTGGTGGTGTCTGCCGCGCCGCCGGTTAATTCATTTTCGCCGTCCGGGCCGTTAATCAATGCGCCCCAGCCGCCGGGGCCGGGATTGCCCGAACACGCACCATCGGTAAAAATCTCATACATGGCCTAGCCCTCCAAGCCGTAATCAGCCGCACTTGTGACATGGCGGTGAAACCGCAAGCGACGCAAATAATCAATCGGGTTTTTCGGTGTCACCAGTGCCTCCTCGGGCCGGTTCAACCAGTCATAAAGACGGGTGCTCAAAAAGCGCATGGCCGCGCCCGAAGCCAATATGGGCAGGGCGGCAATTTCATCGGCTGACATGGGTCGCACAGATTGATATCCGGCCAGCAGCGCGCGCGCTTTGGTGATGTTGAAATTCACATCGGCCTCAAAGCACCAGGCATTCAGCATAATGGCGAGGTCATAGGCCAGCACATCATGGCAGGCGAAATAAAAATCAATCAGCCCGCTGACAGCGCCTTTTTCAAAGAACACATTATCGGGAAATAAATCGGCATGGATAACGCCCTGCGGCAGGTCTTGCGGCCACGCGGCTTCAATACGCGCCAACTCGTCGCGCATGAACGCCGCCAAATCGGGCGCGGCTTCATCAGCGCGCGCCGCACTGGCGTCAAATAAACGCCGCCAATTATCCGGCCCTTGAGTATTGGCGCGGCGCATGGCGAAACCCTCTCCGGCCAAATGCAATTCTGCCAAAGCCGCACCAATGGCGCGACATTGCGGCGGCTTGGGGGTGACCGTGCTGCGTCCGGGCAAAAAGCTGACCAAAGCGGCGGGGCGACCGGCCAATGTGCCGGACAGCGTGCCGTCTTGGCGCAAAAGCGGGGTCGGGCAGGCAATACCGGCGGCGGCCAAATGCTGCATCAGTCCAAGAAAATACGGCAAATCGTTCGGGTCAACGCCGGTTTGCGTATCCTCGTAAAGCGTCAAAATCAAACGCCTGTCGGCCATATCGACCAGATAATTCGAGTTTTGAACACCCGCCGCAATGCCCTTAAAGCCTTTCACATTGCCAAGCGCATAATCGGCCATAAAGGCGGCCAATTGGGTGTCATTTATCTGCGTGAAGACAGCCATCTTACGCGCTCCGCAACTGGCGCGGCAGCTTAAAGCTGACATGCTCATCAAGCCCGTCCATCTCATTGACCGACAGGGTGAAGCGCGCGGCGAAAGCATCAATGACTTCCAGCGTAATTTCTTCCGGTGCAGAAGCACCGGCGGTCAGCCCGACATGGGCGACGCCGTGCATATGCGTCCAGTCAATATCATCAGCACTGCCGATTAAATCAGCGCGCGGGCAACCGGCTTGCCGCGCCACCTCAACCAGCCTTTGCGAGTTTGATGAATTGGGCGCACCAATAACCAAAACCCGCTCAACCTGTGCCGCCAATAATTGCACCGCCTCTTGCCGATTGGTGGTGGCATAGCAAATATCGTCCTTATGCGGCTCGACAATATCGGGAAAACGCTGCTTCAACGCGGCGACGATATCGGCGGTATCGCTGACCGATAATGTGGTTTGGGTGGCATAGGCCAGCGCCCCTTCGGGCGGTGTAACGGCTTGTGCATCAGCGACGGTTTCAATCAGCGTGATGGCGCTTTCAGGCACTTGCCCCATTGTGCCGATAACCTCAGGGTGTCCGGCATGGCCGATGAGTAAAATATGGCGCGCATTATCATAATGCCGCTCGGTTTCAATATGCACTTTAGAGACCAATGGGCAGGTCGCATCGAGCCAGTTCAGCCCGCGCGCATTGGCGGCTTGAGGCACGGCTTTCGGCACGCCATGCGCCGAGAAAATCACCGGCCTGTCATCGGGCACGGCATCAAGCTCATCGACAAAAACCGCACCCAATCCGCGCAGCCGATCCACAACGCGCTTATTGTGCACAATCTCATGGCGCACAAATACCGGCGCGCCGAATTGCGCCAGCGCCTGCTCGACAATCAGAACAGCCCGGTCCACACCGGCGCAAAAACCGCGCGGTTTGGCCAGGGTCAGTTGAAGGGTCGGCTTGTCCGACATTTTGTCAGCCATATTATCAGGCATGTGCATGCACTTTCTTTACACTGTGTAGTGAATGTTTTATTGAATGAGCCGCGCGCCGCGTCAAGCTGTTTGGGCGATGCCTCAAAAGCGAGATGATGGCGCGTTTGGAAAAAGGAAACCGAAATGTCAGATTTGATGGCCGCCAGTCGCGTAAATTATCAGCAGATAAAATCAAAAACAGCGCGCCGCGTGATGGGGGCGCTCATCTTGCCGGTTTTCCTGTCGGCCTGCCTCGGCGCCAATGTTGACCAAATTGTGCAGCGTCAATGCCCGTCAGTCGCCATCTTGAATACGGCTGATAAATTGCCGCTTAATGGCCAGACAGTTGAGCTGAACGCGGCGAGTTTGACCTGCTCGATTGACCGCAATCAGGATAATGCCCTACTGGCTGAGGTGACTTTGACCGGTCGGGTTTCGGAAAAAGTCAAAATGCCGATTTTTGTTGCCGCCCTCGATATTGAGAATCGTCAATTATCGCGCACGCAATTTGCCGTTACCGGACAGGGCGGCGTTTTCAACCTTACTTTGCCGCCGGTGATTTACGGCAAAAAAGGCGATGGCAGCAAAGCGCGGCTGGTCGCCGGTTTTGTGCTGACCCCGGCGCAATTGGCGGCAAACCGTGCCGATTATCGCCAAAAGCTCGGTCTGGGCGAGTAGTTCACAGAAGAATTGCCTTTATCTCGGCTTTCTATCGCCTGCGACTCGATGAGCGTTTGACTCGTTTCGACTCTCACCATAAATTTTGCTTACAGATGACCTTCACGGGAGACGCCGCTTATTGACAGCGGGGCCGAAGGAGCAACCGCCCTCGGAAACTCTCAGGCAAACGGACCGTGAAGTGATGTCACTCTGGAAAGCAGTCGGCTTCATGCGCGGCTCACCGAAGGGGTAAATCTCTCAGGTTCAAGCGACAGAGGAGGGTGAGACTGGAATGTTTCCGGTCGCACTTTTGGGAGTCGCAATAGGGTGAACGCACCGACTGACATATTGAAGACAACGCCATTGCACGCGCTGCATGTAAAGCTGGGCGCGAAAATGGTGCCCTTTGCCGGTTATGATATGCCGGTGCAATATCCGCTTGGCGTGATGAAAGAGCATCTGCAGACGCGCGAAAAAGCCGGTCTGTTCGATGTCTCGCATATGGGCCAAGCTAAACTGACCGCGCATGATGGCGATGCGGCGGTGTTGTTTGAGGCGCTTGTGCCCGGCGGCATCACCACGCTGCAAGAAGGGCGCATGCGCTATACCCAACTGACCAATGAACAAGGCGGTATTCTCGACGATTTAATGGCGACGCGCTTTGGCGTTACGCTGTGGTTGGTCGTCAATGCGGCTTGCAAAGATGATGATTTCGCGCATATCGCCGCCAAGCTGGAGGGCCGCGCCACGCTCGATATTGAACAGCGCGCCTTGCTGGCCTTGCAAGGCCCACTGGCTGAGACTGTCTTGTCTGCGCTTATCCCCGCCGCCAAGGATTTGGTCTTTATGCAGGCCGTTTGGAGCGATTGGCAGGGTGACGCCGTGCTTATCTCGCGCTGCGGCTATACCGGCGAAGACGGTTATGAAATCTCGATTGGTGAGGATAAAGCCGTTGCGCTGGCGGAGGCCCTATTGGCGCATGATGATGTCGAGCCGATTGGGCTGGGCGCGCGCGACAGCCTTAGATTGGAAGCGGGTCTGTGCTTGTATGGCCATGATATTGATACCGACACCACCTCGGCTGAGGCTGACCTCATTTGGTCAGTGCCAAAACGGCGGCGTGATGCAGCAGATTTTCCGGGTGCTGATGTGGTGAACGCGCAGCTTAGCAATGGCATGGCAAAACAGCGTGTCGGCATTTTGCCGGAAGGGCGCGCTCCGGCGCGTGAGGGAACCGAAATTCAATCCGTCACGGGGGAGACCATTGGCACGGTGACCAGTGGCGGCTTTGGCCCGACTTTGGGTGGGCCATTGGCGATGGGTTATGTGCCACCGGCCTATGCGGCGGCAGATACTGAAATTCAACTGATTGTGAGGGGCAAGGCCATGCCGGCGCGTATCGCCGCCATGCCTTTCGTGCCGCAGAATTACAAAAAAGGGTGATGAGATGAGCAAGAAATTTACCAAAGACCATGAGTGGATCAGCCTCGATGGCGAGGTTGCCACTGTTGGCATTACCGATTACGCGCAAGCGCAGCTTGGCGATGTGGTTTTCGTCGAAGTGCCGGAAGCCGGTCGCCAAGTCAGTAAAGGCGATGATGCTGCGGTGGTCGAAAGCGTGAAAGCGGCCTCGGAAGTCTATGCGCCGGTCTCGGGCGAAGTGGTTGAAGGCAATGGCGCGCTTGAAGGCAATCCGGCACTGGTCAATGAAGACGCCGATGAGAGCGGCTGGTTTTTCAAAATGAAGCTGGCCGATGCCGGTGAACTGGACGGGCTGATGGATGAAGCGGCCTATGCCGCATATGTGAAGGAACTGGACTGATGCGTTACCTCCCCCTCACCGACGCCGACCGCCAAAGCATGCTGGCCAATATTGGAGCGGCCAATATAGATGATTTATTTGTCGATGTGCCCGAAGCGGCGCGCCGCGACGGCACGGTTGACTTGCCACGCCATCAGGGCGAAATGCAGGTTGAGCGTCAGCTTTCGGCGATGGCAGGCAAAAACATGACGGCCTCGACTGTGCCGTTTTTCTGTGGCGCGGGCGCGTATAAGCACCATGTGCCGGCCACGGTTGACCATATTATTCAGCGCTCGGAATTTCTGACCAGCTACACACCCTATCAGCCGGAAATCACGCAAGGCACGCTGCAATATCTCTTCGAGTTTCAAACCCAAGTCAGTGAATTGACCGGCATGCCGGTGGCCAATGCCTCCATGTATGACGGCTCAACCGCCACGGCAGAAGCCGTGTTAATGGCGCATCGCGTGACCCGCAAAAGCCGCGCCGTATTGTCGGGGCGTTTGCATCCGCATTACACGGCGGTGATTGAGAACCTGTCAGAAATGGGCGGCTTCGCGCTGGCGCGGGCCGATATGTCCCCGGCAGGCGCAGAAGATTTACTCGCCTTGATTGACGATGACACAAGCTGTGTCGTGGTTCAAAACCCCGATTTTTTCGGCAATGTCGCTGACTTCACTAAGCTGGCGGCGGCGGTGCAAGACAAAGGCTGCTTGCTGATTGTCGCCGTGCCGGAGGTCATCTCGCTTGGCCTGTTGAAACGCCCGGGCGATATGGGCGCCGATATTGTCACCGGCGAAGGCCAGTCGCTTGGCGGCGGGCTGAATTTCGGTGGGCCTTATGTCGGCCTGTTTGCGGCGCGTGATAAACATATTCGTCAAATGCCCGGTCGCTTATGCGGCGAGACTGTTGATGCTGATGGCCAGCGCGGTTTTGTGCTGACGCTATCGACCCGCGAGCAGCATATTCGCCGCGATAAGGCGACCTCGAATATCTGCACCAATTCGGGCCTGTGCTCGCTGGCTTTCACGGCGCATATGACGCTGCTGGGCGGCAAGGGCATGCGCCAATTGGCCGAGCTCAATCATGCCCGCGCCGTGCAACTGGCCGATGCGCTGGCTGCGGTGAAAGGCGTCGAGGTTTTGAGCGATGCTTTCTTTAATGAATTCAGCCTGCGCCTGCCCACCAATGCGGCGCAAACCGTCAATGCGCTGGCCGATAAGGGCGTGCTTGGCGGCGTGCCGGTGTCGCGTCTTGCGCCCGATGCCGGTCTTGATGATGTGCTGATTGTGGCGGCGACCGAAGCCAATACGGAAAATGATATAGCCGCCTTTGCGACGGCTTTGACGGAGGTGCTGTCATGACCCAAAAGATGAGTGAGAAGAAAACCTTTACCGGTAATCGTGGTCTGCAACTCGAAGAAGCGCTGATTTTTGAAATCGGCTCTTACGATAATTGCGGCGTTGATTTGGAAGATGTGCCGCCAGTGGAAAGCCGCCTCGGCGCTTGCGCGGCGCAATGCGATATTGATTTGCCGGGTCTGTCTGAACCAGAAGCCATGCGCCATTTCGTGCGCCTGAGCCAGAAAAATCACGCCATTGATGCGGGGCTTTACCCGCTCGGCTCGTGCACCATGAAGCACAATCCGCGCTTGAATGAGAAAATGACGCGGCTGCCCGGTTTTAGCGATATTCACCCGCTGCAACCGCAAGCCACCGTGCAGGGCGCGCTGGAACTGATGGATGAATTGGCGCATTGGCTGAAGACCTTAACTGGCATGCCGGAAGTGGCCTTGTCGCCAAAAGCCGGCGCGCATGGCGAGCTATGCGGCATGATGGCCATTCGCGCTGCCATTGAGGCGAAAGGCGAATTGGCGACGCGCACCCGCGTGTTGGTGCCGGAATCGGCGCATGGCACCAATCCTGCCACGGCTGCGCTTTTGGGCTTTAAGGTGGACGGTATTCCCGCCGATGCGTCGGGCCGCGTTGACCTCGCCGCGTTTAAGGAAAAGCTGGGCGATGATGTCGCCGCCATCATGCTGACCAATCCGAATACATGCGGGTTGTTTGAGCGTGATATTATTGAGATTGCCGATGCGCTGCACGAAGCGGGCGGCTATTTTTATTGCGATGGCGCGAATTTTAACGCCATTGTCGGGCGCGTGCGCCCCGGCGATTTGGGCGTTGATGCCATGCATATTAACTTGCACAAAACTTTCTCAACCCCGCATGGCGGCGGCGGCCCGGGTTCCGGCCCGACGGTTTTGTCGGAACGCCTCGCGCCTTTCGCGCCGCTGCCTTATGTCGAAAAGGGTGCAGACGGTTTGCGTCTGGTCGAGAATAATGGCGATGCCGCCCATCAGCCTTTCGGCCGCATGGTCGCTTTTCACGGGCAAATGGGCATGTATGTCCGCGCCCTGTCTTACATGATGAGCCACGGCGCCGATGGCTTGCGCCAAGTTGCTGAGGACGCTGTGCTGAACGCCAATTATATTTTGGCCTCGCTGAAAGATGTGATGAGCGCGCCGTTTGAAGGCCCGTGCATGCATGAGGCGCTGTTTGACGATAGCTGGATGAAAGACACGGATATCGACACGCTGGATTTTGCTAAAGCGATGATTGATGAGGGCTATCACCCGATGACCATGTATTTCCCGCTGGTTGTGCATGGCGCGATGCTGATTGAGCCGACTGAAACCGAAAGTAAGGCGGCGCTGGATTTATTCATCGCCACCATGCGCGATTTGGTGCGCGGGGCGAAGGAAGGTGAAACCGATCGCTTCAAAAATGCGCCGGAGCTTGCTCCGCGTCGTCGCCTCGATGAAACGCTGGCTGCGCGCAGTCCGGTATTGCGCTGGCAATCGCCGGAAGCCAAACAGGCGGCTGAATAAATATGCAGTTTACGCTGGAGCGCGCGCAAGGCTGGCCCGAAGCGCGTGTCTTTGGCGTTGATGAAGCGGGGCGGGGGCCGTGGGCCGGGCCGGTTACGGCGGCGGCGATTTGTCTGCCGCGCGGTTTCGACCTTGCCGTTGATGACAGCAAAAAACTGACCGCCAAAAAACGCGATGCGCTGTTTGAGACGCTGATTGCCTTGCCGCATGGCATTGGCACGGCTTGCGTCGCCGAAATCGACAGGCTGAATATATTACAAGCGACATTTTTGGCGATGCGCCGCGCCGTTGATGCGCTGGCCGACAATATCGGCGCACCGGCACATGTTTTGGTCGATGGCAATAAATTGCCCGACTGGCCTTATGCGGGGCAGGCGGTGATTGGCGGGGATGGCCTTGCGCCCAGCATTGCCGCCGCCTCGATTTTGGCGAAAGTCACCCGCGACCGCGACATGGCGGCACTGGACGCGCAATTTCCCGGTTATGGCTGGGCCTCAAATAAGGGATATGGCGCAAAAGCCCACCAAATCGGCCTCGAAAAGCTGGGCGTGACGCCACATCATCGCCGTTCTTACGCCCCGATAGCGAAGATATTGCGTGGCGAAACCGCCTAACACCCCCATATATGGTGGCTGTGGGGCGTATTGTGGATAAATGGACTCATAGCGGAATCCTTACAAGCTATTGGAATCATTTACCTATTGACGGCGGACTCGTGATGACTCATGGTGACGGCATGAGTAAAAAAGCCGCTAGGAAACTGCCTTTAGACGTGATTTTGCAGGGTGACTGCCTCGCGCAACTGCGCGCGCTGCCCGATGCCAGTGTTGATTTGGTGTTTGCTGACCCGCCTTACAATCTGCAGTTGAAAAACGATTTGCACCGCCCCGATGCGTCCAAAGTTGATGCGGTGACCGATGATTGGGATAAATTCGACAATTTCGCGGCTTATGACAGCTTCACCCGCGCGTGGTTGGGCGAGGCCAAGCGGGTGTTGAAGCCGACCGGCACGCTTTGGGTTATCGGCTCTTATCATAATATTTTCCGCGTCGGCACGGCCTTGCAGGATCTCGGTTATTGGATTTTGAACGATATTATTTGGCGCAAAACCAATCCGATGCCGAATTTTCGCGGCACCCGCTTCACCAATGCCCATGAGACGCTGATTTGGGCGACGCCCGACGAGAACGCGACCGGCTATACGTTTAATTATCAGGCGATGAAAACGCTGAATGATGATGTGCAAATGCGCTCTGATTGGAGCTTGCCGATTTGCAATGGCGGCGAGCGGCTGAAGGGCGATGACGGCGCGAAACTGCATCCGACGCAAAAGCCGGAGAGCTTGCTGCATCGCGTTTTGCTGGCCAGCACGCAGGCCGGTGACATTGTGCTTGACCCGTTTTTCGGCACCGGCACAACCGGCGCGGTGGCCAAAAAGCTGGGGCGGCACTTTATCGGCATTGAGGCCGAGGCCGATTATGCCGAAGCCGCCATGCAGCGCATTGGCCGCGTGAAAAAATTGAACGATGCCGAACTTGAACTGACGCAAAGCCCGAAAGCGCAGCCGCGCGTCGCCTTTGGCACGCTGGTGGAGCGCGGGTTGGTGAAGCCCGGCATGCAGCTTTTCGGCCCAGCCCGCGCAGCGCAAGACAAGTCCCGTAAGGTCAAAGCCAAAGTGCGCGCTGACGGCTCGGTGAAATTGGGGGCGGAAAAAAACGCTCCCCCGGGAAGCGAATTGACCGGCTCCATTCATAAAATGGGCGCCGCCGCCCAGGGCGCACCAAGCTGCAATGGCTGGACCTATTGGCACTATAAGGACGGCGAAAAACTCGTACCCATCGACAATCTCCGCCAAAAAGTAAGAGATGAGGGTTAGGGTTGAAAACCGCCCCTCCCATCAAAGATGAGAGAGGCGGTGGGGTCGTAGCAAATCCCAACGCAAGCGGCGTGCCGTCAATCCGTCACTCAACCGCAAGGGTCGATGCCCATTCGGGCCTTACGAAAAACAAACTGTCAGACAGCAAGAGCTGCCTAATAGCCCGCAACCGAATTGCGTTCGGCTAATTTTTGGCTATAGAAAGCCACTTTGCGGGCAAATGTCGCGTCATTTGGGTGAATCTCCAAAAGCCGCTCATATTTGGCCAGATTGACCGCATATTCGCTCACCGGAATCGTGCGCAATTCAGCCAGCAATTTGCGCGTCTCCATTTCGACTGTTTTCTTATCTGTCATTCCATCGTTCATGGACGATGAACTGGTTGACGATGGCGCATAGTCGTTAGTGGCTTCGGTTTCCGGCTCGCCGCGCATCAGCGTGACCAGCAGATAAAGGGCAACCATAACGGCGGTGGCCAGTCCAAGACGGTTAAGCATGCTCTCTCTCCTTTTTGTTCTTTTTGGAGCAAATAAAGGCTAGCGAGGGTTGCCGCTGTCGTCAAATGTTCTGTTTCAGCCCAGCAACACGGATTTCCATATTTTTTTCATGAGACTGGGCAGGGCGGCTTGGGGAAAATCGCGCGGATGCAGCCAAATATGGTCACGCGGTTTGCGAAATCCTTTCGGGGCATGGTGCGCGCGCACCCGCAAGGTCAGGCGAAAATGGGTAAATACATGCACCACTTCATTGTCCAGCGGTGTCCAGCCCGTCGGCATATCTTGCGGCAAAGCCGTGTCATTGGCGCTGTCCCAGCCGGTTGACGGAAAGCACAACATGCCGCCCAGCAGCCCTTGATCGGGGCGGCGATGCAACAGCACTTCGCCCTCGCCGTTTTCCAGCCAATAGACCGTGCCGTGGCGTTCGGGCTTGGGCTTTTTCGGCGCGCGCTTGGGCAGGGTTTCTTGAAGCCCCGCTTGTTGCGCCGCGCAGCCTTTTTGCCACGGGCAAATCAGGCAATTTGGCCGTTTGGGCGTGCATAGGGTCGCGCCCAAATCCATCATGGCTTGCGCGAAATCGCCCGGCCGATGCGCCGGCACCAGCGCTGCATTTTTCTGTTTAATTTGCGGCTTTAATGCGGGCAGCGGCGTTTCCAAATGATAAAGCCGCGCCAGCACGCGCTCAATATTGCCGTCAACCGGTGCCGCTTGGCGGTTAAAGGCAATCGCCGCAATCGCTGCCGCCGTATAGGGGCCAATGCCGGGCAGGGTCAGTAATTCAGCTTCGCTATCGGGAAACCGCCCCGCATATGTATCAGCGACAAGGCGGGCGCATTTCAGTAAATTACGGGCGCGGCTGTAATAGCCCAGTCCGGCCCAAGCGGCCATGACCGCATCATCAGGCGCGGCGGCCAAAGCCTCAATCGTCGGAAACAGGGTGAGGAATTTTTCAAAATAGGGCTTTACTGTGATGACTGTGGTTTGCTGCAACATGATTTCTGACAGCCAAACATGATACGGGTCCGGCACAGTGCCGCGCGGCGCACGCCAGGGCAGGGTGCGGGCATTTTTGTCATACCAAGCGAGCAAAGCGGAAACAGGGTCAAAATTGGCGGGCATATATGCTATGCTACTTAAATTGCATGAAGGAGCAAGCATGGCCTCGCAAAACTGGCGCGACATTCCGCCGACTAAACCGGCACGTGGCTTTCAAGGCCGCTCGGTTGGCACGGTGCTGGGGCGCATTATTGCACCGACGCTGAAAAAGCGCGGTTTTCGGCAAATTGATATTCTGGCGCATTGGCCGATGATTGTCGGCGACCAGCTTGCCGCTTTGTCTTGTCCTGAACGCATATCGCGCAGTGGCCGCCTCTCGCCCGATGGCGGCGCGGTGTTGACGGTTAAAGTCGAGGGCGCGATGGCTTTGGAAGTGCAGCATATGTCGCCGCTTATTTTGGAACGCATCAACCAGCATTATGGTGCCGGTTCGATTACGCGGCTGAATATTGTGCAAGGGCCGCTGCCGCTGGATTATCTCAACGCGCAGAAAAAACGCCAAACGCCGCTGACCGAGAGCGAATTAGATGATGCCGAGGCAGCGCTTGAGGGCTTTGAGAGCAGCCGCTTGAAACAGGCTTTGGCGCGGCTCGGCGCAAGGGTGAAGCGCAAAAGCCGATAAAGGCACAAATTGGACGGGCTTTGGCGGGCGCAACTTGTCCACAGGCGGCTTCAACGCAGGCCGGTGAATAAGACTCTTTTAGCTATGGTGGGATATACTCAACGCAACAATTCGATTCGGGAGTCCCTTGCGTGTCCAAACAAAATCAAATCATTATCGCTATCGCCATTATCGCCATTATCGGCCTGACCGCTTTGTTCGGAACCGGCGATAACGCGCCCCAGCAAGGCCAAGTAACACAAGATGTGACGGGCGAGATGAGCGACAAGAGCAATCAAAACGACGCGGGTGCTGTCGCGCCTCTCGACACATCGGGCTTGGGGCCGCTTGAAACACCCAATCCGCTTGGCGAGATTATGCTGGGCGCGCGCAATGCGCCGGTGACGATTGTTGAGTATTCTTCGCTCACATGCCCGCATTGCGGCGCGTTTCACCGCGAAACACTGCCCGATTTGAAAGAAAAATATATTGATAAAGGCTTGGTGAAAATTTACTTCCGACCCTTTCCGTTTGACCCATATGCAACGGCAGGGGCGATGTTGGCGCATTGCGTCGCGCCCAAAGCGCGGGTAACAATTCTCGATATTTTGTTCAAGCGGCAGCAGCAATGGATTCAGGCCGAGCAGCCAATGGACGCCTTGCAGGGCATGGCCAAGCAAGCCGGTTTGTCGGAAGGCGATTTTGTCGTTTGCCTGAAAGACCAAAACCGTCTCGACGGGATTCGGCAAATGCAAACCGCAGCGGCGGAAGAATTGGGCGTGCGCTCAACCCCGACATTTTTCATCAATGGTGCAAAATTAGAGGGCAATCAGCCACTCGCCGCGTTTGAAAAAATCATTAAACCGCTCGTGGTCGGTTATGAGGGGACGCAGTAAATGAAATTTGATCGTCTGCGCCTGACCGGCTTCAAATCTTTCGTCGAACCCGTTGACCTCGACATTCTGCCCGGCATGACTGGCATTGTTGGGCCGAATGGCTGTGGCAAATCCAATTTGCTGGAAGCCTTGCGTTGGGTGATGGGCGAGACCTCTTATAAATCCATGCGCGGTTCGGGCATGGAAGATGTGATTTTCTCCGGCACCAATACGCGTCCGGCGCGCAATCATGCCGAAGTGGTTTTGATGCTCGATAATGCGGCGCGCGAAGCGACGGCTGAATTTAATGATAGCGACAATATTGAAGTTGTGCGGCGCATTGAACGCGATGCCGGTTCGGCCTATCGCATTAATGGCCGCGATGTGCGCGCCCGCGATGTGCAGCTTATGTTTGCCGATGCCTCAACCGGCTCGCGCTCGAACTCTTTGGTCAAACAGGGTCAAATTGGCGAGATTATCAATGCCAAGCCGGAAGCGCGGCGGCGTATTTTGGAAGAAGCGGCGGGGATTTCCGGGCTTCACTCGCGCCGCCATGAGGCGGAGTTGCGCCTGAACAGTGCCGAGCGCAATCTCGAAAAACTCGAAGAAACCATTACGAATTTGGAAACCCAGTCGCGCCAGTTGAAACGCCAAGCGCGCCAAGCCAGCCGCTATAAAAATATCTCCGGTCAAATTCGCGAAGTCGAAGCGCTGTCACTTCATTTGCGTTGGCAACAAGCAGTTGATGCGGTCGCGGCATGCGACAGCGAATTGGTTGATGCGCGCAAAGCCGTATCGGAAGCCGGTGTCGCATCGGCACAAGCCAGTACGGCGCAATCTGAGGCGCAGGCCAGCCTGCCCGAATTGCGCGATGGCGAAATTGCCGCCGCTGCGGGTTTGCGTCGTTTGAAGCTTGAGCAAGATAATCTCGATGCCGAAGCCCAACGCGCCGAGGAAATGATTGCGCGCCTGCAATCGCAAATCGACACCGTGCTGCAAGATGTGGCGCGCGAAACCCAATCACTGGCTGATGCTGAGGCGCAGCTAACCCGTCTGGCTGAGGAAGAAGCGGAAATTCGGGCATCGATTTCAGATGATGAGCAAGCCGCTGAGGCCGAAGCCGCCGCCGCGCTGGCTGAGGCGGTGACAACGTTGAATGACAGCGAAACCGCTTATGATGCAGCCAATCGTGCGGCCGCCGAATATGCGGCGCGCCAGCAAGCGCTTGAGGCGACCTTGGCGCAAAACGCGCAACGTCGTGAACGGCTAATGGCGGAACAAAAGCAAGCGCAAAATTCGCGCGGCGATGTCGAGAATGCCATTTCGGCTGATTTTGACGTGGCGGCACGGCGCAGCGAACTGCAAGATTTGGACAAAAAAGATGCCGAGTCGCGCCAAGCCCTGACCGATGCGGAGGCGATTTATCGCGCCGCGCGCGAAACCCAAAGCGCGGCGGCTGATCCGGCCCGCGAGGCGCGCGCCGCGCTGGAACGTTTGGTCGGCGAGCGCGAGGCGCTGGCTTTGCTGTTTGAACGCCAAGAAGACGATGCCTATGCCGCGCTTGTCGATGATGTGACGGTGACGCATGGCTATGAAACCGCTTTGGGCGCGGCTTTGGGCGATGACCTTGAAGCCTCACCCGATGTCGATGCACCGGCGGCTTGGACTCGACTGGGCGCAGAAGCATTGGCGCAAAAACTGCCCGATGGTGTGGAAAGCCTCGCCGCTTATGTGGCCGGGTCGTCGCTTTTGACACGGGCATTGTCGCAGGTCGGACTGGTTGAGCGGGCGCAAGGCGACGCCTTGCAGGCGGCGCTTTTGCCGGGGCAAAAACTGGTCTCGCAGCAGGGTGATTTATGGCGCTGGGACGGCTTCAGTCACAAGGCCGAAGCGCCGACCGGAGCTGCCAAAAGATTGGCGCAACGCGCCCGTTTGGAGGATTTGCAGACAGCTATTCCGAAGGCCGAAGAAGCGGTTGCCGCCGCCGTGACTGCGCAAGATAATGCGCGCGATGCTGTTGATGCGGCGAGCCGCGCGCAAGATACGGCGCGGATTAATGCACGCGAGGCCGGTGCTGCGCTGACGGAAGCGCAAAAATTATTGTCTGAGGCGGAGACCTCAGTGGCGGCGCAAAATGAAAAGCTGAAAGCGCTCGATGGTAGCCTGCGTCGTATTGAAGAGGATTTGAGCGAGTTGAATGGCAGCGATGCCAATGCTCAAGAGGCGCTTGAAAATCTCGGCGGGCAAGACGCGTTGCTGCAAGCGGTGGAAACCGCGCGCGGTGAGGTTGACGCGGCGCGATTGACGCATGGCGAAAAACGCAGCGCATTGTACGGGTTGAAATCTCGCCGCGAAGCGCGTGACGCACAAATGCAGCGTCTGTCTGAAGATGAGAAGCAGTGGTCGCAGCGTAAAGTCGCCGCCGGTAGCCATATTGATGCGCTGTCTGAACGCCAATCAGCGACGGAAAAAGAATTGACCGGCTATCAAGATGTGCCGGCCAATTTGGCCGAGCGCCGCGCCAAGCTGGCCGATATGGTTGTCGAAGCTGAGGAAGCCCGCAAACAGGCCGCCGACGCCTTGGCGATTGCCGAAAGCCGATTGAGCGAAGCCGATAGCCAAGCCCGCGAAACCCAAGCCGCCGTCAATCAAGCCCGCGAAACGCAAGTGCGTTTGGAAGCCACATTGGACGGCAATCAGCAGCGTCTTGATGAAACCGCGCAGCGCGTGCGCGAGGCATTGCAAATTGAGCCGGAGCAAGCGCTTGCCATTTCCGGTCACGACCCTGAAAAGCCGTTCCCTGAAGCGGAAGCGATGGAGAGCAAATTAGAGAAATTGCGCCGCGAGCGGGAAAACCTCGGCGGGGTGAATTTGCGCGCGGCTGAAGAGGCCGACGAAATTCAACAGCAAATTGACACCATGACTGCCGAGCATGAAGAATTGACCTCGGCCATTAATAAGCTGCGCCACGGCATTGGCCAATTAAACCGCGAAGGGCGGCAGCGTTTGCTGGCGGCTTTTGAGACGGTTAACGGGCATTTCAAACGTCTGTTCACCCAGCTATTTGGCGGCGGCTCGGCAGAATTAACCCTGACCGAGAGTGATGACCCATTGCAAGCCGGTCTGGAAATTTTGGCTCACCCACCGGGCAAAAAACCGCAAGTCATGTCGCTTTTGTCGGGCGGTGAACAGGCATTGACGGCGACCGCGCTTATTTTCGCGGTCTTCCTCACCAATCCGTCGCCGATTTGCGTCCTCGATGAGGTTGATGCGCCGCTTGATGACGCCAATGTTGAGCGTTTTTGCAATTTGGTGAAAGAAATCGCCGATGAAACCGGCACCCGCTTTCTGGTCATCACCCACCATGCGCTCAGCATGGCGCGCATGGATCGGCTGTTTGGTGTGACCATGCAAGAACGCGGCGTAAGCCAGCTTCTATCGGTTGATTTGTCCACGGCTGAACAATTTGCCGAATCCGGCCGCGACAAAATGGCGGAAAAAGATAATTTAGAAACAAAATCAATAGGTTAGATTGTTGTCGCTTGCTTGACAATTATGCCGCTTAAAAGTAGTGTGCGGCTCATCCGACGGGCAGAAATGCTGGGTTTTTGGCGGTTTGAAGGGCAGAATGAATAGTTCGGTCTTGCCGTTTGAAGGAGATAAGACGATGGCGCGACAAGACAGTAAGCGTGATCGATTGGATACTCTGGAAAAGAAGCTCTCTGCCTCTCGGCAGCGGAATCGGCCTGATGATAATCAGGGCCGCGCCAATGCCAATATGTTGGGTCTCGCCTGGCGCTTGACCGTCGAAATGTTGGCAGGTATCGGCGTTGGCGGCTTTATCGGCTGGTGGATAGACAAGGTGCTTAGCACGGAGCCTATCTTTATGTTGCTGTTATTGGTGCTCGGTATGGGCGCCGGATTGATGAATTCAGTCCGCACGGTCGCTGAAATGCGCCGTAAGCAGGACGAGCTGGACGCAGCCCGGAAGATTTCCGCCGCTGCAGATGATGAGGAGTAAAGCGTGGCTGGCAAAAGTGGAGCTGAAGGAGGCGCTGGAATCGATCCGATGTACCAGTTTGAGGTGCATCAGATTATCGAACTTCCAAGCATCGCCGGCATTGATACATCCTTCACCAATTCCTCGCTTTGGATGGTTCTGGCGGTCGGTCTGGCCAGCCTGTTTATGATTTTCGCATCGCGCCGCACCGCTATTGTGCCGGGTCGCATGCAGCTTATGGGCGAGATGGCTTACAGCTTTATCGCCAATATGATTAAAGAAAATGTCGGCACAGAGGGCATGAAATATTTCCCCTTCATCTTCTCTTTGTTCATGTTCATCTTATTTTGCAACATGCTCGGCATGCTGCCCTATAGCTTCACCGTGACCAGCCATTTGATTGTTACTTTCGCGCTGGCGGCGACGGTGTTTTTGCTGATTACCGGCGTCGGCTTTGCCCGTCACGGCATCGGCTTTTTGAAATTATTTGTGCCGTCGGGCATTCCGGTTTTTCTGCTGCCGCTGTTGGTGTTGATTGAGGTGATTTCCTATCTCACGCGCCCGGTCAGCCTATCGGTGCGTCTGTTCGGTAATATGATGGCCGGTCATACCATGCTGAAGATTTTCGGCGGGTTTGTCGTCGGCCTGGGCTCAGCCGGTTTGGTGCCGCTGGCCATTGCACCATTTGCCTTAATGGTGGCGTTCACCGGTTTGGAACTGCTGATTGCAGGCCTGCAAGCCTATGTGTTCACCATTTTGACATGCATTTATCTTAACGAAGCCATCCACATGGACCACTAGGTCCGGATTTTTAAATTAACTAACGCCTACGGGCAATCTTGGAGGTTAAAACCATGGAAGCAGAAGCAGCAAAATATATTGGAGCCGGTATCGCATGTATCGCTCTGGCCGGAGCCGGTATGGCAATCGGAACCATTTTCGGTAACTTCTTGGCAGGTGCATTGCGCAACCCGTCAGCGGCACAAAGCCAGTTCCCGAACCTGCTCTTGGGCTTTGCTCTGGCAGAAGCGACCGGCCTGTTCGGTCTGATTATCGCCCTTATCCTGCTGTTTGTTGTCTAATCAACGCCTCTCGCGTTATTTGACAATTTATAAGCATTAAGGAGGCCGCCAATGCCGCAGCTTGATCCAAGCACTTTTGGCACTCAGCTTTTTTGGCTGGGTATCTGTTTCGTCGCGCTTTATCTAATAATGGCATTTGCCGTTCTGCCGCGTATCGCGAGCGCTTTACATGCCCGTGCCGCGCAATTGGACGATGATTTGGCTGAAGCCGAAGCGTTGCGCGAAAAAGCGGAAACGGCACTGGCGGCTTATGAAGAGGCTTTGGCCGAGGCGCGCTCGCGTGCCTTGACCTTGGCGCAAAATATGCGCGCTGAGGTGCAGGCCGAAACCGACCGACAAAAAGCTGAGCTTGACGCCAAACTGGCCGAGCAAGCCCAAGCTGCCGAGGCCGCGATGAGTAAAGCGCGCGACGAAGCGATGCTTGGCTTGTCCGATGCGGCGGCGGCGATTGTCGGCGATGTTATGGATGCGATTGGCACCGCCAAAGCAGATGATGCTGCGGTTGCCAAAGCGGTTAAAACGGTAGCGGCGGAGTAGAGCTGATGTTTGATGAAAGCTTTTTTGTTGCCGCGGCCTTTTTCACCGTCATTGGCGCCTTCATATATCTGAAACTGCCAAGCAAGCTGATGCAATCGCTTGACGAGAAATCGGCACAGATTGCCAAAGAACTTGATGACGCCAAGGCGCTGCGCGCCGAAGCCGAAAAAGTGTTGGCCGATTATGAAGAACAGCGCAAGCAAGCCGAAGCGCAGGCCGAGCAGATGATTGCCGATGCCAAAGCCTCGGCTGAACGCACCGCCGCAGAAGCGCGCGCGGCGATGCAGGCGGCGATGGAACGCCGCACCAAACAAGCGGAAGAAAAAATTGCGCGGGCGCAGGAAAATCTCGAAAAAGAGGTGCGCGCCGCGATTACCTCTTTGGCGGTTGACGCTGCCGCGCATTTGGTGGCCACCGGCATGACCGATGAGATGGCGCAAAAGCTGGTTGATGGCAATATCGCTGAATTGGGCGAGCGGCTTAATTAACCCGAAACAAGCCGCGCCACATTATCTGATACTGGCCGGCACGACATTGGCGCGCCCGTCTTGGGCGCGGTAAAGCGGCCAGCTTTCAGCGGCCAAAATGCGCTGGCTGTCAGGGCTTTGCGCCAGCCGGTCCCGATAAATCCATAAATTGGCCATCACTTTTTGCACATAATTGCGTGTCTCGGGCGCGGGCAGGCTCTCAATAAATAAAAGCGGGTCTTGGACATCGCTTAACTCACGCCGCCAACGCCGCACATTGCCGGGCCCGCCATTATAGGCTGCCAGTATATGCACCAGCGAACCGGAAAAATAAGTCTCATCCATCAGCATGGTCAGATATTTCTGGCCAATCTCCAGATTAAGCTGAGCATCGAGCAATTGATCGCGGCCGCGGCGGCGATAAAGCGACCAATCGCCGGTCACAAAAGCCGCCGTGCCGGGCATGATTTGCATTAATCCACGCGCCCCGGCATGCGATTTGGCGCGCGCTTTGAAGCGGCTCTCTTGCCGGATAAGCGCCAGCACAAGGGCGCGGTCAACCCCATTTGTCGCAATATCGACAATCGGATAACTGCCTTCGAGCAGCGGCAGGGGTAGGCCATTCGCCGTATTGCCGCCCAGCCGCGTCGCCAATGCCAGTTGCACGGCAGGGTATTGACTGTCACGGGCAAAGGCCATTAAGGCGCGCGCTTCAATATCGCTCAGGCGTTCTTGCAGATACAGCAGTTCCAACTCGGCCAGTTCTTCTTGCTCGGCTTGGCGCAGGGCTTGCGCGCGGCGCACAGCCGGATGAGCAATAAATAAATAGTCTTGGCCCGATGTCGCTTGGCGCCATTCAATCGTCATGCCACCGCGAATATGCTGCATCGCCAGCAGGGCATAAAAATTGCCACCGGTGCGCGCGGCGGCGCGGAAATGTTGCTCGGCATTTTCAACTTCGCCGGTTTGGCGCAAGCCGCGCGCCGCCCAATAAGAGGCTTTGGCGCGCAAAGTCGGGCTGGCTGTGCGGTTGCGGGCGAGTTTTTCAAAATGCGTAATCGCCGTGTCGATTTGATTGAGACGATAGGCGGCAAGACCGGCATGCCAATCCGACATTTGCACATTGGCACGCGACTCAGTGGCTTCGCGCGCCAGCTTCAGCGATGCCTCAATCTTGCCCTCAATATAATAAGAGCGCGCAATCAGCGATTTTAGAAAATGCGTTTCCGTGCGCTTTAAGCGGCGGTCTTGCGCGCGTTCGGAGATATATGTCAGCGCCTGTGTCGGGCGTTCATGGCGAACCAAATATTCGACCCTCTTTTTAATGCGCCGCGCCGTGCGGGTGCGAAAAAGCCGCTCACCGGCGCTGGCGCGCTCATTGAAATAAACCCGCGAGGGGGGCTGCTTGGGCATGGAGACGCCGCGCGGTTTGCGTTTTTGCGCCAGCTTGTAAAGCCGCCATGCACCGGGTTGGTCGGCATAATTTTTCAGCCAGTCGCGCAGCTCCGTCCATTTGGCGCGATAGGCGGTAGGGTGCATATAGCGCTGATACAGCACATGCCCCATCAGCGTCGTGTCCTCCAGCTTTTTGATAAGTCGGTCAGCGCGTCCCCATTTGCCGGTTTCTTGCAGGCTGAAAATATTCTTATACAAAACCGCATCGGGCAATATGCTCGGGCGATAATCGGGGCGCGGCACAGGCGGCGCGACCATATCAGCCTGCTTATTGCCGGCTTGCGCCATTTGGCCGAGATGACCTGCGGCCAGAAGCGCCGCCAAAAGAATCAGTGTTTTGCGCATTAATTGGCCAGTCGTTTTTTGAGGCTGCACAAATCTGCCCAGACATCGGCTTTGGTTTCGGGGCGGCGCAGCACATAGGCCGGATGCAAAAGCGGCAAAGCGGGAATGGACAGGCCGTCGGCTTCATAGCGCTGCCACTGGCCGCGTAATTTGGTGATGCCGGTATCGGTCGCCAGCAAGGTCTTGTTTGAAATATTGCCGACCAGCAGCAGCATGTCAGGTTTGGCCAGCGCGATATGGCGCGCGATAAATGGCTGACACAGCGCAATCTCATCAGGCGAGGGGGTGCGATTGCCCGGCGGACGCCACGGCACAACATTGGAAATATATAAATTTTCCGTGCGGCTAATGCCAATAGCGGCCAGCATGGTATCCAGAAATTGACCGGAAGCGCCGACAAATGGTTTGCCTTGCCGGTCTTCGTCTTGGCCGGGGGCTTCGCCAATCAGCATAATTTTCGCGCCCTCAACACCGTCAGAAAAAACCGTATTCTTGGCAGTTTTCTTGAGGGCGCAGCCGTCAAAATCTTCCATTGCGGCGCGCAAGGCCGGTAAACTATCAGCCGATGCCGCCAGTTCAGTGGTGTCGATATTATTCTGTGTCGGGGCGATGGGCGCGACCGGTGCGGCCATTTCCGGCGCGGCCTCAACAGGGCGCATCTCAGCGGGTGCGGCCTCAGGCGGCGCTGCGTCAAAATGATTAATCGGCGCATCAGCCAGCATATCGGTGCAACCGGCCTCAACGTGCTGGCGCAACATGTCGATAATTTCAGCCTGTGACGGCGAATCAGTCATCAGTCTCTCCACGATTGCCGCCATAAAAGCACACTCTTGCGCGTATTCAAACGACATTGGGTCGCATGCCGAGAAATGGGTGGGCATTTGCACGAAACTCTAGAAAGCGTTAGGTTAAGGCCAATTTTACGAATGCGGTCGGAGGTTTTCCGCCGCTCAAAGAGGGAGCACTTCATGAGTGATTTACCGGTCAATCAGGTTAATGCGCGGCAGGGATGGGCGTTGGCCCCTGAAGAACGCGAAGGCATGGAATATGATGTGGTGATTGTCGGCGGCGGCCCCGCCGGTCTGTCTGCCGCCATTCGCCTTAAACAAATGGCTGCTGAAAAAGGTGAAGATGTCTCTGTCTGTGTGCTTGAAAAAGGCTCTGAAATCGGTGCGCATATTTTATCGGGCGCGGTCATTGATCCGGTCGGTATTGAGCGTCTTTTTCCCGATTGGAAAGATATGGGTGCGCCGCTGGAAACGCCGGTGACTGATGATAAGTTTTTGGTGCTCGGCCCGGCCGGTTCGTTTCCGCTGCCCAATTTCATGTTGCCGCCTTTGATGAAAAATCACGGCAATTATATTGCCAGCCTCGGCAATGTGGCGCGCTGGTTGGCGGAACAGGCTGAAAATCTTGGTGTCGAAATTTATCCGGGCTTTGCGGCGGCTGAATTGCTGTTCGATGACAATGGCGCTGTGCGCGGTGTCGCAACCGGCGATATGGGTGTGTCGAAAGAGGGTGGCAAAAAAGACGGCTGGATGCCGGGCATGGAATTATTGGCCAAATATACGCTGCTCGGTGAGGGTGTGCGCGGCTCTTTGTCGAAAGCGGCGATTGCCAATTATGAATTGGACAAGGATAGCGATTACCAAAAATTCGGCCTCGGCATTAAAGAGCTATGGCAGATTGACCCGGACAAGCATAAGCCGGGCTTTGTGCAACATACGCAGGGCTGGCCGCTGGACAATAAAACCGGTGGCGGTTCGTGGCTGTATCACTTTGGCGATAATTTTGTGTCCATCGGTTTTGTGACCCATCTGAATTATCAAAACCCGCATTTGTCGCCTTATGATGAATTTCAGCGCTTCAAAATGCACCCTGCCATTAAGCCGTTGCTGGAAGGCGGCAAGCGCGTTTCTTATGGCGCGCGCGCCATTACTGAGGGCGGTTATCAATCCGTGCCGAAGCTGGCTTTCCCGGGCGGTGCGCTTATCGGTTGTTCAGCCGGTTTTGTGAATGTGCCGCGCATTAAAGGCAGCCATAACGCGATGGAAACCGGCATTATGGCGGCGGAAGCCGCGTTTGATGCGGTCACAAGCGGGCGCAGCCATGACGAGTTAAGCGCTTATCAAGAGGCCTATAATGTCTCACGCGTTGCCAAAGAATTGAAAATGGTGCGCAATGTGAAACCGCTTCTATCGAAATTCGGCAATTTTATCGGCACGCTTTTGGGCGGCGCAGAAATGTGGATGCGGACTTTGCGCATTGGCCTGCCGTTTACGCTGAGCCACGGCAAGCCCGATTATGCGACGCTGAAAAAAGCCTCGGAGTGCGCGCCGATTGATTATCCAAAGCCCGATGGCAAGGTGGCCTTTGACAAATTATCCTCTGTGTTCTTGTCAGCGACCAATCATGAGGAAGACCAACCGGCGCATTTGACCTTGAAAGACCCGTCTGTGCCGGTCGAGGTTAATCTGAAAGAATATGATGAACCGGCGCAGCGTTATTGTCCGGCCGGTGTGTATGAGATTGTCGCTGAAAATGATGGCAGCAATCCGCGCTTGCAAATCAATGCGCAAAACTGCGTGCATTGTAAAACATGCGATATTAAATGCCCGAGTCAGAACATTAACTGGGTTGTGCCGGAAGGGGCAGGCGGACCGAATTATCCGAATATGTAATCGGTCGGCCCTAACAAAAAGACAATAAGGTGAAGCAAATGACCAAGCGACATTATCTGTTTATCGGCCTCGCAGCCATTTGCGTGATTGTTGCTATTGGCGTTGTTCAGATTTCGCAAAAGGTCGAGGAAATCATCGCCGATCAGGGCGCAGCCGGTGCTTATCTGGCGGCGCGTCAGGCGGTGCTTCTCAACGATGCTGATGCGGCGGGCGATTATTGGGAACGCGCATTGGCTGCGCGGCCTGAGGATGATGAGCTTTTGCAATCGGCCATGCAGGCGCAGGTTTTGGCCGGTGATTTTAGCGCGGCGCTGAAATTGGCGCGGCGTTTAATATCCGTTACCCCGCAAAACCAGCAAGCGCATATTTTATTGTCGGTCGCCGCGTTTAAGCGCGCGCAGTTTGATGTCGCGCTTGAGCATGTTGATGCGATTGGCGGCGGGCCGCTCGGCTCGGTATTGGCACCGAATATAGAACTATGGATTGCTCTGGCGCGCGATGACGAAGAGCGCGGTGCGGCGGCGGTTAAAAAACTCACCCGCGCCAGCCTGTTTGCCGGTGTGCCACTGGTGCAAGCGGCGCGTGCACTTGAGATTAACGGCAATAGCAAAGTTGCGGCGACGCATTATGCCGAAGCCGTGCGGGCGGGCGCGGCGCGTTATCTTTATTTTGTGCTGTCTTATGGTGCATTTTTGGAACGCCAAAACGAGACCGAGCGCGCCGCCAAATTATATGAATTTTATCACGGCACGCATTTGGAACACGCCCATGTCAGTGCCGCGCAAGCGCGTTTGGGCCGTGGCGAGAAACCACCGATTGAAGCCGACCCGATGGCCGCCATGGCGGAGGCTTTTGCCGCCATTGCCGAAGCCATGCAAAACGAAAGCCGGTTTGATTTGGCGTTGGGTTATTTGCGGCTGGCGCAGCATCTTGATGGCGATAATGAGTTAATTGCTTTTTCAGTGGCGCAGCTATTGGGCGCGCGCGACCGCTTTGTCGATGCCGCCGAGCAGTTTTCGACCATCGACAAGGGCGGCTTGCTGTATCGCGACGCACAAATTCAGCGGGCGCAAATGTTGTTTGAGGCGGGTGCGGCTGAGGCGGCGATTGCGGTGTTGAACCAGCAATTACATCTGCACCCGAATGACCGTGACTTGCTGGTATCGCTGGGCGATTTATATCGCTCGGAATTGCGCTTTGCCGAAGCCGAAAACTCTTACGATGCGGCGGTGGCGTTGATTGAGAAAGAACGCCCGCGCGATTGGCATTTGTATTTTGTGCGCGGCATGATGCGCGAGCGTCTGGGCGATTGGGATATGGCTGAAATTGATTTGCAGCGCGCGCGTAAATTATCCAATGACGAGCCGCATGTGCTGAATTATCTCGGCTATAGCTGGATTGATAAGGGCATGTATCTTGATGAGGGGCTGAAAATCATCAAACAGGCAGTGAAGGAACAGCCGAAAAACGGCTCCTTTGTGGACAGTCTGGGCTGGGCGCATTACCGCCTCGGCAATTACGCTACGGCGTTGAAAGTGCTGGAGCGTGCCTCGCAGCTTGAGCCGACTGATCCGGTTATCACCGACCATTTGGGCGATGCGCTGTGGCGCATGAAGCGCGAAGTTGAGGCGCGCTATCAATGGCGCAAAGCATTGGCTTTTGAACCGACTGATGAAGACCGCGCGAAAATTGAACGCAAATTACTGACCGGCTTGGGCGCACCGGAGAAGAAAAAACCGGAAGCGCATATGCCGCGCGGTGGCATGGCGATTTAGCCGCGATGCTGCGCGTATCGGCACCGGCCAAAATCAATCTCAGTCTCAAAATCACCGGTCGGCGCGATGATGGCTATCATCTGCTGGAAAGTCTGGTGGCCTTTGCCGATATTGGCGACCGCTTGTTTATCAACAAATCCGAGACCAGCAGTCTGCAATTGAGCGGGCCTTTTGCCGCCGCATTGGGCGAGGCGAATATTATCGCACAGGCGCATGTGTGCTTGGCGTCGCATGCCGGACAGGCTTTGCACAGCCAAATTATTTTGGAAAAAAACCTGCCGGTCGCGGCGGGGATTGGCGGCGGCTCGGCTGATGCGGCGGCGGCGCTGCGCGGGCTGGCTCAGCTACACAATGTCGATGTGCCGCTCACCGAAATTGCCGCCTCATTGGGAGCCGATGTGCCGGTCTGTCTGGATACGGCGCCCGCTTGGATGAGCGGCATTGGCCATAATATTGAGCGGCTGCCCGATTTGCCGCCTGCCGATATTGTGCTGGTCAATCCTCGTGTGGCGCTGTCAACGGCTGATGTGTTTGCCGCCTTTGCGGCAAAGGGCGAATTTTCCAAGCCGATAAATGCGCCTGGGGGCTTTGCCTCAAGCACCGGTTTGCTGGATTTTATGCGCGCGCAGGGTAATGATTTACAAGCCGCGGCGTGTTCGCTGGCACCTGAAATTGAGGATTGTTTGGCGGCTTTGCGAAAAGCTGGTTTGGCTTATGTCGCCATGAGCGGTTCGGGCGCGACCTGTTTCGGCCTGTCTGCGCCGGGCAGTGGACGCGCTATGGCGGCGCGTTATCGCACCATGCGGGAAAAAGATTGGGTGGTCGCCGGTCGCTTAATAGGCGCGGGCGATACAAAAATCAACGAGACGGATTAGCGTTTTTTGAACATCATCGGCGGCAAATAGCGCAATCGCATCTTTGGCTTTTTCGCCATAATGGCGCGCGCGCTCGACCGTGTCGTTCAGCGCGTCGGTTTCTGCCATGAGTTTGAGGGCTTGCTCCAAATGGGCCGGGTCATTGCTGGGCTTGGTCACGACTTTTTCCCAAAAAGCGCGCGCCGCCATGTCGCCGCGGTGATAGGCGAGTATGACCGGCAGGGTCACTTTGCCCTCGGCCAAATCCTCGCCAATATTCTTGCCCAAGACGCGATTGACGCTGCCATAATCCAGCGCATCGTCAATCAGTTGAAACGCAATGCCGAGATTGCGGCCATAAGCGGCCAGCGCTTTTCGCTCGGCGGTTTCCGCATCGGCAATCACGCCGCCGACTTCGGCAGCCGCTGCAAATAAAGCGGCGGTTTTGGCGTCGATAATATCGAGATAGCTGTCCTCGCTGACTTGGGCATTATTCATCGCGGCCAATTGCATGACCTCGCCCTCGGCAATCACTGCAGCGGCGGAAGATAAAATGTCCAAAGCAGGCAGCGATTTGGCGGCCACCATCATGCGAAATGCCTGACCGAGCAGAAAATCACCAACCAACACGCTGGCCTGATTGCCCCAAAGATCGCGCGCCGTCGGCTGGCCGCGCCGCATATCGCTATCATCGACAACATCATCATGCAGCAAGGTCGCGGTGTGCATATATTCCACGGCGGCGGCCATAATAATGTGGTCATGGCCTTTATAACCGGCCATGCGCGCCGCTGATAATGTCAAAAGCGGGCGCAGTCGCTTGCCGCCCGCGCCGATAAGATTCTCGGTAATGGTCGGTATCAAATCGGCCGCAGATTTCATGTGGTCAACAATCACATGCTCGACCTGCTGCAATTCATCGCCAAACAGCGTTAATAAATCGCGCAGCGCGTCGTCAGTCTGGCGGCGGCTCTCGCTAAAATTGATAATTTTTGTCATATTGGGGCTGATTATGTGCGGATATGGGCTTAGGTCAAGGAAAACAAGGGTCACAGGCGATAAATGAGACAATAGGATGCAGGGCGATGACGACGATAATGCCGGTGTTTACAGTCATGACGGCTTTTTAGGCGGTAAATTGAGCCTGCGGCAGCCGCGCGACGGTTTTCGCTCAGGCCATGATGCCGTGCTGTTGGCGGCGTCTGCCGACCCGCCGCAAAACGGCCATGTTGCCGAATTGGGCAGCGGGGCCGGAGTCGCGTCTTTATGCTTTTTGCGCCGCCGACATGACGCGCATATGACCGGCATTGAATTTGAGAGCGAGCTTGTCGGTTTGGCGCAGGCCAATGCCGCCGCCAATGGTCTTGATGAGCGGGCGCATTTTCGTCAGGGCGATATTGCCGGTGCTTTTGGCGATTTGCATATTGTTGCCAATAGTTTTGACGAAGTGATTGCCAATCCGCCGTTTCACGATGTCGGCAGCGTGCCGGAAATCGACAATACGGGCAAAGCGCGCGCCTATATTGGCGCGGCGGGAACGCTGGATAATTGGGTGAAATGTGCCTGCGCGCTGACCCGCGCCGGCGGCTTTATCAGCTTTGTGCATCGCGCCGATGCGCTAGACCGCCTGCTGACAGTCATGCATAAGCGATTGGGTGATTTGCGCGTCCTGCCGATTATGCCCAAGCCGCACCAAGCCGCGACGCGGGTGATTGTGCGCGGCAAGCGCGATGCCCGTGCACCGTTGACACTTTTACCGCCATTGATTTTGCAAGATGAGAACGCCCAACCTAGCGATATGGCCGAAGCGGTTTTGCGCCACGGCGCGGCGCTTGCTTTTGGCAAGAACGGCGGGTAGTTTCCGCTCATGAGTGACCGTGCAATCGGCGACAAGCCGCCCAGTTTTCAGGATTTAATTCTCAATTTGCAACGCTATTGGGCGGATTACGGCTGCGTGGTCTTGCAACCCTATGATATGGAAATGGGCGCGGGCACGTTTCATCCGGCTACGGTTTTGCGCGCTTTGGGGCCGGAGCCTTGGAATGCGGCTTATGTGCAGCCATCGCGCCGCCCGACAGATGGCCGCTATGGCGAAAATCCAAATCGCTTTCAACACTATTACCAGTTCCAAGTGATTTTGAAGCCGTCGCCCGATAATATCCAGCAGCTTTATCTCGACAGTCTTGAGGTGTTGGGCATTGACCCGAAAGCGCATGATATTCGCTTTGTCGAAGATGATTGGGAAAGCCCGACTTTAGGGGCATGGGGGCTGGGCTGGGAGGTCTGGTGCGACGGCATGGAGGTGTCGCAATTCACCTATTTCCAACAAGTTGGCGGCATTGATTGCGAGCTGGTGGCGGGCGAGCTGACCTATGGTCTCGAACGCCTCGCCATGTATGTGCAGGGCACGGATAATGGTTTTGAGCTCGATTTTAATGGCCGCGATGACGACAAAGCTGTGCGATATGGCGATGTGTTTCACCGCAATGAGGTCGAGTTCTCGCATTATAATTTTGAAGCCGCCAATACGGATATTCTGTTCCGCCATTTTGAAGATGCTGAAGACGAGTGTATGCAATTGGTTGAGAAAGGGCTGGCGCTACCGGCCTATGACCAGTGCATGAAGGCGAGCCATAATTTCAATTTGCTTGATGCGCGCGGGGTGATTTCCGTGACCGAGCGACAGGCTTATATTGGCCGCGTGCGGGCGCTGGCCAAAGCCTGCGCCGAGGCTTGGTTGGTTGGCTCGCTCAAAGGAGGCTGGCATGGCTGACTTGCTGATTGAGCTTTATTCAGAAGAAATTCCCGCCGGCATGCAAGCCGCTGCGGCTGAACAATTAAGCCGCAAAATTGACGAATTTTTGAAGGGCTTTGGCGTGACCGGCGATAGCCTGACCGCGCATGTCGCGCCGCAACGCGTCGCGCTGCTGGTCACCGGTCTGCCGCGAAACCTGCCTGATCGCAAAGAGCAGCGCAAAGGCCCGCGTGTCGATGCGCCGGAAAAAGCCATTGAAGGTTTTTTGCGCGCCAATGGTCTCGACACGACAGATAGTCTGAGCGTGGAAGAGGATAAAAAAGGCGCGTTTTACGTGCTGGATATTGATGAAAAAGGTGGTGCGCTGGCCGCCGCATTGAGCGGCTTCATGCCCGGCCTGATTGAGGGTTTTCAATGGCCGAAATCAATGCGCTGGGGACGTGGCAGCTTGCGTTGGGTGCGTCCTCTGCGTTCTATTTTATGCCTGTTTGACGGCGATATTGTGCCGTTTGAAATCGGCGGTTTAACAAGCGGCAATGTGACTTGCGGCCACCGCTTCATGACGCCTGAGGCGATAGAGATTACTGACGCGCATGATTATGTCTTCGAGTTGGAAAAGGCGCATGTGCTGATTGACGCCTCAGTGCGCGAGGCGATTATTGCCGAAGATGCGGCGCGTTTGGCTGACAGCGTTGATTGCGTGTTGGCTGAGGATAGTGCCCTTATCAGTGAGACGGCGGGACTGGTTGAATGGCCGGTGCCGCTGGTCGGAAAAATCGACGATGTATTTATGGATGTGCCCGAAGAGGTGCTGATTTCAGTGATGCGCACGCATCAGAAATATTTTGCGCTGCGCCGGAAAAACGGCACGCTGGCGCCTTATTTCATCACCATTTCAAATATGCTAACAGATGATGGCGGCGCGGCGATTATCGCCGGTAATGAGCGCGTGCTGCGCGCCCGCTTGTCTGATGGCCGTTTCTTTTGGGACCAAGACCGTAAGGACACGCTGGAAAGCCGTCTACCAAGCCTTGAGAAAATCACCTTTCAAGCCAAGCTCGGCACATTGGCGGATAAAAGCAGGCGCATCGCCAAGCTGGCCGAGAGTTTAGCCCCCGCCTTATCGGCTGATGCGACCGCCACCAAAAGCGCCGCCGCATTGTGCAAAGCCGATTTAACCTCCGGCATGGTTTATGAATTCCCCGAATTGCAGGGCATTATGGGCGGCTATTATGCGCAAAATGATGGCTTGGGCGATGATGTCGCCGCCGCCATTCGCGACCATTATAAGCCTCTGGGGCCAAGCGATGCCATTCCGGCAAGCGTTGAGGGTATGGCGGTTGCGCTGGCCGATAAAATCGACACGCTGACCGGCTTTTGGTCGATTGATGAAAAGCCGACCGGCTCAAAAGACCCCTATGCGCTGCGTCGTGCCGCTTTGGGCGTTATTCGTATTTTGCTGGAAACCGAGACCGCGCTTTCCTTGTCGGCCGTGTTTGCCGAGAGCTTTGCTTTGCATGGCGCGGCTGCGGCACCGGCTGACGACTTGTTGGGTTTTGTCGCCGATCGCCTGAAAGTTCATTTGCGCGGGCAAGGCATCTCGCATGATGTGGTCAATGCCGTGTTCGCGCTGGGCAGCGATGATGTGGTGGAACTGGCGGTCAAATCGGCGCAGTTGAAAGCCTTTCTCGACAGCGAAGATGGCGGCAATTTGACGGCGGCCTATGCGCGCGCCAATGGCATTTGCGCCAAAGCCAAGTACGAAGGCGCCGATGTCGATGTGGCTTTGCTGGCGGTTGCCGAAGAAAAGCAACTGCATGAGGCGATTACCGCTTTGGCCGATAGCGCCACGGCGCGCTATGAGCAACAACTTGATGCGCTGGCGACATTGCGGATGCCGGTTGATGCTTTTTTCGAGGCTGTCATGGTCAATGACGATGACGAAAAAATCAGGCATAATCGTTTGGCATTGCTGCAGGCACTGATTCAAAATATGCGCCGTGCCGCAGATTTTGATTTGGTTGAATAGGGACGCGGCATGACGGATAGCAAATTTGTCTATGCCTTTGCCGACGGATTTGCCGAAGGCTCGGCGCAGATGACCGATCTGCTTGGTGGCAAGGGGGCCAGTCTGGCCGAAATGTGCCGCATGGGCTTGCGCGTGCCGCCCGGCTTTACGCTGACCAGCGATGTTTGCACTTTTTACAACTCAAATGAGGGCGCGTTTCCTGACGGCTTAAAAGCCGAGGTCGAGGGCGCAATGGCGCGGCTTTCAGATGATATGGGCCTTTATTTGGGCGACGAAGACAAGCCGCTGCTGGTCTCGGTGCGCTCGGGCGCGCGCGCCTCCATGCCGGGCATGATGGATACAGTGCTCAATTTGGGGCTGAATGATGTGACGGTTGCAGCACTGGCTGTGAAAACCGGCGACCCGCGTTTTGCTTGGGACAGCTATCGCCGCTTTCAGCAAATGTATGGCGATGTGGTGATGGGCATTAGCCATGATTTCTTTGAAGATATTATTGACGATTATAAGTTTGAAAACGCGCTGTCATTAGATGCCGATTTGGAGGCAGATGACTGGCAGGAAATCTCGAAGAAATTTGCCGAGATGATTGAGCGCGAAGCAGGCAAGCCGTTTCCGCAAGACCCGCAAGAGCAGCTTTGGGGTGCCATTGGCGCGGTGTGCAATAGTTGGAACAATCAGCGCGCCATCACTTATCGTCGCTTGCATGATATTCCCGAAGAATGGGGCACAGCCGTGACCATTCAATCTATGGTGTTCGGTAATTTGGGTGATAAAAGCGCGACCGGTGTCGCCTTTACCCGCAATCCGTCCACCGGCGAAGACGCGCTTTATGGTGAATATTTGATGAATGCGCAGGGCGAAGATGTCGTCGCGGGAATTCGTACCCCGCTTTATCTGACCAAAGCGGCGCGTGAAGCCGCGCAGATGGACGATTTATCTTTGGAAGAAGAATTGCCCGATGTGCATGGCGAATTAGTTGAGATTTTCAAACGTCTCGAAAGCCATTTCAAGGATATGCAAGATGTCGAATTTACCGTGCAAAATGGGCGCGTGTTTATTCTGCAAGCCCGCGCTGGTAAGCGCACGGTCGAGGCGGCGATTAAGATTGCCGTTGATATGGTGGCCGAAGGCATGATTGATGAAACCGAGGCGCTACTGCGCATTGAACCGGCCTCGCTTGAGCATTTATTGCACCCGACGCTTGACCCCCGCGTGCGTATGAAGGTTTTGACCAAAGGCCTGCCGGCCTCGCCCGGCGCGGCCAGTGGCGCGATTGCCTTTTCGTCTGAGCGCGCCGAGGCGCTGGCGGCGCAAGGTAAAGACGTGGTGTTGGTGCGCATGGAAACTAGCCCTGAGGATATTCAGGGCATGTATGCGGCACGCGCGATTTTGACCTCGCGCGGTGGCATGACCAGTCACGCGGCGGTTGTGGCGCGGGGGCTAGGGCGGCCTTGCGTTTCAGGGGCCGGCCAATTGCATATTGATTATGACCGCCAAACCGCGCAGGTCGAAAAGCAAGAATTGAAAGAGGGCGATGTCATCACGGTTGATGGTACGTCGGGGCGCATCATGTTGGGCGCTGTGCCGACATTGGAAGCCGAACTGACCGGCGATTTCGGGTCGCTGATGGCATGGGCTGATGCCCGCCGCACAATGGGTATTCGCACCAATGCGGAAACTGCTCGCGATGCCGCGCGCGCGCTGCGCTTTGGGGCTGAGGGGATTGGCCTGTGTCGCACCGAGCACATGTTTTTCGACCCAGAGCGCATTGCGCTGGTGCGGGAAATGATTTTGGCGGCCAATGCGGCGGAGCGCGCAAAAGCGCTGTCACAGCTTATGCCGATGCAGCGCGATGATTTCGCCAGCCTGTTTGACACTATGGGCGCACGACCGGTGACCATTCGCCTCCTCGACCCGCCCTTGCATGAATTTTTGCCCCATGCTGATGATGATATCAGCGCGCTAGCCTCCGCTTTGGGGCAAACCCAAGAACAGTTGCGCGGGCGGATTGGTGAATTGGTCGAGAGCAATCCGATGCTGGGTCATCGCGGTAGCCGTTTGGGCATCACCGCGCCGGAAATTTATACCATGCAATTACGCGCGATTTTTGCCGCGATGAAAGCCAATAAGGGCAAAACGCCGGTCGAGATTATGTTTCCCTTGATTGTTGATGCCGCCGAATTGCGGATTTTGAAGGCGCTGGTGCCGCCGCTGGCCGCTGAATATGGCATCGCCGATGAGGCCTATCAGCTTGGCACGATGATTGAAGTGCCGCGCGCTGCTGTGGTGGCTGATGCGCTGGCTGAAGAAGCCGTGTTTTTCTCTTTTGGCACGAATGATTTGACGCAAACCGCGCTGGGTGTCAGCCGCGATGATGCGGCGCGTTTCCTACCCGCCTATGTTGGTCAGGGTATTATGGAAAAAGACCCATTTGCCAGTTTTGATGTGGCCGGGGTCGGGCCGATTGTGCAAATGGCGGCCGATAAAGGTCGCGCTGTTCGTCCCGACCTCAAGCTGGGTATTTGTGGCGAGCATGGCGGCGATCCGGCGTCGATTGTCGCCTTTTACCAAATGGGCTTTGATTATGTTTCCTGTTCGCCCTTCCGCGTGCCGATTGCCCGTTTGGCCGCTGCACAAGCGGCGATAAAAGACGGAAAATAAGTCAATTCATTTCGGTTTTGACCTGAATTTTTGGGGTCAGTTTTAAGCCCGATTGGCTTGGCGTATGTCGCAAATCAGTTTACTAAAATTCAATAGTCAAAGCGTTAACTGAGGGGGATAAGCGAGGATCCCGATGCTACGCCTTATTGAATGGCTTGATTTACGCTATATTTTCGGCCCAAAACGGCCATTTATCACGCGTCTCGGTGCTTTGGCGGTCATTGCTCTGTTAAGCGTGGCGATTATTTCAGGTATGCGCAATCCGGAGCGCATAGCTAGCCGCGCGCCTGAGCCGATTTTTGAAAAAGCAGATTATGTGCGCGGAGAAAGTCTATTTCGTGGCCTCAAGCCAAAAGCCCATGTGGAAACATTAGCCGATGCGCAACGCTGTTTGGCGCAAGCCATTTACTTTGAGGCTCGCTCCGAGCCGGTGGCCGGTTGGGAAGCGGTGGCTGATGTGGTTATCAATCGGGCTTTATCGCCGAAATATCCGGGGTCGATTTGCGGCGTGGTGTTTCAGGGGCAATATCGCCGCCATAAATGCCAATTCTCTTTTGCTTGTGATGGTCTGTCTGACCGCCCGAAGCATCGCGCTTTATGGCGCAAAGCCCTCCGCATGGCAGGCAATAAGCTGGTGACCGTGCGGGCCGGACCGGCTACGGCGCGCGCGACCCATTATCACGCCGACTATGTTGACCCTTATTGGAACCGCTCCATGGTCAAGCTGGCCAAAATAGGCCGCCATATTTTCTATAATGACCACCGGGTGAGCGACTTTTAGGCGGGATTTTTAGCTGATATCAATATCCAGGCCGAGGTCGAGCGTGAGAGCTGAATGGGTAATGCCCCCGACAGAGATATAATCGACCCCGCTTTCGGCAATACCGACCACGCTGTCTTCCGATACCCGCCCCGAGGCTTCCAATATAGCGCGGCCTTGATTAAGGGCGACAGCCGCGCGCAGCATGTCGGGCGTCATATTATCGAGCAGCACGATTTTCGCTTCAGCCGCCAGTGCTTCCTCAAATTGCGCCAGCGTATCAACCTCTATCTCAATCGGCAGGTCGCCCGCATTTTTTTGTGCGGCGTTTAGGGCGGCGGTAATGCCACCTGCAACGGCAATGTGATTGTCCTTAATCAGCACGGCGTCATAAAGGCCGAAGCGGTGATTAGCCCCGCCACCGGCGCGCACGGCGTATTTTTCAACGGCGCGAAGCCCGGGCGTGGTTTTGCGCGTGTCGCAAATTTTGGCTTTCGTATGGGCTATCAGCACCACCAGCTTGGCTGTCTTGCTGGCAATGCCAGATAAATGGCCAAGATAATTCAGCGCGACGCGCTCTGCCGATAATAGCGCATGCGCCGGACCGGCAATGCTCATCACATCATGCCCCTCAGCCAGCGCGTCGCCATCGGCTTTGTGGCGGGTCACGGTTAAACCGCTATCATGCGCCAGAAAAGCCGTCTCAGCCAAATCGAGACCGGCCAACACGCCGCTATCGCGGGCGCGAATAATGGCATGGGCTTGCGCCGTGGCCGGAATTACCGCTTGCGAGGTCACATCGCCGCGCGTTTGCCAATCCTCCGCCAGCGCATCGCCGACCAGACGGGTGAGCAATTCGGGCGCCAATATTGGCAAGGCATTGGTTATGATATGCATGCTAAATCCACCTGCACTATTCGGCTTGCGCCGTGGCGGTGACGAAATCTTTATTGATGGGCGGTAGATGGTCATAAGCATCATTGAGACTGCGTAAGGTCAAGACGCTATGCGCGGCAGGCACCATATTGGGGAAATCACTGCGCGCATGACCGCCGCGGCTTTCTTCGCGCAGCAAGGCCGCCATGGTGACGAATTGCGCCGCCAATACCATATTGGCAAAAGGTGCCATGCCATTGGCAGCGCGTTGCAAGCGTTCCAATTCGTGCAGCGTATAGATCAGCCCATCAGCATGGCGCAGCACACCGACATGGCACGCCATAAGCGCGCGCAGATTTTGCATGGCCGGGGCCAGTAAAGTGGTGTCGCCATCGGGCAATGTCGCCGGCTGAGCAGCTTGCGCGAAAGACGTTAACGGCATGATATTATTGACATCTTCGGCAATGCGCCCGCCAAAGACCAAAGCCTCCAGCAGCGAATTACTGGCCAGACGATTGCCGCCATGCAAGCCCGTTGAGGCAACCTCGCCGCAAGCCCACAGGCCGGGCAAGCCGGTGCGTCCATAATTATCGGTTTTAATGCCGCCTATATGAAAATGCGTCGCCGGTGCAATCGGCAGCGGCTTGGTGGTCGGGTCGATATTATTCTTGGCGCATTGCTCGGCCAGTGTCGGGAAGCGCGTCGCCAGATTATCGGCAATACCATTGGGCCGCAAATCCAAGCCGACACCGCCGGTCTCATTTATCTGATTGAACACGGCGCGCGCCACCACATCGCGCGGTGCCAATTCGGCGCGCGGGTCGAGCTCGGGCATGAAGCGGTGACCATTGGCGTTGACCAGTTGCGCGCCTTCGCCCCGCAGGGCCTCCGTCGCCAGTGGCGCAGGGTCGCCGGCATTGTTCAAAAACGGGCCGGTCAAGGCTGTCGGGTGAAATTGCACAAATTCTGCATCGGCAATTTGCGCGCCGGCGCGAGCCGCCATTGCCAACGCCTCGCCATTCGCCCCACGGGGATTGGTCGTCACGGCATAAAGATGGCCAATGCCGCCGGTTGCCATAATCACCGCACGGGCGCGAATAAGCAGCGGGCCGGATATCGCGCTCGGGTCGGCGGGGCGGGCGAATACGCCGATAACGCGCCCGTCTTCGACGGCCAATTCATAGGCCGCATAGCCTTCCAAAAAGCTCAGCGACGGGGTGGCCTCGGCGCGCTTCACCAATGCTGCCATAATGGCGCGGCCGGAGCGGTCGCCGGTCACGCCGACAATGCGATTGCTGCTATGCGCGGCTTCGCGCCCCAATTTCATATTGCCATTGTCATCGCGGTCAAAGGCCACGCCGAGATTTTCCAAATCGTCAATCCGCGCTTCTGCTTCAGCGGCTACAAAATTGGCGACGGCTTCGTCAACCAAACCGCTGCCGACTTCAATCGTGTCTTGTGCGTGACATGCCGGACTGTCATCAGGGCCCAGCGCGGCGGCAATGCCGCCTTGCGCCCATTTGCTCGCCGCGCCCTTATTGCGCTTACCGGCGGCCATCACCGTGACCGGTCGCGCGCCGAGTTTCAGCGCGGTAAACAGACCGGCCAATCCCGCGCCGATGACCAGCACGTCGCCGACATCAATAATATTGGCCTGTAAGGGGCTGCGGCTCACGGCTATTTGCTCAGTTCAATCATGCGCTCGACAGCGCCGCGCGCCTTATCAGCGACAACGGCGTCAACCGTTATTTCCGTGCGGTTCAACACCATGGATTCCAAAATTTTTGGCAGGGTGATTTGTTTCATATGCGGACATAAATTGCACGGGCGCACAAAATTCACTTGCGGGTTTTCCACCGCAATATTGTCGCTCATTGAACATTCCGTGACCATCATCACGCGGTCGGGTTGGTTGTCGCTGACCCATTTAATCATGGCTGAGGTGGAGCCGGAGAAGTCGGCTTCGTCCAACACATCGGGTTTACATTCAGGATGGGCGATAATTTTCAGGCCTGGATCATCGGCGCGATATTGCTGCAATTCTTCTGCCGTGAATAATTCATGCACTTCGCAGCGGCCCTTCCAAGCAATCACCTCGACATCGGCTTCGCGGGCAATATTCTGCGCCAAATATTCGTCAGGAATACACAGGACGCGGTCCGCGCCCATGCCATTTGCGATTTTCACCGCATTGGAGGAGGTGCAGCAGACATCGCTTTCGGCTTTCACGGCGGCGGAGGTGTTCACATAGGTGACAATCGGCACACCTGGATAAGCCTCGCGCAGGGTGCGCACATCTTTCGCAGTAATCGATTCCGCCAGCGAGCAACCGGCGCCCATATCGGGCATCAACACGGTTTTTTGCGGGTTCAGCAATTTCGAGGTCTCGGCCATGAAATGCACCCCGCATTGCACAATCATATCGCCCTCAGCATTAACCGCTTCAATGGCCAATTGCAGGCTGTCGCCAACCACATCTGCGACGCAATGAAAAATCTCAGGCGTCTGATAATTATGCGCCAAAATCACGGCGTTTTTTTCTTTCTTCAGCTCGTTAATCGCCTTGATATAAGGCGCGAAAAACGGCCATTCGACCGACGGAATAACGCTTTTTACGCGCTCATAAAGCGGCGCCATATCGCGTGCCAGCCCGTCCGAATAAGCAATGTCCATTTCTTCCAAAATGCGCGCGCCGGTTTGCCCCGGCAGGGCGGCAACGGCGTCGGTTTTTAGGCTCTCACTGGCAGTAAACATAATTATTCCTTATTTATACTCAATTTGAGCATAATCTGTCCTTAATAATATGGGTGGCTGGCGCGCAAAAGCAAGGGTAAATAGCTGCGGCATGTCAGCAATTTTGAGGCGGATGTTATCGGGCGTTTATTTGCCGTCGCTTGATTTGCGCCCGCCTGAGACTCGCAATCCGGACAAGGGCCGGTCAGCGCGGTTTTCGTGACGGAAGCGGAACAGTTCCGCCGGACGTCCACGGGCGCGACTGGTTTTGCCGGTGGCCGCGACAAAGCCCGACTTTTCCACAAGGCGACGAAAATTTTGCTTATGCAGGGCCGTGCCCAGCACAAGCTCAGTGGTTTGCTGAAGCGCGCGCAAGGTAAAGCGGTCGGGCATCAGGTCGAAAATCACCGGACGATATTTCAACTTGCTGCGTAAGCGCCCCAAAGCGGTCGCCGCAATGCGCCGATGGTCGAGCTGCATGGCTTGGCCGAGCGCGGGGGGAGCCGGTTTTTGTTTCTTGCCGGAATCGGAATCGGCATGAGTATCGATATCGGCATCTCGCGCCGCTTCCTCAGCCAGACCGGCTTCGTAAAGCAATTCATAACGCTCCAGCACAAACTCTTCATCCCATTGCGCGCCGGCGCGCCCAAAGGCCAGGCGCACCCGCGCCCGCGCCTCGTCATTTTGCGCCAGCCATTTATCGAGTGCGGGGAGGATTATATCGTCGAGCATATCGGGTCGCCCGTCGCGCCAATCCTCCCAGGGGAAATAGTCATAGAGATTGTCCCAAGCCCCACCGGCGGCATCTTCGACGCGCGCCAGCGCCAGATAGCCGACCGAGACGACATGGCGGCCTTCGCCGCTTTTATAGCGGCCTTGATCGGCGAATGTATAAAGCTGTTCGACATGCGCCAAATCAACGCCCACTTGCTCGCGCACCCATTGCCGCAAGCCGATTTCCATCGTCCGATGGCGGTCGGGCATGAACGGGCCAAAGGGCAGGCGTTTGGCCGTATTGCCGTTATCTTCAAGGACGCGAAACTGCAACGCACCGTCATGGGCGCGCAAAATCGCCGAGCTGATATCAATCAGAATATCGGTGCTGTCAGTGGTGTTTGTGTCGCTCATCGACACATAAGGTAGCTCTAACCGGCGCGGCGCACAATAACGCTACCGGCTGAATACCCCGCGCCAAAGCTGCAAATCACGCCCATATCACCGGCCTCAAAATCGCTTTTGAATTTATGAAAAGCGATGATGGAACCGGCTGAACTGGTATTGGCATATTGGTCCAGCACGGTTGGCTGTTGGTCGTCGCTCGGGTCATGGCCCAAAACTTTTTTGGCGATGAAATCATTCATATTACGATTGGCTTGGTGCAGCCACATGCGGCGCAAACCATTGGCTTCCAAATTATTATCGGCCAAATGGTCGGTAATCATTTGCGCCACCATAGGCGAGACTTCGCGGAATACTTTGCGGCCTTCTTGGATAAATAATTTATCCTTATCGTCGCGCGTATCGGGGCTGGTGCGGTTCAAAAAGCCGAAATTATTGCGGATATTATTTGAAAATTTGGTCACCATACGGGTATCGACAATCTCAAAGCCCTGCTGATTGGTGGCGACTTCCGCGTCTTCCAAAATCACCGCTGTGGCGACGTCACCGAAAATAAAATGGCTGTCGCGGTCGCAGAAATTCAAATGGCCGGAACATACTTCCGTGTTCAGCATCATCACCCGCTTGGCGCTGCCTGAGCGGATCATGTCATAGCCGGTTTGAATTCCGAATGTTGCTGACGAACAGGCGACATTCATGTCAAAGGCGAAGCCGTCAATTCCCAACAAGTCTTGTATTTCGATAGAGATGGCCGGGTAAGCGCGTTGCAAATTCGAGCAAGCGACCAGCACGGCGTCAATATCATTGGCCTCAATTTGCGCTTCTTCAAGCGCTTGTTGGGCGGCTTTGACGCCCATTTCAGCCAGCAATGATGGCGCGTCATTGGGCCGTTCATCGAGCTGGGGTGCCATAATATCGGGGTTCAAAATGCCTTCTTTATCAACCACAAAGCGGTTTTTAATGCCCGAGGCTTTTTCAATAAACGGCGCGCTGGACGGGGCAAGCGCGTCTATCTCACCGGCCTCAATGGCCGCTACATTTTCGGCGTTAAACTTTTCAACATAAGCGTTAAAGCTCTCTACCAGCTCTTCATTGCTGATGGATTGTTCCGGCGTGAATAATCCGGTGCCGGTCAAAACTACCTGGTTCATTGAAACCCTCCACAAGTTGCCGACAAAATAACATATTTCAATCACTTGGCGAGAGGGGAAGCGGGGTTTAGCACCAAGATTCGGTCACATTGAGTGACATTTTGTTACGATTAATCTTATTGCGGCGCGCTAATTTCAACGGCGGCCCCATTAAGGGTCAGTTTTTCGGCCACGGCATCTTCACGAATAAGCGCCAGCCCGCATTGGGCGCGGCGCGTCACCAATTCGCCGCCAATGCGGTCGCCGGCCATCAGCGCATCGCCTTGTTGACCGTCGGCGGCAGCGAGGGCGATGGCGTGTAGTTTTTTCCGTAACCGACCCTTGCGATGGGTGCGCGACGTGACTTCTTGGCCGACAAAGCAGCCCTTTTGAAAGTCGATGGCGTGCCGCTCGGCCATGCCATATTCCAACGGAAAAACCGTGCCAGGCGGCATTTCAAGCGGCCCTTGCGGCACGCCCAATTTCAGCCGGTTCATATGCCAATCATCTAATGGTTTGACGGGTAGTTTTGTATCCGGTGCGGTTTCAAAAAAGCCGCGCAAGCCCAAGCCCTCAGCGCGGGGGTCTTCGTAAAAACCGGCTTGAGGTGGGCACGGCAAGCCATCGGCCTGCCAAAGGGCGTGCATGGTGAGGTCTGTTTCGGCAATCGTCACCGCGGCGCGCAATTTATACAGATTGAGTTTTTTTATCAGCGCCGCCGCGCTGTCGCTATCGCAATCGAGCAAAAAACTGTCATCTTCAACAAAGATGAAAAAATCATAAAGCAGCTTGCCTTGCGGTGTCAGCAAGGCCGCCATGACGCAAGAACCGCTAGGCGGTTGGGCGACATTTTGCGTGACCAGATTTTGCAGAAAATCAACGCGGTCATGCCCGCTAATTCGTAGCACGGCGCGATCGGTCAATAGGCTGTGAAAAATTCCCATGCCCAACATGTGCGCTTACGGGGCAGAAATTTCAAGCCTAAAGCGCATCTGGTTTATCGGGGGCGCTGGCTCTATAGTCTTGGTGATATGGCACCGCGCAGCAATCTCATCATCTTGCCACCCGACCGGCTCGACGCATTTACCGCCACCGGCGTGGCGGCTGAGCTCTTGGCCTTTGAGCCGGACCGGCCCGTGCATATTGTGACCCATGAAGATTTTGTGCCGCTGTTTCAAGACGCATCCGGCTTGGTGCGCTTCTCCACCCATAACCGCGCCAATGGCGATATGCCGGCCTTGCGCCTGCTGAGCGAAGTGATGGGGCATAATTGGAACCGCGTCATCTCTTTGGCGCGCACGCGCTTGCCGTTTTTGCTGTGGGCGCATCATCGTCATCATTATCGGTTTGAGAGCGGCAGCTATGCGCTGCCTGCTTTATTTGCCAGCCAGTCGAGCAGCGCATTTCGTCCGCCGCATATTTGGACACCCGATAAAATCCATTTGGCACTGCCCGAAACATTGGCCCCCGACACGCCTCTGGTTGTTTTGGCATTGGCGGAAAGCGGGCGCGCCGCTTGGGATTGGCAGCATTATGCCGAGCTGATTTGGCGGCTGTCAGACAGTGTCGCGGCACTGAAGCGGGCGCATATTGTGGTGCTGAGTGAGCCGGGCAGCGCACTGGCAAGCGATTTGGTGCGAAATATACCCGCTGGTCAAATCAGCCATTTTGTTGATTTATCCTTTGCCAAACAGGGCGCCTTAATGCGTCGCGCAAGGCTGCTTATCGGCACGGATAGATTGGCGGCGCGCATGGCGGCGAGTGTCGGCACACCGCTTGTGCTGCGCTTCGACCGCGATAATCTGTCGGCGCAAGGCAGGCCTTACGGGCTTTATGTCGGGCAAGATGCGGTTGAAGTGGCGCGCTATGTGGGCGCGCATTTACCGCCTGACGCACAAAATCTGTCGCAAAGTGCTCCACATGAAGGGGTAAATCAGCCGACAAAGTGAAGACAGTAGCCAATGCTTCTGCTATGAATTGGAACAAATGAGTAGTGATATGACGACTGATAAATACGACCTAATTATCACTGGCGGCACGATTGCGACCGCCAATGGCATGCTTGAGGGCGACATTGCCATCAGCGATGGGCGCTTTGCCGCGCTTGGCGACCTGTCCGGTGCAGAGGCAAAAGAGACGCTGAAGGTTGATGGCCTGAGCGTGCTGCCGGGTGTTATCGACACGCAAGTGCATTTTCGCGAACCCGGTCTTGAGCATAAGGAAGATTTGAAATCCGGCTCACTGGCAGCCGTAATGGGCGGCGTCACGGCGGTTTTCGAAATGCCCAACACCAAGCCGCCAACCACCAATAAAGAAGCGATTGAAGATAAGGTCGCGCGCGGGCGCAATCGCATGCATTGCGATTATGCGTTTTACGTTGGCGGCACGCATGAAAATGCGGCCGAGCTGCCGGTTCTGGAACGCATGGAGGGCGTGTGCGGCGTCAAAGTCTTTATGGGGTCATCGACCGGCAATTTGCTGGTGCCCGATGATGATGGCGTGGGGGATATTCTAAGACATATTAATCGTCGCGCCGCGTTTCACAGCGAAGACGAATATCGCCTGCGCGAGCGTCGTCCGCTGGCCGAGACCGGCAAGGTTGAAACCCATCCGGTATGGCGCGATGCCGAAGCGGCTATCTCGTCAACCCGCCGCCTGATCAAGCTGGCGCGCGAAGCCAATAAACACATTCATGTGCTGCATGTGACGACCGAAGAAGAAATGCAAATGCTGGCCGCCAATCGCGATATTGTGTCGGTTGAAGTGACGCCGCAGCATCTGACTTTGGTCGCGCCCGAGGCTTATGAGGAAATCGGCACATTCGCGCAAATGAACCCACCCATTCGCGAGAAGCATCACCGCGCCGCCCTTTGGAAAGCTTTGGAGCAGGGCATTGTCGATGTCATCGGCTCTGACCATGCGCCGCATACGCGCGAGGAAAAAGCCGAGGCCTATCCCCATTCGCCGGCCGGCATGCCGGGGGTGCAGACATTGCTGCCGCTGATGCTCGACCATATGGCGGCGGGTAAATTATCGCTGGAAAAACTGGTGACGCTCACCAGCTTGAACGCGATTAAATTGTTCGGCCTGAGAGAAAAAGGCGAGATTAAAGTAGGCAATCATGCCGATTTGACCTTTGTTGATTTGAAGCGTAGCGAGACCATTACCGAAGACTGGATTGCGGCGCGTTGTGGTTGGTCGCCCTTTACCGGTCGCACCATTCGCGGTTGGCCTGTTGGCACAATGGTGCGCGGCACCCGTGTCATGTGGGAGGGCGAATTGACCGCCCCATCAACCGGCCAACCATGCACATTTGATATTTGATTTTTTTTTGAAATTTGACGGGAGACAAAAATGTCTGACAGCTTTCGTGCTTTGCGGCTGAATAAAAATGATGATGGGCAATCCCATGAATTTGTGGAACTGACCGAAAATGATTTGATGGAAGGGGATGTCACTGTTGCCGTATCCCATTCGACGCTGAACTATAAGGATGGGCTGGCCCTCACCGGCGCGTCGCCTGTCGTGCGCGTCTGGCCGATGATTCCCGGGATTGATTTCGCCGGAACGGTTGAAAAATCGGACCACCCCGATTTCAAAGAGGGTGATGATGTTATCCTCAATGGCTGGGGCGTGGGCGAAACCCATTTTGGCGGCTATGCCGGTAAGGCGCGGGTTAAGGGCGATTGGTTGGTCAAACGCCCAAGCGCCATTTCTGCGGCGCAAAGCATGGCCATTGGCACGGCGGGTTATACCGCCATGCTTTGCGTCATGGCGCTGGCCGATACGCCAACAGATGCGGGTGAAATTCTGGTCACCGGTGCCGCCGGTGGCGTTGGCTCGGTGGCTTTGGCGCTCTTGTCGAAAATGGGTTATCAGGCCGTTGCCTCAACCGGTCGCATGGAAGAAGAAGCCTATCTTATGGGCTTGGGCGCATCGCGTATTATTGACCGCAATACGCTGTCTGAAAAAGGCCGCCCATTGGATAAAGAAAACTGGGCCGGTGTCGTTGACGCGGTCGGCAGTCATACTTTGGCCAATGCGATTGCCCAGACCAAATATGGCCGCACGGTTGCCGCTTGCGGTTTGGCGCAAGGCCCCGACCTGCCGGCGACGGTGATGCCGTTTATTTTACGCGGCGTGACTTTGGCCGGTATTGATAGCGTTATGGCGCCGCGCGAAAAGCGCGAAGCGGCATGGGCGCAACTGGCCGAGCATCTCGACCTCGCCAAACTCGACTCCATGTCGAGCGCGGCGACGCTAGATGATTTACCCGAATTGGGACAAAAAATCCTCTCCGGTCAAACCCGCGGTCGGTTGATTGTATCGCTCTAAAGGCGCTTAAAAAATCGAGTAAGCCCCGTCAATGACGAATAAATCGCCCGAGTGATAAGCCGAGGCATTGGACGTCAGATAAACGGCAATGCCGCCGAAATCTTCCGGCTCGCCCCAGCGGCGCGCCGGAACGCGGGCGATGACTTTGGTCTCGAACACGTCGCTACCTTGCGCGCCTGCTGTCATGTCAGTGGCAATCCAGCCCGGCAAAATCGCATTGGCGCGCACTCCATAGCGGGCATGTTCAACGGCAATTGATTTCATCATGGAAACAACCGCGCCTTTGGTGGCGGCGTAATGTTGATTGCGCGCTGCGCCCTCAATCGCGGCCAGGCTGGCAATGCCGACCAATGAGCCGCCGGGGTCGCCATTTTCGGCGCGTTCAATCATATGTTTGGCTGCAGCGCGCAGGGTGAAGAACACGCCATCGAGATTGACCGCCAAGACATCGCGATAGGCTTGCGTATCCATATCGGCAAATGTGCCCGCCAGCTTGCCGATACCGGCATTGGCGAAAACGCTGTCAACGCGGCCCATTTCTTTCACCGTGTCTTGAAAAGCCGCACCGACGGCCGCTTCGTCAGCGACATTTACGTTCCAAGCGTGGGCTTTCACGCCGTGGCCGGAGAGTTCCGCAACGGCTTTTTCATTATTCGCTTCATTCGTGCCCCAAATGGCAATATCGGCACCCGCTTGCGCCATAGCGGCGGCCATGCCCAGTCCGATGCCGCGATTGCCGCCCGTTACCAGCGCCACTTTTCCGCTCAGATCGAAAGGTTGATAGCTCATAATTGTCTCCCCGTTTTATGGCTCACTTAATAAATTATTCGACAGCACTATATCGGCTTCGCCGTATAAGAAAAGGGCTTAAAGGCGGCTTGTCTGGCGCTTTGACCTGACCGAGAAGCAATGGCAAGCTACGGCCATGTTCAAGCGATTCCTACTTCTGGTGGTGCTGGCGACCGCCGTCTTTAATCCGGCTTTGGCCGTGCCGCTGCATGTGATGAAAAATGACGGGCGCATGGTGACGCTTGAGGTCAGCGTGGCCGATACGGCTGAAAAGCAACGCATTGGGCTGATGTTTGTGCCGGCCATGCCATCAAAATCGGGCATGGTGTTTCCAATCGACCCGCCGCGTGTGGCGCGTTTTTGGATGCGTCATACCATGCTGGCTTTAGATATGATTTTTATCCTACCCGGCGGTCTTATCGGTCAAATTGCGACGCGCCGCGACACGCAATCAGACGAGGTGACGACCTCCTTGCAAGAGGTCAGCGCGGTGTTGGAAATAAATGCCGGTGAGGCGCAAGCGCTGGGCATTGCGGTCGGTGACATAGTGCGTATGGACGGGGTGAATTTCTAATGTGCGGACGTTTCGCCCTCGCCACGGCGCCCGAGGATTTGCGCCAAATGGTTGATTTTTCCAACCGGATAAATTTTCCGGCGCGCTATAATATCGCGCCGACCCAACCGGTCAGCATTATTCGCGCCGTGCCGGGCCGCGAAATGGCACTGGTGCAATGGGGCTTGATTGCGCCCTGGCTGAAGCCCGAACAAGTGGGCGATAAATCGGCGCGCCCGCAGATTAATGCGCGCGCTGAGACGATTACTGAAAAGCCGAGCTTCAAAAATGCTTTTCGCCGTCGCCGCTGTCTTATTCCCTCAGACGGGTTTTATGAATGGGACCGTAAGGTCGGCCAGCCCTATCGCATTTATCGTGCCGATGGGCAGCCGTTTTTCATGGCCGGTATTTGGGAGATATGGAACGGCGCAGATGGCAGCGAGATTGAAAGCTGTGCGATTATCACCACCGCCGCTAATGACCGCTTAAGCCCGATACATCATCGCATGCCCGCCATGATTACCCCCGCCCAAGCCGAGGATTGGTTAGCAAAGCCGGAGACTGAGGCGGAGAAATTGCTTTCACTTTTGGGCGCGGCACCCGAAGATAACTTCACCGCCACGCCAATATCCAACCGGGTGAATAAGGTGGCGGAAGATGATTTAGATTTATGGGAGGCGCATATTGTCAAAGCCCCGCCCAAGCAGATGGATTTATTTTAGGAGCCGAAAATGAGCGTTGTTGACCATATTATTATCGCCGTGCAAGACCTCGACCAAGCCAGCCAAGACTATGCGCTGATGCTTGGGCGCGCGCCCAGCTGGCGCGGCACGCATCCCGGCTATGGCAGCGCGAACACACTGTTTCGCGTTGATAATTGCTATTTGGAACTGCTTGCTGCGACCGGCGAAGGCTGGGCTGGTGATATGGTGCGCAGCGTGTTGGAGGCGCAGGGCCAGTCGCTTTGCGCTTTGGTTTTCGGCACAGATGATTGCGATGCGTTTTTGGAAAACGCCGGCACTCATGGGCTTGAAGTGGCCGACCCCGCCGCCGGAAGCGGTATTGATGACAATACCGGCGTGACCCGCACATGGCAGAGCATGCATTGGGATAGGAAAGCGGCGCGCGGTATTTTTTCGTTTTGTATCCGCCATGATGATTTATCAGCCTTACCAATGGCCGAGATTGAAGGCGATGGCGCGGTGAGCGCGGTTGACCATATTGTTGTCCAAACCAAAAGCGCTGCGGCGGCGAAAAAGTTTTACGGCGACCAGCTTGGTATTCGTTTGGCGCTTGAGCAAGAGGTGCCGGCATGGGGCGGCACGCAGCTTTTCTTCCGCACCAATTCGATGAGTGTCGAAGTGCTGGCGACCGATAAGGCAGGCGACGAAGACCGGCTTTGGGGGCTGGCTTTGAAAACCGATGATATTGTCGCCACGCAAAAACGTCTCAGCGATGCGGGGATTGATGTGTCTGAGGTGCGCGAGGGTCGCAAGCCCGGCACCAAAGTCTGCACCGCGAAATCGCATGTGCTGGATGTGCCGACGCTGTTGATTGAGCATCCGAAGGATTAAGCGGCGCGGGCCAGCCTATCATTTATCGCTTCGCCAAGCCCGTGCATCGGTATCGGCATGACCGCCAGCCCGCATTGGCTTTTCTGCGCGGCAGTGTCAGCCGCATGCAATACGGCAAAAAGCTGCGCGGCGGCTTCGGTCAAATCGCCCGACGGGCTGAGATTGGCAAAACAATCAGACGGCGCATCGGTGCCAAATCCGATGAGTAATTCATCTTTTGCGGCGTCCGCCACATTCAGGCGCATCGGGCTTTGCGGGGCGTAATGGCGCACCAATCGCCCCGGGGCCAAACGGGCCGCCGCGTCTTTTTCTTGCGACGGTTCGCTAAGGGCACAACCGAGGCAGGCTTCAATATCTTGGCGCGCCAAGCCACCGGCGCGCAACCAAAGCGGCGTCTCATCGAGACAGCCGACAATGCTGGATTCGAGACCAATGGCGCAATCGCCGCCATCAAGCACCTCACTATCGGGCAGCATGGCGGCAACATGCGCCACGCTGCTGGGGCTTAAACGTCCGGAAGGATTGGCGCTGGGCGCCACTAAGGGCAGACCGACAGCGCGGAGCAGTTTTTGCGCCACCGCATGGGCGGGAATTCTAAGCGCAATCGTGTCGAGACCGGCTGAGGCGAGCGGGTCAATCGCGCAGTCTTTTTGGCGCGGCACGACCAAAGTCAACGGTCCGGGCCAAAAAGCGGCAGCCAGTTTTTCAGCCATATCATTAAATTGACCGAGCTCACGGGCGCTGTCCATATCGGCAATATGGCAAATCAGCGGATTGAATTGCGGGCGCGCTTTGGTTGCATAAATCGCCGCAATCGCATCTGCATTGGTGGCGTCCCCGGCCAGCCCGTAAACAGTTTCCGTCGGCAGGGCTACCAGCCCGCCTTGCTTCAGCTTTTCGGCACAGGCGGCAATGCCTGCTTCAGTGGCGGGGTGTGCGGTCACGGAAAACTCCCTCATATGCACTCTCTATTTGCACTCTGCTGTAGATGCAATATGTTGTTACCAAGTGACAAGTTTTGTGCCAAGCCTTTGCAGGCATTGAGGATATAGTGACCGAACACATAAAAGCGACGTCGCAGGCGCATGGCCTGCGCTATCCGTTTGATGAAAAACCGCAACTGGGCGAACCGATTGAGGTCGCCGATGGGGTTTTTTGGGTGCGTATGGATTTGCCCTATACGCTCGACCATATCAATGTCTGGCTGCTGCGAGACGGCGATGGCTGGGTGATTATTGATACATGCGTCGATATGGAAAGTTCGCGCGCGCATTGGGAAAATCTGTTTGCCGGTTTTATGGGCGGCAGGCCAGTTCATAAAGTCATCGTCACCCATATGCACCCCGACCATGTCGGGCTTGCCGGTTGGCTGGTCAATCATTTCAACGCTGATTTTCATATGTCGCGCACCGATTATCTGATGTGCCGCACCATGGCCGGTGATACCGGTAAATCGGTTCCCGAAGAAGGGCTTCGTTTCTACCGCGCCGCCGGTTTTGGTGAGGAAGCGCTGGAGCGCTATAGCGCGCGTTTTGGTGGTTTCGGCCAGCATATTCATCCGCTGCCGCAAGCCTATAAGCGGGTAAAGCAGGACGATGAGATTGAGATTGACGGTTATAAATGGCGCATTGAAATCGGCTCCGGCCATGCACCTGAACATGCCTGTCTTTATTGCCCTGAAAAAAATGTTTTGATTTCGGGCGACCAAGTCATTCCCCGCATCTCGTCTAATGTGTCGCTGTTTCCGACTGAGCCAATGGGCAATCCGCTGCAAGATTGGATTGATAGTTGTCACCGTCTGCGCGGGGCTATCCCCGATGATGTGCTGGTTTGTCCGGCGCATAATGAACCTTTTTACGGCCTTCACGCCCGCTTGCAGGCATTGATTGACGGGCATGAAAATTCTTTGACGCGTCTGCATGAAGTATGCAGCGAGCCGCGCCGTGCCATTGACGGAAAAGTTTTCTCGGTTTTGTTTAAGCGCAAGATTGGCCGCGAGGTGTTTTTTATGGCGGCAGGCGAAAGCTTGGCGCATCTTATGTGTCTGGTGCATCGCGGCGATTTGGCAATGAATTATGACGAAGATGGCGTATGCTATTATCGACAAAGCGCTACCGTTTAGCGCAAAGGAGACGGATATGGCCGATAAAATTGAAATCTCTGAAGATATTTTGCAGCTCAGTTTCGAAGAAACCTTGAGCGAATTGGAAACCATTGTTGACCGGCTGGAAACAGGCGATGTCGCGCTGGAAGAGTCGATTGAGATTTATAAGCGCGGTAGCCAATTGCGCGCCTTTTGCGATGAAAAGCTGAAATCGGCGCAAGCCAAAATTGAAAAAATCACCGGCAATGGGGGCACGGCATCGGGCACTGAACCGCTAGATGCCGACTAACCCATGTCCGATTTTGAAACAGACCGTCGCCATGCTGTGTCGCAGGTGGCGGCGTTTTTTGATGATTTACTGCAAGTGCCGGACGGGCCTGAAAATCGGCTGATTGAGGCCATGCGCTACACTATGATGGAGGGCGGCAAGGGCTTTCGGCCCTATCTCTGCTATGCGGCGGCGCGCTTGTTTAACGTCGATGAGGCGCATGCCATTCGCGCCGCAGCGGCGGTTGAGGCGGTGCATTGCTATTCGCTTATTCATGACGACCTTCCGGCGATGGATGATGATGATATGCGGCGCGGCAAGGCGAGCTTGCATATGGCTTATGATGAAGCGACCGCCATTTTGGCCGGAGACGCGCTGCTGACGCTGGCTTTTGAAATTCTCAGCCATGAAGCGACCGATAAAGAGAGCACGAAAAGATTGGCTTTGGTCAGCGCTTTGGCGCGCGCGGCGGGCATGCAAGGAATGGTTGGCGGGCAAATGATTGACCTGCAATCGCCCGAAATGGACCTCGATTCAGGCGGTTTGACCCGTTTGCAAAAAATGAAAACCGGCGCGTTAATCAGCTTTGCCGTCGAGGCCGGAGCGATTTTGGGCGGTGCAGATGATGGCGAGCGTCACGCGCTGGCCGGTTATGCCCATGATATTGGGCTGGCCTTTCAAATTGCCGATGATGTGCTTGATGTCGATTCCGCCAGCGCGGATTTGGGAAAAACAGCCGGAAAAGACGCGATGGACGGCAAGGTGACTTTTGCTTCATTGCTGGGCACTGAGCGCGCGCGCGACCAAGCCGGATTGCTGGTCGAGCAGGCGATTGCCCATTTGGCCATATTCGGCGATAGCGCCGACAGCCTGCGACAAGCCGCCGAGTTTGTGATTAGACGCCATAGCTGATATTAAACCCTCAGCAAAGGAGCCAAAATGGCTGAGATAACGACACCGCTTCTGGACCGCATTGGACGTCCGGCTGATTTGCGTCAGCTGGATAAGGGCGATTTGCGCCAGCTTGCCGATGAATTACGCGTTGAGATGATTGATGCCGTATCGGTGACGGGCGGCCATTTGGGTGCGGGTTTGGGCGTCGTCGAATTGACCGTTGCTTTGCATTATGTTTTCGACACGCCCGATGATCGCCTGATTTGGGATGTCGGCCATCAGGCCTATCCGCATAAAATTTTAACCGCGCGGCGCGACCGAATTCGCACATTGCGCCAGGGCGGTGGGCTGGCCGGTTTTACCAAACGCGCGGAAAGCGATTATGACCCGTTTGGCGCAGGCCATAGCTCAACCTCCATCTCAGCCGGTCTCGGCATGGCGGCGGCAGGCGACCTTGCGGGCAAAGATAATAATGTTGTCGCGGTTATCGGTGATGGCGCGATGAGCGCCGGCATGGCCTTTGAGGCGATGAATAATGCCGGTGCGATGGATAGCCGTATGGTGGTTATCCTGAACGATAATGATATGTCCATCGCCCCGCCGGTTGGTGCCATGAGTGCCTATTTGGCGCGTATCCTGTCGGGCAAAACCTATCGCTCTTTCCGGCGTCTGCTGAAGGATTTGAGCAAGCATTTGCCCGAAGGCTTGCAAGAAAAAGCGCGGCAAATGGAAGAATATACGCGCGGCTTTATGACCGGCGGCACGCTGTTTGAGGAGATGGGCTTTTATTATGTCGGCCCGATTGACGGGCATAATCTCGACCATTTGCTGCCGGTTTTGGAAAACGTCAAGAAGATGCAAAACGGCCCGGTATTGGTGCATGTGGTTACTGAAAAAGGCCATGGCTACGCGCCTGCCGAAGCCTCGGACGATAAATATCACGGCGTCTCGAAATTCAATGTGGTGACGGGCGAACAGGTGAAAGCCACTGCGTCTGCGCCCAGCTATACCGGCGTGTTTGCCGAAGCCTTGATAGATGAAGCGGCGCGCGATGATAAAGTCGTTGCCATTACGGCGGCCATGCCGTCCGGTACCGGGCTGGATAAATTTGCCAAAGCCTATCCCGACCGCTGTTTTGATGTCGGCATTGCCGAGCAGCATGCGGTGACCTTCGCCGCCGGTTTGGCCAGTGAGGGCTTTAAGCCTTTCGCCGCCATTTACTCGACTTTCTTGCAGCGCGCTTATGACCAAGTTGTGCATGACGTGGCTGTACAAAATCTGCCGGTGCGCTTTGCCATTGACCGCGCCGGTTTGGTGGGGGCTGATGGCCCGACCCACGCCGGTTCATTTGACAATGCCTATCTCGGCACACTGCCCAATATGGTGCTGATGGCGGCGGCTGATGAGGCCGAACTTAAACATATGGTGGCGACGCAAGTGGCCTTTGGCGCGCATCCCAGCGCGCTGCGCTATCCGCGTGGCGAAGGTGTCGGTGTTGACCTGCCCGCACATGGACAGGTTTTGGAAATCGGCAAAGGTCGCATTTTGCGCGAAGGCGGGCGGGTTTGCCTGCTCAGCTATGGCACGCGTTTGGGCGAAGCTCAATTGGCGGCAGACGAGCTCGACGCGCAAGGTTTCCGCACCAGCGTGGTTGATGCGCGCTTTATGAAACCGCTCGATGAGGCGCTGATTTTGCGGCTGGCGCGCGAGCATGAAATTTTGCTGACGCTGGAAGAAGGCGCAATTGGCGGCTTTGGCAGTCATGTGATGCATATGCTGGCCGAGAACGCCATGCTGGAAAGCGGTCTGAAATGCCGCGCGCTGGTGCTGCCCGACATTTATATTGACCAGGATAAGGCTGAAGCCATGTATGACAAAGCCGGGCTCAATGCGGCGCAAATTATTGAAACCGTGCGCGGTCTTTTGGGTGCCGATGGCACGCAAATTGAGGTGATTGCGCCCAAAGCCGGTGCTTGATTTTGAACAAAACCCGCCTCGACCAACACCTCGTTAATCTTTCCTTGTTTGAAAGCCGCGCCCGCGCTGCCGCCGCCATTAAGGCCGGATTGGTGCGCGTCAATGGCGAGACGGCGCTGAAAGCCGCCACCGGTGTCAGCCAAAATGACCGCATTGAAGCTGAAGCCGAACATGCCTTTGTTTCACGCGGCGGCATGAAGCTGGAAAAAGCATTGGCGCATTTCGGCTATTCGGTCAGAGATGGCATATTTTCCGATATTGGCGCATCGACCGGCGGCTTTAGCGATGTTTTGTTGAGAAGCGGCGCGGCTTTTATCTATGCGATTGATGTCGGGCACGATCAGCTTCATGCCAGCTTGCAGGGCGATGCGCGGGTGCAGAATATGGCGGGGGTGAATGTGCGCCATATTACGGCGGCGCATTTCGACCGCCCCTTATCGGGTCTGGTCTGCGATGTCAGTTTTATCAATCAGGAAAAAGCATTGGCGGCCATGTTGCCGCTCATGCCGATAGATGCTTGGGCGATTGCGCTGATTAAACCGCAATTTGAAGTCGGCAAAGCGGCACTGGGTAAAAACGGCGTGGTGAGCGATGCGGCGTTGCGCCGGCAGGTTTGCGACACGCTAACGGCTTGGTGGCAAGCGCAGGGCTGGTGCGTTGACGGGGTGACTGAAAGCCCGATTACCGGCCCGCAAGGCAATATTGAATATCTTCTCGGCGCGCGCAAAACCGCTTGAGTGCGCCATGAAAAAGCCCGCCGCATCTAAAAGATGAGACGGGCTCTTCCAAAAGCGTTTAAGGCTTAGCCTTCCAGTGATGCGTCCCATTGGCCTTGCGCGGCAAGGCCGTTCATTTTGGCGCGATGGGCGAAAGCGGCTTGCGCGCTCGGCACATTGCTCGCCTCACCGGCCCAGGCTTTCAGCGGCGCGGCCTGCAGAGCGCGCCCATAAGAAAAGCTGAGCTTCCACGGCAAGCCGCCGGTTTTATTCATGGCATCAAGATGCGCGGTCGCGTCCTCATCGGATTGGCCACCCGATAAAAAGACAATGCCCGGCACGGCCTCGGGTACGCATTTTTTGAAGCAATCAAGGGTCATTTCAGCGACTTGCTGCACCCCGGCTTGCTCGGCATGTTGGGTGCCTGAGACCACCATATTGGGTTTCAAAATCGTGCCTTCCAAATACACATCTTGCTCGGCCAATTGCGCGTAAAGCTGCGTCAGCGCTTCTGTCGTCACCTCATAGCAACGCTCAACCGAATGGCTGCCATCCATAATCACTTCAGGTTCGACAATCGGCACAATCTCGGCTTCTTGGCACAAGGCGGCATAGCGCGCCAGCGCATGCGTGTTGGCGGCCAGGCAAGCGGCTGATGGCTTGCCCTCAGCGATATTGATAACGGCGCGCCATTTGGCAAATTTCGCGCCCAGCCCGTGATATTCGGCAAGCCGCTCGCGCAGGCCATCAAGACCCTCGGTAATCATTTCACCGGCATGATTGGCGAAATCCTTCGCGCCGCCATCGACTTTAATGCCGGGCAGTGAACCGGCATCAGTGATGAGTTGCGTCAGCATTGTGCCGTCAGCGGCTTTCTGGCGAATGGTTTCATCGAATAATATCACGCCGGAGATATGCTCTTTCATGGCGTCTTGGGTGCGGAAAAGCATTTCGCGATAATCGCGGCGGCTATTCTCGGTCGATTCCGCGTCAATCGTGTCGAAGCGCTTTTTAATCGTGCCGGTGCTTTCATCGGCGGCCAAAATGCCTTTGCCATTTGCCACCATAGCTTGCGCGATGGCTTCCAAAGCTTGCTTGTTCATATTTCTCTCCCTTTTTCTTCAACTCTGCTGCCCGGGTCACGCGCTTAGCGCAGCGACACCCGGCAGTGTTTTACCTTCCAACCATTCCAAAAACGCGCCGCCTGCGGTCGAGACATAGGAGAAATTTTCTCCGGCCCCGGCATGGTTGAGGGCGGCGACCGTATCGCCGCCACCGGCGACCGAGGTCAGTTGACCTTTTTGCGTCAACGTCGCCGCATGTTGTGCCGCCTGATTGGTCGCGGCATCAAACGGTTCAATCTCAAACGCGCCCAAAGGGCCGTTCCAAATAAGTGTGGCGGCTTGGTCAAAGGCGGCGCGAATATCAGCGACGCCATCAGGGCCGGCATCAAGTATCATTTTATCATCAGGCACGGCATCGCACGATACAATTTCGGCGATTTGACCGGCGGCAAATTCCGAGGCAATGGCGGCGTCGCGGGGCAGTAAAATCGCGCAGCCTTGTTTTTCGGCCTCGGCCATAATGGCGCGCGCCGTGTCCAGCATGGCGTCCTCGCATAAGGATTTGCCGATGCTGTGGCCTTGTGCCGCCAAAAATGTATTGGCCATGCCGCCGCCAATTACCAGCGTATCAACACGGGCGGATAAATTGCCCAATAGGTCTAGCTTGGTCGATATTTTAGCGCCGCCCACAACCGCCACAACCGGTCGCTTGGGCGCGCCAAGCGCGGCGTTTAGGGCGCCTAATTCAGCCTGCATGGCAAGGCCGCAATAGGTCGGCAGATATTTGGTAATGCCATGTGTCGAGGCATGGGCGCGATGGGCGGCCGAAAAAGCATCATTGACATAAGCCGCGGCAGGCGCGGCCAATGCTTCGGCAAAATCTGTCGCATCGGCTTCTTCACCGGCATGAAAACGGGTGTTTTCCAACACGCAAATACCACCCTCAGCTACAGCTGACAGCGCATCTGCCGCCGCCTCACCAATGCAATCATCGGCAAAAGCAACGGGCTGACCAAGCAGCGCGGCCAGCGCATCGGCCACCGGCGCAAGGCTCATCTCAGCGACCCGTTGGCCTTTCGGGCGACCGAAATGCGATAACACGCCGATACGAAAGCCGTCATTTGAGAGCTTGTTGAGGCTCGGCAATAAGCGCTCCAGCCGCGTCGCGTCGCGCACGGCGCCGTGCTCATCAAGCGGCACATTTAAGTCGGCTCGAATAAGAACAACACCACCGCGCGGCGTGTCTGAGGATAGCTGGTCGAGTGTTTTGAAGTCGCTCATCTTCAGCGAGCGGACTAAAGTTTGCCCATTGCGACAGCCGTGTCGCTCATACGATTGGCAAAGCCCCACTCATTGTCATACCAGCTCAGCACGCGCACCAGCTTGCCGCCGACAATTTGTGTCTGCGTCAGGTCAAAGGTCGAACTGTGCGGGTCGTGGTTAAAGTCAATCGACACAAGCGGTTCGTCGCAAACGCCCAGAATACCTTCCAGCTTGCCATTGGCGGCTTTGGTGATGGCGGCATTAATTTGTTCAACCGTGGTTTTCTTTTTGGCTTCAAAAACCAAATCAATCATCGAGACATTCGGGGTCGGCACGCGCACGGCGGTGCCGTCAAGTTTGCCGACCAGTTGTGGCAATACCAGACCAACCGCTTTGGCCGCACCCGTAGAGGTCGGTATCATGGAAAGCGACGCAGCGCGCGACCGGCGCGGGTCAGAGTGCAGCGTATCAACAGTTTGCTGGTCGCCGGTAAAGGCGTGAACCGTGGTCATATAACCGCGCGCAATGCCGCAGGTTTTATCCAGCACTTGCGCCACCGGCGCGAGGCAATTCGTGGTGCAAGAAGCATTGGAAACAATTTTATGGCTCTTGCGCAGCTTATTGTGATTGACGCCATAAACAACAGTCAAATCAGCACCCGAGGCGGGGGCCGACACCAGCACACGCTTGGCACCGGCGGCCAAATGCTTGCCGGCGGTTTCTTGCGTGGTGAACAGACCTGTACATTCAAGCGCAATATCAACGCCCATTTTTTCCCACGGCAGATTAGCCGGATCACGTTCGGCGATGACTTTAATCGACTTACCGCCGACATTAATGCCGGTTTTGGTGGCCTTCACTTTTACCGGAAGGCGACCATGCACACTGTCATATTGCAGCATATGCGCATTGGCTTCGACACTGCCCAAATCGTTAATCGCAACGACATTGATATCCTTGCGGCCACTTTCGATAATCCCGCGCAACACCAGACGACCGATACGTCCAAATCCGTTAATGGCTACATTTACTGTCATGTTTTCTCCCCCCGAAAATCTTACAGCGCATCTCGTGCCGCTGCGGCGATGGCCTCAGCAGTGATGCCGAAATGCTGGAATAATTGACCGGCCGGCGCGCTTGCGCCAAACCCGTCCATGCCGATGAAAATATCTTGCGGGCGCAAATAGCGGTCCCAGCTTTGCTGCACGGCGGCTTCCACCGCAATGCGCAAGGTCGTGTCGCCCAACACATCGGCTTTGGTTGCTGGGCTTTGTTGCTCGAATAATTCCATGCAAGGAACAGACACAACCCGTGCGCCAATGCCGTCTTCTTTCAAAGCGGCGCACGCTTCCATTGCGATGGAAATTTCTGAACCCGACGCCATAATGGTCACTTGCGGGTTGCTGCCACCGGCGGCCAATTCATAGGCGCCATGCGCGCAGCTATTGCGCTCTTCATAATCGCGCACGGTCGGCAAACCTTGTCGCGTCAATGCCAAAACGCTTGGCGCGCTATCGAGTTTCAGCGCCATTTGCCAACATTCCAGCGTTTCAATCGCGTCTGCAGGACGGAAGACAAATGTATTTGGAATGGCGCGCAGCGCAGCCAAATGCTCAACCGGCTGGTGGGTTGGGCCATCTTCACCCAAGCCGATACTGTCATGCGTCAGCACATGAATGGTGCGTTGCTTCATCAGCGCCGACAGTCGAATGGCCGGACGCGAATAATCAGAAAAGACGAGGAACGTGCCGGAATAAGGAATAAAGCCGCCATGCAGCACCATGCCGTTCATCGCCGCCGCCATGCCATGCTCGCGAATACCCCAGTGAATAAATTGTCCGGCCATATTATCGGCAGAGACGGAGGCTTGTTCCGGTGTCTTGGTATTGTTGGAGCCGGTCAAATCGGCTGAGCCACCAATCATTTCCGGCACATGCGGCACAATGGCTTTCAGCGCTTCTTCGGAAGATTTACGGGTTGCCCAATTCGGCTTTTCTTCGGCCAGTTGCTTTTTGAAGGCGTCAATGGCGGTGTCGAGACCTTGCGGCAATTCACCTGAAACAACGCGCTCGAACCGATTGCGGGTTTCGGCCGATTGTCCGGCCATGCGCTCTTCCCAGGCTTTGCGGGTAGAGGCATGGGCGCGACCGGCCATGCGCCAGCCATCAAGCAAATCAGACGGAATGTCATAAGGCTCAGAAGACCAGCCAAGTGCTTCGCGGGTCAAGGCAATTTCATCGTCACCCAAAGGCGCGCCATGCACGCCGCTTGTGCCTTGCTTGTTCGGGCTGCCGTAACCGATAGTGGTTTTGCACGCAATCAGGCTTGGCTTATCGCTGTCGCGGGCTGCGGCAATGGCCGCTTCAATGGCGGCTTGGTCGTGGCCGTCAATGCGGACAGCGTCCCACCCTGCGGCCTCAAAGCGACCCAATGCGTCGCCGGATTCCGTGAGGTTGAGGGGGCCATCAATTGAAATATCATTGTCATCATAAAGCACGATAAGGCGCGACAATTTCAGGTGACCGGCAATGGAAATGGCCTCATGACTGATGCCTTCCATCAGGTCACCATCAGAGGCGAGGACATAAGTGAAATGGTCAACCAGTTCATCACCAAAGCGCGCATTCATCATGCGCTCTGCCAGTGCCATGCCAACCGCGGTTGAAATGCCTTGGCCGAGCGGGCCGGTGGTCGTCTCAATGCCCGCAGCGTGGCCATATTCAGGGTGACCTGCTGTGCGTGCGCCAAGTTGGCGGAAATTTTTAATCTCTTCCAGCGTCATATCAGCGAAACCGACGAGGTAATGCAGCGCATATTGCAACATTGACCCGTGACCGGCAGACAGCACAAAGCGGTCACGATCGGGCCATTCCGGCGCGAGCGGGTCAATCTTCAAAAATTTTGTGTAGAGAACCGTGGCAATATCGGCGGCCCCCATTGGCAGTCCCGGATGGCCGGAATTGGCGGCTTGCACTGCGTCCATCGACAGGGCGCGAATGGCATTCGCCATGTGTTGAAGGGGCATGGAGCCGGTTTCGGTAGAAGCGCTTTTTTCGGCGTCAGACATCAAAAATCCCTCTTACTCGTCGGGCTAAAATAAGCCAACAAGGCCGTCTAAAATTTGCGCGCACAATGCGCCCGCGGCCTGATAGAGTCAATGCCAGATTCGCCCGTTAGAGTCCCATAATTAACAGAATATTTGACGAAGAAATCGGGGAAATCTTATGCTATAAATAGAGGTGAATGATGCAGAAAATTCAACCCGCTTTAGAACGGCTGCTTAACGCCGTTGATAAATTGACCGCCGAACATGCGCGTTTAAGCGCTGATGGCCAGACCATGCTTGGCAAAATGGCTGAGCTTGACGCGCTACAAATTGAGTGCGCGCATTTGCGAACCGATATTTCGACCTTGAAAAAACAAAATCAAAATCTGGAAGGCACGCAAAAACGCGCCGCGTCGCAAGTCGAAAAAGCGATGCAGCAAATTGATGATGTGCTGGGGGAGGCTTAAATGGCCGAGATAACCATATCCGTTAATTCGCGACCCTTTCAAGTCGTGTGCCGCGATGGTGAAGAGGCGCAGGTGACGCAACTGGCCGAGGATTTTGCGGCCCGTGTCGCCACCATTAAAAAGGGCAATGAAAAAGCCGGTGACAGTCACTTAATGGTGCTGACCGGCCTGATGCTGTGCAATGATATTCGCGATTTGAAGCATGAGCTTGATGCGGTGCGTCGCGATATGTCGGAGGCGAGTAAATCGCGCGATGCCCTATCGGCGCGGGTTGATGAGATTGAAGAGGTTTTGTCATTGGCGTTAAATTCGGCGGCTGAGAAAATTGAAGCCATATTGCCCGATATGACAAATGGCTCACAAAATGCGCCGCCCACGCAAGAGACGCCCAATCCGTTGGGCTAAGCGTCGCCGGTTGAACCCGATAAGAAGACGTGACGCGATAAGGTTTTTGTCGCTATAAGGCAAAGAGGAACTGCCCGACGCGAAGACTGCTTTTAACGCTCGGGGCCTTACGGTCCTTTAGGGAGCTGTCACTGAGGCGGGTTGCGGCCTGCTCCATACGGTGCCCACCTACTTTTGTAGGTCTCCGAGGACACGGCAGAAAACGGTTGTGGCGGTTCCACTTTTATCACGTTGCACGTCATCTGGTGACATATGGACGATAAAGACCAAATGCGCCGTGCCCTTGCGGCTCAGCGCAGCGCGCATCATAAGGCGCATGGCGAGGCGGAGGCGGAGGCGTTGGCCGAATTTGTGTCGTCCAATGCCGACAAACAGCTCGGCGCGATAAGCGATAAAATTTTTGCCGCTTATTTGCCTATGGGGGGCGAGCTTGACCCGCGTCCGCTCATGCAGGCTTTGCGGAAAAACGGCAACAGCATTTGTCTGCCGGTTTGCATTAATGAAGACGCGCCGCTGGTGTTTCGCCGCTATCGGCATAATGACGCTTTGCTGCCCGATGATATGGGCATTGCCGCGCCGCGCGCCACGGCGCAACAAGTAACGCCGGATATTGTGCTGCTGCCGCTCTTGGCGTTTGACGGGCAGGGCCATCGGCTGGGGCGCGGCGGTGGGTTTTATGACCGCACATTGGCCGAGCTTAAAAAGCGCAGCGATTGCCGCTTTATCGGCCTGGCTTTCGACATGCAAATGGTTGACAAATGCCCCATCGCGCCGCATGACGAGGCCTTACACGCCGTGCTGACACCTTCAAAACGGCATGATTTTAATAGGGATTAAGAAATGCGTTTGCTGTTTCTGGGAGATGTTGTTGGTCGCGCCGCGCGCGATGCCGTGCTGCGCCAAGTGCCGGTTATGCGCGCGCAATATAAGCTCGATTTCGTTGTCGTGAATGGCGAGAATGCCGCCGGTGGCTTTGGCATTACGCCGGATATTACCCGCGCTTTTCTCGATGCCGGTGTCGATGTTGTCTCGACCGGCAATCATGTTTGGGACCAGCAAGATATTCGCGGCTATATTGCCGATGAGCCGAGGCTTTTGCGCCCGGCCAATTTTCCGCCTGAAACGCCGGGCAAGGGTGCCGGCCTGTATGAGGTCGGCGACCGGCGCGTGCTGGTGGTCAATGTGATGGGGCAATTATTTATGGAGTCGCTGGACGACCCGTTTGCCGCTGTCGAGCGCGAATTATCGGCCTGTCCGCTGGGCGAAGCGGCAGACGCGATTATTGTCGATATGCATTGCGAAGCGACTTCTGAGAAAATGGCGATGGGCCATTTTTGCGATGGCCGCGCCAGTCTGGTTATCGGCACGCATACCCATGTGCCGACAGCCGATACGCAAATTCTGCCAAATGGCACGGCCTATCAAACCGATGCGGGCATGTGCGGTGATTATGACAGCGTCATCGGCATGGAAAAAGAAGAGCCGGTCAATCGCTTTGTCACCAAATTGCGCGGTGGCCGCTTTGGTGCAGCGCAAGGCACGCCGACGCTTTGCGGTGTCATGGTCGAAACCGATAATGCAACCGGCAAAGCGATTGCCATTCATCCCATTCGTGCCGGTGGCAGGCTTTCCACCGCCGCGCCAAACCTATAGTGTTAAATCTCACGACAGACGGAGGACGGCATGGCAGGCCATTCCAAATTTAAGAACATTCAGCACCGCAAAGGGGCGCAAGACAAAAAACGCGCCAAAATTTTCGCCCGCCTGACTAAAGAGATTATGGTCGCGGCGAAAATGGGCATGCCCGACCCGGATTCAAACCCGCGACTGCGGACAGCGATTTTGGCAGCGCGAGCGCAAAATATGCCGAAAGACAATATTGAGCGGGCGATTAAGAAAAGCGCTGATGATGGCGATACGATTTACGAAGAAATGCGCTATGAGGGTTTCGGCCCGGCCGGTATCGGCATTATTGTCGAGACGCTGACCGATAACCGCAATCGCACAGCCGCCGAAGTGCGCTCCACTTTTTCAAAGAATGGCGGCAATTTGGGTGAGACCGGTTCGGTGTCGTTCATGTTCGACCGCGTTGGCGCGATTGAGTTTGATGTTGAGCGCGCTGATGCCGAAACCGTGTTTGACGCGGCGATTGAGGCCGGTGCTGATGATGTGGACAGTTCTGAGGCAGGGCATGAAATCATCTGTGCGCCGGACGAATTACACAATGTTGTCAACGCTTTGCAAGCGGTTATGGGTGAACCGCGCGCGGCTGATATTATCTGGCGCGCGCAAAATGATATTGCCGTAGAAGGCGAAGCAGCCGAAAAAGTAGTTAAGCTGGTCGAAGCTCTGGACGATGTAGATGATGTTCAGAATGTCTATGCCAATTTCGACATCTCGGAAGAGGTGCTGCAACAACTTTCGGCCTAACGCGAACCGGGGCAGAAGGGAAAGCATGTGAGCACAGCAAAACGCCGCCTTATCGGACTGGACCCGGGTCTTCGGTTCACCGGTTGGGGTGTGGTTGATATGCATGGCTCGAAGCTGACCCATATCGGCAATGGCGCGGTGCGCTCTGATGCGTCGCTTTCATTGGCCGAGCGACTTTTACAGTTGGACGAAGGGCTGGCGGCAGTGGTCGCAAAATATGCGCCCGATTATGCCGCTGTTGAGCAAACTTTCGTCAATCGCGATGGCGCGGCGACCTTGAAGCTTGGGCAAGCGCGCGCTGTTTGTCTTTTGGTGCCGGCGCGGCGCAAAATCAGTGTCAGCGAATATGCGCCGAATTTCATCAAGCGCAGCGTCACCGGTTCGGGTCATGCCGATAAAAATCAGATTAAAACAATGGTGCAAATGTTGCTGCCGCAAGCTGAGATAGAAAATGAGCATGCGGCTGATGCGCTGGCTGTCGCCATTACGCTGGCGCATGCCGGAGATTTTGGAGGCAAAATGCAGGCGGCGATTGAGAAAGCCGATAAAAAGAGGGCGGCCTTATGATTGGCCGCTTGCGCGGACGGGTTGACGGGCGGGGTCTTGATGACCGCGGCGGCGGCTGGGTGCTGATTGATGTCGGCGGTGTCGGCTATATTGTCGAAGGCTCGGCGCGCATGATTGATGGCCTGCCCGGTGATGGCGAGGCTGTCAGTCTGGCGATTGAAACCTATGTGCGCGAAGACCAATTGAGACTGTTCGGTTTTGCCAGCGAAGAGGAAAGAAGCTGGTTCCGCTTATTAATGGGTGTGCAAGGTGTTGGCGCGAAAGTGGCATTGGCGATTCAGGGCGTATTATCGGCGGCTGATTTAACCCAAGCCGTCGCCGCTGAAGACAAAGCCATGGTCTCGCGCGCGCCGGGTGTCGGCCCGAAAGTCGCGCAACGCATTGTGCAAGAATTGAAAGACAAAATTCCCGAAGCGCAATTTATCGCCAGCAACACAAGCGCGGGCGATACCGATGGCGCGGGCGGCAAGCTGTTGCAAGAGGCGCTGTCGGCGCTGACCAATCTCGGCTACCAGCGCGTGCAGGCCAATCAGGCATTGATGGCGGCGCGCAGCAAATTGGCCGATGAAGCCGAAACCATTGAAGCGCTTATCAAGGCCGCGCTGAAGGAAATGAGCTGATGGACGAGCGTTTGATTGACCAGACGATGCAATCAGAAGATGCCGCATCTGATGCCGATGCCGCAATGCGTCCCAAAACGCTGGCAGATTTCGTCGGTCAGCAAAAAGGCCGCGAGAATTTGGCCATTTTTATTGAGGCTGCGAAAAAGCGCGGCGATGCGCTCGACCATGTTTTATTGGCCGGGCCGCCCGGGCTTGGCAAAACCACATTGGCGCAAATTGTGGCGCGCGAATTGGGCACGGGCTTTCGCTCCACCTCTGGGCCGGTGATTACCAAAGCCGGGGATTTGGCGGCATTGCTGACCAATCTTGAGCCGCATGATGTGCTGTTTATTGACGAGATTCACCGTCTCAGTCCGGCGGTTGAGGAGGTGCTGTATCCGGCGATGGAAGATTTCGAACTGGATTTGATTATCGGCGATGGCCCGGCGGCGCGCTCGGTGAAAATCGATTTGCCGCCATTCACTCTGATTGGCGCAACGACGCGCTCGGGTTTGCTGACCACACCCTTGCGCGACCGTTTCGGTATTCCCATCTATCTCGGCTTTTATACGCATGATGAATTGGAATATATCATTCGCCGCAATGCCGGATTGATGGGCTTGGCGATTTCCGATGATGGGGCGCATGAGATTGCCTCGCGCGCGCGCGGCACGCCGCGTGTTGCTGGACGTTTGCTGCGCCGCGTCCGCGACTTTGCCAATGTTGATGGTGCCGATGAGATTAGCGCCCAGCTTGCCGATACCGCTTTGGGACGCTTGGAAGTCGATAAGCGCGGTCTAGACGGTTTGGATCGGCGTTATTTAACAGTGGTGGCTGAAAAATTTATCGGCGGGCCGGTGGGGATTGAAACGCTGGCGGCGGCGTTGGGCGAACCGCGCGATGCGCTGGAAGATATTGTCGAGCCGTTCCTCATTCAGCTTGGCTTTGTCAATCGCACGCCGCGCGGACGGGTTTTAATGCCGGCCGCTTTTGAGCATTTGGGATTGAATGTGCCGAAAGCGGCGCATCAAGCCGCCAGTGATTTATTCGAAGACTGATTATTTGGCGCAAATCGCACTGTAGATATTCGCCCAATCTTCCATATTGCCGCGGTTAAACTCAACCTGTTTGGTGGCGTATTGCAGCCGGTCCTCGGGCAGGTTGGGCAGCGGCACGGGCAGGGCATTATCAACCGTCTTATATAGATTCGAGGTGAAGGCTTTGAACAATTTCATGCCGGTATTGTTAAAGCGGTTTTTGCGGATAAAGCGTTTATTGGCCTTGAACAATTCCCAGCTCTGAGAAATTTCTTGCGTCGCTTGCCAGCAAATTTGCGCCTCAGGAATTTCTTGATAGCGGCGGCGCGCCTTGCCGACCGATTTCTCATATTCATCTTCACCAATAAGACCGCCTGTCGCGACACCGGCTTGTTTCGAGACTTTTTTGCCCGATGCGACCACTTTATCTTTGGTTGAAGAGTATCTGTCAGTCAAAGACGAACACCCGGCCAGACCGATGAGGGAGATAGCTAAAACCAACACATGAACTTTTTTCATTACGCAACTTCCAACTGAAATTTCGTGGTAGGCTATCATAAACTGTCATAAAGAAAACACACGAATCGCAATTTTTAAGCAATTATGTTGCCTCCTTCAGGCTTTCATAAAAAGCGAAGATTTGCTGGGAGATGACCGATGGAAGGCAATATGGTGCGCGGCAGATTTGAAAAATCAGCGAAAGAAAATGGCGGCACGCGGCATTTGATGGATGTGCTGGTGCATTATGAAGACACTGATTTTTCAGGTTTTGTCTATCACGCAAATTATTTGAAATTTGCTGAACGCGGGCGCTCTAATTTTTTGAAGCTGGCCGGTGTCACCCATACGCAATTATTGGCGCATGATCCGCAACTGGCTTTTGTGGTCGGGCATATGGAAATGGATTTTATGACGCCGGGTCGGGTTGAAGATGAATTGCTGGTCGAAACCGTCTTCACTCAATTGCGCGGTGCGCGTCTGGTGGCCGAGCAGCGTGTCTCGCGCGATGGCGAAACGCTGTGGCAAGCGCATGTGCTGGCGGCGGTGGTTGATTTGCAAGGACGCCCGAAACGCATGCCGAAAGAGGTCGCGGCTTTATTGACGCCGCATCTTGGTGCGTCTTTTCTTTCAGGCGGGTCTGAAAACGGGCATGAAAAGTGACAAAGTTTGGTCACATTTAGGCCATAGAAGAACACAAATTGTGAGAGAAATTCATGGAAACAGTCACCCTTAACGAGGCAGCGCAGCTTGCCGCCACTGATTTTTCGCTTTGGGCGCTTTTTATCCGCGCCGATATTGTCGTCAAACTGGTGATGCTTGGCCTTATTCTGGCATCGGTTTTAAGCTGGTCAATCATCATTGAAAAAACACTGAGCTATCGGCGTGTGCGCCATCAGGCAGACGAGTTTGAAGCCTTGTTTTGGTCGGGCGACAGCTTGCAAAATATTTATCGCCAATTGGCGTCGGGCGAGGGCAGCCCATCCGTGCGGGTGTTTAACGCCGCCATGCGCGAATGGGTGCGCCAAGACGGCAACCGTCGCAAGGACGATGCGCTCGGCATTGTTCCGTCAATTGAACGCAGCCTGACCAATGCGGTCGCGCGCGAAATGGAAGCGCTTGAAAGCCGCCTATTGTTTCTGGCCACAGTCGGCGCGGTCGCGCCCTTTGTCGGCCTGTTCGGCACGGTTTGGGGCATTATGAACAGTTTCCAAGCCATCGCGATGAGCCGCGACACGAATTTGGCGGTGGTGGCGCCGGGGATTGCCGAGGCTTTATTCGCCACCGGTTTGGGCCTGTTGGCCGCGATACCCGCCGTGGTCGCCTATAATGCCTGCGCCGCCTCGGTGCAGCGTTTTTCATCGCGTCTCGACCATTTTGCCGATGACTTTATCAATCTGATTGCCCGCCAAGGCGGCCAGCAAAGCAAAGGCTAGGCCGGTGGCTTTTTCCGCTCCTTCTTCCTCCGCATCGGCGTCGCGAAAACGGCGTCACTATCGGCCCATGTCGGAAATCAACGTCACGCCAATGGTCGATGTGATGTTGGTATTATTGATTGTGTTTATGGTCGCCGCCCCGTTGCTGACCGTCGGTGTGCCGGTCAATTTGCCGAAAACCGGCGCGCAAGCCTTACGCGGTGATGAGGAGCCACTGGCCATTTCCATCAATGCGGAGGGCCAGATTTTTATTCAAGAGACGCTGATTGATAAATCAATGCTGGTGCCGCGTTTGCGCGCCATTGCCGGTGCCGGTTATGAGCAACGCATTTATGTGCGCGGCGATAAAACCGTGCGTTATGGCTTGGTCGCGGGCATTGTCTCAGAGATTAGTGCTGCCGGTTTTTCGCGGGTCGCTCTGGTGACGGAAAAAGCGGAGCAGGATAATTAATGGTCGCGTCGCGCAATTTTTTGGCCTCGCTTCTGCTGCATGCAGGGCTGGCAGTGATTATCGGCTTTTGGACGCCAATGATGAATAAATCGCGCCTGACTGACCAAAATTTGCCGATTGAGATTATCACCATCGACCAGTTCACCAAATTGGTTGAACAGACCACAATGCCCGATAAGCAAGCCGAAAAAGCGGCGGGCCAACCGACCGCGCATGAGCATAGCAGCGCACCCGAAGCAGCCAATCAAAGCGCCATGCCGCTGCCCGATGCGACAGCCAAACAACAGCCAGATGCCGATAATGAGGCGACAGTTGAGACGCCGCGCTATCGCGTGGCCCAGCCTGCGCCATTGGCGCGCCCCACAGTCAAACCTAAACCGCTTTTGGATATTGGTCGGGTGCAGGCTTTGCTGAATAAAACGCCTGACCAGAAAACCGCCGATAGTGGCGCGCCCGCCAACGATACAAATTTTAGTGTCGGTGACGGCCTGACCCTGAACGAGGTTGATGCATTTCGGGCTCAAATGCGCCGCTGTTGGTCACCGCCCGCCGGAGCCAAGCAGGCTGAAAATTTAGTCGTGCGGGTTCGTCTTTCTTTAACCCCCGTTGGTGTCATATCGGCCGGGCCTGTGGTGGTAAATCGGCGTTATTTGGGCGACCCGTTTTTTCGCGCCGCGGCTGAAAGCGTATTGCGCGCCATTCGCCGTTGCCAACCTTTCGCTATGCCGGCAGAAAAATATGCAAGCTGGCGCAACATTGAGTTAACATTCGATCCCCGCAGAATGCTTGGCGGCTAGGAGAAGACCATGACAGCGACTATCAAATCTGTTCTCAAAATGGCACCGCTTTGCCGTTGCGCCGTGCTGGCGGTGGCGGTTTTACTGACACCGCTTTCAGCCCATGCCGCTCTCAAAATTGACATCACGCAAGGCAATGTCGAGCCGTTGCCGATTGCGGTGTTGGATTTCGACGGCGAGGGCACAGTGGGACAAGATTTGGCGACAGTGATTGTTGCCGACCTTGAACGCTCAGGCCTGTTTCGTCCGGTTGATCGCGAAGCATTTATCGAGAGCAATATCGGCGTTAATGTGCGCCCGCGTTTTAATGATTGGCGGGTGATTAATGCGCTGGCGTTGGTCACGGGACGCGCTGTGCAGCATAGCGATGGGCGCTTGCTGGTTGAGTTTCGTTTGTGGGATGTGGTGGCCGAGGAACAAATGGCCGGACTGCAGTTTTTCACCACGCCGGAAAATTGGCGGCGTATCGGCCATTTGGTCGCCGATGCGATTTATGAACGCCTGACCGGCGAGACCGGCTATTTTGATACGCGCATTGTGTATGTGTCGGAATCCGGGCCAAAAAATAATCGCGTCAAAAAACTGGCGATTATGGACCAAGACGGTTTCGCGCAGAGCGAGTTGACGCGCGGTAGCGCGCTGGCACTGACCCCGCGCTTTAGCCCGACGGCGCAAGAAATCACCTATCTCTCTTATTATCGCAATAAACCACGGGTTTATTTGCTGAATATTGAAACCGGACAGCAAGAAGTGGTCGGTGATTTTCCGGGCATGACCTTTGCCCCGCGCTTTTCGCCCGATGGGCAGAAAATCATTATGAGCCTTGAGCGCAACGGTAATTCCAATATTTACACAATGGATTTACGAACCCGCGAAACCCGCCGCCTGACCTCATCTTTGGCGATTGATACCGCGCCTTGTTATGCGCCCGATGGCAGCCAAATTGTATTTGAAAGCGACCGCATGGGCTCGCAGCAGCTTTATGTCATGGAAGCCGACGGCACAAATGTGCGGCGTATTTCATATGGCGAGGGGCGATATGCGACGCCGGTATGGTCGCCACGCGGCGATTTGATTGCCTTTACCAAGACATTAAATGGCCGTTTTCTCATCGGTGTGATGAAAACAGATGGCAGTGGAGAGCGTATTTTGACTGAGGGATATCATAATGAAGGGCCTGCATGGTCGCCAAATGGTCGGGTTATTGCTTTTTTCCGTGAAGGACGGGGTGCCGATCAAGGCCCAACGTTGTGGACAGTGGACGTTACGGGTTATAATGAAAGACCGATTTCGACCTCCGGTTGGGCATCTGACCCCGCATGGTCGCCGTTAATTCGCTAAGTCACGTAAATGTAAACAATACCAACTATTCTAGCTTAGGATTGCATTTGTGCATTTTTTGGCTAAGTTACGCAACAGGGACAGGCAAAAGGCCTGCGCATAATGAGGAGCTATCGATGGGACAGTCGACAAAATCAAAAATTCTAATTGCCATGACAGTGGCGGGTCTGACGTTGGCCGGTTGTGCTTCAACCACCAGGCCTGCTTCCGTATCATCATCAACAGGCTCTGCCGCCTCGTCGGCAGCATCAGCCGAGGCTCAGTATTTGGTGCAAAATGTGGGCGACCGCGTTTTCTTCCAAACTGACCAATCCAATCTGAGCGGTTCTGCTCGTGCGACATTGCGCAATCAAGCGCAGTGGTTGGCGCAAAATGGCAGCGTTAATCTGATTATTGAAGGCCACGCCGATGAGCGCGGCACACGCGATTACAACCTTGCATTGGGTGCGCGTCGTGCCAATGCCGTCCGCGACTTCCTGATTAGCGAAGGTGTGAACGGCAATCGCTTGCAAACCATTTCTTATGGTAAAGAGCGTCCGGTATCTTTGTGCTCGGAAGAGGCTTGCTGGTCGAAAAACCGCCGTGGGGTTGCGACCATTCGCTAATTTGGTGAAAACGGATTTAAGGGCACCCTCCGGTGCCCTTTTTTCTGCCTTTTTTTCGCCGAATTAGACGCGCATAGAATGAGTTATGAAAAAATTTGCCGCTTTATTCACTGCCGTTTGTGTGTTGGTGTCACCCGTTTGGGCGCAATCCGGCCCGCGTGTGCCGTCTGAGTTTGCGCCGCGCGCGACAGATGCACCGGCCGGTGAGCGCGTTGAGGCATTGGAATTGCGTTTGGCGCAGCTTGAGCAATTGCTCGGGGCGCAACGCACCTTAAATAATCGCAATCGTTTGGCCGAGGCACAAAGCTTGAAACAGCGGCTCGAGGCTTTGGAAGCGCGGCTGTTATCGCCGCAGGGAAATTTCGCCGCGCCTGCTTCTATTTCGCCGAATGCCGCGACCAGCGCGGCGACTAGCGCGGCGGCTGAGCGCGTGCAGTTTAATCAATTGGTTGAGATGCTGCGGCTTTTGCAGGCGCAAACAGACCGCTTGATGATTGATATGCAAAATATGACGCAACGCATTGATAAAGCCTCCTCGGATAATGAGTTTCGCTTTCAGTCGCTGGAGGGCGGCATGATGCGCGCCAATCAGGGTATTTCTTCCTCATCTGCCGAGCCGGAAGTCATCGGCTTTGTCAAAAAAGCCGCGCCGGTCGCCGGTTTGGTGGACGCTTCTGCGGTGATTGATGTGACAACGCCTTTGGTGGGCGAGGGCAATCCCGCTGATTTGGCGGATTTCGATGCGCCGGTGCGCACGCCATTGGACGACCCGCAAGCTCTTTATGAGCGCGCTTTGACTGATTTACAGGCGGGTAATTATAGCGGCGCGCGGGTTGATTTCGCATCACTTGTTGAGCGTTTCCCATCGCATAAAATGGCCGGTCACGCGCAATATTGGCTGGGCGAGACCTTTTATGTGCACCGTCAATATAAGCAAGCAGCGCAAGCCTTTTTGGTCGGCTACACAACTTATGCGGCCAGCAAAAAAGCGCCGGACAGCCTGTTGAAATTGGGCATGACCCTGACCGCTTTGGGCGAAAAAAAGACCGGATGCGATGCTTTTGCCGAATTAAATGCGAAGTTTCCCGATGCGCCCAGCGCCGTTGCCAAGCGCGCGCAAATCGAGAAAAAACGAGCCGGTTGTGCCTCATAAGCTGACAGCAGCGGCTTTATTGCACCGCTTGCAGCCTTTCGGCGCAGAGGCGCATCTGGCTTTGGCCGTGTCGGGTGGCGGCGATTCAATGGGGTTGCTGGCGCTGGCCGCTGAGGCGCAAAAGCTCGATTATGCGCCGCGCTTTTCAGTGCTGACCGTCGATCATAAATTGCGCCCCGAAGCCGCTGATGAAGCCGCACAAGTCGGTGATATTTGCCACGCTTTAGGCTTGCCGCATTACCTATTGGCGGCAGATGAAAATCTGTCTCAAACCGGCATTCAGCAAGAAGCGCGCAATTTGCGCTATCGGTTGATGGCGGGCTGGTGCGCCGCATATGAGGCGCAG